>Ga0335083_10000786_pt1 | contig 45608 bp, 43 predicted proteins | sample Lox_Sample_42_FD_206716 | JGI IMG/M metagenome (GOLD analysis project Ga0335083, IMG submission 206716) | Soil microbial communities from Loxahatchee National Wildlife Refuge, Florida, United States - Lox_Sample_4.2 | ecosystem: Environmental > Terrestrial > Soil > Wetlands | place: USA...
GCCTCAACCTGCAGGGCGGGTTGATGTCGGCCGACGAGCTCGCGGAGTTCCGCCGCCATCCGCAGCATGCGGAAGCCGTGCGGCTGCGCCGCTACGACGAAAGCGCCAAGGACCCCAAGGCCTCGACGCCCGACTTCGACCACTTCCTGCGTCACGTCGAGGCCTGCCGCCTTCAATGATCTCACGCTCTGACGTCGAGGCGGCATGGGCGCGCATCCGCCCGCATGTCCGCCGCACGCCGGTGATCGAGCTGCAGGCGGGTGCGCTCGGCCTCGCCGCGCCGCTCGCCCTCAAGCTCGAATCGCTGCAGGTCAGCGGCACCTTCAAGGGCCGCGGCGCCTTCCACAAATTGCTGGCGAGCGACGTGCCGCCGGCCGGCGTGATCGCGGCCTCGGGCGGCAATCACGGCGTGGCGGTGGCCTACGCCGCCCGTGCACTTGGTCACCGCGCCGAGATCTTCGTCCCGACCATCTCCGCGCCCGCCAAGGTGGCGCGGCTCAGGAGCTACGGCGCCGTCGTGAACCAGGTCGGCTCGGTCTATGACGAGGCGCGCATGGCGTCGGAGAAGCGCGCGGCCGAGACCGGCGCGCTGAAGGTCCATGCCTACGAGGACCCGAAGGTCTTCGCGGGCGCGGGCAGCGTGGCGCTGGAGTTCGCCGAGCAGGCGAAGTTCGACACGCTCCTGGTCGCGGTCGGCGGTGGCGGCCTGATCGCGGGCTGCGCGACGGCGGTGGGCGGCACGGTCAGGATCGTCGCCGTCGAGACGCACGGCACGCCGACACTCTACGAAGCGCGCCGCGCGGGCCATCCGGTGGACGTGAAGATCTCGGGCATCGCCGCCGACGCGCTCGGCGCGAGCCGCATCGGCGCGCCGAACTTCGAGATCGCGCAGAAGCTCGTGCGCGAGGCCGTGCTGGTCGACGACGAGGCCGTGCGCGCCGCCCAGCGTGCCCTCTGGGAGGAACTGCACGTGGTCGCCGAGCCGTCCGGGGCCACGGGTCTCGCGGCACTGCTGAGCGGCGCCTACAAGCCCGCGCCGGGCGAGCGCGTCGCGACGTTGATCTGCGGTGCCAATACCGATCCCGGCTCCGTCGTTTAGTCCGGCGGCGGCATGGCCAGCCAGCCATTGACCAGACGCCGCAGGTAGGGCCAGAGCGGCAGGCCGGTGCGCGAGGTCCGCTGATAGCCGATCAGTGCGACCAGCTCGTCTTCGCTCAGCGTCTTGCGGAAGCCGGGCATGGTGGGGCCGCCCAACCGGTCGGCCGGTATGCCGTCGATCACGATGCGCACGGCATTGTCCGGCTTGTCGAGCCACCAGGCCGAGTTCAATCCCATCGGCGATCGCGCGGCGCCGGGCGCGTCGGGCTGCTCATGGCAGCGCGCGCAATTGTCGGCATAGAGCCGCGCCGCGCGCCGCTCCTCGTCGTTGGCCGGCGGCGGCGGCGAAAGCGCGCGCTGGACCATGGTGTCGAGGGGTTGCCCCGACGGCAGGTTGAGATCCATGAAATAGGCGGCGATGGCCGCGCGATCGGCGTCGGAAAGGCCGTGCAGCCCTTCGACCGCGGGCCGCATGAGCCCCGCGGCGACGCCATGCAATGGGCTGACGCCGGTGCGGAGGTAGGTCGCGAGCTCGGACGCCGTCCAGGGTGCCGGCGTCGGCGTGACGTCGAGCGGCGTCGCATACCAGCCGACGATGATCGTGCCGCCATAGGGATGGCCCGCCTGCTCGCCGCCCAGCACGTTGCGCGGCGTGTGGCAGGTACCGCAATGGGCGATGCCCTCGGCGAGATAGGCGCCGCGATTCCATTGGGCGTCGCGGCCGGGCATGGGCCGGAACGGTCCGCGCTCGAGATAGAGCCACTTCCACGCCGCCTGCAGCGGCCGCACATCGAGCGGGAAGGGCACGGTGTTGGGTGTGGCCGCGGCCGTCGCCGCCGGCAGAGACATGACATAGGCATAGAGCGCGGCGATGTCGGCATCGGTGAGCTTGGTGAAATGGTCGAAAGGAAAGACCGGGAAGAGATGCCTGCCGTCGCGCGCCACGCCCTCGCGCAGGGCGCGCGTGAAGGCCGCTAGCGACCATTGGCCGATGCCGGTCTCGCGGTCGGGCGTGATGTTGGTCGAATAGAAGGTGCCGATCGGCGTCGGGAACGCGGCCCCGCCCGCGCCGCGCGGCTTGCCGTTCGCGGTATGGCAGGCGATGCAGGCGCCCGCATCGGCCAGCACCTCGCCCTGCTTCACCTGCTCGGCGGAAAAAGCGGAAGGCGACGGCGGCTCGATCGGCGCGATCGCCGGCTGCCAGGCGGCGGCGAGATAGGCCAGGATCGCGACGCCGCAGACGCCGACCGGGCCAAGATACCGCGCCAAGGGCAAGACTGATCTCCGGAAGCGAAGAAAGCGGCGGCAGACTACAGAAGAGTTACGCCAAGTGACAGGCCGCCAGCGTGCCTTCGCCGAGCGGCCGCAATTCGGGCTTCTCGAGCCGGCAGCGCTCCTCGGCAATGGGGCAGCGCGAGTGGAACGGGCAACCCGCCGGCGGATCGAGCGGGCTCGGCAGCTCGCCCGGCAGGATGGTGCGCTGACGCGCGCGGGCGGCCCTGGGATCGGCGATCGGGGCCGCCGCCAGGAGGGCCTTGGTGTAGGGGTGGCGGGGCGCGCGCCAGATCTGATCCCGCCCGGCCAGCTCGACGAGCGTGCCGAGATACATGACGGCGACCCGGTCGGCGATGTGCTCGACCACGCTGAGATCGTGGCTGATGAAGAGGTACGAAACGCCGAACTGCCGCTTGAGGTCTTCCAGGAGATTGATCACCTGGGCGCGCACCGAGACATCGAGGGCGGAGACGGGCTCGTCGCAGACGATGAGCCGGGGGCTGAGGGCGAGGGCGCGCGCGATGCCGATCCTCTGGCGCTGCCCGCCGGAGAATTCGTGCGGATAGCGCTGCCGGGCATCGGCAGGCAGGCCGACCCATCGCAGCAACGTGTCGACGCGCTCGGCGATGGCATTGCGCTCCCAGCCGGCGATCCTGAGGGGTTGCGCGACGCTGTGGCCCACGGTCGAGCGCGGATTGAGCGATCCGTAGGGGTCCTGGAAGATGATCTGCACCTTGCGGCGAAGCTCGGCGAGCTGCGGGCGGGCGAGCGAGGAGATGTCGGTGCCGTCGAGCCTGATCGTGCCCGAGGCGATCGGCACCAGTCGCAGGATCGCCTTGCCGAGCGTGGACTTGCCGCAGCCCGACTCGCCCACCAGCCCGAGCGTCTCGCCGGCGGCGAGATCGAAGCTGACGCCGCTCACCGCGCGCACGATGCCGGCGGCGGTGTCGAACCGGACATGCAGATCGGCGAGGGACAGGAGCGGCGGCGCGCTCACGACGCGTCCTTCTCGGCGGCGAAGCAGGCGACGAGGCCGGCACGGGTCGGTGTCAGCTCGGGCCGCTCGCGCCGGCAGCGCTCCATGACCCTGGGACAGCGCGCGGCGAAGGCGCAGCCAGCCGGCAGCTCGTTGAGCGGCGGCACCATGCCCGGGATGTCGGCAAGCCGGGTGGCGCGCGGCGCGCCGGGCACGGGCGTGGCGGCGATCAGGCCCGCCGTATAGGGATGGCGCGGCGCCTCGAACAGCTCGTCGACCGGCGCTTCCTCGACCTTGCGGCCGGCGTACATCACGACCACGCGGTCGGCGGTCTCGGCGACCACGCCGAGATCGTGGGTGATGAAGATCATCGCCATGCCCGCTTCGGCTTGCAGGCGCTTCAGCAGCGCCAGCACCTGCGCCTGGACCGTCACGTCGAGCGCCGTGGTCGGCTCGTCGGCGATCAGGACCGAGGGATTGCAGGCGATCGCCATGGCGATCATCACGCGCTGGCACATGCCGCCCGAGAGCTGGTGGGGATAGGCGTCGAGCCGGCGGCCCGCATCCGGCATGCCGACCTGCTCGAGCAGCTCATGCGTCCGCGCCCGCGCCTGGCCGCGGCCGAGCTCGGTGTGGGTCATCAGCACCTCGGCGACCTGCGCCTCGATCGGGGCGACCGGATTGAGCGAGCTCATCGGGTCCTGGAAGATCATGCCGATCTCGCGGCCGCGGATGTCGAGCATCGCCTTCTCCGACAGGGGCACGATGTCCCGCCCGTTCAGCCGGACCTCGCCGCCGACGAGCCGGGCCGGCGGATCGGGCAGCAGGCGCATGATCGACAGCGCCGACAGGGATTTGCCGCAGCCCGATTCGCCCACGAGCGCCACCGTCTCGCCCGCACCGACGCTGAGGCTGAGGCCATCGACCGCTTTCATCACGCCGCGGCGCGTGAACAGGGAGGTGCTGAGGCCGGTCACTTCCAGCGGGACGGCCATCAGCGGTCCCTGAGCTTGGGATTGAGCGCGTCGTTCAGCCCGTCGCCGATCAGGTTGAGGCAGAGCACCGTCACCATGATGGCGAGCCCCGGGATCGCCGAGATGTACCAGGAGCTGCGGATCAGCTGCCGGCCGTCGCCGACCAGGCGGCCCCAGCTCGCGATGTTGGGGTCGCCGAGGCCGAGAAAGGACACCGCCGATTCGAACAGCACGGCGCCCGCCACGACGAGCGAGGAGAGCACGATCACCGGCGGCAGGGCGTTGGGCAGGATCTCGCCGACGATGATCCCGAGATTGCCCATGCCCATGGTGCGGCAGGCCTGCACGAACTCGCGGTCGCGCAGCGCCAGGAACTCCGCGCGCGTCATGCGCGCGATCGGCGTCCAGCTCACGATGCCGATCGCGATCACGATGTTCTGCAAGGTCGAGCCCAGGATCACCACGATGGTGAGCACGAAGATCAGGTTGGGGATGGTCTGGAAGAGCTCGGCGCTGCGCATGGCCGCTTCGTCGATCCAGCCGCCGAAATAGCCCGCCGTCGCGCCGACGCCGATGCCGATCACCGTCGCCATCGCCGAGGCGAAGAGGCCGATCAGCAGGGTCGCGCGCGCGCCGTGCACGAGCATCGAAAGGATATCCCGCCCCAGCGAGTCGGTGCCGAGCGGGAAGGCGGGATCCTCGCCTGGCCAGAGCTCCGGCGCCGCCACGATGCGCAGTGGATCGGTCGGAAAGAAGACCGGCGCCAGAAGGGCCGCGAGCGCCACAAGGCCGATGATGACGGCGCCCGCCAGCGCGCCGCGGTTGCGCGCGAAGCGGCCGAGGAAGGCGAAGCGCTCGCTCATCGGATCTCGATGCGCGGGTCGAGCCACATATAGACCAGGTCGACGGCGATGTTGGCGGCGATCACGACCAGGGCGCCCAGCACCATGATGCCCAGCACCACGGGGTAGTTGCGCGAGCTCACCGAGTCGAACAGCAGGGAGCCGACGCCCGGCCAGCTGAACACGCTCTCGATCACGACCGAGCCGCCCAGCACCGTGCCCATCTGCACGCCCAGGATGGTGACGACCGGCAGAAGCGCGTTGCGCAGCACATGGTGCAGCGTGACCTGCCGGCGCGACAGGCCCTTGGCGCGGGCGGTGCGCACGAAATCGAGCTGCGAGACCTCGAGCATCGAGGAGCGCATGACGCGGGCATAGATCGCGGCATAGAACAGGCCGAGCGCGAGGGTTGGCAGCAGGAGGTGCCGCAGGATGTCGACGATGCCGCCGCCGCCGCCGATCGTCTCCATGCCACCGACCGGCAGCCAGCCGAGCTTCACCGCGAACAGCACGATCATCATGATGCCGAGCCAGAAGGAGGGCGCGGCGAAGAAGAACATCGCGACGACCGAGACCAGGCTGTCCCACAGGGTGCGCACCTTGGCCGAGGCGACGACGCCCGCCGCGACGCCGACGGCGAAGGCGAGCGCGATGCTCGAGATCATCAGCAACAGCGTCGCCGGCAGGTTGATCGCGATGGCGTCGATCACCGGCATGTTCTGCCGGTAGGAGAAGCCGAAATCGAGATGCAGCAGCGCCCAGATGTACTTGAGCAGCTGCAGCCAGAGCGGGTCGGTGAGGCCGTAGGTCTTGCGCAGCAGCTCGACCGTCGCGGGATCGCTCACCTGGTTCTCGGCCGTCATCAGCTCGAGGAAGCTGCCGGGGGCGAGGTGGATCAGCACGAAGTTGATCACCACGACGCCCAGCATCAGCGGCAGCGCCTGCACGAGCCGGCGCCGCAGGAGGCGCAATGCGACGTGCCGGCGCGAGCTGCCGCTCAGCTCGCCAGCCATATGTCGTACCAGCTCGCCGCCAGATAGTCGGGATCGTTGGAGTGGTTCTGCACCTTGGTGCTGGCCATGGTGATCGATTCGAGCTCGAGCAGGGGCAGGTTGGGCGCCTCGCGCGTCACGATCTTCTGGAATTCCACGACCATCGCACGCCGCTTCGCGGGGTCGGTCTCGATCCTGATCTTGTCGACCAGCGCGTCGACCTCGTCGGTGTGGAAGCCCGAGGCATTGCGGAAGGGCACGCCCTTCTTGATGCCGTCGCTGGTGTAGTACTGCGTCGTCGCCGGCACCGGCTCGGACGGGTTCGACTGGTTGGAGATGGCGAGGTCGAAATCGTAGTCGGTGTAGATGCGCTTGATCGAGGTCGGCCGGTCGGGGACCGTGAGATTGACGCCGATGCCGACATCCTCGAGACCCTGCTTGACGATCGAGCCGATCTTGCCGTTCTCGGTGAACCAGCCGGCGGCCAGCAGGTTGACGGTGAAGCGCTTGCCGTCGCCCTTCTTCGGATAGCCGGCCGCGTCGAGGAGCGCCGCCGCCTTCTTGGGATCGAAGTCGGTCCTGAAGATGTCGGCGGTGTAGAATTCCTTGTTGAGCGAGAAGATCGGGCTCGTGCCGGGCCGCGCATAGCCGTAGTAGACGGTGCGGGCGATCAGTGCGCGATCGACCGCCATGAACATCGCCTGCCGCACCTCGCGCTTCTGGAAGATCGGGTTGCGCGTGTTGCACTCGAACGAGGTCGACCAGACGCTTTCCTCGTAGCCCTTCGAGGTCGCGACGAACTTGCCGGTGCCGGTGAGTCGCTTGATGTCGGGCGGCGCCACCGGATTGAACACGCCGATATGGATCTCGCCCGCCTCGAGCGCGGCCGCGCGGCTGGCCGGATCGCGGAGGTAGCGGATGATCAGCTTGTCCAAGTAGGGGAAGCCGGTCCGCCAGTAGGCGTCATGCTTGACGTACTCGAAGTGGCTGCCGCGCACCCATTCCTTGAACTTCCAGGGCCCCGTGCCGATCGGCGCGTTGTTGGCCGGGTTGGTGACCGGGTCGCTGCCGGCATAGATGTGCTTGGGCAGGATGTAGTTCACGCCGCCGCTCACCAGCGAGGAGAAGAAGAACTCGGGCGTCGCCTTGTTGAACTTGACGATCACCGTCGAGGCGTCGGGCGTCTCCGTCCCGGCATATTCACCGAGCGCCGCCGCCGCGGCGTACTTCTTCCAGATCTGGTCGATCGAGTAGGCCACGTCCTCGGACGTCATCTCCTTGCCGTCGTGGAACTTCACGCCCTTGCGCAGGGTGACGGTATAGGACTTGAAGTCGGCGGCGGCCTTCCAGCTCTCGGCCAGCTCGCCCTCGAAGGCGCCGTCCATGCGCCGGTTGCCCAGCCGCTCGAACAGCTTGGACGAGGAGAAGGTCGGGCTCGAGCCGCCGCCGGACGGCACGTAGCAGGATTGCGGCTCGCCGCCGCCCCAGGTCGCGACCAGTGTTCCCCCACGCTTGGGTTCCTGTGCGATTGCCGGACCGGCCAGGCCGGCGGCGACCATACCGGCGCCGACGACACCGGTGCCGAATTGGCGACGCGTGACGTTGCTCATGAGCCCCTCCGTTGCCGCCGGGCAAGCAATCTTCGTACCGTGTGAAATGTCAGCCGGTCAGTGTCGAATAGGTGGCGCGCCCGATCGCGACCAATGCCTTCTGGTCGTTGAAGACGTCGACATCGACCACGCCGACGCTCTTGCCCGCGCGCCGCACGGTCGCGGTGGTGAGGAGCCCCGTCTTGATCGCCGGCCTGAGATAGTCGACGCGGAAATTGACCGTCGGCAGCGGCCGGCGCAGCGCCATGATCAGCGCATAGTCGCCCACCGTGTCGATGATCGCCGCGATCGGCCCGCCGTGCCACATGGCCGAGCCCGGCCCGCGCTCGAACTCCGGCCGGAAGGCGCAGCTCATGGTGACGCGTTCCTTCGCGGGATCGGCCTCGGTCACCTTCAAGCCCAGAAAATGGATGAAGGGCGAGCCGTTCAGCATGCGCTGCAGCTCATCGCCCGTCAGCGGCTTGGCGGCGGCGTCGCTCATGGCGCCACCACGACCTTGCCGAAGACCTCGCGGTCCTCGATGACCCGCAGCGCCTCGCGCGCCTCCTCGAGCTTGAAGACCTTGTCGACCAGCACCTTGAGCTTGCCCTCCTGCACGAGCGCCAGCAGCGCCTCGATGTCGGAGCGCGCCCAGCCGTTGGAGCCCAGCACCTTCAGCTCGAAGGTCCAGATGAAGCGGACGTCCTCCTTCGGGTCATAGCCCGCGGTGGCGCCGCAGGTCAGCAGGCGGCCGCCGACCTTCAGCACCTTCAGCGACTTCACCCAGGTGTCGCCGCCGGTGTAGTTGACGACGACGTCGACGCCCCGGTCGGTGCCGCCGCCGCGCCGCGTCGGCTTGCCGAACATCTTGTAGACCTCGTCCTGGAAGTCGTGGGTGATGTAGTTGATCGTCTTGTCCGCGCCGAGCTCCATGAGCCGCTTGGCCTTGCCGTCGGTGCCGGCGCAGGCGATCACCTCGGCGCCGGCGAGCTTGGCGAGCTGCAGGCAGCACACGCCGACGCCGCCCGAGGCGCCCAGGATCAGCACCTTCTCGCCCTTTGCGACATGGCCGTTGGTCACCATCATGCGTCGTGCGGTGCCGTAGGCGCAGGGAAGGGCCGCCGCGTCGGTGTAGCTGACGCCGTCGGGGATCTTCACGAGCTGATGCGCGCGCGCCTTGCAGAGCTCGGCCAGGCCGCCATGCACCGTCTCTCCCATCAGCCCGCCTTCCACGCGGTTGATGGGGTCGACCAGCACGCGGTCGCCTTTCTTCCAGCCCGATACGCCCGGTCCGACCTCGGCGATCTCGCCCGCCACGTCGAGGCCCATGATCGCGGGCATCGGCACCTTGATGCCGGGCATGCCGCGGCGGGTGAAGACGTCGTGATAGTTCAGCGACGACGCCTTGACCGCGACGATCACGTCGCCCTCGCCAGGCTTGGGGTCGGGGAAGTGGGTCTCGAAGGCGAGCGCTTCGGGCCCGCCATGGGCTCGAACGACGGCGGCTTTCATCTATATCTCCAGTCCTTCAGGGATTTGTTTCGCAAGCACGCGCTTGTCGATCTTGTTGGTGCCGGCGAGCGGCATCTCGTCGACGAAGAAGACGCGACGCGGATGCTGATAGGCGGGCGCGTTGGCGAGCGCGTAGCTCTTGATCGCCTGCTCGTCGAGATCGGCATCGGCGGTGCGCACGACGAAGGCGACGGGCTTGTGGCCCTTGAGCTCGTCCGGTACGGGAATGACGGCGGCCTGGGAGATGCCGGGATGGCGCTCCAGCATCTTCTCGACCTCGCCGGGATAGATGTTCTCGCCGCCGCACACGAACATGTCGTCGGCGCGGCCGACGAAGTAGAAGAAGCCGTCCTTGTCGCGGCGGAACACGTCGCCGGTGCGGTAGAAGCCGTCCTTGGTCATCACGTCGGACGTCTTGGCCGGCAGCTTGTGATAGTGCGTCATCAGCGCGCCGCACTTCTGCTCCAGCACGCCGCCTTCCGGATCGTCGCCCTCGATCACGCGGCCATCGCGCACCAGCCTGAGCTCGACGGCGGGATGCGGATAGCCGGTCGACAGCTCGGGCTGCTTGATGCCCTGGGGGTGCGGGCCGAACACGACGGGGCCCGCTTCGGTGGTGCCGTAGGCGTTGGCGATCAGGGCCTTGGGGAACACCGCCCGCACCTGGTCGATCAGCGATTGCGTCAGCGGCGCCGAGCCCATGCGCACCACCGTGACCGAGGAAAGGTCCGTCTTCGCCAGCAGCTCCTTCTCGCGCAGCATCATGGCGATCATGGTCGGCACCGAGGTGAGGAAGGCCACTTTGTACTTGGCCGCCGTCTCGATGTAGCTCTTGGTCGTGAACTGCGGCAGCAGCACCACCGAGTCGCCCTGGCAGAAGATGGTCTGGCAGGAGGCGAGCCCGTTCATGTGGTAGAGCGGCGCCGCCACGATCGAGCGCTGCGCCGGCGGGCCGGGCCAGCGCGCCCGCGCCGTCATCGCCCAGATGTGCGAGTAGTGCGACAGCACCACGCCCTTGGGCCGGCCGGTCGAGCCCGACGTGTAGAGGAACATCGCGGGCTCCTCGGGCCGCATGACGACTGGCGCCATCGGCGTCTCGGCCAGCATGTCGGTGAAATCCTTGCTGTCGAAGGAGACCTTCGGGACCGAGGCCGGCGCCAGCGCAAGCCGCGTGTCGTCGCCCAGCATCAGCTTGGCGTCGCAGTCCTCGGCGATATAGGCCACGGTCTCGGCCGGCATCTTCCAGTTGATCGGCACCGAGACCAGGCCGGCCTGCATGGTGCCGAGGAAGGTGAGCAGGTATTCCGCGCGATTGGCCGCCAGGATGCCGACGCGGTCGCCGCGCTTCAGGCCGCGCTTCAGCAGGGCGGCGGCGAGGGCGCCGGTGAGGCGGCGCAGATCGGCGTAGGTGTATTGGCGTTCGACGCCGGTGCCGAGATCGAACAGCGCGACCCGGTCGGCGGGCGCCGCGCGATCGATCGCGTCGCCCTGATTGTCGAACGGCAGCTTCAGCAGCGTATCGGGACTCATTCCACGAACTCCAGCACGGCGTTGATCGCTTCGCGGGCCGGCACGACGAGGTGCCCGCCGCCCGAGGCGACGCCCGCGATCTTGCCGGTCTGCAAGGCCTGTGCCGCCTTGGCCAGGGAAGTCGTGCGGAAGGTGAGGCCAGCCATGTAGGCGGAGCGGCCCTCGGGGTCGGGCGCCGCCGCGCCGAACTCGGCCCTGAGCGCCGCCTCGGTCACGATGTCGAAGCGCGAATTGCCGATCACCACGCTCTTGCCGCCCTCGATGTTGCGAACGTTCTCCGGCCCGAACATGTCGGCATAGAGCTTGGCGCCCTTGGCCGGATCGGGCTCGACGATCAGCGCGCGCACCACGGCGACGGCGCCGTTGGCGTGATGGCGCCACTCGTCGCGCCACACCAGATCGCGCGTGAAGTGATGGCAGTAATAGACGCGTCCGTAGGGCACGACGCCGTTCTTCATGCGCACGGTGCGAAACCGCGCGTCCGCCTGGCCGCCGGTGAACTTCACCGGCCGGGTGAACTCGACGGGCGCCTCGACCGGCACGCCGGCCTTGGTGAGCTCGGCATAGGTCACGGCCGAATCCTCCGAGCCGAACACCAGCCCGTTCAGCCCCAGCGGAAAGTTCAGCAGGTCGAGCCGGCCCGATGTGGCGTTTTTCGGAACAGCGATCAGCTCGAGATAGTCCGTGCCGAACATGGCGAGGTGATTCATCGAGCCGAGCGAATGATAGCCGCGCTCGGTGAGCGTGAACCCCAGCCGGCGGTAGACGTCCGCCGCCCGGTCCATCTCGTCGCGCGCATTGATCACCACGTGATCGAGTGTCGCCGCCGGCAATGTCATGGCAGTCCCCTTTTCCCTTGCAGCCTCAACCGGCTCGCCATCCCGGAAGGATGGATGTCCGATCCGCGTCTGTCCAATGAAGGAGCCGCTTCACGATGCCCGCCGCCCGCCGGCGCGAACAGAGCATTGTGACATGTCACGAGTCAAGTTTATTGTGCGAACGCCTTGCTGTTCCTTAAGTACGTTGATCGATGATCCGTTTTGTGACATGTCACAATCATGGATCATCGAGCCAAGCGCATCGGCCTGATCGGCGGCACGAGCTGGGAATCGACGCTCGAATATTATCGCCTGATCAACCGGCGCAGCGCCGCCGTGCTGGGCGGCGATCACACGGCGGAAATCCTGCTGTGGTCGCTCGACTTCGGCGAGGTGCTGGCGCTGAAGCGGCGGGGGGCGTTCGCGGCGCTGGCGAGACAGTTCCGTGACGCCGCATGCGGGCTCGTCGAGCAGGGCGCGGAGCTTCTGGCGATCTGCTCGAATGCCGGCCACCAGCGCGCCGACGACATCGCGGGCGCCGTGCCGGTGCCGCTGGTGCATATCGTCGATGCGGTCGGCGCGGAGCTGCGGCGGCGCGGCGTGAGCGAGGTCGGGCTGCTCGGCACGCTCGACACGATGCAAGGCGGCTTCTATCGCGACAAGCTGCGCCGCGACTGGACGATCGAGGTGTGCGTGCCGGCGCCCGGGGTCCAGGCCCGCGTCCATGCCATTGCCGTGGAGGAGGTGGCGCGCGGCGTGCGCGCCGAGGGCTCGCGCCGCGAGCTCGCGGCCATCATCGACGGTCTTTGCCCGGCCGGCGTCGTGCTGGGCTGCACCGAATTGCCGCTCCTGGTCGCGCCGCAGGATGCCCGCGTGCCCGTGTTCGATTCGCTGGCCTTGCATGTCGACGCTATCGTCGCCCATGCGATAGGCTGAGCGGAGGAGGCCGCACCGATGACGCGAGAGCGTCCGCTGAGCGAGAAGATCTACCGGCGCATCCGCTCGGACATCATGGGCTGCGTCCTGGCGCCGGGCGAATCGTGCAGTGAAAGCCAGCTCGCCGAGGTCTACGGCGTCAGCAAGGCGCCGGTGCGCTGGGCGCTGGCCGCGCTGTCGCGCGAAGGGCTGGTGACGGCCCGGCCGCGCCAGGGCCACACGGTGGCGCCGGTCACGATCGAATCGGTCAACGATCTGTTCGGTGTGCGCATGATCCTGGAGCCGGCGGCGGCGCGGCTGGCGGCCGGCCATGCCGATATCGAGCGCCTGAAGCAGCTTCATGCCCGCGTGACGGAAGGCTGCACCTTCGGCGACCGGCGCAGCGAGCGCCGCTGGGTCGACGCCAACAACCAGTTCCACATCGAGATCACCCGGGCTGCCGGCAACGAGCGCCTGACGCGCATCACCATGGCCGTGCTCGAGGAGAGCCAGCGCGTGATGCATGTCCTGATCTCGGTGTTCGAGGAGGTGCGGTCGATGGGCCAGGACCATCGCGACCTGATCTCGGCCCTGGCCAAGGGCGACGGCGAGGGGGCGGCGCGCGTCGCACGCGAGCATCTCGAGCACAGCCGCCGCATCGTGATGGACGCCCTGCTGGGCAATGCCACGACGCGTGGGCTCGCGGCCAACGGGGAATTTGCTGCATCGAGGGCCGGCGGACGCTAATCTCGCCGCCATGAGACCCAATCATCCGCTGTCGCGTATCGCCTACCAGGTCATGTGGGACCGCCTGATCTCCGTCGTCGAGGAGCAGGCGCAGACCCTCGTCCGCACCGCCTTCGGCACGCCCACGCGCGAGGCGGGCGACCTGTCGGCCGGCGTCTACGACACCGAGGGCCGCATGCTGGCCCAGGCCGTGACCGGCACGCCGGGCCACGTGAACTCCATGGCGATGAGCGTCGGCCACGTCCTGAAGAAGATCCCGCTGAAGGACATGTCCGAGGGCGACGTCTTCATCCTGAACGACCCCTGGCAGGGCACGGGCCACCTGAACGACATCGTGATCGTGACGCCGACCTACAAGAACGGGAACGCCGTCGGCTTCTTCGCCGACACTTTGCACGTGGTCGACATCGGCGGCCGCGGCATCGTGGGCGCGGCGCAGCAGGTCTACGAGGAGGGGATCTACATCCCCATCACCAAGATCATCGACAAGGGCCGCGTGAACCAGTGGCTGGTCGACCTGATCGCGGCCAATGTGCGCGAGCCCGTGCAGGTGATCGGCGACATCTATTCGCTGATCTCGAGCAACGAGGTCGGCGGCCGTCGCCTCACCGACATGATGGACGAGTTCGGCCTGGAGCGGCTGGACGATCTCTCCAAGCACATCCTCGACCACAGCCGCTCGGCCAGTCTCGCCGCGATCGCCAAGCTCAAGCCCGGCACCTACACGAACGAGATGACGGTCGACGGCATCAACGGCAAGCCGATGACCCTGAAGGCGCGTCTCACCGTCGGGCCCGAGGGCATCGACGTCGAATACTTCGACGTGCCCGGCACGGTCGCGCTCGGGCTGAACGTGCCCATGTGCTACACCGACGCCTACACGGCCTTCGGCATCAAGTGCGTCGTGGCGCCCAAGGTGCCGAACAACTACGCCTCGCTCGCCACCATCCGCACGACGGCGCCCGAAGGCAGCATCCTCAACACCAAGCATCCCGCCGCCGTCGCCGCGCGCTCGACCATCGGCCACATGCTGCCCGACGTGATGTTCGGCTGCCTGATCCAGGCGCTGCCCGACGGCGTGCCGGCCGAGGGCACGTCGTGCCTGTGGAACCTGCGCCTGATGGGCGGCCTCGGCCGCGCCGAGCTGACGCCCGAGCAGATGAAGACGGCGACGCCCTACAACGTGATGTCATTCCATTCCGGCGGCGCCGGCGCGCGTCCCTATGCCGACGGCTTGAGTGCCACGGCGTTCCCCTCGGGCGTGCGCAACGTGCCGGTCGAGATCACCGAGACGCTCGCGCCGCTCGTCGTCTGGAGCAAGGAGTACCGCCAGGACTCCGGCGGCGCCGGCGAATATCGCGGTGGCCTCGGCCAGGTGATGGAGATCGGCAGCGCCGAGAACATGCCCTTCGGCATCTCGCCGACCTTCGACCGCGTCGTCTATCCGCCGCGCGGCCGTCTCGGCGGCCAGCCCGGCGCCAACGGCGCGATCGCGCTCAAGTCCGGCCGCGACCTGCCGCCCAAGGCGCACTCTTCTGTGCCCGCCAACGACCGCCTGATCGTGAGCATGCCCGGCGGCGGCGGCTACGGCGATCCGCACAAGCGCGATGCACACAAGGTCGCGGAGGACGTGGCGCTCGGGCTCGTGTCGACGGACAAGGCGCGCGCACTCTACGGCGTGGCGCTCAAGGCCAACGGGTCGGTCGACGAGGCGGAGACGGCGCGGCTCAGGACGAAGGTCGCGGCGGAGTAGTCCGCATTCCTGAGAAGATCCATGCGGCCTGTCTTATCTGATTGCAGATCACATAAGTCTACTGTTCGCCCGCAGGTGCATAGAATTGCCGGACTATCTCTTGGTCGCGGGTTCGAAGCCGTTGGTCTTCAGCGCTGAAGTTGAGGCCGGGCCGATCAGAAAATCGATGAACGCTTTGGCTGCCGCCGGTGATTTGCTCGTCGCCGGAATGCCGGCGGTCAACAGCGTGACCTTCTGAACCTCATTCGGGAGCGGCCCCAACAGCTCGACGCCGTGGGCCATGACGATTTCAGTGATCGCGCCGAACTGGAGATCGGTTTCGCCGCGCTCGAGTGATTGGAACACCAGCTCGGGATGCTCGCCGTCCGAATCGTCGAGCTTCGTCTTCTCTTTCAGTTGGGCCGTGAGTCCCAGCTTCTCGATCAGTTGCGCCGTATAGGTGCCGGACGTGGAGCCCGTCTTCGGGTCGCGGTAGCCGATGGCCCTGGCCGCGAGCAGGGTCTTCTTCAGCGCGTCGACCGTGCTGATGTCGGGCTTGGGCGCGCCTTTGCGGATGGCGATGCCGATGGTCACCTTGGCGATGCCGACGGTGCTGCCGGCGACGATCTTGCCGTCCTTGGCGAGCTTCTCCATCAGGTCGCTGGGCACGATCGCCACGTCGACGATCTCGCCTTTCTCGATGGTCTTGGCGATGGCGCCGCCGGGGCCGTAGGTCACGGTCACCTTGTTGCCGGACTGCTTCTCGAACGCCGCGACGATGTCCGGAAAGGCGAGTTTCAAGGCGCCGGAAATCTGGCCCTTGATCTCCTCGGCGCTCGCGATGTTCGGAAGACCCGCCGCCGCGATCATCACGAACGCGGCGGCCGCGATCCGGCGCAGGCTCACCGCTGGTACATCCCCGTCAGCGTCGCCTTCTCGAGCGTGTTGAAGTGCAGGTAGAAGCCGCACACGGCCGACGAGGCGTCGGCGTTCACGGGCAGCGCCTCTTCCTTCACCGCGAACACCGTGAAGATGTAGCGATGCGGGCCGTGGCCCGGCGGCGGGGCGGGTCCGATGTAGCCGGTCTGGCCGAGATCGGTGCGGGCGGAGACCGCGCCCTTGGGCAGCAGGCCCGCCTTGAGGTTGCCGGCATCGAGCTTGAGCTCGGTCGTGGTGGCCGGGATGTTCACCACCATCCAGTGCCAGAAGCCCGAGCCCGTCGGCGCGTCGGGATCGAGGCAGGAGACGGCGAAGCTCTTGGTGCCGGCGGGCGCGCCCGACCAGGCGAGATGCGGGCTCTTGTTGCCGCCATCCGTGCCGAACCCGAAGCTCGCCGAGAGGACGTGGTCGTTGGCCAGGGTCGCCCCCTCCTTGAAGCTGTTGCTGGTGAGAACGAGCGCCATGGTTGGTTCCTCCGCGATTGCCGGCGCGGAGCATAGCGCAGACCCGGTGCAATTGGCACGCCGATTGCCTTTTGGGGAATCGCTGGGAAACAAAACAACCAGGGGAAGCTTCTATGTCGTATCTGGCGCCTTCGGAATTCGTGGTGAAGATGGTGGACGCAGGCGAGTCCAAGATCTTCATGTCCACCAAGGACACGGTGATCCGCGCCTATATGGCCGGCGCCATCCTGGCCCTGGCCGCCTGGATGGCCGTCACCATCAACACCCAGCTCGGCATCCCGCTGGTCGCCGCGGCCTTCTTCCCGATCGGCTTCTGCATGCTCTACCTGCTGGGCTTCGATCTGCTGACCGGCGTGTTCGTGCTCTGCCCGCTCGCCGTGCTCGATCGCCGGCCGGGCTGCACCTGGGGCGGCGTCGGCCGCAACTGGGCACTGGTGTTCATCGGCAACTTCGCGGGCGCGCTCACCGTGGCGTTCTTCGCCGCCATCGTCTGCACCTTCGGCTTCTCGACCGACCCCGACAAGGTCGGCCAGACGCTGGGCAATATCGGCGTGGCGCGTACGCTCGGCTACGAGAAGTACGGCGCCGCCGGCATGATGACGCTCTTCATCCGCGGCATGCTGTGCAACTGGATGGTCTCGACCGGCGTCGTCGGCGCGATGATCTCGACCAATGTCAGCGGCAAGATCATGGCCATGTGGATGCCGATCTTCCTGTTCTTCTACATGGTCTTCGAGCATTCGGTGGTGAACATGTTCCTGTTCCCGGCGGCGCTGATGATGCACGGCGCCTTCTCGATCAAGGACTACTTCATCTGGAACGAGATCCCGACGGCGCTCGGCAACCTGGTGGGCGGGCTGGCCTTCACCGGCCTCACGCTCTATGCCACACATGTGAGGACCTCGCCCAAGCGGGTGCCATGAGCCGTCCAAGGCGGCAGAGCCGCCGCGGGCGGCAGAGCCGCTGTTGGCGGCATGAGGCTCGATGCCGCGACAGCTCAACATCTCGATCGGGCAGCATTCCGACAAGGGCCGCAAGGACGCCAACCAGGATTTCCATGGCGCGATGATCCCGGCCGAGCCGGCGCGGAGCCTCAAGGGCATCGCGCTGGCTCTGGCCGACGGCATCAGCAGCAGTGCCGTCGGCCGCGATGCCGCGGAGTCGGCCGTCGGCAGCTTCCTCGCCGACTATTACTGCACCTCCGACTCCTGGTCGGTGAAGACCTCGGCGCAGCGGGTGATCGCGGCGGCCAACTCATGGCTGCACGCCCAGACGCGCCGCAGCCGCCACGCCTATGAGCGCGACCGGGGCTATGTCTGCACCCTGACGGTGATGGTGCTGAAGTCGCGCACCGCGCATCTGTTCCATGTCGGCGATTGCCGCGTCTATCGCCTGGTCGGCCAGGCGCTGGAGCAGCTCACCGAGGATCACCGCGTCGTCGCCTCGTCGCAGGAGAACTGGCTCGGCCGTGCGCTCGGCATGAACGGCCAGGTCGAGATCGACTATCGCGCCGTGCCCATCGAGCAAGGCGACGTGCTGGTGATGGCGACCGACGGCGTCTACGAGCACGTCTCCGACCGCTTCGTCGTGCAGGCCATCGCCGAAGAGGCGGCCGACCTCGACCGCGCGGCGCAACGGATCGTCGCCAAGGCCCTCGAGAACGGCAGCCCCGACAATCTCACCCTGCAGATCGTGCGGGTCGACGAGCTGCCGGACGGCGAGGCGGTCGAGGTGCTGACGCAATCGACCGAGCTGCCGCTGCCGCCGCTGCTCGAGCCGCGGGCGCTGTTCGACGGCTACCGCATCGTGCGCGAGATCCACGGCAGCGCGCGCAGCCATGCCTATCTCGCCGTCGACTCCGGGGACGAAAGCCTGGTCGTGCTGAAGATCCCGTCGATCGAGCTGCGCCAGGACCCGGCCTATCTCCGCCGCTTCATGATGGAGGAATGGGTCGCGCGCCGGCTCGACAACGCCCATGTGCTGAAGGTCCGCGAGCCCAACCGCGCGCGGCGCTTCCTCTACGTCGCCACCGAATACATCGAGGGCCAGACGCTGACGCAGTGGATGATCGACCATCCGCGGCCGGCGCTGGACACGGTGCGCGACATCGTGGGCCAGATCGCGACGGGCCTGCAGGCCTTCCATCGCAAGGAGATGCTGCACCAGGACCTGCGGCCCGAGAACGTCATGATCGACCGCACGGGCACGGTGAAGATCATCGACTTCGGCTCGACGCGGGTGAGCGGCATCGCCGAGGCCGATCCCGCCGCCGGCCGCGCCGACGCCATCCTCGGCACCGTGCAGTACACCGCGCCGGAATATTTCCTGGGCGAGGCGGGCACGACGCGGTCCGATCTCTTTTCGCTGGGCGTCATCGCCTACCAGATGCTGACGGGCAACCTGCCCTACGGCGCGCGCATGGCCCGCACGCGCTCGCGCTCGGAGCAGCGCAAGGTCGCCTATGTGCCGGCCGCGGGCGAGGGGCGCGACCTGCCGGCGTGGGTCGACGGCGCGCTGCGCAAGGCGGTCCATCCCGATCCGCTGAAGCGCTACGCCGAGCTGTCGGAGTTCGTGCACGATCTTCGCCGGCCCAACGCCGAGGTGCTGGACGCCAATCCCGCGCCGCTGCTCGAGCGCAATCCGCTCCTGTTCTGGAAGAGCCTGTCGCTCGCTTTGGCGGTGGCCCTGTTGCTGCTCCTGGCCTTTCATTTCGACCTGGGTCGCTGACTTTCTCTCCGCTCCCCCGCGAACGGGGCGTGTGGTATTTCTCCGGTCAATAGTGGCGTGCGTTCCCCCGCGTTCGGCAGCAGCTGGGTGCCCCATGATCGCACGAAGCCTCGTTCTTTTCGGCATGGCCGTCGCGCTTGCATCGGCGGGCGCGCGCGTTGCCGCGGCCGAGACCTGGCCGTCGCATCCGCTGACCATGCTCGTGCCTTTCCCGGCGGGCGGGCCGACCGATGCCCTGGCCCGCATCATGGCCGAGCGCCTGACGCGCGCGCTCGGCCAGTCGGTCGTGGTCGACAATGTGTCGGGGGCGGGCGGCACGGTCGGGACCGCCAAGGTCGGGCGCGCGCCGGCCGACGGCTACACGCTCTGCATCGGCCAGCTCACCAGTCACGTCTTCAGCCCGGCGGTCTATGCCACGCCCTACGACGTGCAGGCCGACTTCCAGCCGATCGGCGTGATCTCGATCTCGGCGCTGATGCTGATCGGGCGCGCCGACCTGCCCGCGACCCTGCCCGAGCTGATCGCCTGGCTGAAGACGACGCCGCAACCCGCCACTGTCGGCACGATCGGCGTCGGCAGCCCCGCGCATGTCTGGACGGTCGAGTTCGCCAAGCTCACCGGCGCGCGGTTCCAGCTCGTGCCGTACCGGGGCGCGGCGCCCGTCATGCAGGACATGCTGGCCGGCCGCGTCGATCTCGCGGCGCTCGAAGCCTCGAGTTCGCTGCCCTATGTGCAGGGCGGCAAGGTCCGGGGCTTCGCGATCCTCAGTCCGCAGCGCTGGAAGGTGGCGCCGGGCATCCCGACGCTCGCCGAGCTGGGCTTCCCCGGCTACGAAATGCCGTTCTGGAGCGGCTTGTGGGTGCGCAAGGGCACGCCGCCCGACATCGTGGCGAAGCTCGATGCCGCGTTGCTCGAAAGCCTCGCCGATCCCGCCGTCGTCAAGCGCCTCACCGATCTCGGCCAGGAGATCCCCGCGCGCGCCGAGCAGACGCCGGAGGGTCTGGCCGCGCGCCATCGCGGCGACATCGAGAAATGGTGGCCGCTGATCAAGGCGGCCAACCTCAAGGCCGAGTAAGCCACCGTCCATTGATCGGAATCGCCGATTTTGGCCCTCGGCGGTTAGGCTTTCCCGTCGTCCCGAACGTTGCGGACGGGATTGCGGGAAAAATTGGGAAGGAGCGCATTTGTAAGCATTTCCGCGGGGCAGTACCGGGCCGCGGCGCCGGCGATGTCAGTCCTTCCAGGAGAAGGGGCAGCCGTCGGGCTTGGGCTCGGGCGCGTGGACGGGCGGGTCGGGGAAATACTGCGTCACCGTCTGCACCCATTCGGCCGTGCCGGGCCTGGCGATGAGCTGGATCACCTTCAGCGCCTCGTCGAGGCCCGAGGAGATGCCGCCGCCGGTCACGCGATTGCGGTCGACGACGAAGCGCGGCAGAGGCGGGCCGGCCATGACCTCGATCCTGGGGAAGCTCTTGAGGCAATCCAGGAACGCCCAATGGGTCGTCGCCTTGTAGCCGTCGAGCAGCCCCGCCGCCGCCAGCAAGAGCGCGCCCTCGCATACCGAGCAGACCCAGGTCGCCGCGGGCGCCCGCTTGCGGAGGAAATCGACATAGGCCGGATCGGTGCCGTTCATCATCGGCTTCAGCGCGCCGTCGGGGTCGCCGCCCGGCACCCAGATGACGTCGAGCCTGGCCGCGCTGTCGAAGCTCGCCCGCACATGGAAGGTCATGCCGTCGCGCGTCGTCACCGGCTTGCCGTCCTTCGACAGCAGCATGACGTCGAACGACGGATCCTTCTCCTTCAGCCAGTTGAACATTTCGTAGGGACCGGCGACGTCGAGCAGGTCGACCTTCTCGTAGACGGGAATGGCGATGATCATGGGCCGGCCCTGCACTACCTGGACGTGTATATCATACCGCGCCACAAGCCGGGCAAAGTCAACGGCAAACCCCGTCGGTTGCTATGCCGGCGCGCTGCGGGCGATCGTTTCGCGATAGAAGGCGGCGCTGAGCTTCGGCGTGCGCTTCAGCGTCGTGTAGTCGACATGGACCAGGCCGAAGCGCGTGGCATAGCCGTCGGCCCATTCGAAATTGTCGAGCAGGCTCCACAGGAAGTAGCCGCGTACCGGCACGCCTTCGGCCGCGGCGCGCTGCAGGTGCGTGAGGCAGTTGCGGAGATACATCACGCGCTCGGTATCGTAGACGATGCCGTCGGGGGCGGGCTGGTCGGCGGCCGAGGTGCCGTTCTCGGTGATGTAGATGGTCTTCGCGTTCCAGATCTTCGCCACGTGGCGCGGCGCCCAGTAGAGCGCCTCGGGGCCGAGCTTCAGCCAGGGCGAGGCCATGTGCGGATAGGCATCGCCCATCGGCAGCACCTGGAAGCCCGGCGCCTTGTCGCTCGCCAGCACGTATGCGCCCGGCATGTAGACGTTGAGGCCGACGAAATCGACCGGGCTTGCGATCGCCTTGAGCTCGGCCTCGGTGAACTTGGGCGCGTTGGCGCCGGCTTGGGCCAGGAAGGCATCGGTGTAGCGGCCTTCCATCATGACCGTGAGATAGCCCGCGTTCAGCTCGCGCGTGGCGAGCTCTGCGGCGCGGACGTTTTCCGGTGTCTCGACGGCGGGAAGGGCGGCGGCGATGTTCTCGGCCATGCCGACTTGGGTGCCGCGCTTTCCCCGGGCGCGGATCGCCTGCACGGCAAGCCCGTGCGCGAGGACGGCGTGATGGCGCACCTGGTTCACGCGTGCGGGCTCGAGCTTCAGGCCGGGCGCGAAGACACCGAAATTGTGGCCGTGCTCGACGAAGGTGTAGATCTCGTTCAGCGTGAAGAAGCGTTTCACGCGATCGCCGAGCTTGCCGGCGACGTAGCCCGCATAATCGGCGAAGACCTCGGCCGTCGCGCGCTTCTCCCAGCCGCCGCGATTCTGCAGGGCCTGCGGCAGGTCCCAGTGATAGAGCGTGGCGTAGGGCTCGATGCCCTTCGCCAACAGCTCGTCGACCAGCCGGTCGTAGAAGGCGAGTCCCTTGGGATTGGGCGTCCCCATGCCGTCGGGGAAGACGCGCGGCCAGGCGATCGAGAAGCGATAGGCGTTGGTGCCCATCGATTTCATCAAGGCCACGTCTTCCTTGTAGCGGTGATAGTGGTCGGTGCTGACATCGCCGTTGGAGCCGTCGCGGATGCGGCCGGGCTCGCGGCAGAACGTGTCCCAGATCGAGGCGCCACGGCCGTCTTCCCGGGCCGCGCCTTCGACCTGATAGGCGGAGGTCGCGGTGCCCCAGTGGAAGCCCTTGGGAAACATCGCGGCAGTGTCGGCCCGGGCGCGGCGGCCTGGCAAGAGAGGGACCAGGGCTGCAAGCGGTGCCGCCGCCAACAGGCCGCGGCGCGTCATCGAAGCGGTCACGTCGCCAGTATAGCATCGACCGTGCCGCGCCGCCGATGCACACTCGGGCCCATGAAGCAGCTCCGCATTCCCGCCGTCTACATGCGCGGCGGCACCAGCAAGGGCGTGTTCTTCCTGAAGGACGACCTGCCGTCCGACGAAGCCGCGCGCGAGAAGGTCCTGCTGCGCGTGATCGGCAGTCCCGACCGCTACGGCAAGCAGACCGACGGCATGGGGGCCGCGACCTCGAGCACCAGCAAGATCGTGATCCTGTCGAAGTCCGCGCAGCCCGGCTGCGACATCGACTATCTGTTCGGCCAGGTGGCGATCGACCGGCCGGTGATCGACTGGTCGGGCAATTGCGGCAACCTCACCACGGCGGTCGGTCCCTTCGCCATCAGCCATGGCCTGGTCGAGGCGCCGGCCGACGGCACCGCCGTCGTGCGCATCTGGCAGGCCAACATCAGGAAGCGGATCGTGAGCCATGTGCCGATGCGAGCCGGCGAGGTGCAGGAGCTGGGCGACTTCGAGCTCGATGGCGTGACGTTTCCGGCTGCCGAAGTGAAGCTCGAGTTCCTCGATCCCGCGGCGGAGGAGGAAGGCGAGGGCGCGGGCGGCGCGATGTTCCCGACCGGCAACCGCATCGACACGCTCGACGTGCCGGCGCTCGGCAAGGTCGAGGTCACCTACATCACCGCCGGCAATCCCACGATCTTCATCGATGCCGCCAGGCTCGGCCTCAAGGGAACCGAGCTGCAGGGCGACGTGAACGGCGACAGGAAGCTGCTCGATCTGGCCGAGCAGGTGCGCTCGCGTGGCGCCGTCGCCATGGGCCTGGCGAAGACGCCGGAGGAGGCGACGACCAAGCGGCCGCACACGCCCAAGCTTTCCTTCGTCGCCCGGCCCGCCGGCTACACCGCGTCGGACGGCAAGGCGGTGAGTCCTCAGTCGATCGACTTGCTGGCGCGCATCTTCTCCATGGGCGTGCTGCACCATGCGATGACCGGCACGGGCGCGGTCGCCTTGGCCGCCGCGGCCGCGATCCCCGACACGATCGTCAGCCGCGTGGCGCCGCCCAGCGCCGACGGCCGCGTGCGCTTCGGCCATCCCTCGGGTGTGCTCGCCGTCGGCGCGGAAGCCGCGCTCGAGGGCAACGAATGGACGATCAAGAAGGTCGTGCTGAGCCGCTCGGCCCGCCGCCTGATGGAAGGCTGGGTGCGGGTCCCTGCGCCCTAGGGACGGCGCTTTTCGTCTTTTGTGGTTTTTCAACCACTTAGCTGAGGGGGTGGGTGAGACTCTGAGACTCGGGGGCTAAAAGCCTCATGCCATCGGCATCGGACCAGTCTCAGGGCCCTGAGACTCGAGACTTGGGGATGTGAGACTGGCTTGGGGCCTGGCGCTCAGTACTCCGACACCTTGTCGGGCTCGCCCTTGGACGGCCAGACGCGGCTGTAGAGGAACATCAGCGCCTCGCCCGACAGCATCCGGTCGAAGGTCGGCGGGTGCTCGGCATCGACGCAGGTCGAGAGCGGCCTGATCACCGTGTCGTAGTCGGGATTGGCGAACACGCCGACCGAGTAGCGCTCGCGGCCATAGTGGTTGACCACGCGATGGAGCGTCGAGGCGAAGCGGTTGTTGGTCCACATGCGCATCGAATCGCCGATGTTGACCACGAAGGCGTTCTCGACCGGCGGCACGATCAGCCATTCGCCCGACTTGCTCTTGATCTCGAGGCCGCCGCAATCGTCCTGCTGCAGCATGGTGAAGCCGCCCGCATCCTGGTGGGCGCGGCTGTCGCCGCCTTCCAGCGCCGCCTGCTGGTCCTGCGGCAGATAGTGCAGCAGCCGCACCTGGATCAGCGGCTTCTTGTAGAACTGCGCGAAGTAGTCCGGCGGCAGCTTCAGCCCGCGCGCGAACACCGAGGCCATCAGCCCGGTGAAGCCGGTCATGGTCGTGTGATAGTCGAGCACCGCCTCCTTGAAGCCCGGCAGGTCATCCGGCCAGAGATTGCCGCCGTGCAGCGGCTTGCCCGCCTTCACGTCGGGATCGTCGTCGGGCAGCTCGACCGAGGCCTGGAAAGCCTCGTTCTTGTGCGGCTTGCGCGCCTTCATCCGCGCCTCGGCGAGATGCGGCTGGAAGCCCTCGATCGCCTTGCCGCGATAGGCGTGCTTCTTGCCGGGCTCATCCATCGGCAGGTAGCCGCGGAAGAGGTTGGAGTTGCCCATGTAGGCCTTCATCTTCGCCTCGAGCGGCAGGGCGAAAAAGCGCGCCGACTGGCGGAAGATCTCGGCGATCTTCCGAGGCGGCACCGGATGATTGACGATGGTGAGGAAGCCGATGTCGCGGCAGGCATCGTGCACCTCGCGCGCGAGACGATCCTTGGCTTCCTCGTTGCTGCCGCTCATCGGGGCGAAGTCGATGACCGGCAGCTCGTTGGCGTTCGCCCAGCGGCCGAGTTTCGGCGCGGGCATCGGCGGCGCGGCAACGGGAGCGGCGGCTTGAACGTCGGTCGGCATGGGTCCTCCTGCCTCAGCTCGCCAGCATGTCGAGCAGCTGCTGGCGGGCGTCGGTGGCGTTCTTAGCATACCACGCGATGCCGCCCGGCAGCATCTTGGCGTAGTTCTCCGGTGCGCCCGGGTTCACCTTGTTCCATTCCGCATCGAGGAGCTTGGCGGCGGCGGGATTGCTCGGCCCATAGCCGTTGGTCTTGAGCAGCTGTGCCTGGCCCTCGGGCTCGAGTGTGACGTTGATGAAGTCGGAGATCGCCCGGCCGCCGGTCGCGCCCTTCGGGATCATCCAGCAGGCGCCCCACGAGATGCCCTCGTTCCATGTCCAGTCGATCAGGCCCTTGGTGTCCTGCTTGAGCGGCCAGGCGCGCGTGTTCAGGAGCACGCCGAGATGCGCCTCGCCGTTGCGGTAGGCGTTCTGGCCGTCGGCGATCACGTCGTAGTAGATCGCGTGCTCCTTCATCTTCTTGTGCATGTCGAGGGCGAGCTTCATGTCGATCGGATAGATCTTGTCCTTCGGCACGCCCGCGGCCATCAGCCCCGCCTCGAGCGTCGCATCGGGCTCGCGGCGGAAGGCGCGCTTGCCGGGGAATTTCTGGAAGTCCCACACGTCCTTCCAGCTCTCGGGCAGCATGCCGCCCCACTTCTTGGTGTTGTAGGTGAGCACCATCGCATAGATGTAATTGCCGATGCCCCATTCGACGGCGTGCTCGGGGCGGACCTTGCTCTTGTCGACGATGGAATAGTCGATCGGCTCCAGCATGCCCTGGGGACCGAGCTCGAGCGCGGTGTGCAGGTTGCGGTCCATCACGTCCCACGTGACCTTCTTGCTCTCGACCATCAGCTTGATGCGGCCGGTCGCCGGACCCGTGCCGTCGATCGCGACCTTGCGGTCGGGATATTTCTTGAGATAGGCGTCGACCCAGGCGGCCTTCATGCCCTTGATGGCATCGCCGCCCCAATTCACCAGCACCAGCTCCTTGGCGTCGGCCAGCGCCGGCGTCAGCTTCGCCGCGATGGGCGCGATGCCCAGGATGGCGCACATCGAGAGGAAGGTGCGGCGGCGGTAGACCTGGCCTTCCGTACGCTCAACGAACTTCTCCAGATCGTCCAAACGATCCCCCACGTCCGACATTCGTCCCTCCCTCTTCAAGTCGCGCGTCTCGCGCGCAGCGACAGCTCGGCGATCAGAACCAGCAAGGTGAACAGGATCATCGCGGTCGCCACCACGGCGATGACCGGATCGAGATTGTCGTTGATGCCGTCCCACATGCGGCGCGGCAAGGTGAAGAGCGCCCGCCCGCCGATGAAGATCACCACGATCAGCTCGTCCCAGGAATGGATGAAAGCAAAGATCGCGCCTGAGAGCACGCCCGGCACGATGTTGGGCACGATCACATGACGGAGAGTTTGCTGTACGGACGCCCCCAGTCCGCGCGCCGCCTGCTCGAGCCGCGGATCGAGATTGGCGAGCGACGCCGACACGGTCAGCACGACGAACGGCAAGCCCGTGACGGCATGCGCCAGGATCACGCCCAGCGCCGTGCCGACGAGATCGAGATCGACATAGAGGCGGTAGACGCCGAGCGCATAGACGATGGTCGGCACGGCCATGGGCAGGATCATCAGGCTGCGCAGGCGTTCCGACAAAGCGGAGGAAAGCCGCCAGCAGCCGATGGCGCAGAGCGTGCCCGCAACCAAGGCCAGCGCGGTCGCGGCCAGCGCGATCCACAGGCTCTGCCCGATGCTGTCGATCCAGTCGGCGTTGCCGAGGAAGTTCTGCCAATGCTGCAGGGACCAGTGCTCCTGCGGCAGGGCGAGGTAGCGCGTGTCGGTGAACGACACGGGGATCACGGCGAAGGCGGGCAGCGCCAGGAAGCCCAGGACGAGCCAGGCGAAGGCGACGATCGGGCCGGAGGCGTGGAGTCTATTCATGATGGGGGCGGCTCATGCGCTGAACAGCCGCTTTACGTCGATCACGCGCGACAGCGCCCACAGCGTGCCCAGCACGGCGATCATCAGCGTGGCGGCGAGCATGGTGCCGAGGCCCCAGCGCACCGTCTCGTTGATCTGCAGCGCCGTGTACTGCGCCACCATCAGCACCCTGCCGCCGCCCAGGATGGCGGGCGTCACGAAGAAGCCGAGCGAGAGGATGAAGACCAGCGTGCCGGCGCCGATCAGGCCGGGGCGCGTCAGCGGCAGGAACACCATGCGGAAGGCCTGCAGGCGGCTCGCCCCCAGCGAACGCGCGGCCGAGACAAGCCCGGCATCGATGCCGCGCATGTTGGCGTAGAGCGTCAGGATCGCGTAGGGCAGCATCACGTGCACCATGGCGATCAGCACGCCCGTTTCGTTGCGCGCCAGCGCGACAGGCTCGTCGGTGAGGCCGGTGGCCTGCAGGGCGGCGTTGATCGGACCCTGCGGTCCCAGGATCGTGAGCCAGGCGAAGGAGCGCACCAGCACCGAGATCCAGAAAGGCAGCAGCACGCAGAACAGCATCAGCCGCTGGCGCTGCGTCGTCGCGGCGCGCATGGCATAGGCCACGATGTAGCCCAGCAGCAGCGCGAACAGGGTCGTGGCACCGGCGATGCGCGCCGTGGTGAGCAGCGTCTTCTGCACCGATCCGCTGGTGAAGAGCAGGGCGTAGTTGGCCAGACCGGGCTTGGGATCGGTGATGCTGGTCACGAGCACATCGCCCAGCGGCGCGAGATAGAGCACGACCAGCATCAGCACGGCCGGCAGGACGATCAGCCAATAGGCCCTATTGCGCGAGGGCACGGCAATCCTCCGCCCGCCAGCCGATCTCGATCGCCGTGCCCGGTGCGCAATCGGGCAAGCCGGGTGCGTTGGCGAGCTTGGCGATGAGATCGTCGCGGCCGAGGGCCGCGAGGCGCAGGCGCAGCTGGTCGCCCAGGAAGGACACGTCCACCACCCGGGCGGGGAAGCGGTTGGCGCACGAGGCCGCCGCGGCGCCGAGCACGATCTTCTCCGGCCGCAGCGCGAGATGGGTTGCGCTCTCGTCGCTCACGGCCGTCGCGATCACGTGCGCGCCGCCGTCGAGCGCCACGGTGCACTGATTGCCCTTTCGGCTCTCGATCGTGCCGGAGAGCGTATTGCTCTCGCCCAGGAACTGCGCGACGAACAGCGACTCGGGCTCCTCGTAGAGCTTGCGCGGTTCGGCGACCTGGCGGAGCTGGCCTGCGCTGAACACCGCGACCCGGTCCGACATGGTCATCGCCTCGACCTGATCGTGCGTCACATAGATCATGGTCACGCCCAAGCGGCCGTGCAGCGCCTTCAGCTCGTACTGCATCTGCTCGCGCAGCTGCCGGTCGAGGGCGCCCAGCGGCTCGTCGAGCAGCACCAGCCGCGGCTCGAAGACGAGCGCGCGGGCGACGGCGACCCTCTGCTGCTGGCCGCCCGAAAGCTGCTGCACCCGGCGGCCGGCATATCCGTCGAGCCGCACCATCGCGAGCGCGCGGGCCACGCGGCTTTCGGTCTCGGCTTTTGCCGTGCCGCGCACCATCAGCGGAAAGGCGATGTTCTCGCCCACCGTCATGTTGGGAAAGAGCGCGTAGTTCTGGAACACCATGCCGATGCCGCGCTTCTCGACCGGCACGCGCGTCACATCCTCCTCGCCGATGAAGATGCGGCCGTCTGTCGGCTGCTCGAAGCCCGCCAGCATGGTGAGGGTGGTGGTCTTGCCCGAGCCCGAGGGCCCGAGCAGGGTCAGGAACTCGCCGTCGGCAACGGCGAGGTTGAGGGCGCGGACGGCATCGATCCTGCCGTCATAGCTCTTGCGCACATCGATGAAACGGACCGCGCTCATGCAACGCAGGCCCGGCGAGCGAATTCCATGCCAGTTGCCCGCGGAGCTTGGTAGGGTTCGGCGTGACGCGCAGAGAAGCGCCCCTCGCGGCGGCGATCGCCTTTTGCCTCCTGGTTCGCCTGGTGCTGATCCTGGGCTTCCACGTCGCCTACCTGGCTCCCCAAAGCTGGTGGCAGCTCCTCGATCCCGCGGTGCTGCGCGCCGATCCAATCGGCGCTCTCTACATGCTGCACATGCAGCCGCCGCTGTTCAACGCGCTCGATGCGCTGGCGCTGTCCTTGCCGCCGTCCGTGGGCTTCGTCTGGCTGCAGGGTCTTTATCTCGGCTGCTCGGTCGCGATGATGGCGCTGGTCTACTTCTTCCTGCGCCGTTTCCGCTATCGACCCGTCACCGCCGGCATCCTGACCGCGCTGTTCGGCGTGTTGCCGCAGGTGCTGATTTACGAGAACCTCTTCTTCTACAGCCATCTCGAGGCGACGCTGGTGCTGGCGGCGAGCTGGTGCGCTGTGCGGTACTTCGACGAGCGGCGGCTGCGCGCCTTCCTGGGGTTCGCCGCCTGTCTCGTCGCTCTGGCGCTGCTGCGTTCGCTGTTCCACGTCGGCTGGATCGCCGTTGCCCTGCTTGCCGTCTGGCTGGCGGCGAGCCGCGGCCGCGATCGGCGCGCCCTCGCGATCGCCATGGCGTCGATGGCGCTGGTCGGCGCGTTCTATGTCAAGAACCTCGCCCAGTTCGGCTTCTTCGGCGTGAGCTCCTGGCAGGGGCTGGCGACGGCGCGCATGACCTTGCCGATCAATGCCGGCGATGCCGAGCGCTTTCCCGCCGTCGCCCGGGATTTCGACAGCCGCATCGCGCATGGCGAGTTCTCGCAGGCCACGGCCTATTCCGGGCTGAACAGCGACAGTGGCTGGACCGAATGGATCGCGCTGGCCCGCGATTGCGACGGCCCCGAGAAGCGACCGGCGCTCTGCAGCGTCCGCAAGGGCAACGGCGAACTCAACCTCAACCACATCGCGATCGTCGGCTATTCCAAGGCACTGGCCGACGACACGCTGAAGGGCCTGCGCCTCTACCCGGCGCTGTTCGTTCAACATGTCGGCTCGAGCCTGATCACCTTCTTCGGCACGCCGTCCTGGATCGAGACGCCGACCAGTCCTGCGCTGGAGCTCTACGCCGGACTGTGGGAGCGGTTGCTGCTCTATCGTTCGGATCTCGTCTTCGTGCCGCCGCGGCCGGGCGAGTCGCTGGCCGAGCGGGCGCTCAGCCGCTTCACCGCGGCGTCGCTGCCGCTGGCCGTCCTGGTGCTGGCGGCCCTGCTCGCGATCTTCCATCGCGCGCTGTTCGATCGGGACTGGCTGTTCCCGGCGCTGGTCGTTCTGCTGTTCCTCGTCGTGCCCAATGTCGTGAACGGCGGCGAGGCCAACCGCATGCGCTACACGATCGAGCCGCTCCTGTTCCTGGCATTGGCGCGAACCGTCACTCGGGCTTGATGCCCTTGTCGCGGATGACCTTGCCCCAGCGCCGGGACTCCTCGCGTGCGAAGGAGGCGAACTCGGCCGTACTGTCGCCGGCCGCTTCGGCGCCCAGCTTGGCGAACTGCTCCTGCACGTCGGGCGCGTGCAGGGCGCGCATCAGCTCGTCGTGCAGGCGCTCGACGATGGCCTGCGGCGTGCCCTTGGGTGCGAACAGGCCGTTCCAGCCGACCATCTCGTAGTCCGGCACGCCGGCCTCGCGCATGGTCGGAAGGTCGGACACCAAGGGAAGGCGACGGGCGCTGGTGATGGCGAGCGCGCGCAGCTTGCCGTCCTTCACGAAGGGCAAGGTGCCCGGCACGTTCTCGATCATGAAGGAGATCTGGCCCGCGACGAGATCGGCGAGCGCGGGCGCGCCGCCCTTGTAGGGGACATGGATCGCATCGAAGCCTGCCTGGCTCTTCAGGAGTTCGACGGCGAGGAAGGGCGTGGCGCCGACGCCGCCCGAGCCATAGTAGAGCTTGCCCGGATTGGCCTTGGCGTAGGCGATGAACTCGGCGACCGAGTGGACCGGCAGCGAGGGGTGCACCACCAGCATCAGTGGCGCGCTGTTGACCCGGGCGACGGGCACGAAGTCGACCAGCGGATCGAAGCCCGGCCGCGCATAGAGGAACGGGCTCACGATCATCGCCTGGTTGCCGATCAGGAGCGTGTAGCCGTCGGGCGCGGCCTTGGCGACGGCCTCGGCGCCGACATTGCCGCCGGCGCCCGGCCGGTTGTCGACCACGATCTGCTGGCCGAGCGGGCCGCTCAGGTGCTGGCTCACCAGCCGCGCCATGATGTCGAGGATGCCGGCGCCTGCTGCGAAGGGTACGACGAGGCGGATGGGTCGCGACGGCCAGGTGTCGGCCCGGGCGGCCGTGGCCGCGATCGCGCCGAGGGAGGCGAGCGCGGTACGGCGGCCGATCATGCCATTGCCTCGGTGGCGAGCGCGGTATCGACACAATCCTCGAAGGCGATGTCGCGCGTGAGCGTACCCGCCGCGCGCATGGCGGCGTGCAGGCGGTCGTAGCCTTCGCGGCGGATCACGGGATCGCTGTTCCAGAGCTTGTGCCGGCGATAGCGCTCGAGGCATTGCGTGAAGCGATCGCGCTCGACGTTGGGGAAGTACCGCCCCAGCAGACTCGCGATCTCGTTTGCCGGTGTCTTGCCGAACCAGCCGAGTGTGCGATGGAGCGCTCGGCACATGCGCCGCAGCTCGTCGGCGCGCTTCTGCAGCGTGTCGCGGCGGGTGACGAGCGTCGTATAGGCGGTGAGGCCCCGGTCGGCGGCAATGTTCCAGACATGGCCCGCGCCGGTCTGGACCAGGTTCTCGGCATAGGGCTGGAAGAGCTGCACCGCATCGACCTCGCCGGCGCGCAGACCGGCCTCGTTTTCGTCCATCGTCCGGTCGGTGATGCGGTCGAGGCTCGCAGGATCGATGCCGGCGGCGCGTATGTCGTTCTGCAGGCAGATCCAGGGCGTCGGTACTTCGGACACCGTGGCGAATTTCAGTCCGCGCAGGTCGGCGAACCTGAAGTCGGGCTTCGGTATGCGACCGACGATGAAGAAGGGATCGCGTGCCACCACGTCGCAGAAGCAGACGAGATCGGAGGCGGGATCGGCGTGCCGCGAGATCATCACGCGCAGCGGTCCACCCCACATGACGTCGACCTCGCCCGCCTTGAGCGCCGCGACGGCGGCGGCGGGCTCGGGCGAGGGTTTCAGGATCACCTCGACGCCGGCATCCTTGAAGGCGCCGGTCGCCTCGGCGGCATAGAACGGGGCGTAGAAGAGGGCGCGGAAATTCTCCGACAGCAGGATGGCCATGCCGCCAGTCTAGTCCGCGCCTGCCTCCATCGACTAGCTGCTCTCGTGCGCGAGCACGTCTCCGAACAGCGCCCACTTCTCGCCGTCGAACTTCGCGAGACGCACCGCCTGGATGGGATAGAAATCCGTCGGGCTGGTGTTGATCTTGATGCCGGGCAGCAGCAGCGGCACTTCGAGATTATGCATGCTGGCCGCCTGCTTCATCAGGTTGGCGCGCGTCAGCTCATCGCCGCATTGCGTCAGCACGTGCCGCATCGTGGCCGAGACGGAATAGGCGTAGACGTTGCCCGAATCGGCGGGATTGGCGTCGGGCTGGTACTTCTTCATCCAGGCCTGCCATTCCTTGAAGTCGGCATAGTCGCCGGCCGCCCATTGCGGGTCGGTGGCGTCCTTGAGGTACGCCGCGGTGATGATGCCGGTGCTGTTGTCGAAGCCTGCGGGCTTCAGCACGGCCGCGACCGAGGCCGAGACGTTGGCGAGATACTGGACCGGCTTCCATTGCAGGTCGGCCACCTTGCGGATCGCCTGCGCCGCAGCCTTCGGCGCGCCGTCGTTGAAGAAGACGTTGGCGCCGGAGTTCTTGATCTGGATGATCTGGCTGTCGACCGTGGGATCGGTCACCTCGTAGCTCACCTTGGCGGTGACGAGGTGCTGGTTCTCCTTGCCGAGCCCGTCGAGGAAGCCGCCCGAATAGTCCTTACCGGAATCGTCGTTCTGGTAGAGGATGCCGATGCGCAGGTCCTTGAGGTTGTCCTTGTGCGTGGCGAGCGCGTGCTGGGCGTAGATCGCGGCCTCGGTGTGGTAGTCGGGCTGCCAGCCCATGGTCCACGGGAACTCCTTGGGCATGCCCCACTTGGAGGCGCCGGTCGCGACGAAGAGCTGCGGCACCTTCTTCTGGTTGAGGTACTTCTGCACCACGGTGTTGGTCGGCGTGCCGAGCAGCTGGTAGATCGCGAAGACCTGATCCTCTTCCACCAGCTTGCGCACCATCTCGACGGTCTTGGGCGGAACGAACCCGTCGTCGTAGGTGATGAAGTTGATCTTGCGGCCGTTGATGCCGCCATTGTCGTTCACCATCTGCCAATAGGCGCCGATCGCTTTGCCGATCGTGCCGTAGGCCGAGAGCGGGCCGGAGTACGGGTTGGTGTGGCCGAGCTTGATCTCCTTGTCGGTCACGCCCGCGTCGTACTTCTTGTCGGCGCGCGCGACATAGGGCGCGGCGAGCGCGAACGCAGCACTTCCGGCCGCAAAAGCGCGGCGACGAATCCTCGACATATTGTTTCCTCCGGTTTTCTGACTCGTCGTTTTTAGAGCAGGTGGCCTGCCCGTTCGGCCTTGGTACGCAGGTAATTTTCGTTGTGCCCGTTGGACGGGAAGGAGTGCGCTACGCGTTCGGTCACCTCGACGCCGTAGCGCTGCAGGCTCGCGATCTTCTCCGGGTTGTTGGTCATCAGCCGCACGCGCTTGATGCCCATGCGCGAGAGCATGGTGGCGGCGGGCGCGTAGATGCGCTCGTCGGCGTCGAAGCCGAGCTGCTCGTTGGCGTCGATCGTGTCGAAGCCGTCATCCTGCAATTCGTAGGCGCGCAGCTTGTTCACGAGCCCGATGCCGCGGCCTTCCTGCGCGAGGTAGAGCAGCACGCCCGAGCCCGCCTTGTTGAGCTGGGCAATGGCGCCTCGGAGCTGCACGCCGCAATCGCAGCGCAGCGAGCCCAGAAGGTCGCCGGTGAAGCATTCGGAATGGAGGCGGATCAGCACCGGCTCGGTGGGATCGATCTCGCCGACCACGATGGCGAGATGCTCCTTGCCGCCGTCGCTGGGACGCCAGGCGAGGATGCGGGCATTCTCCGCGCCTTCGAGCGGCACATGCGCCTGCGCCACCTGTTGCAGGTTGCGCGCCGCCGTGTCCTCGTAGGCGAGGACGTCGGCGGCATCGACGTAGACCAGATCCTGGTCGCGCGCCCAGTCGCGGCGCTTGTTGCCGGGATCGCGGCTGAGCGGCCCCAGGACGACGGCCGGTAACAATCGAGCGAGCTTGGCGAGCTCGATCGCGGTCTGGGCGATTACCGGGGCGTAACTGACGATGGGCCGCGACAGCGAGCGCAGCGCCACGTGACGCCCGCCCTCGGAGGCCGTCTCGTGCGGACGCAGGATGATGTCGACCGGCACGCCGTCGGGTAACTCGAGCGTGATCGGCTTGTTGGCGTCGCCCAGGCCGCCCGCGATATGCGGCGGGATCTCCATGCCGATCGCCTCGGCGCGGCGGCGCGTTGTCACCAGCACCGGCGCCTCCTGCGCCAGGCCCTGCAGACGCTGCAGCGAGCGCGGTCCACAGGCTTCGGCCGCGATCACCAGCCCGCCTTGGCCCTCCTCGTCGCGCAGCAGCACGATGCCGCCCCGGCGCAGCTCCGCCATGGCGCGCTCGACGGCGGCCAGGGCGGCGGCGGTACGGGAATGGACCTGACCCGGGATCATGGCCCTACCTCTAGCATGGCTGCCGCTTTTTTGCCGAAGTGAACCGCTTTTGCATCGCGGCCGTACGAGATAAAATGAGGGGCATGGATACGTCCGTCGGCAACATCTCGGTCAACAATCGAGGCAAGAAAATCCTGCTGGTCGATGACGACCAGGCGTTGCGCACCGTGCTGGCCGAGCAGCTCGACCTCTATGACGGCTTCACCACCATCCAGGTGGGGACGGCTGCCGAGGGGCTGGAAAAGGCCAAGGGTGCCCATTACGACGCGGTCCTCCTCGATATCGGCCTGCCCGACATGGACGGCCGCGAGCTCTGCAAACTGATGCGCCGCCAGGGCGTGCGGGCGCCGGTGATCATGCTGACGGCGGCCGACAGCGATGCCGACACCATCCTGGGCCTCGAGTCCGGCGCCAACGACTATGTGACCAAGCCCTTCCGCATCAACGTCCTGCTCGCCCGCCTGCGCGCGCATCTGCGCCAGCACGAGCGCAGCGAGGATGCGGTGATGACCATCGGTCCCTACGACTTCCATCCCGCGGCCAAGATGCTGATGGAAAAGGGCGGAAAGAAGAAGGTCCGCCTGACCGACAAGGAAGCCTCGATCCTGAAGTACCTGTTCCGCGCCGGCGACAGGCCGGTGGCGCGCGACGTGCTGCTGAACGAGGTCTGGGGCTACAATGCCGGCGTCACGACGCACACGCTCGAGACCCATATCTACCGCCTGCGCCAGAAGATCGAACGCGATCCCGCCAATGCGGCCATCCTGATAACCGACCGCGGCGGCTACCGGCTGCAGCCCTGAAGGAGGCACTCCCGTGTCCACCCAGCGTCTTTATTCGCTTCCCGTCGAGGTCACCGACTGGAAGTTCGACGGCGCGACCGAGATCCAGTTCAACTGGGAATATGACGACGGGTCGGACGCCCTGCTCGAGCTCTACGAGAAGGGCAAGAAGCAGCAATGGGATGCGAGCAAGCGGCTCGACTGGTCGCTGGAGCTCAATCCCGACAATCCGATGGAGCTGAAGGACGAGGCCATCTCCATCTACGACACCGACATCTGGCGCAAGATGACCGACAAGGAGAAGGCCTGGTTGCGCCGCGAGCTGCAGGCCAACTCCGTGAGCCAGTTCATGCATGGCGAGCAGGGCGCGCTGATCGCGACGTCGAAGATCGTGGCGACGGTGCCCGACATGAACGCCAAATTCTATGCCGCGACGCAGGTGATGGACGAGGCGCGCCACGTCGAGGCCTACAAGCGCCTGCTGCACGAGAAGTTCCAGCTCGCCTATCCGATCAACAAGGCGCTGAAGGTCCTGCTCGAGCAGACGTTGACCGACCGGCGCTGGGACATGACCTATCTCGGCATGCAGGTGCTGATCGAGGGTCTGGCGCTCGCCGCTTTCCAGTCGATCCGCGACAAGGCGGGCAGCACGCTGGCCGGCGCGGTCAACGCCTATGTCATGCAGGACGAATCCCGGCACGTTTCCTTCGGCCGACTGGCGCTGCGCGACTACTACCCGCATCTCTCCGCCGCGGAGCGTGACGAGCGCGAGGAGTTCACCGTCGAGGCGCTCCACTTCATGCGTGACCGCTTCAACCAGTCGGAAGTCTGGGAGCGGCTCGGCCTGCCGGCCAAGGTGCTGGACGACATCCATTACAATTCCAAGCAGATGAATTCCTTCCGGGGCCGGCTCTTCAGCCGCGTCGTGCCGACGGTCAAGGACATCGGCCTGTGGGGGCCGCGCGTGCAGAAGGCCTTCGAAGAGATGGGCGTGATGGAATACGCCAAGATCGACGTGGCCGAGCAGCTCGACAAGGACGGCCAGGTGGCCGAGGACTTCGACAGGAAGATGTTCGTGGAGCGCGCCGTCGCGGCCCAATAGCCGTCTTGGCGTGTGCCGGGTCCTCATTCCCGCCTCCTGCGCGACGGTCGCGGCAGGCTTCACGGGCTGCGCGATGACGCTACGACACCCGCATTGCCGCTATCGTGCTTTCGCGCGGCGTCGGCTGCCCGCCTTCGGCGCACCTCGACCGTCGGCATATTCCGGCGGCTGATTCCAGCCGAACGGAATGTGCTCCAGTTTCGTCTAGTTGCTGGTCGCCGACAGATCGCCGATATGGCGATGATGCGTCGCGATCTGGAGGCTGCGACCGGGTTCATCCTTGCTGCGTTTGGCAACAGGAGTCGATTCAGGCTCGGAGGCCGGCGCGGGTTGAAGGGCGGGGGCCGTCGGCACGGCGATGCGGTGCGCCGCCGCGATCTGGGACAGCACGCTCGCGGTGCCCAGCGTCACCGCCAGACCGACCACGATCCAGGTCACAGCCCAAGTGAAATGGCGCATGTCCACCTCCCGCAACGCCTCCTGCCCCGAGGCAATACCACTCTGACAAGCTTGCAGAGGCAAGGCAATGGAATTTGCAGCGCTGAAAGGCGGTCGTCAGCACCACGCAAGTCCATCGTAAGTTGTGAGGCCTAGGGTCTCCTCATCGATTTTCGTTGGTGAGGTTCCCATGAAACGTTCAATCGAGTTCCTTCCGGCGGCTCTCGTCGTTCTTCTGTCCGGCATCGCCGCCGCGGATTCGAACGACATGAAATACTGCCGCGCTCTCATCGAGAAGTTCCGCGATGTCGAGAGCAACAACCAGCCCAGCGTCGATATCCCCGTTGCCATCTCCAAATGCGAGTCGGGCGACACGGCCACGGGCATTTCCATCCTCGAGAATGCGTTGAAGGCGCGCCGCGCGACTCTGCCGCCACGAGAGTGACTGCGTCACAAGCGACGCAGTTGCGCGACTTACCTGTAGCTGACGACGCGATACGAATTACGAGTTTCTGAATTCCGAGAACGTTGCTGGCGCAAATTCATCTCTGTTACGTGAACGCCAGAGTTTGAGGAGTTGATTGCGATGAGAGTCCTCATCGTCGAAGACAACAGCGTCTTCGCCCACCTGATGGCAGAACGCCTAGCCCGCTCTGGCTTCGACTCCGACCAGACGGCCACGGTCGAGGAAGCCGAGCGTGCGATCTCTGCCGTCGACTATGCCGCGATCGTGCTCGACCTCGGCCTGCCGGGCAGCAGCGGGCTCACGCTGCTGCAAAGGCTGCGCACGCGCGGCGACGCGACGCCGGTCCTGATCACGACGGCCCGCCACGGTCTCGAGGACCGCGTGCGTGGCCTGCGCGAGGGCGCCGACGACTATCTCGCCAAGCCCTTCTCGGTCGACGAGCTGATTGCGCGCCTGCACGCGCTGCTGCGCCGGCCGGGCGTGCTCCTGGGGCAGGTGCTGAAGGCGGGAAACGTGGCGCTGAATGGCGACAATCGCCAGGTCAATGTCGGCGAGCGGCCGCTGCCAATGCGACGGCGCGAGACCATCGTGCTCGAGCTGCTGATGCGCCAGAGGAACAATGTCGTGCCGCGCCGCTATTTCGAGGACCAGCTGTTTGGTCTCGATGGAAATCAGGATTCGAACACCATCGACGTCTACATCCATCGTGTACGCAAGCAGCTCGAGGAAGCGGGCGCCACGGTGAAGGTCCACACGATTCGCGGCGTCGGCTACATGCTGTCCGACGATATGCCGGCGCTCGACAAGCCCCAGTCCTAGAGTCGCCGGAGCGCGTCATGGTTGTCCTTTCCGAAGTGCTCAAGCTCCTCCGCCGCCATTGGCTGGTCGTCGCCGGTGTCCTCGTGCTGGGGGGCGGCTGGTGGCTGGCCCAGGGCACGATCCTGAAGCAGGTGCCTACCGAAAAATCCGCTCGGCAGGGTCGTTCGCCGGTGCGGCCGACCAAGGTCGAGGTCGAGCTGACGGAGAACCAGGCCAAGGCGATCCAGATCGTCCCCGTCGAGCGCTCGACCTTCCAGATCGACCGCACGGCCGTCGGCAGCATCGACTTCAACCAGAACATGGTGGTGCAGGTCTTCACGCCCTATCAGGGCCGCATCCTCACCACGCGTGCGAGCGTGGGCGATCACGTGCTGCGCGGCCAGGTCCTGTTCACCGTCGACAGTCCCGATCTGCTGCAGGCCGAATCGGCGCTGATTGCGGCGTCGGGCGTCGCCACGCTGCAGGCGCGCAACCTCAAGCGCGTCGTCGAGAACCTGAGGAGCGGCGGCGGCGCGCAGAAGGACGTCGACCAGACCACGTCCGACCAGCAGGCGGCCGAGGGAGCCTTGCGCAGCGCACGTGACGCGGTGCGCATCTTCGGCAAGACCGACGAGGAGATGGACCGCATGATCGTCGATCGTCGCGTCGATCCGGTCCTGGTCGTGCGCAGCCCCATCGCCGGGCTGGTGACCCAGCGCAGCGCGGCACCCGGCCTGTTCGTCCAGCCGGGCAATGCGCCCGCGCCTTTCACCGTGGCCGACACCTCGACCATGTGGATGGTGGCCAACGTGGCCGAGAACGACAGCGCCATGCTCAGTGTCGGCCAGCCGGTGAAAGTGCGCGTGACGGCGCTCGTCGACCGAGAGTTCGACGGCACGATCTCCGTGGTCGGCGCCTCCGTCGACGCAAATACGCGGCGCGTGATGGTGCGGTCCGAGGTCGAGGACCCGCGGGGTCTGCTGCGCGCCGGCATGTTCGCCAACTTCACCATCCAGATCGGCAATCCGATCGAGGCGCTCTCGGTGCCGAGCGCCGCCGTCGTGCGCGAAGGCGACGGCACCATGACGGTGTGGAGCACGGCCGACCGCCGGCATTTCGAGAAGCATACCGTGAAGATCGGCCTGCAACGGCGCGGCCGCGTGGAGATCGAGGAGGGCGTCCGGGTGGGCGAGCTGGTCGCTGCCGACGGCGCGGTGTTCCTGAGCAACAAGCTGCTCGCCGGCGCGACCGACTGAGCGCGAAGGAAGCTGACCCGTGCTGAAGTCGTTCCTGGAATTCGGCCTGACCCGTCGACCCATCGTCGTGCTGGCCGTGCTGGTGTTCCTGGGCGCCGGCCTGTTCGCCTTCACGCGGCTCAACATCGAGGCCTATCCCAATCCCGCGCCGGTGATCCTCGAGATCACGGCGCAGGCACCCGGCCTCAGCGCCGAGGAGATGGAGAAATACTACACGATCCCCATGGAGATCGCGCTCTATCCGACTCCAGGCGTGGTCAACATCCGCTCGACCTCGTTCTACGGCCTCTCCTTCGTGCGCGTCACCTTCGCCTATGGCACCGACTACAACGAGGCCTACACGCAGGCCCAGGTCTACCTGCAGCAGGGCGTCAACCTGCCCGGCAACCAGGTGCCGCAGATCCAGCAATCGAGCCTGGTCGGCGAGATCGTGCGCTATCAGGTGGTCGGTCCGCCGCATTTCGGGCTCACCAACCTGCGCACGGTACAGGACTGGATCGTGGCGCGACGGCTGCTCACCATCCCGGGCGTCGTGCAGATCAACAGCTGGGGCGGCACGACCAAGCAGTTCAATGTCGACGTCGATCTGCAGAAGATCGAAGCCTACAACGTCACCCTTCCGCAGGTCGTGACGGCGCTCGGCAACGCCAACATCAATGTCGGTGGCCGCGAGATCACCATCGGCCAGCAATCGGTCAATATCCGCGGCGTCGGCCTGATCGATTCGGGCGGCGATAACGATTTGCTCGAAGGCTACAAGGTCAACGACATCGAGAACATCGTGCTCACGCAGACCAACGGCGTGCCGGTGCTGATCAAGGACGTGGCCAAGGTCTCCATCGGCTACGTGCCCCGCCTGGGCATCGCCGGCCGCGACCACGAGCCCGACATCGCCGCCGCCATCGTCGTCATGGGCCGCACCCAGCATACCAACGAGGTGCTGCCGCTGGTCGAGAAGGAGATCGAGAAGATCAACGTCGACGGCACGTTGCCCGACGGGGTCAAGGTGATCCTCTACTACGACCGCTCGAGCCTGATCTCCGTGACGACGCATACCGTGCTGCACAACCTGGTGTTCGGCTGCCTGCTCGTCTTCCTCATCCAGTGGATTTTCCTGGGCGACCTGCGCTCGGCGATCATCGTGGGCGTGAACATCCCGTTCGCGCTGTTCTTCGCCGTGGTGATCATGGTCGGACGCGGCGAGGACGCGAACCTGCTGTCCGTGGGCGCGGTCGACTTCGGCATCATCATCGATTCGGCGGTGATCCTGGTCGAGAACATCTTCCGCAACTTCCAGAGCAGCCAGGCGAATCGCGACCGGCTGCTGCAGCATCTGAGCGAAGGCCTGTGGGGACCCGATCCCACGGCATCGACCAGCCGCCACACGAGTGCCAAGCTCTGGTCCAACCGACTGAGGCTGATCTTCATCAGCGCCTTGCAGGTCGACAAGGCGGTGTTCTTCACCGCGACCATCACGGTCACCGCCTTCCTGCCGCTCTTCACCATGACCGGCGTCGAGGGCCAGATCTTCGGGCCGATGGCGCGCACCTATGCTTACGCCCTCTCGGGCGCCCTGCTCGCCACCTTCACCGTGACGCCGGTGCTGGCCTCGATCGTCCTGCCGCAGCACGTCGAGGAGGTCGAGACCGTGATCGTGCGGGCGATCCGCCGCGCCTACACGCCCATCCTGCGCTGGTCGCTGGGCCATGTCGCCGTGCCGCTCGCGATCGGCGCGGCCTTTCTCGTCCTGTCGGGCTTGCTGGCGACGCGACTGGGGAGCGAGTTCCTGCCGGCACTGGAAGAGGGCAATTTCTGGATCCGCGCCTCGATGCCGCCGACGCTCGGCCTCGAGGCGGGCGTCGCGGCGACCCAGAAGATGCGCGACATCCTGTTGCGTCATCCCGAGATCCTGACCGTCGTGTCGCAGCATGGCCGGCCCGACAACGGCAGCGACGCCTCACCCTTCTCCAATGTCGAGCTGTTCGCGCCGCTGAAGCCCTTCGATCAATGGCCGGCGGGCCTCACCAAGGACAAGCTGACCGACATCCTGCAGAAGGAACTCGAGGAGGCGCTGCCGGGTGTCGGCTTCAACTTCTCGCAGTACATCCAGGACAATATCGAGGAGGCGCTGTCGGGCGTCAAAGGTGCCAACTCGATCAAGATAGTCGGCCCCGATCTCGCCGTCCTCGAGAAGCTCGCCGAGCAGGTCATGGCCGAGATGGAGCAGGTCCAGGGCGTTGCCGATCTCGGCATCTTCCACGTGCTGGGACAGCCCAACCTCAACATCCGCATCGATCGCGCCAAGGCGGCGCGCTACGGGCTGAACACCGGCGACGTGAACACAGTCGTCCAGGCGGCGGCCGGCGGCGCGACTGCCACGACCGTGCTGGAGGGCGACCGGCAGTTCAACGTCGCCGTCCGCCTTGCCAGGCCCTATCGCGACACCGTCGATGCGATCCGCGACATCCGTGTCGGCTATCAGGCGGCCAACGGCACAAGTGCCTACGTGCCGCTGCGCGAGCTCGCCTCCATCTCGATCGATACGGGCGCCTCGTTCATCTACCGCGAGAGCAGCTCGCGCTTCATCCCGATCAAGTTCTCGATCCGCGGCCGCGATCTCGGCAGCACCGTCGCCGAGGCGCAGGAGCGTATCGCCCACAACATCAAGCTGCCGGCCGGCTATCGCATCCTGTGGTCGGGCGAGTTCGACAACCTGCAGAAGGCCTCGCAGCGGCTGATGATCATCATCCCGATCACCTTCCTGCTGATCCTGGTGCTGCTCTACGGCCTGTTCAACACGCTGCGCGACAGCCTGATCGCCGTTGCCGGCATTCCCTTCGCCGTGGGCGGCGGCATCATCGCGCTCTATGTCACCGGCGAGGATTTCAGCGTTTCGGCTGCCATCGGATTCATTTCCCTGGCGGGCGTCGCGGTGATGGACGGCATCCTGAACATCACCTATTTCCGCGAGCTGTTGAGCCGCGGCCTGTCGTTCTCCGACGCCATCTTCCAGGGCACCGAGCAGCGCATGCGGCCGATGCTGATGACCGCGCTCTCGGCCGGCGTCGGCCTGTTCCCGGCGGCGATCTCGCAGGGCATCGGCAGCCAGGTGCAACGTCCGCTCGCCACGGTCGTGGTCGGCGGCATGCTGCTGGGCCCGACCATGCTGCTGGTCGTGGCGCCGGCCATCCGCAAGGTCTTCCTGCGCACCTACACGCGCAGCCCCGAGCGCGCAGCCGTCGAGGAGTACGAGACATGACCGCTTTCCGCAGCGTTCTTGTCGGGTTGCTCGCCTTGTCGCTCGGCGGCTGCATGGTCGGCCCCGACTTCAAGCGACCCGATCCGCCGAAGGATCAGAGCGTCCTGCCGCCCGACGAGGCCATCGCGCAGACGGCATCGTCGAACGTGCTGGGGGGCGAGGCGCAGACCTTCGTGCGCGACCTCGATATCCCGGCGCAATGGTGGCAGGTCTTCGGCTCGGCGCCGCTCGATGCGCTGGTCGAGCGCTCGATGACCGCCAACCCCGACATCCAGGCGGCGATCGCGGCGCTGAAGCTGGCCCAGCAGAATGCGCGTGCCCAGCGCGCCGCGCTCTTTCCCACCGTCGGCGTGTCGGGCAATGCGCAGCAGAACCAGCAGTCGCTCGCGCTGTCACCGACGCCGGCCGGCGGCAACAACATCTTCGGCCTCTTCACCGCGCTGCTGAACGTGTCCTACGTGCTCGACGTGTTCGGCGGCGTGCGGCGGCAGACCGAATCGCTCGAGGCGACCGCCGAGCAGCAATGCTTCCTGCTCGAGGCGGCCTATCTCTCGCTGTCCTCGAACGTCGCGGTGGCGGCCATCACCGAGGCCTCGCTGCGCGGCCAGATTGCGGCGGCGATGCGCTCGATCGAGATCCAGCGCCAGTCGCTCGCGCTACTGCAGCGGAGGCAGGCGATCGGGCAGGGCGCGCTCGCCGATGTCGCGGCCCAGCAGGCCGCCCTCGCACAGGCCGAGGCCGCTCTGCCGCCCCTGCAGAGCCAGCTCAGCCAGCAGCGCCATCTGCTGGCGCAGCTTACCGGCCAGACAACGACGCACATTCCCGCCGAGACCTTCGAACTCGCCGATCTTCATCTGCCGCAGCAGATCCCCGCCAGCCTACCGTCGCACCTGGTCGAGCAGCGGCCCGACATCCGCGCGGCCGAAGCCAATGTCCATGCCGCGGCCGCCGGTGTCGGCGTTGCCGTTGCGAACATGTTGCCGCAGATCAATCTCGGCCTTTCGTTCGGCTCGGAATCGCTGACGCTCGACACGCTGTTCAGCCCCGTCGTCGGCGCCACGTCCACCGTCGGCGCCACATTCACCCAGACGCTGATCGACGGTGGGGCGCTGTTCGCCAAGAAGCGTGCGGCGGAGGCGGCATGGGAGCAGGCCAAGGCGCAGTACCGCTCGACGGTGCTCACGGCCTTCCGCAACGTCGCCGATTCGCTGCGCGCGCTCGAGTTCGATGCCAATACGCTGCAGGCCGCCGCCAATGCCGCGACGGCGGCCAAGCTCAGCCTCGACATCACGCGGCGGCGCCTCGCCTCGGGCGATGCGGGCGTGCTCGACATCCTGAATGCCGAGCTCACCTACCAGCAGGCGGTGCTGGCCGAGGTGCAGGCCGAGGCGAGCCGCTTCGCCGACACCGCCGCGCTCTATCAGGCGCTGGGCGGCGGCTGGTGGAATCGTGACGGCGACGTCACCGCGCAGCCGGCGCGCCGCGCAACCTGCAAGCCACCCAAAGCCGCAGCATCGTCAGGTTGAGGACAGGACGGCAACGGCCGTGCCGTCCTAGGAAGGAGCCGGGCGCGACGACGCCCCGTCGAAGCGCCTGATCGTTGAGGAGGAACTCCTATGAAGATCCAGCTTGTGAGCCTGATCGTCGGCGTGTCGTTCGCTCTGCCCGTGTCTGCCTTCGCGCAGTCGAGCTACTGCGACGCTCTCAGCCATCAGTACCAGAAGTACGTCGGCAGCCAGAACGACCGCCGCCCGCAAGGCACGCCGCCTGACGTTGCGACGGCGATGTCCAAGTGCAGCTCCGATTCGGCGTCGGCCATCCCTGTGCTCGAGCAGGCGCTGAAGAACGCGAAGGTCGATCTGCCGCCGCACTAGAGAAGCAGCAGGAGCAGCATCCCCGCCGGAACGAGCAGCGGCCAGGGGATCGCCGGCACCAGGATCGTGCCGATGATCGCGCCGGCCAGATAGGCCGACCAGGTGAGGATGAGCAGCCGGCGGTTGACGATGGCGGGTGGCGTCCAGGCGCCGCCCGACCACAAGCGGTCGAGCGCGGCATCGGCGAAGCGGGCGAGGGTGCTCGTCACCACCACCGTGCTGATCGCGCTTCCCGCGAAACTGGTGATCGCCGAGGCCTGAACGCCCATGGCCACGGCGACGATGAGCACGGCGGCTTCCGGCCCGATCGGCAGGAAGCCCACGCCCGCGAGCAGGATCGCTTCCACGACCAGCGGCACCTTCGGGCTTCGGGTGAGCCGCAGCAGCAGGCGCGACAGCATGGCGCCTGCGAAGAACGCGAGCAGAGGGGTCAGGTGGTGCCACGCCTGCATCCCGTCGCGCTGGGCGGCGGCGATGCCGGCCAGCACCGTGTTTCCCGTCATGTTGGCGGCGAAGACGTGGCCCATGGTGAGATAGCCGACCGCGTCGGCGATGCCCGCGACAGCCGCGAGCAGGCCTGCCTGCAGGGCCGCGCGCAGCACGACTCAGAGACCGTAGCGCTTGTCCGTCGTGAAGGAGAGGAGGCGCCCGTCCTCGAAGTCGAGCTGGGTACGGTTGACCACCGGCGCACCCGGCCCGCTCCATTCGAACGTGGTCATCGCGCTTTCCGGGCTGCGGGCGACGGAGCTGCCTTCGCAGCCCAGGACGGTGCTCGCTTCCTGGACGCTCATGCCGCGCCTGAGCGAGGCGAGCTTGTCGGACGTGGGGCCGCAGCTCGTGGCGCATCCCGACAGAAGCGCACTGCAGGCGATCAGACCAAGGACCAGCACTCTGCGATAGGGCACGGCCACCTCCGGGAGGTCACGTCACACCACATCATAGGTGATCTCGACCTCGGCGCCAAAGCAATGGCCCT
>Ga0335083_10000787_pt1 | contig 45558 bp, 47 predicted proteins | sample Lox_Sample_42_FD_206716 | JGI IMG/M metagenome (GOLD analysis project Ga0335083, IMG submission 206716) | Soil microbial communities from Loxahatchee National Wildlife Refuge, Florida, United States - Lox_Sample_4.2 | ecosystem: Environmental > Terrestrial > Soil > Wetlands | place: USA...
CGCGGCTCTGGACTCCTACATCCCGGAGCCGACGCGCGAGCTCGACAAGCCGTTCCTGATGCCGGTCGAGGACGTGTTCTCGATCACCGGCCGCGGCACCGTCGCGACCGGCCGCGTCGAGCAGGGCGTGGTGAACACCGGCGACACCGTGGAAATCGTGGGCATCCAGGACTCCACCAGCACGGTCGTCACGGGCGTTGAGATGTTCCGCAAGATCCTGGACCAGGGCCAGGCCGGCGACAACGTCGGGTGCCTGCTGCGTGGGACCAAGCGCGAGGAGATCGAGCGCGGACAGGTCCTCTGCAAGCCCGGGTCCATCACACCCCACACCAAGTACAAGGCGGAGGTATACGTGTTGAAGAAGGAGGAGGGTGGACGCCACACCCCGTTCTTCACCGGCTACCGGCCGCAGTTCTACTTCCGTACCACCGACGTGACCGGCGTCGCCAAGCTCCCGGATGGAGTCGAGATGGTGATGCCCGGAGACAACGTGCAGATGGAGATCGAGCTGATCCAGCCGATCGCCATGGACCAGGGCCTGCGGTTCGCGATCCGAGAGGGCGGTCGCACGGTCGGCTCTGGCGTGGTCACCGAGATCGTCGAGTAGCACCCGCGCCCCGGGCGGACACCGCCCGGCGCGCATACTGAAAATCCGATACGACAGTTCGCGAAAGCCCGCCGCATGGGGCGGCCGCGACGCCGCCCTTCAGGGCTCCGGCGCCGACCAGGCGCCGGTTGTCCGTTGCCCAGCGGGCGGGCGGCGCTCGGCCAGAGCCCCCGCTCGGCGCAGACACCACAGACACCGACACAACTTCAACCCCGACACACACGAGAACAAAGCCAGTGGCCGCAGCTACCCAGAACAAGATCCGCATCCGCCTGAAGGCGTACGACACCTCGGCGATCGAGTCCGCCGCCAAGGAGATCGTCGAGACGGCGACCCGTACCGGGGCGAGCGTGTCCGGGCCGGTGCCCCTGCCGACGGAGAAGAACGTGTACTGCGTGATCCGCTCCCCGTTCAAGGACAAGGACTCCCGCGAGCACTTCGAGATCCGCACCCACAAGCGGCTGATCGACATCCACCAGCCGACGCCCAAGACGGTGGACTCGCTCCAGCGCCTCGATCACCTGCCCGCGGGTGTGGACATCGAGATCCGCCTGGCCACCTGAAGTCCCTTCCGTCCCGCAAGCCCCCTACGCCATGCCCTCGATCCTCGCCAGAAAGCTCGGAATGACCCAGGTCTTCGGCGAGGACGGCAGCGTCGCCCGGGTGACGGTGCTCGAGGCCGGCCCGTGCCCCGTGACGGCCCTGCGCACGTCCGAACGCGACGGATACGACGCTGTCCAGCTCGCGTTCGGGGCGACCAAGGAGAAGCACCTCACCAAGGCCCGCCTCGGCCACCTGCGCAAGGTCGACGCGCCGCCGATGAGGGCGCTCGCGGAGTTCCGCCTGGCCCCCGGCGAGGAAGCCCCCGCCCAGCTCGGGGAGATGGTCACGGTCGAGTCCTTCAGCCCGGGCGAACGCGTGAAGATCCGCGGCACCTCCAAGGGCAAGGGCTTCCAGGGCACGATCAAGCGCCACAACTTCAAGCGCGGACCCAAGACGCACGGCTCCCACAACGTCCGCGCTCCCGGCTCGATCGGTGCCTCGGCGACGCCCTCGCGCGTGCTGAAAGGGATCCGCGGTCCCGGTCAGATGGGCAACAAGCGCGTCACCCAGCGCGGCCTCGAGGTCGTGCGGGTGGACGCCGGTGAGAACCTGCTGCTGGTGCGGGGGTCGGTCCCCGGGCCGCCCGGCTCGGTCGTGGAGGTCCGCAGCGATGGCTGAGGCGCCCGTGATCGGCGGCAGCGCGTCCGCCAAGGCCAAGCTCCCCGAGGATGCCTTCGGCGAGCGCTTCACCGCCGGGCTCGTGCACCAGAGCGTGCGCGCCGAGCAGGCCGCCCGCCGCCGCGGCACCGCCGCCACCAAGAACCGCGCGCTCGTGTCCGGCGGTGGCGCCAAGCCGTGGCGCCAGAAGGGCACCGGCCGCGCCCGCGCCGGCTCCAGCCGCTCGCCCCTGTGGACCGGGGGAGGCACCGTGTTCGGCCCCCAGCCCCGCTCCTTCACCTTCAAGGTCAACCGCAAGGAGCAGCGCCGGGCGCTGCGGGCCGCCCTCTCGCTGCACGCCGAGCGGGGCTCGCTGGCGATCCTCGCCGACGGGGCCTTCACCGCGCCCCGCACGGCCCGCGCCGCCGAGCTGCTGGAGGACTGGGAGCCGAAAGTGCGGCGCGAGCGTCCCACGCTGGTCGTGCTGACCGAGGGCGAGGGGGACGCCGCCCTGTCGTTCCGCAACCTCGCCCGCGTGGCGGTACTGACGCCCCAGGCGGTCGGCGTGAGCGACCTGCTCGGAGCCGCCACCGTGGTCATCTCCCAGCCGGCCGTGGAGCAGCTGGCCGCCCGCACCGGGGCTCCCCGACGCGGCGAGGAGGCCAACGAGGCCTGATGGACGCCACCCAGGTGATCATCCGCCCCGTCGTCTCGGAGAAGAGCTACGTGCTCGCGGCGCTCGACCGCTACACCTTCCGCGTCCACGCCGACGCCCACAAGACGCACATCCGTCAGGCCGTCGAGAGCCTGTTCGACGTCCACGTGGTGGACGTGCGCACGATGAGCGTCAAGGGCAAGCCCAAGCGCCGCGGCACCACCCCCCGGGGCAGCACCCGCCGCTGGAAGAAGGCGATCGTCCAGGTCCGCGCCGGCGAAACCATCCCCGTGTTCCAGGGCCTGGCCGCCCTCGACGAGTAGGAGTCCCAGCCGATGCCGATCCGAAAGCCCAAGCCCACCAGCCCAGGAATGCGGTTCGTGTCCTACCCGGACTTCGCCGAGGTGACCCGCTCCAAGCCCGAGAAGAGCCTCACTGAAGGTCTCAACAAGAGCGGCGGGCGCAACGCCCACGGGCGCAAGACCTCCCGCCACCGCGGCGGTGGCGCCAAGCGCGCGTACCGCAAGATCGACTTCAAGCGCCGCAAGGACGAGATCGAGGCGAAGGTGGCCGCGATCGAGTACGACCCCAACCGCTCGGCCTACATCGCCCTGCTGCACTACCTGGACGGCGAGAAGCGCTACATCCTCGCCCCCCAGCGCCTCACCGTGGGGATGCGGGTGCGCTCCGGCCCGGACGCCGAGATCGCCGTCGGCAACTCGCTGGAGCTGGCCCGCATGCCGGTCGGCACGGTTGTCCACAACATCGAGCTGCAGCCCGGCCGCGGCGGCCAGATGGCCCGCTCGGCGGGGGCCTCCGCGCAGCTGATGGCAAAGGACGCCGGCATGGCCACGCTGCGCCTCCCCTCGGGCGAGATGCGCATGGTCCGGGCGGAGTGCCGTGCCACCGTCGGTACCCTCGGCAACCCCGAGCACCAGAACGTGAAGGTGGGCAAGGCCGGCCGCAAGCGCCACATGGGCGTCCGCCCGCAGACGCGGGGAACCGCCATGAACCCCGTCGACCACCCCCACGGCGGGGGCGAGGGATCGACCACGGCCGGCCGCCACCCCGTCACACCCTGGGGCGTGCCGACGCTGGGCTACCGCACCCGCAAGCGCAACAAGTCCTCCGACCGCTACATCGTCCGCGGTCGCCGCCGCGGCAAGGGCAAGGGACGATGACCCGCCAGCCCGTCAGGAGCCACCGATGAGCCGCTCGAGCAAGAAGGGACCGTGGGTTGAAGAGCGGCTGATGCGCCGCATCGAGGCTCTCAACGCCGAGAACAACAAAAAAATGCTGCGCACGTGGTCACGCGCTTCGACCATCTTCCCGGAGATGGTTGGCCACACGATCGCCGTCCACGACGGCAAGAAGCACGTCCCCGTCTACATCAGCGAGGCGATGGTCGGCCACAAGCTCGGGGAGTTCGCTCCCACGCGCGTGTTCCGCGGCCACGCCGGATCCGGAAGGGTGCGATGAGCGCCGAGGACGAGCAGCCGGAGCGCGAGCCCGACGCCGCCGCCGAGCAGCAGCCCGTCGCCGAGGCCGCCTCCGCCGGGGACACGCCCGCGGCCGACGCCGCCGAGGAGGCTGCCGGTGAGCAGCCCGCCGAGGACGAGCCCGCCGCCGAGGAGCAGCCGTCCGCCGGCGCCGACGCGGGCGACCAGGACGACGGGACGCCCGCCGCCGAGGACGAGCCAGCCGCCGAGAAGGCCCCGCGCAAACGCGGCGTACGCCGTCCCCGGCGCAAACAGGCCGAGGCCGACGCCCCCGCTGAGGAGGAGCCCGCGGCCAAACCCCGCCGCGGCAAAGCCGCAAAAGCCCCCGCTCCGAGCGCCGAGAAGGCCAAAGAGCCTGCGGCGGCCCCCCGCCGCGGCAAAGCGCCCTCCAGGGCGCGCAGGCGCGTGGTCCGTGCCCGCGCCCGGTACGTGCGTACGTCCGCCCGCAAGGCCCGCATGGTGTGCGGGCACCTGCGGGGCAAGAGCGTGCAGGAGGCCCGCGCTATCCTCGCCTTCACCCCGCGCGAGGCCGCCCGCGATTGGAGCAAGCTGCTGGAGTCGGCGGTGGCCAACGCCGAAAGCAACCACGAACTGCTCGAGGAAGACCTGTTCGTGGGGGAGGCCTACGCCGACGAAGGGCCCACGATCAAGCGCTTCCGGCCCCGCGCGATGGGCCGGGCGACCCCGATCGCGAAGCGCACGAGCCACCTCACGATCGCGCTGAGCATCAGACCGGAGCCCGCAGCCACGAGCTCGAGGAAACGAAAGAAAGACTGATTGGAAGATGGGACAGAAGGTTCATCCAGAGGCGATGCGCGTGGGCTACATCCACGACTGGAAGTCCAACTGGTTCAACGAGCGCAACTTCGCCGAGTACCTCGCCGAGGACATCCGCGTGCGCGAGCACATCGTCAACAAGCTTGCCCACGCCGGCCTGTCGGAGATCACGATCCGCAAGGACGCCAACGAACTCGAGGTCAACATCCACACGGCCCGTCCGGGGATCGTGATCGGCAAGTCGGGCACCGAAGTGGACGCTCTGCGCCGCGACCTGCACCGCATGACCAAAAAGCAGATCAAGGTCAACATCCTCGAGATCAAGCGTCCCGAGCTCGACGCCAAGCTCGTTGCCCAGTCGATCGCCGAGCAGCTCCAGAACCGCGTGGCCTTCCGCCGGGCGATGAAGCGGGCCCTCACCAGCGCCATGCGCTCCGGGGCCAAGGGCGTGAAGATCCAGGTCGCCGGCCGCCTGGGCGGCGCCGAGATGGCGCGCACCGAAAGCTATGCCGACGGACGTGTGCCCCTGCACACGATGCGCGCCGACATCGACTACGGCTTCTACGAGGCCCGCACCACCTTCGGGCGCATCGGCGTCAAGTGCTGGGTCAACAAGGGCGAGATCATGCCCGAGGGCTACACCGGCGCCGACCTCACCGACATGAGCGCCCCCGCACCCCCGAGCTCCGAGCGCGACGGCCGCGGCGGTCGCGACGGACGGGGCCGGGGCGACGGCCGTGGCGGCCGTGGCGGCAACGGCCGTGGTGGCGGTGGCGGCGGCCGTGGTGGTCGTGGGGGCGGTGGCGGTGGCGGCGGACGTGGCCGGGGTGGACCGCCCGGCGGAGGTGGCGGGCGCTGATGCTCTCGCCCAAGCGCGTAAAGCACCGCAAGCAGCACCGGGGTCGCCGGGCGGGGAAGTCCCGCGGCCAGCTGCACGTGCAGTTCGGCGAGTACGGCCTGAAGGCGCTCGAGGGCGGCTGGCTCACCAACCGCCAGATCGAGGCCGCCCGTGTCGCGATGACGCGCAAGATCAAGCGTGGCGGCAAGGTGTGGATCAACGTGTTCCCCGACAAGCCCGTCACCAAGAAGCCGGCCGAGACCCGCATGGGCTCCGGCAAGGGATCCCCCGAAGGCTGGGTGGCGGTTGTCAAGCCCGGCCGCGTGATGTTCGAGCTCGCCGGGGTCTCCGAGCCGCTGGCCCGGGAAGCCATCCGGCTGGCGGCACACAAGCTCCCCGTCAAGACCAAGTTCGTGCTGCGCGAGGACTGAGGAACCGGCGATGAAGACGAGCGAGCTGCGCGACCTCGACGACAACGAACTCCGCAAACGCATCGCGGAGCTCTCCAAAGAGCTTTTCGGCCTGCGCTTCGCGAACGCCACCGGCGAACTCGACGACACCGCCGGCATCGGCCGTGCCAAACGCGACCTGGCCCGCGCCCTGACCATCACCCGCGAGCGTGAGCTGGAGGCCTAGCCGCCAGACCCGCGATGAGAGAACCGATACCGAGAACCGATCTACATGGCTGACGAACCAGATACACCAGACGAGCAGGACACCCCCGAGGCCGAGCAGCCCCAGGACGCGCCCGGCGCTGCCCCCGAGGCTGAGCAGCCCGAGGCCACTCCCGAGCCGGAGACCGCCCCCGAGGCGGAGGCCGCTCCCGAGCCCGCCGCTGACGGCGATGCCGAGCAGCCCGAGGCGGAAGCCGCTCCCGAGCCCGCCGAGCCGGCCGAGCAGCTGTCCTCGAAGGAGCGCCGTCGCCGCGCCCGCTCGCGTCACAGTGGAACGGCCAAGCCGTCCCGCACCCCCCAGGAGCGCCAGGCCGAGCGCGTGGAGCTGCGCAAGACGAAGGCCGCCCGTCGGCGTGCACGCCGCGTCCAGGAACGCGCCAAAGCCGCCGAGCGCCGCAGCGCCGCCCCGGCTACTCCCGAGGACCTTCCGCCTGTCCACGCACCGTCCGGCGGCACGCGCCGCATGCGCCAGGGCGTGGTCGTCTCCGACAAGGCCGAGAAGACGATCACGGTGCGGATCGACGTCGCCCGGCGTCACCGCCGCTACGAGAAGATCGTGCGCAGCTCGAGCACCGTCCACGCCCACGACGAGAACAACGAGGCTCACGAGGGGGACGTGGTGAGGGTGGTGGAGAGCAGGCCGCTGTCGCGCACCAAGCGGTGGGCGCTCGTGGACGTGCTGGAGCGTGCGCGGTGATCCAGAACGAGACCCGGCTGCGGGTGGCCGACAACTCCGGCGCCCGCGAAATCCTCTGCATCCGCGTGAAGGGCGGCTCCCGTCGCAGGTACGCGTTCGTGGGCGACGTGATCACCGCCACCGTCAAGCAGGCCAACCCCCAGGGCGCCGTCAAAAAGGGCGAGGTCGTGACGGCCGTGGTGGTGCGCACGAAGAAGCCCATCGGCCGCGAGGACGGGACCTACATCGCCTTCGACGAGAACGCCGCAGTGATCATCGACGAGCAGAACAACCCGCGTGGCACCCGCGTGTTCGGACCCGTCGCACGCGAACTGCGCGAGCGCAACTTCATGAAGATCGTGTCGCTGGCGCCGGAGGTCCTGTGATGGCGTCCTCCAAGGAGAGCGCACCCCGCCGCACGTTGAAGATCCGCTCGGGCGACCAGGTCAAGGTGACCGGCGGCAAGGACCGCGGCAAGACCGGTCGCGTGCTGCGCGTCGAGCCCCGCAGGAACCGGCTGTACGTAGAGGGTCTGAACATGGTCAAGCGCCACACCAAACCCCACCAGGTCGCCGGCGCCCACACCGAACAGCGGCTCGGCGGGGTGATCGAGCGCGAGGGGCCGATCCACGTGTCCAACGTGATGCTGCTCGACGCCAAAGGCAACCCCACCCGCGTCGCCATCAAGCGCGTGGACGGACGCCGCGTGCGCGTCGCGAAGGCCACCGGGGCAGAGCTGGAGTAGTCGGCAGATGGCATCCACCCAAACCGCACCTCCGGCCCGCCTCAAGACCCGTTACCTGGAGGAGATCCGCCCGGCGCTCATCGATCGCTTCGGCTACTCCTCGATGATGCAGGCGCCCAGGCTCCAGAAGATCACGGTCAACATGGGCGTGGGCATGGCCAAGACTGACTCGAAAGTCCTCCGTGCCGCCACCGAGCAGCTCGCCACGATCGCGGGGCAGCATCCGAATGTGCGCCGTGCCCGCAAATCGATCGCCGCCTTCAAACTGCGCGAGGGCAACCCGGTGGGGGTGGCCGTCACGCTCCGCGGGGACCGCGGCTACGAGTTCCTCGACCGGCTCGTGTCGATCGCGATCCCCCGCATCCGCGACTTCCGCGGGCTGAACCCCCGCTCCTTCGACGGGCGCGGCAACTACTCGCTCGGCGTCCGCGAGCAGATCATCTTCCCCGAAATCGACTACGACGCGATCGACCAGGTCCGCGGCATGGACATCACGATCACCACCTCGGCGGCCACCGACCCCGAGGCGTTCGCCCTGCTGCACGCGTTCGGGCTGCCCTTCTCCGCCGACCGCCGCCCGCGCGGGTTCGACACGCTCGACGTCGAGGGCACCGTCGAAGCCGTCCCCTCCGGGTCCCCGCGCGCGGCCGCGCCGGCAGCGCCGGTCGAGGCGCCAGAGGCCGAGGAGCCTGCGGCGGGGGAGGACGCTGCGGCAACCGACGAGCGTGCGACGGAAGAGGAGGCGCCCCCGGCTGAGGAGGCGCCCGCGGCCGAGGACGCACCGGCGGCCGCAGACTCACCGGCCGCGGAGTCCGAGTCCGCGGACGAGTACCCACAGGAGCAGGAGCCCGAGGCGCAGGCCGAGGTGGCCGAGCCGGAGGTGGCCGACGCCGACGCGGCCGAGCCGCAGGAGGCGCAGGCCGACGACGCCGAGCCTCAGGCACAGGCGGAGCCCGCCGAGGGGGAGCTGGGCGGCGAGCCCGCACAGGAGGAAGAGACGACACAACAGGAGAGCAGCGACTGATGGCAAAGACCTCGCAGCGCGTCAAACAGATGCGCCCACCCAAGTACAAGACCCAGGCCTATACTCGCTGCACCCGTTGCGGACGCCCGCGCGCGGTGTACAAGAAGTTCGGGGTCTGCCGGATCTGCCTACGCGAACTGGCCCACGACGGCCAGATCCCCGGGATGACCAAGTCCTCGTGGTAGACGCCACCACCTAGAGAGCCTTCACCCAGCCATGTCCATGACCGATCCGATAGCCGACTTCCTCACGCGGGTGCGCAACGCGATCCGTGCCGCCCACGAGACCGTCGAGGTGCCGGCCTCGAAACTCAAGAGCGAGCTCGCGAGGATCCTGGACGAGCAGGGCTACATCGACTCCTGGACCCTGATCCCGGCGCCCGAGGGGGGGGCCGGCCAGCTGATCCAGATCCGCCTGAAGTACACCGAGGACCGCCGCTCGGCGATCTCGGGGCTGCGGCGGGTGTCCCGTCCGGGGCGCCGTACCTACGTCGACGCGAAGCACATCCCGAAGGTGCTCGGCGGGATGGGCACCTCGATCATCTCCACCTCCAGCGGCGTGATGACCGGTCACGACGCCCGCGCGGCGGGCATCGGCGGCGAGGTCCTGGCCCAGGTCTGGTAGCGGGCGGACGATGTCGAGAATCGGACGACAGCCGATCCCCGTCCCCGCGGGGGTCACCGTCTCGATCGAGCCGGAGGCGGTCCGCGTGAACGGTCCCAAAGGGGAACTGAGCGAGCGCGTGAACCGCGACATCGAGGTCGTCCAGGAGGGCGAGGAACTGCTCGTGCGCCGGCCCACCGACCGCGGCGAGCACCGCGCGCTGCACGGGCTCACGCGGACGTTGGTGGCGAACATGGTCCAGGGCGTCACGTCGGGCTTCGAAAAGCGCCTCGAGATCCAGGGCGTCGGCTACCGCGCGGCGCTCAAGGGCAAGAACCTCGAGCTCGCCGTCGGCTACTCCCACCCGGTTCCCATCCCGGCCCCCGAGGGCATCGAATTCGAAGTCCCCCAGCCGACCCGCATCGTCGTAAAGGGGATCTCCAAGCAGCTCGTCGGCGAGACCGCCGCGATCATCCGCAAGCAGCGCCCGCCCGAGCCCTACAAGGGCAAGGGGATCCGCTACGAGGGCGAGTACGTGGCCCGCAAGGTGGGCAAGCGGGCATGAGCGTCACGACCAAGGAGAACCGCCGCCTGTCACGGCGCCGACGGGTGCGGGCGAAGGTCTCGGGCAGCGGCGAGCGCCCCCGGATATCGGTGTTCCGCTCCAACCGCGGGATCTGCGCCCAGCTCGTCGACGACGTCGCCGGCCACACCCTGGCCGCCGTCAACTGGTACGAGCCCGAGCTGCGCACGCTCGGCAAAGCCGACTCCGCCCGCCGGGCCGGGACGCTGCTAGCCGAGCGCGCCAAGGCGGCCGGCGTCTCGCGTGCCGTGTTCGACCGCGGCGGCTACCAGTACCACGGCCACGTGGCCGCCTTCGCCGAAGCGATCCGGGAGGCGGGGCTCGAGGTCTAGGCGGCCCGCCGGCCCACGGACGCTACCCTCCCACTTCTGCCCATGTCCCCAGCAGTAGACAGAACAGTCGATCAGGCGGGCCTCGACCTGCAGGAGCGGGTCGTGGAGATCAACCGCGTCGCCAAGGTCGTCAAGGGTGGCCGGCGCTTCTCCTTCACCGCTCTGGTGGTGGTCGGCGACGAACGCGACGTCGTGGGCGTCGGCTACGGCAAGGCCAACGAGGTTCCCCTGGCGATCCAGAAGGGCGTCGAGCGCGCCAAGAAGGACCTCTTCCGCGTCCCCCGCCACGGGAGCACGATCACCCACCAGACGACCGGCGTGTTCGGATCCGGGCGTGTCCTCTTGAAGCCCGCCGCCCCCGGTACGGGCGTGATCGCCGGCGGCGCCGTGCGTGCCGTGCTGGAGCTCGCCGGCATCCACGACATCCTCTCCAAGAGCCTCGGCACACAGAACCCGATCAACCTCGTGAAGGCCACCGTTGCCGGACTGCGCGGCCTGCGCACCCCCGACGAGGTCGGCGCCCTGCGCGGCCTGACGATCAACCAGGTGCTCGGCCTCGGCGGCGACGTCGCCGGCGCGGAGGGCGCGGTCGGTGGCGAGGCGGCAGACGTGCAGGCCACCGAAGCCGGCGCCGCGGGCGCCAACGGGGCGGGCGAGCAGGCCGTGGAGGCCCAGCCGCAGGGCACCCAGGAGGCGTGATGGCCTCCCTGACGGTAACCCAGCGGCGCTCCCGCAACGGCGCCAACACCAAACAGGTCGACACCCTGCGCTCGCTCGGCCTGCGGCGGATCGGCCACACCGTGAAGGTCAACGACACACCCCAGGCGCGGGGCATGCTGCACGCCGTCCGTCACCTCGTCGAGGTCAAGGAGCCCTCGTGAGCCCCGCCGCCGAGGAGCGCGACGAGCAGATCGGGCTGCACAACCTCGCCCCGGCAGCCGGCAGCCGCCGGCCCCGAAAGCGCGTCGGCCGCGGTGAAGGGTCAGGCAAAGGCAAGACCTCCGGGCGCGGCCAGAAGGGCGCCGGCGCCCGCTCGGGCAGCAAGAGCCGTGCGAACTTCGAGGGTGGCCAGATGCCGATCCACATGCGCATGCGAAAGCTGCGCGGCCCCCACATGAAGAAGTCGATGCCGTTCGAGCCGTTCCGCACCCACACCCAGCCCGTCAACGTGTCCTCGCTGGAGGAGCGCTTCGACGCCGGCACCGAGGTGACCCTCGAGCTGCTGCGCGAGCGGGGCCTGGCGACCCGCAAGGGGATCCCGGTCAAGATCCTCGCGAAGGGCGAGCTGAAGAAGTCCCTGAACGTGCACGCGAACGCCTTCAGCGCGGGCGCCCGGCAGGCCATCGAGGCCGCCGGGGGCAGCTGCACGGTCGTCGAGTAGCCCCTCCGGGCCTACCGCCCCATCCTCTAGAATCGGGCACTCCGCCCGGCACATCCATCCGGACGGGAACGCACGGCCATGCTCGCCACCATCCTCAACGCCTTCCAGGTCGCCGACATCCGGAAGAAGATCGGCTTCACGGCGGCGATGCTGCTGATCTACCGCTTCGGCTCCCACGTGCCGGTCCCGGGCGTCAACCTCAGCGCCGTCAACAACATCCAGAAGGAGTTCGGGGGCTCGAACATCCTCGGGCTGCTGAACCTCTTCTCCGGGGGCGGCCTCTCCAAACTGGCGATCTTCGCGCTGGGCATCATGCCCTACATCACCGCCTCGATCATCCTGCAGCTGCTGCAGGTGGCGGTGCCCTCGCTGGAGAAGCTCTCCAAGGAAGGCGAGGTCGGCCAGGCGCGCATCACCCAGTACACGCGCTACCTCACGGTCGGCCTGGCCTTCGCGCAGTCCGTCGGCTACGTGTTCCTGTTCCACACCCTGCAGGCGAAAGCGGGCGAATCGGTGGTTCGCAACTTCGACGCCCCCCACATCTTCCTGATCGTGATCTGCCTGACCACCGGCTGCGTGCTGCTGATGTGGATCGGCGAGCTCATCACCCAGCGGGGGATCGGCAACGGCATCTCGCTGCTGATCTTCGCCTCGATCGTGGCGCGCCTGCCCAGTGGGATCCAGTCGTGGTGGACGACCAACAACCAGGTCTTCAAGGTGATGATGCCGTTCCTCGTCCTCGCCGTGGTCGCCGGCATCGTGTTCGTCCAGGAAGGCCAGCGCCGGATCCCGGTCCAGTACGCCAAGCGCGTGATCGGGCGGCGCATGTCCGAGGGCGGCCAGACCTACCTGCCCCTGCGCGTGAACATGGCCGGGGTGATCCCGGTGATCTTCGCCGCCAGCCTGATGGCGTTCCCGCCGACCGTGGGCCAGCTCGTGAAAACCCGCTGGGGCCAGCACGTGTCGGACTTCTTCACCCCCAACGGGTGGCACTACGTGCTGGGCGAGTCGATCCTGATCATCATCTTCACCTACTTCTACACGGCGGTCACCTTCAACCCCGTGGACCAGGCCGAGAACCTGAAGAAGTACGGCGGGTTCATCCCGGGGGTGCGCCCAGGGCGGCCCACGGCCGAATTCCTCGACCGCATCCTCGCGCGCCTGACGTTCCCCGGCGCCCTGTTCCTGGCCGCCGTGGCGGCCCTGCCGGCGATCCTGATCGCCCGCACCCATCAGAACTTCTACTTCGGCGGGACCTCGATCCTGATCGTCATCGGCGTGGCGCTGGAAACGATGAAGCAGCTCGAGGCCCAGCTGATGATGCGAAGTTACGAGGGCTTCTTGAAGTAGGCCGCGCGCGCCGCGGCCCGCGCCGCCGTGCCCGCCGCCCACCGTCGCCAGGACAGCCCCGCCGCCACCATCACCAGGACGGCCCCGCCGCCACCGGGGGGGTACTCTCCCATGCGCGTGGCGGACCTGAACCTGATCCTGCTGGGTCCCCCTGGTGCGGGCAAGGGCACCCAGGCCGAGCGGCTAGTGGAAGACTTCGGCCTGCCCCACATCTCCACCGGCGACATGCTCCGCGCGCAGGTGGCGGAGGGCACCGAGCTCGGCCAGCGGGCGAAGTCCTACATGGACGCCGGCGAGCTCGTCCCCGACGAGGTGATCATCGGCATGATCGTGCAGCGGCTGGGCGAGGGGGACGCTGCCGACGGCTTCCTGTTGGACGGCTTCCCCCGCAACCAGCAGCAGGCCGAAGCCCTCGAGGAGGCCCTCAAGCAGCTCGAGCGCCAGCTCACCGCGGCACTGCTGATCGAGGTGCCCGACGACGAGGTCGTGCGCCGCCTCGCCGGCAGGCGGGTGTGCGTGAAGAACCCGAGCCACATCTACCATGTCGAGTTCGATCCGCCCAAGCACGAGGGCGTGTGCGACCAGGACGGCTCCCGCCTGGTCCAGCGTGACGACGACAAGGAGGAGACGATCCGCCGGCGCCTGGAGGTGTACCACGCCCAGACCGAGCCCCTGGTCGGCTTCTACGACCGCGCCGGGCTGCTGCGGCGCATCGACGGGACACGCGATGCCGACGAGGTGCACGCGCACATGCGCGCCACGGTCGCCACCTTGCGACTGGAGGAGCAGCTCTGAACAACCACTAAGCTCGGTCCGGTGATCATCCGCAAGTCTCCTGCCGAGATCGAGAAGATGGCCCGCTCCGGGCTGATCCTGGTGGCCACCCTGGACCTGCTCGAGAGCTCGATCCGCGCGGGCGTCAGCACCGCCGAGCTGGACGAGATCGCCGAGCGCTTCATCCGCTCCCAGGGGGCGATCCCCACCTTCAAGGGCTACCGCGGCTTCCCCGCCTCGATCTGCGCCTCCCCCAACGCGATGATCGTCCACGGGATCCCCGGGCCCGACCGCCTCAAGAACGGCGACATCATCTCGGTGGACGTCGGCGTGACGCTCGACGGCTGGGTGGCCGACGCCGCCCGCACGTTCCCGGTCGGCGAGGTCGACCAGGCCGCCACCGGCCTGCTCGAGGCGACCGCCCGCTCGCTGTACGCGGGCGCTGCCCAGTGCGCGCCCGGCAAGCGCGTGGGGGACGTCTCCCACGCCATCCAGGAGGTCGTCGAGGGGGCGGGCCTGTCGGTCGTGCGCTCGCTCGTGGGCCACGGCGTGGGGCGCAACATGCACGAGGACCCCCAGGTCCCCAACTTCGGCAAGGCGGGTCGGGGACCCCTGCTGGAGGAGGGCATGGTGCTGGCCGTCGAGCCGATGACCACGGCCGGGCGGCCCGGAGTCCAGATCGCCTCCGACAACTGGGCGATCTTCACCGAGGACGGCTCCCTGGCGGCCCACTTCGAGTTCACAGTGGCCGTCACCGCCGAGGGCCCGCGCGTGCTCACCCCCTGGCATCTTCCGCCGCAGGAGCGCTCGGGCGAGCCGTTGGCGGGAGAGCTCGCCGGTGCGGGCTGAGCGGGACCCCGTGGGGGCGTCCCGGTTGCTACCATCTTGGGTCGTGCCCGAGTCCGAGGCGTGGACGTCGGAGGAGGGCGCATCCTCGGTTCGGTAGCGGCTGCCGCAACGGCAGCCAGAGCCGTACCGCCGGAACTCAGACGCCGAAAGGGATCATGAAGGTCAGACCGTCGGTCAAGCCGATGTGCGAGAAATGCAAGATCATCCGCCGCCATGGGGTGGTGCTCGTGATCTGCCAGAACCCCCGCCACAAGCAGCGCCAGGGCTAGGAGGGCGCGATGGCACGTATCGCTGGAGTCAACCTGCCGCTCAACAAGCGCTCGGAGGTCGGCCTCACCTACATCTACGGGATCGGGCGCCCGACCGCCAACAAGGTCCTCACCGAGGTGGGCGTAAGCCCCGACACCTACGTCCGTGACCTCACCGAGGACGAGGTCGCGAAACTCCGCGACGTGATCGACGACCAGCTCACCGTCGAGGGCGACCTTCGCCGTGAGCGCTCCCAGGACATCAAACGCCTGCAGGACATCGGCTCCTACCGTGGCCTGCGCCACCGCCGTGGCCTGCCCGTGAGGGGTCAGAAGACCAAGACCAACGCCCGCACCCGCAAGGGTCCCAAGCGGATGCAGGTGGCCGGCAAGAAGAAGGCCGGCAAGAAGTAGATGCCCGCGGCACCGAAACGCGCGCGCGGAAGGCGCAAGCCGAAAAAGAACATCCCGGTCGGCCAGGCCCACATCAAGACGTCCTTCAACAACACGATCGTGTCCCTCACCGACACCTCGGGCAACGTCATCGCCTGGGAGTCGGCGGGCGGCGCCGGCTTCAAGGGCTCGCGCAAGTCCACCCCCTTCGCCGCCCAGGTGACCGCCGACGCGGCCGCCCGCAAGGGCCTCGAGCAGGGGCTCCAGAAAGTCGAGGTCTACGTCAAGGGCCCCGGCTCCGGGCGCGAGACCGCGATCCGCTCGCTGCAGGCCGCCGGCCTGGAGGTGACCGGCGTCAAGGACGTAACCCCGCAGGCCCACAACGGCTGCCGCCCCCGCAAGCGGCGGAGGGTGTAGGCCATGGCCCGCGACACCGGCCCCCAGTGCAAGCAGTGCCGCCGAGAGGGCCAGAAGCTGTTCCTCAAGGGCGAGCGCTGCCTGACCGACAAGTGCGGCGTGGAGCGGCGCTCCTACCCGCCCGGTGAGCACGGCCGTGGCCGGCTCAAACAGAGCGAGTACCGCGTCCAGCTGCGCGAGAAGCAGAAGGCCCGCCGCTACTACGGCGTGCTGGAGAAGCAGTTCCACGGTTACTACGAGAAGGCCTCCCGCCAGCCCGGGATCACCGGTGAGAACCTGCTCGCGCTGCTGGAGTGCCGTCTGGACAACGTGCTCGTGCGGCTCGGCTTCGCGGCCTCCCGCCGCCAGGCGCGTCAGCTCATCCGTCACGGCCATTGGACCGTCAACGGCCGCCGGGTGGATATCCCCAGCTACCAGGTCCGCCCCGGCGACGTGATCGCCATCAAGGCGGACACCCCGGCCACCCAGGTGGTCCGGGACGCGACCGAGCTCACCGGTCAGATACCGGCGTGGCTCCAGGCCGACCACGAGTCGCTGTCGGCCAAGGTGCTGCGCAAGCCGGAGCGGCGCGAGGTCGCCGCCCCGGTGCAGGAGCAGCTCATCGTCGAGCTGTACTCGAAGTAGCGGTACCCAGGGTCCGCGGCCAAACCGGCGGCGGGCGCACGCAACAACAGCCGGCGGCGTGGCCACAAAGGCCGGCAGACCAAAACGACGTTAGGACTCTCATGCTCGACTTCCAAATCCCCCGGATCACAAGCGAGTCGGTGGAGCAGAACCGCGGCACGTTCACGATCGAGCCGCTCGACCGCGGGTTCGGCTACACGTTCGGCAACTCCCTCAGGCGCGTACTGCTGTCCTCACTCGCGGGCGCGGCCGTCACCAGCGTGCGGATCGAGGGGGTGGCCCACGAGTTCTCGACGATCCCCGGCGTCAAGGAGGACGTGACCGACATCGTCCTGAACCTGAAGGGCGTCGTCTGCCGCATGCACTCCGACGCGAGCGAGGTGGAGGCCCCGCTGGTCGTCACGGGTCCGGGCGAGATCACCGCCAAGGACATCGACCTCCCCGCCGGCGTGGAGATCCTCAACCCCGACCTGCACATCGCCACGCTCGAGAAAAAAACCAAGCTCGAGCTGTACATGACGATCGGCCGCGGCCGCGGCTACCGCCCCGCCGAGGAGAACAAGTCGGCCGACCAGCCCATCGGTGTGATCCCGATCGACTCGATCTTCTCGCCGGTGCGCCGTGTGGCCTACGCCGTCGAGCAGGCCCGCGTCGGGCAGAAGACGGACTTCGACAAGCTCACCCTCGACATCGAGACCGACGGCTCGATCGACCCCCAGGCGGCGCTGCGCGAGGCGGCCGAGCTGCTGATCAGCCAGCTGGCGATCTTCACCGACGCGGACCGCATCCAGGAGCTGCGTGCGACCCCGGGCGGCCAGCTCGACGGCCACGGCCTGACGGTCGGCCCCGGCGGCGCCGCGCCGGCGCTGCAGGGCGAGGAGTACGGGATCCTGATCGAGGAGCTCGAGCTCGGCGTGCGCTCCTACAACTGCCTCAAGCGGGCCGGCATCCAGACCGTCGGAGACCTGATCTCCAAGTCCGAGGCGGAGCTCAACGCGATCCCGAACTTCGGCAAAAAGTCGATCGACGAGGTCATCGAAACTCTCCACTCCCGCGGCCTCGCGTTGCGTCAGGACTGAGCCTCCGCCGGTTTCCCCCGTCCCACCCGACACCACCCACCAGCACAAACGGACGACCTCGCCGCCACCGCCGCCATGCGCCACCAGAAGACACGCAACAAGCTGAGCCGCGACTCGGCCCACCGCAAGGCGCTGCTGATGAACCTCTCGAAGGAGATCATCGAGCACGAGCGCATCGAAACCACCCAGGCGAAGGCCAAGGCCGTCAAGCCGGAGATCGAGAAACTGATCACGCTCGCCAAGCGGGGCGACCTGCACGCCCGCCGTCAGGCCCTCTCCACGCTGTCCCAGGACAAGTTCGCGGTGCACAAGCTGTTCGCCGAGCTCGCCCCCCGCTACGCCGAGCGCCCGGGCGGCTACACCCGCATCCTCAAGCTCGGCCCGCGCCGCAGCGACGCGACCGAGATGGTCTTCATCGAGCTCGTGTAGGCCTCCGGGCGCCGCCGCGGCGTCCTGGCGATGGTCACGAAGCTCACGATCGAGTACGACGGCAGCGACTTCTGCGGCTGGGCCCGCCAGCCGGGCGAGCGGACCGTCCAGGAGGAGCTCGAGCGGGCCCTGCGGACGGTCCTGGGGGAACGCGATGCCGCCGGTGAGCCGCTGCGGCTGACGGTCGCCGGGCGCACCGACCGGGGCGTGCATGCGTGGGCCCAGGTCGCCAGCTACGCCCACGAGGCCGTGGACCCCCTGCGTCTCAACGGACTGCTCCCACTCGACATCGCCGTGCTCGCCAGCGAGCCGGCCGCGCCCGACTTCGACGCCCGCCGCCACGCCCGCAGCCGCACCTACTGCTACCGGGTGCTCGCCCGGCGCAACCGCAGCGTGTTCGAGCGCCGCCGCGCCTACTGGTGGTTCGCCGCGGTCGACCGCGGGGCGCTCGCCGAATGCGCCGCCGCCCTGCACGGCCGACACGACTTCACCGCCTTCACGCCCACCGACACCGAGCACGTGCGCTTCGTCCGTGACGTGTTCCGGGCCGAATGGGTGGGGGAGGGGGAGCTGCTGGAGTTCTGGATCGAGGCCGACACCTTCATGCGCCACATGAACCGCGTGCTCGTCGGGACGATGCTCGAGGTGGCCTCCGGACGGCGTCGGTTCGAGCAGTTCGCCGGCCTGCTCGAGGGCGCCCCCCGCAGCGCCGCCGGGCGCACCGCCCCCGCCCACGGGCTGGCCTTGGCAAGCGTCTCCTACGGCGACTGATCGCGGCCGGCCCCGGCGCCCGTGCGCCGGCCCACGGCGCGCGACGGCTCGGGCGCGGTGCCGTGCCTTCACCTGCCCCCGGGCTTCCTGCCGCGCCTTCACCGGCTGTTCAACAGCTGGAACCGGGGCGGCGCCTATGCTGGGGGCGATGCTCAACGTGTTGCTAACCAACGACGACGGGATCGAGGCGGAGGGCCTTCAGACCCTGCGCCGGGCACTCGTCGGCGTCGAGGGGGTGCGCCTGGCGGTGATCGCCCCCGACGGCAACCGCTCGGCGATGGCGCGCTCGATCACCACCCGCCGGCCCCTGTGGGTGGCGGAGGTCCCCTTCGTCGACGGCAGCAGCGGCTACGCCACCGACGGCACACCGGTGGACTGCGTGCGCCTCGCGAGCCTCGGCCTGGTGGAGGGCTTCGCGGCCGACCTGGTGATCTCCGGCATCAACCACGGTGCCAACCTCGGCGATGACATCACCTACTCGGGCACCGTGGCGGCGGCGCTGGAGGGGGTCGTACTGGGCCTCCCCGCGATCGCCGTCTCCCAGCAGTCCCGAGCCGGGGCACTCGACTACCGCTTCGACGGGGGCTTCGGCTTCGAGGTGGCCGCCGCGTTCGTGGCCGGCCTCGTCGAGCAGATCGAGGACGTGCCGCTGCCGCGCAGGAGCCTGTTGAACATCAACGTCCCGGCCGCGCCCCCGGTGGGCGTGGAGGTGACCAGCCTCGGCACCCGCATCTACCGCGACGAGCTCAAGCTCGAGAGCGAGGAGGAGCACGGCCGGCGCTACTGGATCTACGGATCGGACCCGGGCTTCCACGACGTCCCCGGCACCGACCTCGCCGCCGTCGCGGCGGGACGGATCGCGATCACCCCGATCCACTTCGACCTCACCGACCGCGCCAGCATCGAGGCCCTCGCCGGCTTCGACCTGCAGGCCCTGCTCGACCCGGCGGTGCGGGAAGCGATGCCGTGAGCGGCGCCGCCGGCGCCGAGCGGACGGCCACGCCCCCGGACCGGGTTCGCAAGCGCGCCGAGGAGCTGCGCGAGCAGCTCGAACATCACGCCCACCGCTACTACGTTCTCGACGACCCCGAGATCGGCGACGACCAGTACGACCGCCTGCTCGACGAGCTTCGCGGGATCGAGGCACAGTACCCCGGGCTGGCCACGCCGGACTCCCCCACCCAGCGCGTCGGGGGCGAGCCGGTGGGGCGCCTGGAGAAGGTCCGCCACCTGGAGCCGATGCTGTCGCTGGGCAACGCCCGCTCCGAGGAGGAGCTGCGGGCGTGGGTCGAGCGGATGCGCAACCACCTCGCCCGGGAGGGGATCGAGCAGCGCGAGTTCCGCTATGTCGTTGAGCCCAAGATCGACGGCCTCGCGATCAGCCTCGTGTACCGCGACGGGGTGCTCGAGCGGGGGGCCACGCGCGGCAACGGGGAGATCGGCGAGGACGTGACCCACAACCTGCGCACGATCGGGGCGATCCCGCTGCGCGTGCGCGACGCCCCCGCCCTGCTCGAGGTGCGGGGCGAGGTGTACATGTCGCTGAAGGACTTCACCGCGCTCAACGAGCGCCGCGCCGAAGCCGGCGAGTCGACCTTCATGAACCCCCGCAACTCGGCGGCCGGGACCATCCGCCAGCTCGACCCCCACGACGCCGCCCAGCGTCCCCTGTCGATCTGGTGCTACCAGGTGGGCGTCACCGAGGGGCTCAGCTTCCAGACCCACTCGCAGGCGTTGAGGTGGCTGGCCGAGCACGGCTTCCGCGTGAACCCGGGGATCCGCACGCTCGACACCGAGGACGAGGTGATCGCCCAGTGCCGCGAATGGGAGAGCCGCAGGGGAGAGCTCGACTTCGAGATCGACGGCGCCGTGGTGAAGGTCGACGACCTCGCCCTGCACCGGCGGCTGGGAACCGTGGGGCGCGAGCCGCGCTGGGCGGTGGCGTGGAAGTTCCCGCCCACGACCGCCGTCACCAGGCTCGAGCGGGTGATGTGGAACGTCGGCAAGTTCGGCGACCTGCGCCCGTATGCGGTGCTCGCGCCGGTCACCGTCGGTGGCGTCACGATCAAGCTCGCCACCCTCCACAACGAGGAGGACCTGGTGCGCAAGGACCTGCGCGAGGGCGAGGACGTGATCGTCGTGCGTGCCGGCGACGTGATCCCCCAGGTCGTGTCCCCGGCCCCCCACGTGGTGGAGCACGCCGACCGCCCGCCGCTTCCCGGCCCGCCTGCGCGCTGCCCGTTCTGCGACACGCCCACCATCAAGCCGCCCGATGGGGTCTTCACGTACTGCCCCAACCCCGTGTGTCCCGGCCGCCAGTGGCAGCTGCTCAAGCACTTCGTCTCGCGCGGGGCGATGGACATCGAGGGTCTTGGCGAGAAGCACGTGGCGCTGCTGCAGGAACGCGGCCTGCTGCACACGGCGGCCGACTTCTACCGCCTGACCGAGGAGCAGCTGCTGGAGCTCGAGGGCTTCGGCGAGATCTCCGCCCGCAAGGAGCTGGTCGCGATCGAGGCCTCCAAGCAGCGTCCGTTCGCGCGTGTGCTGTTCGCGCTGGGTATCGAGGAGGTGGGGGAGGTCACGGCCCGCAACCTCGTGCAGCGGATGCGCGACATCGACACGCTGATGGCGGCGACCCCCGAGCAGATCGCCGAGACGCCCGGGGTGGGGGAGAAGATGGCGGTCTCGATCCACGCCCAGCTGCAGGACGAGCGCATGCGCACGCTTATCGCCGAACTGAGAGAGCTGGGGCTGTGCTTCAGCGAGACGGGCCCGGCCCCCTCCGAGGGGCCGCTGGCGGGCAAGACGCTGGTGCTGACCGGGACGCTGCCGGTTCTCTCCCGCGAGCAGGCGACCGAGCGCATCATGGCCGCCGGGGGGCGGGTGACCGGGTCGGTGTCGGGCAAGACCGACTACCTCGTCGCCGGCGACAGCCCCGGCTCCAAGCTCGAGAAGGCCGAGCGCCTCGGCGTGGCCGTGCTCGACGAAGCCGCCCTCGTCGGGCTTCTCGACGGGGCCTAGTCAGGGCGCGCGGTCGTCCTGCCCGTGCGACGCGCGGGCTGGGCGGCCCCGCTACGGAGCCGAGCTCGCCAGCGTGATCGCGATGTGGTCCTGGACCGTCCGCGCCGTGGTCACGCCGACCCCGTCGTTGAAGATCGCGAAGGCGAGCATGTGGCCGTCGCTGGAGGGGCAGTAGCCGACGAGGTTCGAGACGCCTGTGAGCGTGCCGGTCTTGCCCACGCAGCGGCCGGCGGCGGCAGTCCTGCGCATACGTTTTTCGAGCGTGCCCGTGCGTCCCGCGACCGCCATCTTCGAGCGCAGCAACGCCCCGATCGCCGTCGGGTACAGCTCGACCAGCATGTCGGCCACCTGGTAGGGGGAGGTGCGGTTGGCTTCCGAGAGCCCCGAGCCGTCGTAGATGCGGGGGTGGATGCCCAGCTGCGAGGACACCGTGGCCGACACCACACCGGCGCCGGCGGGGGTGGTGCCGGCGCCGGCCAGCCGCGCCCCCATCGCCTTCACCAGCATCTCCGCGAAGAAGTTGTCCGACGGCGGCAGCATCAGTCCGACCAGCTGGGCGACCGTGGGGGAGGGCAGCGACGCCAGCTGCAGAGCCCCGGCGGGGACCCCTGCCACGGCCCCCCCGGACCCGCTCACGTGCACGCCGGCGGCACGCAGGGCGACCCGCAGCTGGCGGGCGGCGTAGGCGGCGGGGGCATGGGCTCCGCGTTCACGGCCCGTTTCGCCCCGGTTGAAGGCCAGCGCGCTGAGCGAGCCTTCCAGGAACGGGTCGGGGGCGTAGTCGCTGGAGGGCTCTCCCCGCAGGCTGTCGAACATCGATTCGTCGCCCAGCACCTGGCCGCTCACACGGGCGATCCCGGCCGCCTTGAGCTGCTTCGCGACCGTTGAGACGGAGCTCCCGAGGCCCCCGTAGTGGCGGGCGATGAAGGCGCTGGACCCGAATGTGGGGTCGCCCCCGCCGTGCAGGTAGAGGCTCCCTTCCCAGACCCCCCCTGGTGCCAGGTGGCCGCTCCCGAACACGGTCGTGGCGAGGCGGTATTCGGGACCCAGGCGCTCGAGCGCGCCCGCGGCCGTGAACAGCTTCTCCACCGAGGCGGGAGCGCGCATGGTCGTGGCCCGCTCCGAGAACAGGACCTGGTGGGTGGTGAGGTCGTACACGTAGGCCCCGTCGGCCGGACCGGCGAGGCGCAGCTGGCCCGCCAGATCGCTCTGAAGGCCCGCCACACCGACCGCGGCGGGCGCCGCGGAGGCCGATCCCAGGGTCAGGGTCAGCGCAATACCCAGGAAAAGCGTGAGCCTTACCGCCCAGGAAAGTTGCACGCGCACGTAGAATGTCCAGGCATGGGGAAGGTTGTCAAGCTGGAACCGACAGCCAAGCGCCGACCCTCGAGGGCAGGGAAGCCGCTGGCAGCACGCGGGGTTGGTCGCCCCGCGTCCACCGAGCGGCGCCGCCGGCGGCGCCGCGACAAGACCGCGCTGGTGCTGGGCGGGGGCGGCTTCACGGGCGGCGTGTACGAGATCGGTGCCCTGCGGGCCCTGGATTTGCTGGCCGTCAACAGCACCGTCAACAACTTCGACGTGTATGTGGGGACCTCCGCGGGCTCGTTCATCGCGGCCCTGTGCGCCAACGGCGTGACCCCAGAGGAGATGATGCAGGTGGTCACCCGCCAGGGCAAGCTCCCCTTCAAGGACATCAGCCTCGGGGACCTGCTGCGGCCGAACTTCATGGACTACCTGCGCAAGGGAGTCAAGATGCCGGTACGTGCAATCGAGCTTGCACGTTCGATGCTCTCCCAGCCCGGTGGCGTGTCGCTGATGGACGTGTTCGTGGGCCTGGCCGACGGGCTGCCCTCGGGCATCTACAACGGGTCGGGCATCGAGGGCTACCTGCACAACGTCCTCAGCGAGCCCGGCCGCACCGACGAGTTCGGTGAGCTCGACTGCGAGCTGTACCTGACGGCCACCGACCTCGACACCTGCGAGCGGGTCGTGTTCGGGGTCAAGGGGGTCAACGCCTCCGAGGACGTGCCGATCTCCACCGCCGTGCGGGCGTCCGGCGCCCTGCCGATGGTGTACGCGCCGGTGAAGGTCAACGACCGCGAGCTGATCGACGGTGGGATCGTGTCCACCACCAACCTCGACCTCGCGATCCAGGCGGGGGCCAAGCTGGTGGTGGTGATCAACCCCATCGTGCCGTTCGTGAACGACTTCACGGGCAGCGTCCGCACGATGAGGGGCTCGCGCCCGCGACGCATCTCCGACATGGGGTTCGCCCAGATCGGCTACCAGGTGTTCAAGCTGGTGGCCCACCAGCGCCTGCACGAACTGGCCAAGGGCTGGGAGGAGCGCTACCCGGGCGTCGACATCGTCCTGATCGAGCCCGAACCCGACGACGAGCTGATGTTCCAGACCTCGATGATGAGCTTCACCTCACGGGTCGAGATCGCCCGCCACGGGTTCGAGTCGGTGACCAAGCAGCTGGCCGGCGAATACGACCGCTATCAGGCGATCGCCGAGCGTCACGGCTTCGAGATCTCGCCCAAGCGCCTGCGCCAGGTGGTGGAGCACTTCGACGAGGAGGGCGAAGAGGTCAGGTCGTGGCGCAGGATCCTCGAGGGCACCACCGCGGCGCTGCTGCGCCAGGCCGGCTCGGCCGGCTAGCTGTAGTTCTGCGCCGGGCCGACTCTCGCCGGCCGGCCGCCTAGCCCGTCTGCTCGACAGATTCCGCGAGCGCGTCCACGAGGCGCCCGACGGCGCCCAGCACCGGCAGCGTGATGCGCACGTGGCCCGGCTCGCCCAGCGCGTCGCCGGCCGCCACCACGATCCCGCGTATCCCCAGCCGTGCCGCCAGCTCCGCGCCCGAGATCTCCGGATAGGAGACCCACACGAAGTTGGCCTGGCTGTCGGAGACCTCGAAGCCCCGTCCGCGCAGGGCGGCGGTCAGCTCCCGGCGGCGGTCGCAGACGGTGCGGGTGCGGGCTTCGATCAGCTCTGTGGTGCTGCGGATCGCCTCCAGCGCCCCCGCCTGGGAGACCTCCGAGACGCCGAGGTCGGGGTCTAGCTCGGCCAGCAGCTCCTCCGAGCCGGGCCCTCCGATCGCATAGCCGATGCGCAGGCCCGCGAGGCCCCACGCCTTGGAGAAGCTGCGGAACACGAGCAGCGCGGGGAACTCCTCGAGCAGCGCCACCGAGGAGTCGATCGGCTGGGCGTCTGCGAAGTCCACGAGCGCCTCGTCGAGCAGTACGCCCACCCCCGTGGGAAGCCCCTCCAGCAGCCGGCGCAGCTCGGCGGTCGCCAGCAGCTCGCCGGTGGGGTCGTTGGGGCTTGCCAGCGCGATCACCCGCACGTCGCCCTCGCGGGCGCTCGCCAGCAGCTCGTCGACGCCGCCCGACACGCGCTCGGGGCGACCGTGGGCACGCCTGGCCATCAGCGGATAAAGGGGATAGGAGGGCCACGGCGTCAACAGCCGCTGGCCGGGCTCGATCAGGGCGCGGGTGGCCGCGCTCAGCAGCTCGGCGGCGCCGTTGCCGAGGATCAGGCGCTCGGCCGGGACCTTGTGGCGCTCGGCCAGCTCGACGCGCAGCTCGGAGCCGCCGAGGTGGGGGTAGCGGTACAGGCCCCGGCGGGCGATGTAGGTGATCGCGCCCACCACGCGGGGGTGGGGGAGCTCGGGCCAGGTCGTGTGGGACAGATCCAGCGTCTGCACCTTCGCCAGGGCGTTGCGCTTGCGCTCGGCGGCGCGCTCGCGCAGCCCGGCGTTGACCTCCTCCTCGGACATCCCTTCGAACTGGCGGTAGTAGTCGAGCAGCCCCACGACATCGCCTTTCTAGCAGCGCCCCGGGCGACCGCTCCCGGCTCCCCGGGATTGCGGAGAGCCCGTGCCGGCCGTGCCCGTCTGTCTCAGCTCCCGCGGGTGTTGATGTTGCCGGGCCCGTGGATGACCAGGAACCAGGCCAGGAATGCCAGCGCGCAAACGACCGCCGTGATGGCGAAGATCTTCCCCAGCGCCCCGGTGCGCTGATCGTGCCCGGCGGCGCGCCGCAGGAGCACCCACATCGTGTCGAGCCGCTTCAGCAGCACCAGCACCCCGAACAGGAGCGCGAACAGAAGCGCGAACGCGGCCAGGATGCCGAGGCTGACGCTGCCGGTGAGGTACTGGATCTCCGAGCCCAGCCACAGGCACGCAAGCGGGATCGGCCCCCAGCACAGCAGGCACAGGAACGTCATCGCGACGAGCAGGACCGTGGCCAGCGAGCCGTCCACGCGCTGGCGTTTCTCGCTGCCCCGTTTGGGAAGCGCGCGAAAGCGGATCGGGGCCGTCCCCGGCCGCCGGCCTACGAACAGGCCTCCGTTTTCGGTTGGATCCGTGCGCACGCTGTCCTGGATTCTCGCAGCTGGAGGGCTGGCGCCCCTCAGCTGCTGTACAGCGAGTCGAAGATCTCGGCGTACTTGTCGTTGACGACGTTGCGCTTGACCTTCAGCGTGGGTGTCAGCTCGCCCGTGGGCTGGGACAGGTCGTGGTCGAGGATGGCGAACTTCTTGACCTGCTCGACCTGAGCGTATTTGGCGTTGACGCGGTCGACTTCCTGCTGGATCAGAGCGTGCACCTCGGGCGAGCGCGAGAGCGATGGGATGTCCTCCGGCAGCCCGTGTTCCTTTGCCCACCCCGGCATCTCTTCCTCGTCGAGGGTGATCAGGATCACGGGGTATGGGCGCTGGTCGCCGTGCATCACGGCCTGGGAGATCCAGCGGGACTGCTTGAGCTCGTTCTCGATGTTGGCAGGGGTCAGGTTCTTGCCCCCGGCGGTGATGATGATGTCCTTCTTGCGCCCGGTGATCGACAGGTAGCCGTCCTCGTCGAGCGAGCCGAGGTCGCCGGTGTGCAGCCACCCGTCCTCGACCCCGCCGAAGCCCGTGTCGGCACGGTTGTGGTAGCCGTGGAAGATGTTGGCGCCTTTGATCAGGATCTCCCCGTCGTCGGCGATCTTGATTTCGACCCCCGGTAGGGCCCGTCCGACGGTGCCGAACTTGTGGTGCTCGGGCGTGGAGAAGGTGGCGGCCGTGGAGGTCTCGGTCATGCCGTACCCCTCGAGCACGGGGACCCCGCACGCGAAGAAGAACTCGAGGATCTCGCGCGCGATCGGGGCGGCGCCGCTGGTCGCCTGGCGCACGTTGCCGCCGAAGATGGCGCGCACGTTTTTGAACAGCTCCTCGTCCGCAGCTTCGAAGGCCTTCATCTCCGCCTCGGGCACCTGTTCGCCGCGGAGCATCATCGTGCGGACCTTCATGCCGAGCTTGATCGCCTCCTCCGCCTTCTCCCGCTCGTCGGGCGGTTTGGCCTCGATCGCGCCGTGGGCGAGGGTGTAGATCTTCTCGAACACCCGTGGCACCGAGGGCAGGTAGCTCGGTTTGACCTCGAGCAGCTCGGGGACGATCTGTTTGGTGTCGCCGCCGAAGTACGCGAGCGTGCCGCCGAGGTCGAACGTCAGCAGCTGGATCAGCAGCGCGTAGGAGTGGGCGAGGGGGAGGTACAGGTAGCAGACCTCGTCGCTCTGGACCCCGCCGCCTTCCTCAACCGATTTGATCATCGAGCGGTAGTTGCCGTGGGTGAGCACACACCCCTTCGGGGGGCCGGTGGTGCCGGAGGTGTAGATGAAGGTGAAGGGGTCGTCGGGACGGACGGCCGCGCGGCGCGCTTCGAGCTCCTCGACCGAGCGCCCGCGGCCGCGCTCGCGCAGCTGCTCCAGGGAGACCGCGTCGAGGGGAAGAGGCTGGGCGCCGGTGCCGTTGGAGGCGGCCTGGGCGGGCGGGTCGAAGATGATGACCGAGCGGATGTTGGGGATGCGGTCGCGGATCTCCACGAGCTTGGCGAGCTGCTCCTCGTTCTCGACGAAGATCGCGCAGGCTTCGGAGTCGGAGATCACCCACAGGCACTCCTCGGCGGAGTTGGTCTGGTAGATCGGCACCACGATCGCCCCCGTGCTCGTGGCGCCCATGTCGGCGTAGGACCAGTCGGGCCGTGTGTTGGCGAGGATGCACACCCGGTCTCCCGGCTGGATGCCGAGGTCGAGCAGCCCGAGCCCGACCTCGTTGACGATCTCGGCCAGCTGGACGTAGTTCAGGTCATGCCAGTCGCCGTCGCGCTTGTAGCGGACAGCCACGCGCTCCCCATGCCGCTTGGCCGCGCTCGGGATCAGATCGGCGATCGTCAGCGACGCGGTCGCGGACCGGGTGGCCGTGGCCTCCATTGGGACTCCTCTCCTCTCGAAAAACAAGCAGAACCGCTTGTCTTGGCATGTTAGAGGCTGTCCGGTCCGCCGGTCCGGCGCGCTACAGAGGATTCGGCACGTCGATGAACACGTGTTGCAGCGAGAAGCGCTCGGCGAGGTGCTCTCCGAGCGCCTTCACGCCGAACGTCTCGGTGGCGTAGTGGCCGGCCGCGAACAGGTGGATACCGGCCTCGCGGGCGTCGGCCATCGAGCGCTCCGGGGCTTCTCCGGTGAGCAGCCCCTGGGCCCCCGCGGCCAGCGCCTCGGGGATGAAGTCTCCGCCCGCTCCGGAGACGATCGCGAGGCGCTCGATGCGGGGCGGGCCGAAGTCGAACCACAGCGGCTCACGGCCCGTCAGCTCCTGTACCTGATGGGCGAGCTGCTCCCCGGAGATCGCACGGTCGGGCAGCTTCGCCACGAACCCGATCGTCGCTCCCCGGTGGCGGGCGAAGGGCTCGAGCTCGGTGGCCCCCAGCCCGCGGGCCAGCAGGGCGTTGTTGCCGAGTTGGGGGTGGGCGTCGAGCGGGAGGTGGTAGGCGGCCAGCGCGACGTCCTCGTCGAACAGGACCTCGAGCCGGCGCTTCAGCGCCGCGTCGATCGTCCTCACCCCGGGCCCCCAGAACAGGCCGTGGTGGACGAGCAGCAGCTGGGCGTGCTCCTGTGCGGCCCGCTCGAACAGCTCGACGTGGGCGGAGACTCCGCTGGCGATCGTCGTGACCGCCCCCGGGCCGGGGACCTGCAGGCCGTTGACACAGTAGTCCTCGAAGTGCCCGGGTTCCAGCAGCCGGTCCGCCTCTGCGATCAGGTCGGTGAGGGCCGCGGGCACCGGGCGACCTTAGCGCCGGGGCCGCACGGGAGCATTCGTGCCGTGGCCTGCAAGGCTGGTTCGGGCGGCCGGACGTGTGTGATACTGGGGGCTCTTCGGGGCGTGGCGCAGCCTGGTAGCGCGCACCGTTCGGGTCGGTGAGGTCCCGAGTTCAAATCTCGGCGCCCCGATTGGAGAAGTGCCTGCAAATAAAGGAGTCGTCGGCCGGTGATTGGCCGACGACTCCACCTAGGCAGCGGTCGTCCCGGTGGCTCTGTGCCTATTCAGTGCCTAAACGCCTTCGGGATGCGATGAGCCGACGCACGCGCAACGCGCGCGACGAGGCTCGCCAAGACCGTCGGCATCAAGGGCCAGTTAGCCGCAGCGGCACAGCGTCGCAAGCCCGGTAGCCGCCACGCGTCGACGGCGTCGTCCCGCCTCCGCGTCGCCGAGCGTGTCTGCCTGTCATGGGCCCCCGAGGTCCCAGGCGCCGTGCAGTAGAGATCGTCCCTGTTCTGTGAGGACAGAGGCCCGGATTCAGATCCGGCGAACGTCCTATAAACAGAGGAGTAAACAGCCATGCCCAACTTTGACCGAGTTGTCGACAACCGCTACCGGCCCGATCTAGCGTCAAGCCAGCGACGCGTACGCGAAGAGGAGTTCGAGGAGACCCTCGACGGCGGCGGCGCTCCCAAAGTCATCTACAGCCGCGAGCTGTCCTTCGTCCCCGCGCGGCGCAAGGCCTTCGAGCCTCACGACGCCCAGACTGAGGCTCTCATCCGCCGTCTCGCCGAGCTGGAAAGCCTTCCGCACGGACACGCGATCAGCAAGCTGCTGGAAACCTGGCAGTGGATGGACTCGATGAAGTCCCCCGAAGAGAAGCAACGCTGGCTCGAGCCGATGATCGCGACCGTCCGTCGAGAGCCCGCCGATAACGAGCACCTCGTGGTCTTCCTGATGCTGGTCTTCGAGCCCGTGCGACGAAGTGTCGGGGGTGCCTTCCAGGCCGCCCAAAGCGGCCTGTCGCCGCGCACCCAGGACCTGACCTGGGCCAACCGCGAGGAGGCGCGGATGATCCGGCACGCCGAACGTGAGCAGATCTACGACGTGACCCGCGAGGCCGCACTGGAAGCCGTCTTCCGCTACCCCTCCAAACCGCCCGCCAAGTTCTTCCCGTGGCTACGCGAGACCATCGCCCAGCGCGCCCTTGACAAGCTCCGTGCGGAACTCCCGCAGGCGCTGACCGCCGCCGGCTCAGCCGCCGAGGCCGACGCGATCCAAGACGCGCTCGCGGGCTTCGACATCGAACCCCCAAGCATGAGCGACCGCAAGGGATATCCCGCGTGGCGCGCCAACGTGCGGATGCGCGACGTCTTCGACGTCGTCGGCGAGTTCTTCAAGCACGACCCGATCCGCGAGGCATGCCGCGTTGCGGTGGGACGACTGCCGAAGGCCCAGCGGGAGGTGATTGATGGCGTCTTCTACAAGGAGATCACCGTGCCGGATCTTGCCCACCGACGAGACGTCAGCCCCAGCACCATCTACAACCACAAAGCGAAAGCCCAGGAGACTCTCCGCGCAGACGACGCGTTCTTCTCAAAGCTGCACTCGCTGCATTGCGTCCGTGACCGCGTCCGCGCGGAAAGGCTCGCCGCCACCTACCCCGACGGAGTTCTTCCCGACGGCCGTCGGATTGTCCACATCGACCTAGCCGCCTAGAGCAGCGGTGCTCCTCGACGACCTCGAGCTCGTGTGCTCGATCGCGAGCAGCGCCGCGTCGCTCCTACTGACCGTGCTCCAGTGCGGCGATCGCCGCCGCAAGCGCCGACGACGATCACGGTGAGTACATCTGAGGTTTCAAACAGGGATAGCCTGCTCAGCGTGTTCGACCCGAACATGCTCATAGCGCTCCGCCTCGGCGAAGCGCTGCAGTATGGGTCCCTCACGCTCCCGGCGGCGCTGGAGGACATCCATGACCGTGCGGCCTTCATAGACGTAGTCGACAAGCCTCTCCTCGTCGACGCCGACGGGATCCACCGGTGGCGCGAGTTCGGCATCCACCTGGAACTGATCGGCGCCAAGAGCCGCGCCGCGATGCCCGAGGTCGATCAGGACTGGGGCCGTGTATCTATCGCGCTCCGCCTGTGGTCTGGCTGCTTGATGGCCGCTAAGGCAATCAGACCCGAAACTCGCAGCGGGCTGAACACCGCCGAAAGCCGGGTAGCGGACTTCCAGGTGATTGATGCGATCGGCGAGAGAGACGCTCTCTTCGCAGCGGGCGTGCAAGCCGCGCCCGCGTTTCTCGTGGCTCGCGGACAGGACTACAGCCTTGACGGTGTGCCAACGGGCTCGCAGGTCCGCTGCTACACCGGCGCGTAGACCGGTCGGACAGCTAGGCGCTCGTTGCTTGTCCGTGCGCCTTGGCTGCTTGTCTCGGCTCCTTCGTTTCCAGAAAGCAAGCCTTACCCTCGACCAGGGATCGTAGTCGGTCCCGCTCGCCGTCGCTCCGCCGCATCGTGTGTGTGTACACGCGCAGCGTGAACGCGGGATCGGTGTGGCCAAGTTGCCGCATCACCTCGGCGGGGTCTCTTCCAATCGCCACCAAGATCGATGCAAAGGTGTGTCTCAGCTTGTGTGGGCTGATGCCGAGCGGCAGAGGCTCGCTTCCCCTCCCGACAAGGAGCTTGTCGGCCCGGCGAACGGCAGGTAGCACCACGCGCTGGCGGATGTTGTGGCGATCACGCGGCTTCCCGCGAGATGTCACGAAGACGGGATCGTCAGGGTCGGTAGCCGTGCTAGCCGCCTTGTGCTCGGTCAGGATCTCGCGCAGAAGGGGGAGCATGTCCACTTCGCGTACCCCGGCGTTTGTCTTGTCGCGTCCGACCAGAAGCCGCCCGTTCGCAAGGTCGATGTCCCGCCAGCGGAGGGCGCCAGTCGCCGATGCCCGACCACCACCCAGCAAGAGGACGGCGACGACCGCCCGCCGTCCTGTCGTCCGTCCGGCTTGATCCATCTCGCCTGCGGCCTCGAGCAGAGCCGCAATCTGGTCGGCGCTGTCCAAATGCACCGGCCGCGGCTTTTCGGCCTTTAGGCGTCGGCGCCTCCCGACGGCGGGATTGATCTCGAGGTGCCCATGGTCGACGGCAACGGCGAGGATCTGCGCGAGCAGGGAGATGTGCATGTTGATCGATCGCGCCGATAGCGCCCTCTCGGGGCGGCGGTACCGCCGCCGTCCGACATCGACCACCTCGACCATCCTCGGCTTCCCGGCCTGGCGAGCCGCCGTAATTTCCGAGGCCTCACGGACCTTTGCCTGTCGATAACGATCGACCTCCTGGATCGTGATCTGAGAAACCTGATGGTCTTTGAAGAACGGCAACAGGTGGTTGGTGAGGTCGTTGCTGTAGCTGCGCGCTGTATTCGGTCGAACTTCGACGCGCTTCGCCACGAGCCATCCGGATGCGAACACGTGAAAGCTCGGATCGGTCGCGGCGGTAGGGGTAGGATCGGGCATCCGGCGCCGCCAGGTCCCGAGCTCTACGTCTCTAAGCACGACTGCGAGCTCGCGTTCTGCCCTTTCGAGCGTCCAGCCGTCCTGCGGACGGCCGAGCGTCAGAAACTCACGATTCCCGTACGCCCAGAACCGCAAGCCAAGGCTGGGTCGGGAGGCCGTCGGCCGCACGACGTGACCCGTGGCCGGTCGGCCCATCAGCGCCTCCGTCGGTGCGACGCCCGCACCTTGGGTATAAGGCCACGCCACGTGCGGTCGCGCACCGGCAGCAACGGCACGCGGCTGTCGGCATCGCGCGGCCGACGCCGACGCATAGGCATCTCGCTGACCGGGTGCCCCGCGGTCGGCTCGAGCGAGTGGCCGGTCCGCCGAGCCCATCGGGACCCCTGCTGGCCTTTCGGGGCCGGCCTCAGCGGAAGGCGCTGCTGTTCGTGGCGGTGAGGGGAAGGTCCATGCGGAGGCGGGTTCCGGCACCGTGGGGGCTGTCGAGGAGCATGCGGCCGCCGAGCGCCTCCACGCGGTCCTTGAGGCCGACCAGGCCGGTGCCCAGGGTGGAGTCGGCGCCGCCGACCCCATCGTCGACGATTTCGACTCGCAGTACCCCGCGCTCAACCCTGGCCGTGACCTCAGCGCTATTTGCGTTGGCGTGCTTCGCCACGTTTGTAAGCGCCTCGCTCACGATGAAGTATGCGGTCGACTCTATGCGCGCCGGAAACCGCTCGCCGGACACGTCCACGGTCACCGGCAGCGACATGCGTGAGACGACCGCCCTAACTCCCGCTTGCAGGCCGCCGTGCCTGAGCGCCTCGGGAAGAATGCCGTGTGCGAGTTCGCGCAGCTCGAGGTTCGCCTCCTCGGCCTGTTGCAGCGCGTCGTCCAGCAGCTCGCCGGCGTCGGGATCGGACTCCGTCAGCGCCTTCTTCGCCAGCTTCAATGTGATCACGGCATGAACTAGACGTTGCTGGGCGCCGTCATGCAAGTCTCTGACCACTCGCGCACGCTGCTCGTCCGCGGCTGTGACGATCCGCACTCGCGACGCCGTAAGCTTTGCCCGGCTCTCTGAATTCGCGATTGCAGTCGCGACCAGCTCGGTGAAGACGGCAAGACGCGCTTCGGCTTCCGGGGGCGGTTGGTGTTGAGTCGTGGCGGCCTCGATGTAGCCCCAGAGGCGTCCCTCGACAGTGATCGGCGCCGCGACGGACGAGCTGATGCCGTCTTCGAGTGCCGCAGGGTCCTCCGCGTAATCGATCCGAGCCGGGCGCCCACTCTCGCGCACCAGCCAGCTCAGGCTCGTCTGGACCACCGGACGGCGCGACCCCACCGATACTGCGTTATCGGTCGCGTTGCTCGCGGCGACGATCGTTACCGTCTCGTCCGGCTCGTAGCGGACCACAAACGCGCCGTCGACCGCAAGCAGGCGGCCGACTTCCTCGGCCACCGCGGCGAAGACCGTGGACGGCGGCGCGCCCGACGCGACCAGCGTCGCCACCCGACGCAAAGCGGCCTGCTCATCTGCGATCCGGCGGAACTCGGCGTAGAGCTGAGCGTTGTCGAGGGAGACAGCGAGCTGGCCGGCGATCAGCTTGACCGCATCGAGCCGCTCGGTGGTGAAAGCGCTCCGGATGAAGCGGTTCTCGAGCAGCAAGACCGCCCGCAGCATGCCGCGGCTGAGGATGGGTAGGGCCAGCAGCGAGCAGCAGTCGACATCGGTGAAGTACGGATCGCGCGCGAAGCGGTCGTCGCGGGTAGCGTCCCCCACGACCAGCGGCTCACCTGTCCGCTGGGCGTAACGCAGCACGGACATCGGCGCCGCATGCTCGTGACCGGCTTCGGTGATCGGGGCAGTGCCGCCGGCGCTGTCCGGCGCGGGCAGCAGCCAGTGTTGCCCGTCGTCGTCCCAAAGCAGCACATGGACTCCGGTGGCCCCGGTCATCTCGGTGAGCACCTGGACCACGCGAGCGTGCAGTCGGTCAATGCTGGTCTCGGAGCTCACCGCCTGGGACGCGGACAGAATCCCGAGCAGGTCGATCGTTCCCGTCGTCACGGTGGAGCGACCCTGCGGAAGATCGGCGGGCTGGTTGCCGGGGGCAGCGGCCATCGCATCCGGTCGCGGGCGAAGGGTCGGGTAGGCCCAGTCCAGCCGCGCCACCTTCGCCGTCGCGCCCCAGGCGAGGTACTCCTCACGGGCGCGGGCTAGAAGGTCATAGCCGGTGTGCTCGACGCCGTGGGCCAGGTAGAAGCGACCCGCCCGCTCGGCGATCAGCGCCCGATGCCACGGCCGCTGCCGCTGGGAAGTTTCCCGCCGCGCGGCATCGAACGCGATGGCGGCGCCGCGGAAGTCGCCGACCGTCCACGCCCGCTCCGCCTCGAGCAACCGCACCAGGTGCAGGAAATTCTCCGGCGCGTCTGCGGCACGCGCGGCCAGCCACCTTGTCACGTCGTCCAGCTCGGACAGCGGCCCGCCACGCTCGGCACCGCCGTCGGCGCGAGCCTGCCCGGCGAGGGCCAACCCGCGCAGCAGGTAGGTCACCGTGGCCAGGTAGTCGCCCAGACCAGCTGCGGCCCGAAGCTGCTCAGCGGTGGCTGGCTGCTGCGCTTGGGCGACCAGGTCGCCGAAGAGCGCAGCGACGAGCGCATGGTTGATGTGCGCGATGAGAAGCGCCAGCGGGTTGGCGGCGTATCTGTCGATCGGCACCCCCTCGCCGGCCACGGTTGTGCTCTCTCCGCGCAGCGTGCCAGCCAACCACCGAAAGCTCTCGAGCCACAGGCCGGGCGCCTCGCTCCCAGTACGCCGCGAGAAGACCAGTCCCGCCTCCACCTCGGTGACGAAGCTGTCCAGCGAAGCTGCGCAGTCCAGCAGGTAGAACATAGGCGCGCCATACGTGTAGCCGGCGTCGGCCAGGTCGCCCCCCGCGATCAACCCTTCCCGGGCCCGCCGAGCCTCATCGAGACTGTTTTCGATCGGCTCGAACCAGCAACTTTGGCCACTGAAGAAAAAACGCACGTGCGAGGTCTCGGGCTCATAGCCACGGGCTTCGCCCAGCGTCAGGATTCGCCGCAGCGCCCGGTATCCGGTGGCGTAGTCGGCCCGCAGCACCACGGCGGCCCAGGCGGCACCACTGGCGGGCCCGACCAGGGCGCGGCCCGGGCCGTCCTCGAGCCAGATCCGCACCGCCTCCAAGCTCAGCCATGCATACATCGAGACGTCGGCAACGAAGTAGATCGCGGGCGCCATCGCGTTGATCAGACGGGTCGCGGCGAGCAGCATGGGCTCGGTGATGTCGGGCCGAGCCAGATCATCGGCGGCTTCGGTGTGGTCCAGCCACCGGTACAGATAGCCGAACTGGTGGTCGAGCTCCGCCTGGAGGCGATCTTCGGCGGGAACGCTGATACCGAGCTCACGCAGCGACTCAAGGCCCAGCCCGATCGCCTCCTTGAGCCAGTTCCGGTGCGTGAGGCTGCGCACCTGCACCGCCGTCGCGTCCGCGCGGTCCAACGCAGCGATCGACAGCCGCTGGATCGCACGGTACTCCTCGTCTGCCTCCTCCAGGCGCCCCATGCTGAACAAGGCGGCGTGGCGGCCGGTGTGCGTCTCGATCCGCGTGGCGGTCTCACCCGGGTCGATCAGACCCAGCGTGGCCGCCAGCAGGGCGTTGACCAGCGCATAATCACCGATCAACGAGGCCTGGTCGGCAGCGCGCCGCAATAGCCTCACCACCGCACGGCGCTCCCCCGCGTCCTCTACGCCGTCCACCACCTGGAGGTACTGCTCTGCAGCGACCGCGAACAGCTCCGGCACCCCCGCCAGCCGCCGCGCCATCGTCAGCTGCATCGTGCGCCGCCGTTGTGGATCCACCCCGCGTAGGACCACCTCGCGAATCCGGTCGTGGCGAAACCGCACCGCCTCGTGCAGCCCGGGCTCCATCACCAGCAGGCCCTCGTCGAGGGCGGGTGACAGAGCCTGGGCCACCATGTCCGCCGGTTCGGCGGTCGCAGCCTGCAGCAGGCCTAGCTCGGCTCGGCCGCCCAGACACGCCATCGCCTCAACCAGCAGGCGCGACTGCGCTGGCATGGCATCGACACGCGCCAGCGACAGGCCGGCGAGCTCGGACTGGCCCAGGTGAGCACGGACGGTCGCGTCCTCCCAGCTCCACCCGGCCGCCGTCGCCGACAACAGGCCATCACGGCGCAGAGCATTGAGCAACTCCACCGTCTCGTACGGATTGCCGGACGTGTGCGGGTGGATCGCTTCTACCAAACCCGCCACGCTCGCCGGTTCCGCATGCAGCATCTCCCCCACCATTGCGATGGAGCCAGATGCCGGCAGGTTGACCACCCGTAGGTGCCGGACTCCCGCCTCATCAGCCCATCGCGACAGCGGCGCCGCCAGCGGATGCGCCGCGTCCACGTCGCCTTCCCGGTAGGCACCCACCAGCAGCAGGCCGTTGATCGGCTCCTCGCTTAGCAGCAGGTCGACGAAGCCGAGTGGCGCACGCCCCGCCCACTGCAGATCATCGAGAAACACCACGAGCGGCCGCTTCGGCGAAGCGACCACCCGCAAAACCTGCGCTGCCGCTCGCTGCGCCCGTACCTGAGCGGTCAGTGGATCCCCCGGCTCGGGGCGCACGGCGAGCAGCGCCACGAACTCCGGCACTGCAGCTGTCAGCAGGCCCGCGTTCGGGCCGACTGTTTCCAGGATCCGACCGCGGACATCGGCCAGCTCATCCTCCGGCTCGGCCAGCAAGAGCCGACCCAACGCGCGAAACGCCTGATTGGCCGCGTCGAACTCAAGATCCCGCCGATACTGGTCGAACTTGCCGGCCACGAACCAGCCGTCACCACCGGTCACCACCGCCCGCAGCTCATCGACCAACGCCGTCTTCCCCACACCAGGAGCCCCGCCTACGAGCACCCCACTACATCGGCCCGCCAGCGCATCCTCGAACGCCGCCTCCAGCGCCGCCACCTCCGCGTGACGTTCCGACAGCCGCGCCGGCGACAGCCGCAGCGGAACATCGTGCTCACCGACCCGCAGCGCCTCCGCCGCCGGACGCATTTGCCCGTCTCGCAATCGCTCTAGGTCATAGATCACGCCGTCCGCCGTCTGATAACGGTGGTCCGGCTCCTTCTCGAGCAGGTGCAGGATGATCTCCGACAGCAGCCCCGGCACAGCCGGGTTCACCTCAGCGGCCGCTACCGGCGCCAGAGCTAGATGATCATGGGAAAGCCGCAACGGGTCCCGGGACCCGAACGGCGGCGCACCCGTCGCCAGCTCATACAACGTCGCCCCCAGCGCGTACAGGTCGGCACGCTGATCCACCGGTCGGCCGGTACGACCGGCCTGCTCCGGCGCCAGATAGGCCAACGTTCCCACGATCTCGGTGTGGTCCGTGAACTCAGGACGAATCTCGGCGAATGACGTCGCCAAGGCGAAGTCCACAAGGAACGGAGCACCCTCGCGAGAGGTCACGATGTTCGCCGGAGTGATGTCCCGGTGCATCACACCCCGGCGGTGCATCGCCGCCACCGCCCGCGCCAGCCCCACCCCAAGCCCGATTAGGTCATCGACCGCGAGTGGCTTCGCCCCCATCGCCAGGCTCGTGCCGCCAACGTCCTCCAACACGATCGATCCTGGGCACTGCGGCGTATCGAGCATCTGCGCAACCCCCACGACACCACGCAGCCGCTTCAGCATTGCCACCTCGTGCCGCAGCCGCTGGTGCGCGTAAGGCCCCAGCGGCTCCTTGCAAATGACAGTGCGCCCAGAGAAAAACAGACGAGTTACACGCGAGCGTTCGCTCTCGTGGACTATTTCAGCCCGAGCCGGGGGATCTCCGTCCGGCAGCAGCCAGCCTACCCCCATCCGACACCTCCCCACCGCGACCAACCGCAATCGTGTCGGCAAGTCCCTCCAGTACCCGGAGGACGAGCCGCGACCTGCCATATCGGGCACGCAGAGGATCGTCACGAACCGACACGAGGGCTCGGCGGGTTCGGGGCCGAGGCGCTTGCCTCCGGTCGGTCGCTTCGATGTTGGCGGATACCACGGTGATGACCTTGCGCCGCTCGACCGCCGCCGCAGCTGTCGAGAAGCGCGCCCCGCACGCGGGGGACAACCGCGACCGCTCGGACCGGATTCGGTACTGGAGACAGCTCGGCACAGCGCGATACTACGCCGGTTCACCAGCCAACGCGAGCACCTCAAACGCGGCGCTCCGCGCGCGATCGGTGGCTCATGTCCTGCGCCCGCGGCGCCGCTCGGACTGCGCAGCGCGGCGTCCTCGAGCAGCACCCGCAGGTCAGCCCGTCGACGACGGGATAACGAATGAGCTTCTCGACGTCCCACGCGACGCTGGAGCTGCTGGCGCATGCGCTCAAAGCAGCGCTGAAGCGGTCCGCCGCAGCGGAAGACTCAGCAGCCACCGGTCGCGAACGACGGTCGCTTGCCACGTCGCTGGCCCAGGGACGCCTGAGCACCCGCCCCGCGGCATCCTGGCCTTATCCGCTCGAGCCCTTGTCCGGTCGGCGTGGCGCCACAAGATCCAATCCCTAGCTTGGAGCAGCGCCTCGGCGACCATGCGGCGTGCACGGCCGCCTGCGCGACGCTTGCCGGCGGGACCACACTCAGGTCGATCTCGACGTAGACCTCTAATCTATTCCGAGATAGACGCTCTCGACCTCGGCGACGTTGCCGCGTAGCTCGTCGGTCGTCCCTTCGCATACCACTCGGCCGTTGACGAGCACGTACGCCCGGTCGGCGGCATCGAGCGCGAGGCGGGCGAACTGCTCGACGAGTACCACTGCGGCCCCCCGATCGGCCACTCGACGTACGGCCTGCATCAGGCGTTGGACGACCAGCGGTGCCAGTCCGAACGACAGCTCATCGATGAGCAACAGCCTGGGCTCTCTCGCCAGGACGGCAGCCAGGCCGAGCATCTGCTGCTCACCGCCCGACAACAGGCCCGCGGGCCGGTCGAGCAGACCCTTCAGCTCCGGAAACACAGACAGAACGTCGTCGTTTCCGCGCGCCAATCTCAGGTTCTCGCGGACGGTGAGGCCGAAGAAGATCGAGCGATCGTCGGTCATGAGACCCAGCCCGCGCCGGGCTCGCGTGGCCAGCGACGAGCGGTCGGGGGTGCCGAGGAAGCGGACCTCACCGGAGACCGGACGCAGTGCGCCGGCCATCGTCAAGAGCGCGGTCGTCTTGCCCGCACCGTTGGGCCCAAGCAGCGCGACGACCTCGCCCGCACCGACGCTGAGGTTCAGGTCGCGGACGACCGTCACATCGCCATAGCCGGCATGCACGCCTCGCGTCTCGAGCACGACATCGCCCCGCTTGAGCACCAAGCTCACGTCAGCACCTTCCCGCGCCCCGACTGGCTCACATCCCCGAGGAACGCCTCCATGACGCCCGGATCCGACAGCACGCGATCGGGCGCACCCTCGGCGATCACCTTCCCGAAGTCGAGGGCGACGATCCGGTCCGACGCGCGCCTGACCAAATGGACGTCGTGCTCGACCAGCAGCACGCCCATCCCCCAGGCCTCAGCCAGCGTCCTGATCACCCTGCCCACCTCTTGGCGCTCGCGCTGATCGAGACCCGAACACGGCTCATCGAGCAGAAGGACGGACGGCTCGCCGGCGATCGCGCGCGCCAGCGCAACCAGTTTGCGCTTGCCGGTGCTGAGCTCCCTTGGCATCTTCCCGAGCACGTCGTCTAGTTCGAGCGCGCGGAGCGCTCGCAGCATCGCCCTGGTCGGCTGGTCGCGGCTTGGCCACACGAGGTCGAGCAGGAAGGACCACCACCTGCGCGAGTCGGACGCCGCGCGCAGGTTGTCGAGGACAGACAGGTCCTCGATCAGCTCCAGGCTCTGCCACGAGCGACCGATCCCCGCGCGCGCTCTCCCGTGCGCAGGCGCGGTGGAGAGATCGTGTCCACCGAGCTGGACCGTGCCCTTGCTGGGGATGAACCCGGTGATCGCGTCGATGAGCGTCGTCTTCCCGGCGCCGTTGGCGCCCACCACGCCGACGACCTCGCCCGGTTCGACGCGAAGGTCGACACCGTCGACGGCTTGCACGGCACCGAACGCAACCTCGAGGCGCCCAACCGACAACGTCGCCGGCCGCACGCGGTCAGGCGTGACGACGCCTCGCGCGAGGTACGCCTGTTGCCGGCGCTCGGAGCGCCTGCGTCGCGTCGGGAGGCGACGGCCGAGGCCGCTTAACGCCTGCACAGTGGCCGTGGCCATCCCGTCCGGTGCGGCGATGATCGTGAACAGCAAGAGCGCTGCGCCGATCAGCGCCATTGTCACCGGACCGACGCCGAAGATCGAGTCGAGCGCCGCGTTGCCGATTCCGGCCGGCTCGAGGGTACTCGCGAACAACGCGCCGAGCACGCTACCGGCGCCGCCGACCACGCTGTAGCCGACCGCGGTCAAGTTGTCCAGAACCGAGGCGTCGGTGAATATAGCCGTCGGGGCGCTATAGACGGCCAGCGCCCCTCCCAGGCCGGTAATCGCGGCGGCGATCCCGAACGCCCACAGCTTCGTCGTGACTACGTTGACACCCAGCCCCGCGGCGGCTCGCTCGTTACCGCGAACCGCGATCATGCGTCGCCCCGAGGCCCCGCGCCTGAGATTGGCCACCAGCACTGCCAGCACCAGTACGAAGCCCAGGACCAGATACGCAAAGCGGTCGACGTGCAGGAACGCGTCGAAGTCCATGCCGAAGACACTGAACGACCCGGCGTTCGGAAGCGCGATCCCGGCTTGCCCCCCGGAGATCGATTCGTTGGTGAAGATCAACGCCTGGATCGCCACCGCGAGACCCAGCGTCGTTACCGCAACGCTGATACCTCGCGTCCGGGCGGACGGCAGCCCCACGACGAGGCCCGCGGGAACCGTGCTGAGCATCGCTAGCAGCAGCACCGCCGGGAACGGCAATCCGACGTTCGCCGCCAAGCGTGCAGCGATCAGTCCCCCGACCCCCGACAGGGTGACCTGAGCCAGCGACATCTGACCTGCGTAGCCGAGCAGCACCGTTAGCGAGAGCAACGGGATCGCGGCGAGAAGCGAAGTGGTGAGAGCGGCGGCTCCGTTGTCGTTGAGAACCCATCCGACGAGAGCCACCACCACCGCAGTGCCGGCAACCACCCATTCGATCCGGATCTCGCCGGAACCGATGCGAGGCAGCCGCTCCCCGACGAAGCTCCGCAACGGCAACCGACGCCCTCGCAGGACGACAACGCCGATGATCGCGACGAACGGAATGGCGTCGGCGAGACCAGGAACGCCGAGGTCGTGAACGCCGCACAGCGACTGCAGCATTCCGATCACCATGCCGCCGGCGAGCGTCAGTGGGAAGGAGCGCAAGCCACCTATCAGCGCGGCGGCTAGCACCGCGACGGTCAGCGCGGTCCCGTTGCCGATGAATACGCCGATGATCGGAGCCAGCAGGACGCCCGCCAACCCCGCCAGCGCGCCGCCCACACCCCAGTTGATCGCCCCTATCCAGCCGGTCCTCCAGCCGAGGGCGGCGAGCGTCCGCGGCCGCTCGGACAGTGCGGTCGTGGCGATCCCGAACGTGGCGCGCGAGTAGATCACCGTCAACGAGAGTGTCAGACTGACCGCGGTGCCCAGCAGGATCAGACGGCTCGTCGGGATCGCGATCCCGCCTCCAAAGTTGACCGAGCCGCTGGTCAGGAACTGACCGACCCACAGCGGATTGGGGCCGTAGCGCAGCTGGGCGACGGAGTCGAGAATGATCAGCACGGCCAGCGTCGCGATCACCCGAGTCAGGTTCGAGCCGGCGCGCGGCAGCACCATCACCAGCACATAGGTGATGACGCCCAGCGCCGCGCCGAATGCGACGGCGACCACGCCCGCGGGCAGCGCCGACCAGCCCGCGTTGCGGGTGAGGTCCCACAGCACATACGAGCAAGCCATCCCGATCCCGCCCGTGGCGAAGTTCACCACGCCGCTGCTGCGGTACATGAGCACCAGACCGAGCGCCGACAGCGCGATCAGCGATCCCGCGCCCAGCCCTAGCAGCAGCAGCGTGATGTTCTCAGCCATCACACGCCCCGAACGATCCCCTCGCTTGGCGCCCGACCGTCAGCCTACTGTCCGCCCAACAGCTTCAAAGCGGGACTCGTGTCGATCGGTTCCGGCTGCGCCAGGACATAATCACCGCTCTTGGCCACGTAGACGTAGTCCTTGACGGTGAACAATCTCGGATACGCCGCAACCGGCGCGATCGAGAAGTCCAACACGGGCCCAAGCCCGGTGTCGAATTCCTTCACCTTCGGCAGCGCGCTCATCAGGGAGGATGACGTGACATCCCCTAGACCCTTTGCAGCATGTGCCACGACGGTGACGGAGGCGTACCCCGTCTCCGCGAACTGATCGAACGGAACCTTTGGATACTCGGCCCGCATCGTCCGCACCAACTTCGGCACGACTCCCTGCGTGGAGGTGGGCGGCAGCATGCCAGCAGTCGCCAACAGGCCGTTGGCGGCGTTACCGAGCGCCACAACAAGCGTCGACGGCGCTCCGCCGGAGGCCGTCGCGATCTTGAGCTTCGGACCGCCATTCACAGCGGCGAGCAGCGGCCCGTTTTGGGCCGGGCTGGCCCCGGAGGCGATGCAGTCTGCGCCGGCCGAGCGCACGGCGGCCACTGTGGGAGCAAAGTCCACGGCAGTCGCCGGGACGGTGAAGGTCCCTACCACCTTGGCACCCCCAGCCCGAATCCCGGCCTCGATCTGCTCCGCATTGATCTTCTGCGTTCCCGCGGCGACAGTGACGATTACCGCGATGTGCTTGCATCCCTGCTTCGCCAGCGCCATGCCGATTGCCGCGAAGGCATCGACAGCGTCACCTCCAAACAGGAAGAGGTTGCCGCTGGTGTAGTCGTCAGGAGTTACCAGCCCAACCCATGGGATCCCGGCCTGCTGTAGCAACGGCTCGATCTGACGGTCGTAATTCTCCAGGCCCCCAACCAGCGCGGCCACCTTGTCGCTGATCGCCGCGCGGGCACACTGCGCCGCGGTGTCCGGGTTGTTCTGATCGTTGCAGGTGATCAGCTGCAGCTTTCGGCCGTCGACCCCACCTGCGCTGTTGATCTCGTTGACAGCGATCTGCGCGCCGACCGGGATGCTCGGGAGCGAGAACTGCGGCGCGCTAACCGGGCCCATCGTCATCAGCTTGATCGGCGCTCGGCTGGCCGACGACGACACACTGCCCGAAGCGCTCGAGGAACTCGAGTTGTTGTTGCCGCACGCGGTGACACCGAGCGCACCAACGACGCCGATAGCGAGTAGGACAAGGCGGTGGTTCACGGCCCCTCCTTCATCGACCCACAACCCTACAGCCACCGATCATACTGACTGATATGGCCCCGCCGCCGCAAGGCGAGGGGGACAGAGAATGCGCTACGCGACGCCGGGCTCCCTGTGCCCGAGGAAGCCCCCGGCGGGGTCGCTGCGAGTTGTCGGCGCTGGTCAGCACCTCGGCGATCACTCTCGCCATCTCTCGTGTGGTGACGGGGTGGGAACGCTCGCGTGTAACTCGTCTGTTTTGCTCTTGGCGCCGGCTGCGGCACGAGGTGGCGATATTGAAGCGGCTGCGCGGTGTCGTGGGGGTTGCGCAGATGCTCGATGCGCCGCAGCGCGGGATCGATCGTGTTGGAGGACGTTGGCGGCACGAGGGCCGGCTGGAGGCGCTGTCGCGGACCGCACCACGCCCCGGTGACCGTGGGGCAGGCAGAGCGGCTCTGGAGAGCCGAATTCCGAATGTATGAACTGTCCGGAAGCTGTCCGCGAACCCGTCGGGCGCACCGACAGGCTCCCCGACGTGTTCCCGAGATCGTCGCCTCGCATACGACGCGGCCATCCTAACTTGCGCCTACCGTGTCGCAGCGTGCCAACGCTCGAGCAGCTCACCTATGACGGACACGTCGCGGGTGCGAAGCCGCCGGAACGCCGCCACCGCATCGCGTGGGAGACGCCGGGCTTCAGGTCGAACTCGAGAAAGTGGTGGGCGTGGGTGCCCTGAGGGAAGATGCCGAACTGGGGAAGCGTGAAGCGCGCGGGAGGCGCTTGTGACGAGCAAACTCGTGCGTCGCTGGCCATCGACGAGAGCCTAGGCGGCGAGTCGCAGGTTGGTACGTCGCGGTTGGCGCAGCGCGCGGCCTGGTCGGCGCGAGAGCATCGCGCGGGATCGCCGCAGGCCTTCCGCGATGAGGTCCTCTGCGTGTCCAAAGTCAGTCGGCATGATCCCGCTCACCTCGGGTGCGGGCATCACGATTAGCTTGGCGCTATCGGCATAGCGCGCGACATCGTCCGCAAGGCGCTGGCCGATCGCGCGGGACAGCGCGGCGACACCTGCGGCAAGAGCACCGCGAGGCATTCGCGTCAGCCGTCTCGTGCCGATCGCCGGCATCACGATGACCTGCTCGGCGCCCAGCGCGATCGCATGGGAGATCGGCGTGTTGTTGACAACGCCGCCGTCCATCAAGATGCGAGCCTGCCACGGCACGGATGGGAACACTCCGGGAATCGCGGCGCTGGCGAGTACCGCGTCGACGACGGGACCCTCCGAGAGCAGCACCTCCTCCCCGCTTAGGACGTCGGCCGCGACGACGTGGAGCGCGATCGGCAATTCCTCGAGCAGCTCGCTCTCAACGTGGCGACGCAGCAGCTTCCGCAACGAACCGACCGGCACCGAGTGGTCGCGCATCCCGAGCAAGCCGAGCCCGGCGGTAAGGGGGTTGGCCGGAAAGACCTGTGCGCGGTTGAGGCCTCGCCAGATAAGTTGCAGCTCGCGTGCCGTCCCCGGCGTCGGCGGACGCGATGCGATGAAGGCGGCGTTGATGGCCCCGATCGACGTGCCCGCGAGCAGGTCGGGCCGGATCCCGCGCTCGTACAGCGCTTCCAGCATGCCCGCCTGGCACGCCCCGAGGCTGGCCCCACCGGAGAGAACGAACGCAACACACATAACGTGGATCATGGCGCCGGGGGAGGGGGGGCACCTCAGGCCCTGGGCGGCGGCTAGCCATACCCCTTTGGTACATGCCGTGCAGGCCGCCGAGCTCGTAGCGCGATGTTCGTCTCGATCAGCTTGGCCCCCTGCTTCTCGATCGCAAACAAGATCGATGCCGGATCGCCCTCGCGGATCCGGCACAACCTCAACGCATCCGAGAAATTGAGACCAAATTGCGACCAAGCCCCCAACGACGAAGGCAGCCCGGTCGGACGGCCCTCGAGGTCTCGGTCGGCCGGTTTGCAGGGCTTCTAGAAGTCCTCCGCCCTGGTCGGCCGGGATAGCGGGGGCGGTGTGTGGTTTCAGCAGATAGGCGACACATGTGTCAGGACATGGGAGACACCGACATGGGGGTCTTCTCGTGTTCAAGGCGCGGTATCTGGTCGA
>Ga0335083_10000788_pt1 | contig 45515 bp, 48 predicted proteins | sample Lox_Sample_42_FD_206716 | JGI IMG/M metagenome (GOLD analysis project Ga0335083, IMG submission 206716) | Soil microbial communities from Loxahatchee National Wildlife Refuge, Florida, United States - Lox_Sample_4.2 | ecosystem: Environmental > Terrestrial > Soil > Wetlands | place: USA...
TCAACCACGACGACTCGCCGCAGCAGGCGAGTCTGGAGACCACGCCGACGACTTTCGTGCGCTCGATCTATTTCTACGATCCCGACGGCATCGCGCTGGAGCTGGCGGCCTGGACACGCGAACTGCCGAAGCCGGGCGACGTGCACCACGCCCCAGCCCGCGCCGGCGACGAAATCCGCTACCGCGAAATGGCGGAGGCGAAGTGATTCCCACCCTCCCCTTGAGGGAGGGTCGAAAAATTCGAGTGAAGCGCAGCGCAACGAAGAATTTTTCGGGGAGGGGTCGGCCGGACCATGTCCGAGCGTGATCCCTCCCCGAAATTTGCGGCGCTTCACTTCGCTTCGCTATGCTTCGCAAATTTCGACTCTCCCTCAAGGGGAGGGTGAGTTATCGCGCCAATACGAAACGACCTCGTCCAGACAAAGGGGTTTGCGAAGCAACATCGCTTTCGCCATGCGGCGCACGAAGTCCTTGTCCGCGTCTGCGGTCAAGTATTCCACCGGCGATTTGCCGTCGATGCGCGCGAGCAGGAGGGCTGCGAGCAGCGCGGCCGCGCGCGCATCCAATGCGGGATCTGGCGCATAGGCGTCCTTGAGAGCGGCGAAGGCGGCGAGCAATTGTCCCGCGCGCTTCGGATTCAGCACCGCCTTGAGCAACAGGTGATTGAGGCAGAAGGCGAGATCGAAGGCCGGATCGCCGCAACAGGCACATTCGGCGTCGAGGAACACCGGTCCGTGTGGCGCGACGAGGATGTTCTTCGGGCTGACGTCGCCATGCATCAAGCCGAGCCGCGCGTTGGCGACTCCATCGGCGATCGCGCGCAGCCGCGGCGCCACGTCGGGATGACGCTCGGCGGTGAACAGCAGGTAAGGCTCGATTCGCAGCGCGTGGAACTGCGCCTGGTTGGCGAAGGCGGCCGCGATGTCGGAACGGGCGCTCTCGCGATGGATACGTGCCAGCGCCGCGCCCACTTGCGCTGCGAATGCGGCATCGATGCGGCCCTTCAGCAGCTCGTCTTTCCACACCGGCCAGGGCAGCAAATCCATCGCGAAGACATGGCGCGCGCGATCTTCGCCAAGGACTTTCGGCGCCCATCCAGGCTCGATCCCGGCGGCGAAACGGATCCACGCGACTTCGGCCTGCGCGCGCTCGGGCGGTGCGCGCCAGTCGGCCGCGACCCGCAGCTTCGACAGCGCGCGCTTGACGCAAATGCGCCGCCCATCCGCGAGATCGACGGCAAGCACATCGCAGGAGACGCCGCCGCCCAGCGCCGTCATCGCGCGCGGCATACCGAAGCCCATCGCGGCAAGTGCGGCTTTGATGTCGTCGTCCATCTCGGCCAATATGGGACCCGACACGAGAGGCCACAATGGAATTCACCGAACACAGCATCGCCACCGTCGACGGGCCGCGCGTCTATGTCCGCGACTATGCACCGCAAGGCGGACCGAAGCTCCCCGTCGTGTGCCTGCACGGGCTGACGCGCAACTCCGCCGATTTCGACGAGGCGGCGCCGCGCATCGCCGCGCTGGGCCGCCGCGTGCTGGCCTTGGATGCACGCGGCCGCGGCAAATCCGACAACGATTCCGACCCGTCTCGCTATCGCCCCGACGTCTATTGCGGCGACACGATCCGGGCGCTCGACATGCTCGGCATCGCCCGCGCCGTGTTCCTCGGCACCTCGATGGGCGGAATCATGACCATGATCCTGGCCACCATGGCGCCGGGGCGCATCGCTGCCGCCATCCTCAACGACATCGGTCCCGTGGTCGATCCCAAGGGCGTGGCGCGCATCGCCTCTTACGTCGGCAAGTCGGGACCGTTCGACTCGTGGGACGAGATGACGGCGGCCGCGAAGGCGGCGCAGGGTCCGCTGTTTCCCGGCCGCGACGATGCATTCTGGCGGCGCTTCGTGCACCGCGTGGCGCGCGAGCGCGCCGACGGCAAGGTCGAGTTCGCCTATGATCCCAAGATCGCGACAACGTTCGCCACGCCGCCCTCTTCGCCGCCGCCCAGCATGATCCCGCTGTTCGAGGCGCTGGCGCGCGTGCCGGTGCTGGTCATTCGCGGCGCGGACAGCGACATCCTTTCGCGCGACGGGCTCGCCGCCATGAAGCAAATCAAACCGGATCTGGCCGTCATCGAAGTTCCCGGCATCGGCCACGCGCCGACCTTGGACGAGCCGGAAGCCCGCACGGCGATCGAACAGTTCCTCGCCAAGGTCGAATGACGCGCTTCCACGATGACGCGGACAGCATCGCCGACGCGATCGTCGCCGAGGTCGGCCGCAAAATCGTACTCGGCCTGCCGCTCGGTCTGGGCAAGGCGCCGCACATCGCCAACGCGCTCTATGCGCGCGCAGCCGCGGATTCTTCGATCAAGCTCACCATCTTCACCGCGCTGACCTTGGAGAAGCCCAAGCCGCGCAACGCGCTCGAGCGGCGGTTCATCGGGCCCGTGGTCGAACGTCTGTTCGGCGACTGGCCAGAGCTCGAGCACGTCCGCGCGCTGCGCAGCGGAAGCTTGCCCGCGAACATCGAGGTGAACGAGTTCTTTTTTCTCGCGGGTCGCTGGCTGGGCGTGCCGCTGGCGCAGCAGAGCTACATCAGCGCCAATTACAGCCATGCGATGCGCTATCTGCTCGACCGCGGCGTCAATGTGATCGCGCAGCTCGTGGCGCGGCGCGGCGAGCGGTACAGTCTGAGCTGCAACCCCGATCTGACGCTCGACCTGCTTGAGCTGCGCCGCGAGGGCCGCGCGAAATTCGTGTTCGCGGGCCAGGTCAACGGAGAACTGCCTTTCATGCCGGGCGAGGCGGTGGTGGGCGCGGCGGAATTCGCGCATATGCTCGAAAGCAAGTCGACACAGTTCAAATTGTTCGCGCCGCCGCGCGAGCCGATCGGCGCCGCCGAATATGCGATCGGATTGCATGCCGCGCGCCTCGTCGCCGACGGCGGCACCTTGCAGGTGGGAATCGGCCAGGAAGGCGATGCCGCGATCCAGGCGCTGATATGGCGGCACAAGAACAATGCGCAATTCCGCGCGGCCGTGGAGCAGCTCACCGGCGACGCGCCGCCGCTTGCGATCGAGGATCGCGCGCCGTTCGAACAAGGCCTTTACGGGCTGAGCGAAATGTTCGTGGACGGGTTCCTCGATCTGGTCGAGGCGGGCATCCTCACGCGCGAGGTCGACGGCGCGCTGTTGCACGCGGCGTTCTTCGTCGGGCCACAAGCCTTCTACACGCGCCTGCGCGAGACGGCGCCGGAGATCCTGGACAAGCTGCGCATGACATCGGTGCGCTTCACCAACGAGCTGCCGCCCGGTCAGGCCGCCGCCCGCGTCAAGGCGCGGTTCATCAACAGCGCAATGATGGCGACCTTGCTCGGCGCGGTGGTGTCCGACGGGCTTGACGACGGTCGCGTGGTCAGCGGTGTCGGCGGCCAGCACAATTTCGTGGCGCAGGCCTTCGCGCTGCCCGATGCGCGTTCGCTCATAACGCTCAAATCCACGCGCAACGCGCATGGCGGCAAGCGCACCTCCAACATCCGCTTCAACTACGGCCATGTGACGATCCCGCGCCACGAGCGCGACATCGTCATCAGCGAATACGGCATCGCGGAGCTGCGCGGCAAAACCGATGCCGAGGTCGCGGCCGCGATGCTCGCCATCGCCGACAGCCGCTTCCAGGACGAATTGCTGCGCGCCGCGAAGGATGCCGGCAAGATCGCGAAGGGCTACGAGATTCCGGCGCGCCACCGCGACAATACGCCCATGCGCATCGAGAAGGCGCTGGCGCCGTTCGAAATTTCACCCTTCCCGTTCGGCACCGATTTCACGCCCGTCGAGCAGCGGCTGCTGTTTGCGCTGGAGAAGCTGGACGGCGCGCCGCCGGCCGCGCTTCTGCGGTACGCACTGAAGGGCCTTTCCGCCGGGACCGATCGCGCGGCCCTGGCGCGGATGGGATTGGAGAAGCCCTCATCGTTGTCGCAGAGGGCGATGGCATGGTTGCTGAACGGCGCGCTGGGAGGTGCCGAACTCACGCAGTGAGCGAGAGGGCGCACCTTCGACACACCGATGACAATCACGTAACCGGGCACCGCAAGGCGTGCTTGCCGCCGCCAAAGGGGCTAGGCTCGCCCCGCAAATTCGGGAGGGACATATGCACAGGAAATGGATTCTCGCCGGTGCGGCGCTTTGTCTGCTGGCGGCGCCGCTCGCCTCGGCGCGCAACGCCGATCATTACGGCATGGCGGTGAGCGACCCATTGCGCCCCGACAGCGACAGGCAACTCGACCAGGAACGCAAGCCTGCGGCGATGCTGGCGCTGGCGCATATCCGTCCCGGCATGAAGGTGATGGATCTGATTCCCGGCCGCGGCTACTTCACGCGCCTGTTCGCGGTCGCGGTGGGACCCACGGGCTTCGTCTACGCCTATCAGCCCAGCGAGCTCGACAATTTCCTCAAAGGAAAACCCGCGCCGGTGAACGCGGTCGCGGCGGACTACAAGAATGTCAGCGTTATCCACGCGCCCATCGACAACATCGTGGCGCCGGAAAAGCTGGACCTGGTCTGGACCTCGCAGAATTATCACGACATGCATGACAGCTTCATGGGTCCAGCCGACCTTTCGAAGGTGAACAAGGCGGTGTTCGATGCGCTCAAGCCCGGCGGCACGTACATCGTGCTCGACCATTCGGCGGAGAAGGGCTCCGGCCTGCGCGACACAGATACGCTGCACCGCATCGACGAAGCGGTGGTCAAGCAAGAAGTGGAAGCGGCGGGGTTCAAGCTGGCGGGCAAGAGCAATGTGCTGCGCAACCCCGCCGACGACCGCAAGCTCAAGGTCTTCGATCCCGCGATCCGTCACAAGACCGATCAGTTCATCCTGATCTTCCGCAAGCCCAAATAGGCGGAGGCGTCCGGTGCGTGCCGTTGCGTTTTGTCTGGCAGTTCTGGCGCTTCCCGCGGGTCACGCTGTCGCCGAACGGACCGCCGCACCCGCCGCGTCGGCGTCAATTGCGCCGCCGCCGGCACTGCAGCGTGTGCGCGGCGTCATCAGCGCCTACGACCCGGTGATGCGCAGCCTGAGCGTGACGAGCGGCAAGACGTTGGTCCAGGTGACGCTGCCGCAGGACCTGGGCATCGTCTACAACCAGCATCGCAGGGTCGCGGACCTGAAACAGGGCGACTATATCGGCACCGCCGCGATCAGGACCGCCGACGGCAAGCTGCGCGCGCAACAGGTTGCGGTGTTTCCGGAATCGCTGCGCGGCACCGGCGAAGGCCAGTACATCATCGGCGATCCGGCTTCGAACCGCGTCATGACCAACGCCACCGTCGACGCGGTCACCACGGTCGCACCCAACAACGGCACGGTCAAAGTCACCTATCATGGCGACGCGCCGGGACCGGACGGCATCTGCACCGGGCACGCCGGCGCGGGTGCAGGCTGCACGGGAACCGCCGACATCGCGATCGCGCCCGGCGTTCCCATCATCGCGCTGATGCTGGGCGACGAAAGCCTGCTGGTGCCGGGCGAAACCGTGTCGATCGTTGCGTCGCCTGCGCAAGGCGGCACGCTGGAAGCCACGCGCCTCACCGTCGAGAAGGACGGCGTCAAGCCGGTGATGTGAAGCAAAATCTTTCCTCCCCCGTTTACGGGGGATGTGGCGCGAAGCGCCGGAGGAGGCCCCCTCCATTTCGCTGCGCTCAGCACCTCCCCCGCACGGGGGGAGGAAAAGCAACGTCACACAATCGGAATCTTCGTCACCCGCGCGCGGCCGGAGAGCAACTGCGCCACCTGCCGCGGCACGAGGCGCAAATCGTAATAGTTGCGCTGCAGGTTGCGCTTCACCAGCGCCAGCCCGCGCGGCTTGGTCGCCTGGCGCGTGCGGTTGATGTCGGTGGTGCCGCCGACCTCCTCGCGCTGGTCGAGGATCGCCGGCAGAAGCTGCCAAGGCTTCAGCCAATGGAAGATCGGCGAGTTGTTGGGATTGAACATGAGGTGATCGACGGGAAGCGCGATCTTGTCCGTCATCGCGGCCAGACGCGCCGCCGTCTCGCGCGAAATGATGTAGCCGCCGGTGCCGGTGTGACGCGACAGCAGCGGCGCGAGCGTGCGGCCCTTCACATTGAGTCGCGGCTTGCCGATGACAATGAGCTGATTCGCATCGCCGTAGCGTTCGGGCTTCACCAATCCGATACCCTTAGGGATCCAGTCGCTGTCCGAGAGGAATTCCGGCGCGGAATCGGCGAGCAATATGTCGTCTTCCAGCACCGCCGCGTATTCGTCCGGGCTTTCGGCGATCATGCGCCAGATATGCAAGTGACTGAGGGTACAGCCCTTGTCGCCGGGCGAGAGGCTGCCCAAGGGGCCGCGCGCCGCGAACGGCGCGTCGAGCAGCTCCGGCGGCGTGAATTTGGCGTCGACGGCCTCGAATCGCTCGAACACGATGCCCAGCCGGTCGAGCTGCGCCGTCATGGCTGCCAGCCGGTCGGGACGGCGCGCGAGATTGACCAGGAATGTCCGCATGCGTAACCAGAGATATAGTCTCAAGCCGAAGCGATGCGCAAACTGCTCGACATCTTCTACAATTTTCACTGGATCCTGCCGGGCGAAGCGGCGCGGTCGTCGCAGGCCTATCTCGGGATGCTTGCACCGTTCCTGCGCGCCAACGGCATTCGCGCGGTGATCAATCTGCGCGGCCGTCATCCGAAGTTTCCGTGGTGGGCATACGAGACCGAGGTGTGCGCGCGCGAAGGCATCGCGCATTTCGATGCGATGATGGATTCGCGGCGGCTGCCGCTGCGCGCCATGCTGGTGGTGCTGATCGACGCCTTCGACGCGGCGCCCAAGCCGTTTGTCGTCAAATGCTCCGGCGGCCAGGACCGCACCAGCTTTGCCGCGGCTTTATATATCGTGCATCGCGAAGGATGGGATGCAATCGGGCGGGCGCAGCAGCAGTTCCGCGCCCTGCCGTTCCTGCATTTTCCGCGCGCGCATCAGCGCTGGCTCAAGCGGTTTCTTCCGCTGGCGCGCAAGCTGGCCGAGGGCCGTGCGCTCGCGGAATGGATTCGCGAGGGTTACGATCCCGAAGACTTCGCGCGCCGCCTTGCACCCGGCACGTTTCAAGCCATATGGGAACCGTGGAAACACCAACCCTGACGCTCGCGCCGGGCGCCACGCTGTGGCGCGGCAAGCTGGATGTGGAGGCGCAGCGCGCGTTGCTGGGCGAGGTGCTCGCACGCGTGGACGCGGCGCCGTTCTATCGCCCACGGATGCCGAAATCCGATGCGCCGTTCTCGGTCGAGGAAACCAACTTCGGACCGCTCGGATGGTATTCGGACAAGAGCGGCTATCGCTATGTCGAAGCGCATCCCGCGACCGGCAAGCCCTGGCCCGCGATCCCGCCGCTGCTGCTGGCGCTGTGGGAGGACACCACCGGCTATGGCGCGCCGCCGGAATGTTGCCTGGTCAATCTCTATCGCGGCGCCGCCAAGATGGGGCTGCACCAGGACCGCGACGAACAAGCGCTGGATGCGCCGGTGCTATCGGTGTCGCTGGGGGACGCGGCGCTGTTCCGCATCGGCGGCACCACCCGCAAAGGCCCGACCCGCAGCGTGAAGCTCGTCTCCGGCGACGTGCTGACTTTCGGCGGGCCGGCGCGGCTGGCGTTCCACGGCATCGACCGGGTGCTGGAAGGCACATCGGCCCTGATTCCCGGGGGCGGCCGGATAAATCTGACGCTACGTCGCGTTCGTCCCAAATAAAATGGCGTCCGACCGGGGGGCCAGTCGGACGCCTGATGCGCCGTTACGCGCCGGTGCCGGGAGGGGATGACCGGCACCACGAAGAGCGAGATCCAGCTTGCGAGCGGGGGGGCAGTGCTTGCTGGATCGGTTCCGCCCTTCGCCCAACAAGCTATGCACCAAAGCCACAGTTTGCAACTATTTTCTCTGTAATCGAAGAAAATGAGGCTTTTTTAATGACAGTGGCGATTTTGCATCAGTTTATTGCGCGGTCCGTTGCGCCTCCAGCCACCGTCCGACCGCGCGCCGCCAGCTTTCCGCGAGCGCCGGCGCCTCGAACACCGTTCGCAGTAGAGCCGCGCCGCACATGCCGTGCCGCGCGCGAAAGGCTTCGCGGACGCTGGGTCCGCGGCTGTCGCCCACACGCACAAGAACCGCATCCGCCGCCGGCGCCTCGCCCGCTTCGATCACGCGCAGATACCAGCCGCACATCGCCGACAAAGTCATCGCTTGCGGGACCTCCGCGCGGCCAAGATGCAGGCCGAGTTTGTAACAAGGCCCGCGCGGCTGGCTGACCTCTAGCAAAACGTCGCCCCAGCGAAAGCGGTCGCCGATGCGCACTACATCTTCGTTCGCGCATTCGACAGTGAGGTTCTCGCCGAACGTCCCCGGCACGCAGGCGAGTCCGTGCTCGCGCCGCCACCAATCCCAGTTGTCCGCAGGGTAGGCATAGACCGCCTTGTCATGGCCGCCATGCACTCTGAGATCGGCTTGTTCGTCGCCTTCGATGCCGAGCGCGCCGACACGCGCCTTTCCGCGGATCGGCTGCTTGGCGATGGCGGAAACGACGCGCGCGCCTTCGAACAGGCCGACGAAACGCGCTCGGCCGGTGTTGACCGAGAGAAGACGAAGGTTCATGGAACCCGACCTTATCAGCGTTCGCGCGAGTCGAAACCGATGACCAAGCAGAAGAGCCCTGCGCGCCGCGCATTCGACCCGCGCCTTCTGGAGGGTTCCATCCCCCGCGCGCTGTTCCTGCTCGCCTTTCCGATCATGGGCGCGAACATCCTTCAGGTCGCCTATCAGATCATCGACGCCTTCTGGGTCGGACGGCTGGGCGCGGCCGCGGTGGCGGCGGTGTCCGTCACCCTGCCCGTGATGTTCGTGCTGGTCGCCGCCGGCATGGGATTCGCCGTCGCCGGCACGACCTTGATCGCGCAATACACCGGCGCGCGCGACCACAAGATGGTGGACCATGTCGCTGCGCAGACACTCGTCACCATCGTCGCGATCTCGATCGCGCTGGGCGCGCTGGGCTATGCGCTCGCGCCCTGGCTGCTGCGCCTGATGGGCGTGGAGACGCAGGTCTATGACGGCGCGCTGGGCTTCATGCGCGTGATCTTCGCGGCGCTGCCCTTCACCTTCATCTATGCGATGGCGCAAGGATTGATGCGCGGCGCGGGCGAGGTGAAAGCACCGCTGTTCATCGTGGGCGGCACGGTGATCGTGAACTTCGCGCTCGATCCGGTGCTGATCTTCGGCAAGTTCGGCGCGCCGGCCTTGGGCGTGACGGGCGCGGCGGTGGCGACCTTGATCGCCCAGCTCATCGCCGCGGCGATCGCGCTGCGCTTGTTGTTCGGCGGGCGCTACGGCATCCACATCCACTGGCGCGACTTCGTGCCGGATTTCAAATTCGTGCGCCGCGCCTTCGTGCTGGGGTACCCTGCGAGCATCGAACAATCGGCGCGCGGGCTGGGCATGACGGTGCTCACCTTCCTGATCGTGAGCTTCGGCACCGTGGTGACGGCGAGCTTCGGCGTCGGCGCGAACGTGTTCAACGTCATGCTGATCCCGGCGATGGGCTTCTCCATGGCGACGTCGACCCTGGTCGGCCAGAGCATCGGCGCGGGCAACATCGCGCGCGCGGAAAAGGTGGCGCGGCTCTCGGCGGCGATCACCTTCGCGGTGCTCACCGCGTTCGGATTGCTGTGCGTAGCCTTCGCGCCGCACATCGTGCGCTTCTTCGTGCCGCAAGACCCGCGCGTGATCGGCGAGGGCGCGGCCTATATCCGCATCGTCGCCTGGAGCTTCGGCTTCATCGGGCTGCAATTCGCGCTGATGGGCGTGCTGCGCGCGGCGGGCGAGATGATCGCGGCGATGACCATCAGCCTGGTCTCGCAATGGGTGCTGCAGATCCCGCTCGCCTTCGTGCTGGCGAAATACACTTCGCTCGGCGTTGACGGCATCTGGTGGTCGACGCCCAGCGCCAACGTCTTCACCACCGTCATCGCCTGGCTGTGGTTCAGGCGCGGCACGTGGAAGACGCGCAAGCTCATCCACCGCCCGACTCTGGTGGAGCAGGAACAGGAACAGGTCGAAGAACAGGCGCAGATGTAGCGCCGCGGCCAGCCCGAAGACCCATCGCCTTCGTTCGACTCCGTCATGACTCGCGATTGCGGGCCATCCGGTTTTCTTTCTCCCACCCTTCCCCCAACCCGTCATGGCCCGCGAATGCGGGCCATCCAATTTTCTCTTCTCGCAGCGAAAATGGATCATCCGGATCGCTTCAGAAGCGCGGCCGGGTGATGACGGCATTTGGGAGCGTGCGAAACACTCCGCGTCCGCCGCGTGAGACCTTCTTTCAGCTGACACGCCCGATACCGAAAATCGCAAAACCTGCATTCAATTCGGCTTCGCTGCGCCCAACCCGTTGAAGACCTTCGCCGATCGCCTCCTTTCGCTGCGCTGCGGCAGCCTATCTCTCTTTCATCCCGGCCCGCAGAAAAACAGTTTGAGTCCTTTTTTCGGACAGACCGCACGTGGCGCATGTGGGGATGGCAAAAAGCCGTTTCAAGGGGTTGCGCGAAAAAAATTTCGCGCGCGCCAAGATTGCGGCGGGGCGCGATAAGATCGAATTCGGTTTCTAAAGTCCAAAAACCGGCATGGCGGATCGAAATCGGAACAATCGCACCATCGACGCGCGCCAATCGAAGGTCGCGCGCATGGCGCTCGGCTGGCGGGTAGGCGACGCGGCCGCGGCGGCGCAAGTCGCGCGCGGAACGCTGCTGCGCTTCGAGGCCGGCGAGAAGTTTCCTGCCCCGCGTCGCCGCAATCTGTCCCGCAGATGAAACTTCCGGAACCTGTTGAGCGGTCAGGGATTTTCCTTCTGCCGCGACTGGGCGGCCAACGATCGGGACCTACCACCATGCGCGAACGACTTCGCGCGCTGCGGACCCGCGCCGCAACGCATCCACTTGCCTTGACGCGTGCTTTGACTCTCGCCTTGACGCTTCCGGGTTCCGCCTTCCTCGCCGCGGATGCGCAGGCCGGCACGATGAGCGTGCTCTACAGCTTCAACGGCGCGAACGACGGCGCCTATCCAGAGAGCGCGCCGATCGTGGATGCGCGCGGCGATCTCTTCGGCACCACCTATGCCGGCGGCGCGAACGGCTGCGGCACGGTGTGGCGTCTGCACAAGGCGAAAGGCGCATGGAAGGAAACCATCCTCTACAGTTTCGCCTGCGGCGAAGACGGCGCCAATCCGGTGGGCGGCGTCGTGATGGACGCGCGCGGCAATCTCTATGGCGGCACCTCGCTCGGCGGCACGGGCGATTGCAGCGAAGGCGGCACGCGCGTCGGCTGCGGCGCGGTGTACGAGCTCGCGCGCGGGCGCGGCGGGGCGTGGCACCAGAGCGTGCTGTATTCCTGGCCGGCTCCGAACAATGGCTTCCAGGGCCCGACCGCGAGCCTGACCCTGGACGCGAAAGGCCGGATCTACGGCACCACCGCAGCCGATAGTTCGTGTACGCATAATTTCGGCAGCGTCTTCGCGCTCAAGCCGGTGAACGATGCCTGGAAGGAGCGCGAGCTGCACGGCTTCTGCCGTGCGCGCGATGGCACCACGCCGGGCTATGGCGCGCTGAGCATGGACGGGAGCGGCAATCTCTACGGCACCACCACGGGCGGCGGCGCGGGCGATTATGGCGTCGCGTTCGCGCTGATGCCGTCGGGCGGCGGCTGGAAATTCGTCAAGCTGCACGAATTCGACGAGAGCGAGGGCGGCGATCTTTTGGGCGGACTGGTGCGCGATGCCGCCGGCAATCTCTATGGCTCGGAATATCGCGGGCCGGAGGGCTTCGGCTCGATCTTCGAGCTGACGCCCAACAAGGACGGCGGCTGGGCGGCGCAATCGCTCGCCGTGTTCGGCGGCACCAACGGCGTGGGCCCATGGCAGTCGCCGGTATTCGGCGCCGACGGCAATCTCTTCGGCACCACGCAGCGCGGCGGCACGACCAGGTATTGCGGCGATTGCGGCGTGCTCTATGAGCTGAGCCCCAATGGCGGCGGCGCGTGGCGCGAGACGGTGCTCTACGATTTCGGCAGCGAGAAGAATTTCACCGATGGCGCGACGCCGATCGGCGGACTGGTTCTGGGCGGCGACGGCAGCTTCTACGGCACGACCTACCAGGGCGGCGCGGGCGGATTTGGCGTGGTCTACCGGTACCTGCCGTAGGTTCACGCGGAGGCGCGGAGTCGCGGAGAATCCTTGTCGGCGTCATGGCCCACGCATGCGGGCCATCCAGTTTTCGTTCTTCCACTTGTTCAAATTCGTCATGGCCCGCGCATGCGGACCATCCAGTTTTCTTTCTTCCACTTATCCAAAATCGTCATGGCCCGCGCATGCGCGCCATCCAATATTCTTTCTTCCACTTATCCAAAATCGTCATGGCCCGCGCATGCGGGCCATCCATTTTTCTTTCTTCCCGACGGAAAATGGATCACCCGGATCGCGCAGAAAGGCGCGACCGGGTGATGACGGTTTTGGGAGAGCGCAAACGCTCCGCGTCCTCCGCGTCTCCGCGTGCGAACCCTTCCCTGGTTCACATCTTGCCGTAATCGCGCGCGGTCGAATCGATCGCGGCTTTGGCCAGCGCGACCATCTCGTCCACTTCGGCTTCGCTGATCGTGAACGGGGGGGCGCAGACCATGGTGTCGCGGATCGCGCGCATGATGAGGCCGCTTGCGAAGCAATAGTTGCGGCAATGCGTGCCCACTTTTCCGGGATCGGCGAAGAAGCGGCGCTCCTTCTTGTCGGCGACGAGCTCGATGGCGCAGAGCAGCCCCCGCCCGCGCACCTCGCCGACCAGCGGATGGCCTTCGAAGGTCTCGCGCATGCGCCGCTGCAGGTAGGGACCGATATGATCGCGTACGCGTGCCACCAGCCCGTCGCGCTCCATCACCTCGAGGTTCTTCAGCGCCACCGCGCTCGCCACCGGATGACCGGAATAGGTGTAGCCGTGCACCAGTTCTTCGCCCGCGCCCGCGATCGCCTCGCCCATGCGCGCGCCCAGCGAGATCGCCGAGATCGGCTGATAGCCCGACGACAGCCCCTTCGCCATGGTCATCACGTCGGGCGCGATGCCATAGGCCAAAGCGCCGAACCATGCGCCCAGCCGCCCGAAGCCGGTGATGACTTCGTCGAGATGCAGCAACACGTCGTACTTCGCGCAGATCTTCTGCACGGCGGGCCAATAGCTGTCCGGCGGGAAGATCAGCCCGCCCGCGCCCTGCACCGGTTCCGCCGAGAACGAGGCCACGCGCTCGGGCCCGAGTTCGAGAATCTTCTCTTCCAGCTTGTTCGCGATCAGCGTGCCGAATGCGTCCGGCGCGATGTCGCCGTACCCTGCCGCCTTGGCGCCGTACCAGTACGGGCCGGGCACCTTCTCGAAACCGGGCAGCGGCAAATCCCATTGCGGATGCATCGGGGTCAGGCCCGAGAGCGACGCCGCAGCCATGGTCACGCCGTGATAGGCATAGTCGCGCGACAGATGGATCTTCTTCTCACGTCTGCCCTTCAGGTTCCAGTAATAGCGGATGAGCTTGAGCGCGCTGTCGTTCGCCTCGGAGCCGGAATTGGCGAACAGCACGCGCGTGTGGCCTTCGGGAAGAATGCCGGCGAGCTTGGCGGCAAGTTCGATGGTGTAGGGGTTCGAGGTCTTGAAGAAGTGATTGTAGTAGGGAAGCGTCTTCAGCGCCCCGCAGCCGGCCTCGGCCAGCTCCTTGTTGCCGTAGCCGACCTGCACGCACCACAGCCCCGACATGCCGTCGAGCATGCGCTTGCCGTCCGAGTCCCAGAGATAGACGCCGTCGGCGCGGGTGATCACGCGCACGCCTTCCTTGTTCAGCGCCGCGGTGTCGGAGAAGGGATGGATGTGGTGGGCGGCGTCGAGAGCGCGCCAATGTTGAGTCTGATTGTGCGTGGATGACGGATGGGACATGACATTCCTCTGCCGGTTGCCGTGGATACGAAGACGTGGGCGCGCGCGCGAGGGCGCGCCTGGCTAACCGCGCGGCGGATTATAGCCGATCCGGGCACAGAGGATGAGCAGCGAACGCTTGTTCGACATGGGGGGGAGTGTAGGACATCCAAATCACCAATGTCATCCCCGGCGAGCGCGCACTTGCGCGCGAGGGAAGGGGACCCAGGAATCGGAAATCGGAAGACGGAAATCGGAAGTCGGAATGTTCTTTTCCGATTTCTGACTTCCGATTTCTGGCTTCCGATGCCTGGGTCCCCTTCCCCTCGCTTCGCTCGGCCGGGGATGACACTGAAAGGGCGGCTTGAACCCAGACCGTCTCTTCGGGCACATAGCGCCCGGATCGCCGGCCGGAACCATGCAACTCTCCTCCCACGCACACAAACTGCGCCAGGTCTGGCGCGCCTGGATCCCGCGCTATGAGCGCCAGCTTTCCGCCATGGGAATGCTGCTCGGCTTCGTCGGCGACAATTTCATGTTCCGCCGCGTCGACCTGCCGAACACGCAGATCGTGTTCCTGGCCTATCTTTTGATCGCCACGGTTTCGATCCTGATCCTGCACATCATCAACGCGCACAGCGACCCGGAAGCGGAACGCCCGCGCTGGCAGGCGTTCCTGCCGTTCGCGACGCAGTTCGCGCTCGGAGGATTGTGGAGCGGGTTCCTCATCTTCTACACGCGCGGTGCCGTGCTGCTGGCGTCTTGGCCGTTCCTGCTCGTGCTCGCCGGCATCTTCATCGGCAACGAGGCGTTCAAGCATTACCATTCCCGGCTCGCCTTCACCGCCACGCTGTTCTTCTTCGCGCTGTTTTCCTATGCGATGGTGACGGTGCCGGTCTTCACCCATGCCATCGGCGCGCCGACCTTCCTTCTGAGCGGCGCGATCGCGGCCGCGGTGTTCGCGCTGTTCCTCGAAGTGCTCTATCTCTTCGGACGCAAATCCTTCGTCGCATCGAAATGGCAGATCGTCGCGGGGGCTGCCGGCGTCTATGCGATGATCAACCTTTTCTGGTTCGTCAACGTGCTGCCGCCGCTGCCCGTGGCGCTGGCCAAGGCCGGCGTCTACAACGACGTGCGCCATACCGGCGACGACTACATCGGCACCGCGGAGCCGCAGCCATGGTACGCCAACGCACTGATCTCGCCGCCGGTCGTGCACATCGCGCCGGGTGAGCCGCTCTACGCGTATACCGCGGTATTCGCGCCGGTAAAGCTTTCGACGCGCATCGTGCATTCCTGGCAGCACTACAATCCGAAGACCAAGCATTGGGTGGCGTTGTCGGTCGTCGGTTATGCGATCAATGGCGGGCGCGACGGCGGCTATCGCGGCTATACCATCAAGCACGATCCGCAGCCCGGCGACTGGCGCGTCGACATCTCGACCGAGGACGGTCACCTGCTCGGCCGCATTCGCTTCAAGGTGGTGGAGGGCGAGCCGCAGAACGCGGTGACGGCGCCGTTGGATTGAGCAGCGCTTACGGCTTCTCGTTCGGCGGACGCGGGGTGTCCGGCGAGCCGGTTTCGATAAGTTGCTTCAGGCGATAGAGCTGCAAGCCGAGAACACCATCGGCGCTTTGCGGAAGTGCCTGGTAGCCGCCCCAGACATAGCCACCGAGATTGTAGACCAGCGCGACCTCGGTCGATTTGCCCTTGGGCGTCAGCACGATGTTTAGCGCCCCATCCATGCCGGTGCTCTGGAACGGCCCCAGCGCGCCGCGCATGCGCAAAAGCTTGTCCGGCACGACATTGACCACCGTCATGTGCAGCACGCTGCCGCCGCCGGGAAGCGTCTCACACCAGCATCCGCCGGCTTTGGCGTCGAGAGTCAGATTCGTGGCGTCGCCCGAAAAGGTGTGCGCCTTGCTCCACCAGTGCGACGGCTGGATGAGTTCCGCCCAGACCTTGTCGGGCGCCGCCGCGATGATCTCCTGCTCCTGCAGGCTGAAGCCGTTCGCCTGCTGGTCCACGACTTCGGCTTGCGATGCGGAGGATGACAACAGCGCGGCGGCAAGCGCGCACAAGACCGAGCGCAACAGCTTCATTCGATTTCTCCAGCGATCGTTGAACGCCTGATGATATAGCGCGCACCTGCGTCACCGGCGACTCGCACCCCGGATGGCATCTCAGTGTCCGGGCCGGGACCGTCTGGAACGCAGAATTGGTCGAGATAGCGGCGCAGGATTTCCACCCCTTCCAAATCGATCGCATAGACGCGCCGCGCGCCTTCCGCCCGGTCGCGAACCAGTCCGGCCTGTTTCAGCGCTTTCAGATGCTGCGACACGGCCGGCCGGCTGACCGGCAGGCCTTTCGCCAGCCGCCCCACCGGTTGCGGCCCATCCGCCAGCCGCTCGAACACGGCCCGGCGGGTCGGATCGGCAAGGGCAGCCAGGGCATTTTGATAAGCCATAACTTACGGTAAGTAATTACTTACTCGAATGTCAAGCTAAAACGATGGTCACACATTCAGCAACAAGTGCTGACGCTCCCAGGGCGAGATCACCTGCTGATAGGCGTCGTGCTCGGACGCCTTCACGTCGCTGTAGAGCGAGACGAACTCGTCGCCCAGCGCTTCGCGCAGATCGGCCGAGGTGCGGAAGCGGCCGACCGCGTCCAGGATGTGGCGCGGCAGCTGGTAGCGCGAGGATTCGTAGGCGTTGCCCTCCATCGCCTTGGTGGGCGTGAGGTTCTCCACCATGCCGAGATAGCCGCAGGCGAGCGACGCGGCGATGGCAAGATAGGGATTGGCATCGGCGCCGGGCACGCGGTTCTCGACGCGGCGGTTCTTCGCATCCGAGATCGGCACCCGCAGGCCGACGGTGCGGTTCTCATGCCCCCAATGGGTGTTGATCGGCGCGGAGAGGAACCGCACCAGGCGGCGATACGAATTCACGAAGGGCGCGATCATCGGCATCGCCGCGGGCAGGTATTTCTGCAAGCCGCCGATATGGGCGAGGAACAGCTTGGTGTCGTTGCCGTGCTTGTTGGCGAACAGGCTCTTGCCCTTGTGGTCGACGACGCTCTGGTGGATGTGCATCGCCGAGCCCGGCTCCTGCTCATAGGGCTTGGCCATGAAGGTGGCATAGATGTCGTGGCGCAGCGCCGCCTGGCGCACCGTGCGCTTGAACAGGAAGGTCTGGTCGGCGAGCGCCAGCGGATCGCCGTGATTGAAGTTCATCTCGACCTGGGCCACGCCTTCTTCGTGGATGAGGCTGTCGATGCCGATGTCCTGCGCCTCGCAGAAATCGTAGATGTCCTCGAACAGCGGATCGAATTCGTTGACCGCGTCGATGCCGTAAGCCTGGCGGCCCGATTGGGGACGGCCGTTCTTTCCCGCCGGCGGCTGCAGCGGATAGTCGGGATCGATGTTCTTCGCGGCGAGGAAGAACTCGAGCTCCGGCGCCACCACCGGCTTCCAGCCCTTGTCGTCATAGAGCCTGAGCACGCGCTGCAGGATGGCGCGCGGCGCATAGGGAATGACGTCGCCCGACTGGCGCGTGCAGTCGCAGATCACCTGCGCCGTCGGATCCTTGTACCAGGGCACGATGCGCAAGGTGTCGAGATCGGGCGTCAGCGCCATGTCCGGCGCCTGATAGGTCAGCGTCTCGGTCTCGGCATCCGCGCCGGTCACCATCTGGCCGAAGATCGACTCCGGCAGGCGCAAAGTGCCGGTGCGGATCGCGCCCAGGAACTTGTTGGTCGGCAGGATCTTGCCGCGCGCGATGCCGCCCATGTCGGGCACCATGCACTCGACCTCGCCGACGCGGTGCTCCTTGAGCCAGTCGGCAATCGCGTCGTAGGTGTCGCGGTTCATCGCACGGCCTCGCGCAGAGCTTCGCCGAACGATTCGAAGATGGCGCGGCTGAGCTCGTCCTCCCGCCAGCGCCATTCCGGATGCCATTGCACGCCGAGCAGAAAGGCCTTGGCGCCGGGCATGGACACCGCTTCGATCGTGCCGTCGGGCGCGACAGCGTCGGCATGCAGCCGCGGCGCCAGCCTGTCGATGCCCTGGCCGTGCAGCGAGTTCACCTGGAAAATCCCCGAACCCACGATGTCGCCAAGCAGACAGCCCGGCTCGATCTTGATCGAATGCGCCGGGCCGTATTGCTCCTCGAGCGGCGCGTCGGTGTCCTCGCGATGATCGCTTCGGCCTTCGATCTCGTGCACATGCTGATGCAAGGTGCCGCCGAAGGCGACGTTGAGCTCCTGGAACCCGCGGCACAGGCAGAGCACCGGTTTGCCGGCGGCGATCGCGGCCTTGAGCAGCGGCAGGGCGGTGTCGTCGCGACGCTCGTCCTGCAGCACGCCCTCGCGCGGCGCCGTGCCGCCGTAATGCTTCGGCGCAACGTTCGAGATCGAGCCGGTGAACAGGAAACCGTCGCAGGCGGCGATCAGATCCTCGGGCGGAATGACCGGATCGAGCACGGGAATGAGCAGCGGTAGCGCCTTCGCGCCGTCGCGCATGGCGGTGATATATTTCTCGCCGGCCATATGGAAGGGATGCTTGCCGACCATGCGATGGTCGCAAGGGACGCCGACGACGGGGGAACGGGGGGACATGGGAAGGCCTTTAATAGGCTTGGCCTAGCACGGCCCTCCAAGCGGCGGCAAGGCGGGAGAAAAATACGTATTTTCAAATACTTACTGGAACAGACCCGCAGCAATCCCCGGCGTCATGGCCGTACTCGATCCGGAAGAAGAGCGTCACGCGGAGGCGCGAAGACCGCGGAGAAACTGAGTGCGCAGACATTCGCAGCTCCAATACCGTCATCACCCGGTCGCGCTTTTCCGCGCGATCCGGGTGAGCCATTTTCTTCTCGAAAAAGGAAAAGAAAATTGGGTGGCCCGCATACGCGGGCCATGACGAATTGGAGATGCGGTGCGCCTCCTCTGCGAACCCCCTCCGCGTACTCCGCGGCTCCGCGTGCGAATCCCTATGGCCGTTCGGCGACGACGATCGAGGGTGCGGGCTACTCCGCCTTGCTGTGCGCGAAGGGGTTGCCGTCGGGAACGACGAACTGATCGGCGGGGATGTCGACACCGGTCTGCGTCTGCTTGAGGGCCACCGTGGTGGACAGTCCCTGATTGTCGACCACCGTCCATTGCTTCAATTCGAGCGCTGGCTCCGCGAAGGTCATGGTCACATCGGCATGGACGCCGAAATTGCCCGAATGCGCGCGGATGACGAGCTGGTCGCCCTGGTGGTCGACGCCGACGATGTCGGAATTGCTTTTGAGGTCGATCTTGTCGGCCAGAATGATGTCGAGCGGCGTATCGGACAGCGCATAGCGGTCCACGGTTTTCAGTTTGGTGTTCTCCACCGCGACCGTCTTGCCGTTGGAGACGATCAGCGTGGGCGTCGGCGGATCGTATTGGAAGCGGATGCGGCCCGGCTTCATCAAGGTGAACTCGCCTTCATCGATCTGTCCGTCGGGGCCGATCTGGAGGAAGCCGCCCTTCATGGTGCGGATCGCATTCAGAGCGGCGCTGACACGGTCCAGATCGGCTTTGTCTGCATCGTTGAAGCGGTGCGCGGACGCGGCGCTCGATACGGCGCTCAGCAACAGGGCTGCGGCGAAGGCTTTCAGAGGCATGGCTGCGTGTTAGATCGGCATTGCGGCGGAAAGAAGAAAGCGGCGCTAGGCCGCGTCCTGCTGCGCGCGCGCCTTGGGGCAGATGCCGTTGATCAGAAGCTGGATCACGCCTTCCAGCTCGCGCTCGAGCTTGGACAGGGTGAGCTTGGACCAGAGCTGGGGATAGCGGAACTTCATCGTGGCCGACTGGATCATCTCGGCGGTGAATTCCTTGTCCTGCGGCACATACTCGCCGCGGCGCTCGGCTTCCTCCATCAGCTCGATGAGGATCTTGCGTTCCTCGTGCAGCATCCAGTTGGCGAACTCGGGCCGCTCGCGCGAGATCACCAGCGCCATCTCATAGGCGCGCGGATCCTTTTCCAGCTTGTGATAGGTGCGGCGCAATTCCTCGAACAGAAGATCGTGCAGGCGCTGCGGGCCGGTCTTGTCCGGCGCCACCGCAATTTTGCGCATGTGTTCGAGATGTTTGGAGTAATCCTCGGTCGCGATGGCTTCGGCGATGTCGAGCTTGCCGGGATAGAAGCGATACAGGTTGCCCGGCGACATGCAGCAATCTGTGGCAACTTCGGCCATGGTGGTCTTGGCATAGCCGAAATGCGAGAAACGCTTCTTGGCGGCTTGAACGATTTGTTCGCGGATGCTGTCTTTTTCAGCCATAAGCGTGTTCCCAATCGCCGCTCTTCGAGGGCGGCCGTGCGTTCGATTCCACCACAAACATAGTGGATATTTCTGAATATTCAATAATCCGTTCAATCTTTTGCAACGCAGCAAAACCGAAGATGGAAAAAACTTTAGACCCATCAAAAGCTTATGAAACCATCGGCGTCCTGGGGGCCGGCGCCTGGGGCACGGCGCTCGCCCTTGCAGCGGCTCTCGCGGGCCGAAAGGTCACTCTCTGGGCGCGGGAGCCCGAGGTCGCGGGGGCGATCCGATCCCACCGCGAGAACACCCGATACCTCCCCGGCATCAGATTGCCGGACACGATCGCGGCCACGAACGAACGCACCGCAATCGCCGGATGCGACGTCATTCTCGATGTTGTTCCGGCCCAGCATTTCCACGAAAGCCTCGCCGGATTGCCGCGGGCCAAGCCCATCGTCATCTGCGCCAAGGGCATCGAGCAGGCATCGGGCAGACTGCTGACCGAGGTGTTGCGCGAAACTCTTCCGGACGCGATCTGCGCGGTCCTGTCGGGGCCATCCTTTGCCGCCGATGTCGCGCGCGGGCTTCCGACCGCCGTTACGATCGCAGCCGAGCGGATGGAGATCGCGCTGCGGCTTCAGGCGACTCTCGGTCATGCCGGTTTCCGTCCCTATGCCAGCGACGATCCCGCCGGCGTCGCATTGGGCGGCGCCGCGAAGAACGTCTATGCCATCGCTTCGGGAATGGTCGACGGCATGGGCTTGGGCGAAAGCGCGCGCGCGGCGCTGATCGCGCGCAGTTTCGCGGAGCTGTCGCGTCTGGGCCAGGCGCTCGGCGCGCGCAGCGAGACCTTGATGGGATTGTCGGGACTCGGCGATCTGGTGCTCACCGCGACCAGCCCCTCGTCGCGCAATTTCCGCTTCGGCCGCGCGCTGGGACAGGGCCATACGCTCGCCGAGCTCGATGCGCCCGGCCATCCGCTTGCCGAAGGCGTGGCGACCGCGCCGGCGCTGGTCAAGCGCGCGCGTGCCGAGGGCGTCGAGCTTCCCATCGCCGAGGCGGTCGCCGCCGTGCTGGCGGGCCGCTTGCCGCTCGATGCCGCGCTGTTACGCTTGATGAGCCGCCCGTTGAAACCCGAATAGGAGTGATCATGCTCTTCGTCATCACCGCCATCGACAAGGAAGCCTCGCTCGGCCTGCGCATGGAGACGCGGCCGGCGCATCTGGCCTATGTAAAGGAGACCGGCGTGCTGAAACTCGGCGGGCCGTTCCTCGATGCGCGCGGAGAGATGGCCGGCAGCATGATGATCATCGACGTGGCGGACATCCAGGCGGCACGCATCTGGGCCGGCAACGATCCCTATGCCAAGGCGGGGCTGTTCGAGAGCGAAGACGTCCGTTCCTGGAAAGCCGTCGCCAACAATTGCGGCGCGGCGCTGTGAAGTACTGGCTGCTCAAGACCGAGCCCGAGACGTTCTCCTGGCAGATGCAGAAGGCGCGCGGCGCCAAGGGCGAACCCTGGAGCGGCGTGCGCAATCATCAAGCCAAGCTGAACTTGATGGCGATGAAGAAGGGCGACCGGGCCTTCTTCTACCACTCCGGCAAGACGCGCGAGATCGTCGGCATCCTCGAGGTGATCGGCGGCTATCGCGCCGATCCGACCGACGCGAGCGGCAAGTTCGGCCTCGTCGACGTGAAGGCGGTGGCGGAGTTCGAAAAGCCCGTGACGCTGGATCAGGCCAAGGCCGATCCGAAGCTCAAGGACATGGTTCTGGTCAACTTCACGCGCCTGTCGGTGCAGCCGGTCGATGCGGCGGCGTGGAAGCACATCGTCAAGCTCGGCAAGGCGAAGGCGGTTTAGAAATCTGTCGTGCGCTTCGGAACTGCCAACGCTAGAGCATCGGATGTTCAGGCGCATGCCTGAGATCGGACAACCGGTTTGCTCTTCGAACGAAGCACGATCACCGCAAGCGGCAGATCCGACAGGTTTTGTTGGAATGACAGGTTTCGGTCGACTGTGACGAAGATATCGAAAGCGGTGGCCGCGAGGCGCAGCAGTTCGCCATTCTTGATGGAAGTCCAGCCCATCTGGCGCGCTGTTTTCACTTCGTGGCCCGAAAACTCGCGGACGAGCCGCCAATCGATGCACTCGTCGAGCAGAATTCTCACGAAACCGATTCGACCAGCCGGTCTTTCGCTTCCTCGAGAAACGCGATGACCTGATCGCGGGTTACGCTCGGAAATCCTTCCAGGAACTCCGTGATCGTGTCGCCGGCCTCCAGGTAGTCGAGCAATGTCTGTACCGGCACGCGCGTTCCGCAGAACACCGGCGCACCGCCCATGATATCGGGATCGCGGCAGACCACAGGCCTATTCATCGGCACAGAATACGCCGATGCGGCAGATTGCGCCAGCCTCGGCGCACCTCGCTGGGTCCCGCGCCGCGTTTTGCTCAGCGCTCCACGCACAGCCTTCGTTGCCGCGTCTGGCTCACCGCTCCACGCGCTTTTTCCTTGCTGCGCCTCGCTCAGCGCTCGACGCAAAGGGCGATGCCCATGCCGCCGCCGATGCAGAGCGTGGCGAGGCCCTTCTTGGCGTCGCGCTTGCCCATCTCGTGCAGCAGGGTCACCAGCACGCGCGCGCCGGACGCGCCGATGGGATGGCCGATGGCGATGGCGCCGCCGTTGACGTTCACCTTCGCCGGATCCCAGCCCATGTCCTTGTTGACCGCGCAGGCTTGCGCCGCGAACGCCTCGTTCGCTTCGACGAGATCGAGATCGGAGACCTTCCAGCCCGCGCGCTCCAGCGCCTTCTTCGATGCCGGGATCGGGCCCGTGCCCATCACCGCAGGATCGACGCCGACCGTCGCCCAGGACGCGATGCGCGCGAGCGGCTTCAGGCCCCGCTTGTCGGCATCCTTTGCCGTCATCAGCACCACGGCGGCGGCGCCGTCATTGATGCCGGACGCGTTCGCCGCCGTCACCGTGCCGTCCTTCTGGAACGCCGGCTTCAATCCCGAGACGCCTTCATAGGTCACGCCGTCGCGGATAAACTCATCGGTGTCGACGATCCTCTCGCCCTTGCGTTCCTTGATCGTCACCGGCGCGATCTCGTCCTTGAAGCGGCCGGCCTTGCGCGCGGCTTCGGCCTTGTTCTGCGAGGCGACCGCGAACTTGTCCTGCTGCTCGCGCGTGATCTGCCAGCGCTGGGCCACGTTCTCGGCGGTGACCCCCATGTGATAGCCGTGGAAGGCGTCGATCAGCCCGTCCTTCAGCATGGTGTCGACGAATTCGAGATTGCCCATCTTCTGCCCCGCACGCAGATAGGCGGCATGCGGTGCCTGGCTCATGGATTCCTGACCGCCGGCGACGATGACCTTGGCGTCGCCGTTGACGATCGCTTGGTAGCCGAGCGCTACCGCGCGCAGGCCCGAGCCGCAGAGCTGGTTCACGATCCACGCCGGCGTCTCGTAAGGTATGCCGGCAGCCACCGAGGCCTGTCGCGCCGGGTTCTGGCCCTGTGCCGCGGTCAGGATTTGTCCGAGGATGATCTCGGAGACGTCCTTGCCCTCGACCTTGGCGCGGGAGAGCGCCGCGGCGATGGCGGTCCTGCCCAGCTCATGCGCGGGCACGCCGGCGAAAGCGCCGTTGAAGGAGCCCACGGCCGTGCGCGCGGCCGATACGATGACGACGTCTTCCATGGCGGACCTCACCTTATTTTGCGGTTGCGCGGAAATTGCCGCGAATGCGAGGGCGGGTAAACGGAAGAATTTTTCCCTTTCCTATCAACGCCTTACATGACCATGGGTCCATCCGGGTTTTGCTGCGTTTGCGCAAAGGCCACTGGACGGAGGGGGGCTGGAGTGCTTTCCTTCGCGGTAAGAGCCAAAGGGCGAGATAGCGCGGTGGAAGACAAGCCCAAGGGCGAGCCGATCGTCATCAAGAAATACGCCAACCGCCGGCTCTACAACACCAAGACCTCGAGCTACGTCACGCTCGACCATCTCTGCGAGATGGTGAAGGACGGAACCGAGTTCGAGGTGCGCGACGCGCGCACCGGCGAAGACATCACCCGCTCGGTCCTGACCCAGATCATCTTCGAGGAAGAGGCCAAGGGCCAGTCGCTTCTGCCGATCAAGTTCCTGCGCCAGCTCATCCGCATGTACGGCGACAGTTTGCAGAGCTTCGTGCCCGGCTATCTCGACATGTCGATGGAGAGCTTCGCCAAGAACCAGGAAGCGATGCGCAACCGCATCGCCGAGGCCTTCGGCGGCGGCAGCCAGATGATCGAGGCGATGACGCGCCAGAACCTCGCCATGTTCGAGCGCGCGATGCAGATGTTCCAGCCCTTCGCCGTGCGCGGCCGCGAAGACGAGGCGAAGGCCAACGGCGCCGCGCCTCAGCCCGAACCCGCCAAGGCCAAACCCGCCGACGATATCAGCGATCTCAAGAGCGAGATCGAAGCCATGCGCCGCCAGATCGCGGAACTGAGCCAGAGGAAGTAGGGGCGGCCCTTTCAATCCAACACGTCCGTCATCGCCCGCTTCATGCGGGCGATCCAATTACCTTTCAAAAAGAAGATAAATGGGTCGCCCGGACGCTTCGCGCCGTGCGATGACGATTTAATATGGATAATATACCAATTGCCACTGAGGTATGCCAATGCGTAAGCCCGTGAAACGTCTTCCCCCGATTCCCCCCGGTGAAATCCTGCTGGAGGAGTTCATGAAGCCGCTGGGGCTGAGCCAGAACCGGCTGGCGCGCGACATCGACGTCAATCCGGCGCGGGTGAACGACATTGTCCACGGCCGCTCGGCGATCACCGCGTCGATCGCATTGCGGCTGGCGAAATATTTCGGCACCAGCGCGGAACTGTGGATGAACCTGCAATCGGGGTTCGAACTTCGCCGCGCGCGTGCGTCGGAATGGGCAAAGGTCGAGCCGCGCGTGCGCGTGTTCGCCGCGGAGTAGCTACGAAAGCTCCAGCTTCGGCTCGCCGAAGTGGAAGCCCTGGAAATAGTCGACGCCGAAGCTTTCGAGCAGTTCGGCTTCGGCTTCGCTGCCCACCCATTCCGCCACCGTCTTGAGCTTGAAGTTCTTGGCGAGGTCGACCAGCGTGCGCACGAAGATCTGGTTGTCGGGCGAGGAGCACAGCCCCTGCACATAGGCGCCGTCGATCTTGACCATGTCGACGCGCAGCATTTGCAAGTTCCGGAAAGAGGTGTAGCCCGCGCCGAAATCGTCGATGGCGACGCGGCAGCCGAGCTCGCGCAGCTGGCTGACGAAATTCGCGTTCTCCTCAAAATGATGCAGCGCCGCGGTCTCGGTCAGCTCCACGATCATGCGGTTCGCCACTGAAACGTTGGCGCGCACGTGATCGATGAAGGATTTGAGCCAGGACGGATCGCCCGCCGTCGTGCCCGAGACGTTGACGCCCAGCGACAACGCGGGACGCGCATGCAGCATCTCCACCGTCATCTCGAGCGCGCGGCGGTCGACGAGCCGCACCAGGCCAAGCTGCTCCGCCGCCGGAATGAACGCGCCCGCCGCCACGACCGAACCGTCGTCGCGCCGCATGCGCAGCAGGCATTCGTGGTGACGGACCTCGCGCGTCTTCGCGTCCACGATCGGCTGATAGGCGAACACCAGCCGCTGATCCTTGAGCGCGGCGACCACCTCGTCGGCGATCGCCATCAGCCGCTTACGCGCGGTCTCGAGCTGCGGCGAGCGGGCATAAACCGCGAAACCGTCGCGGCCGGCGCTGCGGGCGCGCTCCAATGTTTCCTCGGCGCGCAGCATGGCTTCCTGGCTCGACGACGCGCCGTGCGGCAGCAGCACCGCGCCGACGGAGCTGGTCGCGGAGACCATGCCGGCGCGGGTATCGATGATGCGGTCGCGCACCGCCGCGCGCAGACGGTCGGCGACAAGACCCAGCTCGCGCTCGCTGCAATTGCCGAGAATGACGCCGAACTTGTTGCCCGCCGTGCGGCCGATGACGTCGGTCGAGCGCAAGGTGCGCGCCAGCCGCTCGCCCACCGCCACGATCACTTCGTCGGCGGCGTCGAAGCCATAGGTGTCGTTGATCATCGCGAGGCGATCGATCGAGGCGACGAGAAAGGCGCAGTTGCGCTCTTCGGCCTTGGCGCGGTCGATGGCTTCGGCGAGCTCGGCGCGCAGCGAATTGCGGTTGAGGTGCCCGGTGAGTTCGTCGCGCGTCGCCAGATAGCGCAGCCGCTGGGATTCGCGCCTTCGCTCCGTGATCTCGCGGACGACGCCGATGAGCCGTTCGGTGCGTCCGTCGTGACCGGCGACCCGCGTGCCCAGAAGCACGTACCACATCGAGCCCATGGCGGTTGCGAATTCGATATCGATGTCGAAGGGTATGTTCTGCGGGGCGCGGCTTTCGATCAGCGCGCTGACCCGCGCGCGGCCTTCGGAACTCATGTAGCTCAGGAATTCGCGGCCTCGCGAGAATTCGACGACGGCGAGCTGCGCGGGAAGGATGTCGCGCGAACCGTCCCAGACGATGGCGTCTTGCGCGATGCTCCAGGAAAAGGCGACGATGCCTGCGCCGCTCAGCGCGAAGCCGATGCGCCCCGCATCGTCCACGCGGCGCAGTTGCGCAAGGCTCTCCGCAGCTTGGTCCTGCAGCGACTGGCTCAGCACGTCCACCATCCCCGCCCGCTTTTCCGGGCTTTTGCGGGATCATGACGGGGGCGGCTTAAAAAACTCGTAACTTCTTGGGCAGGGACCGGCGCGGCGCGGAGCTTGCGTTAAGAACCGGTTATGAAGATCGAACCGCGCTCCTCCTGGCACGATGCCGCCGCGATGCGGAGGCTTCGGCTCGCCCATGCAAAGGTCGAAAAGGCGCAGGATTGCGGGCCTTCGACGCATGACGACGGCGATCTGCGCGAGCGCCGCGGACCGCAGCCCACGCGCCGGCGCGCGTACCGTTTCGATACAGCCGGACGTTCGCCCTGGCACGCCCCGGCGCTCGACCCCCGCTATGCGGCGCAAGTGATCGGGCAGGCGGTGGGCGGCGGAGCCGGCGGTCCAACAGCCCCGTACCGTGCGTTGCGGTTCCGCGCGTCCGCGTTCTTGTACGACCAGAAATTCTAATCCCGCATCGCGTGCGCCCTCTCACGGGCGGAGAAGGAAGAAGCCGCTAGAATTCCGGATGCGCCAGCACGCCGGCGCCGACGATGCGGCCGTAGCCGCCATGCTGCACGACCACGGCGACGGCATCGTGCGGCAGTCCGTCCATTGCGCTGCGCGGCAGGTCGATGTTGAGCGGTTCGCCTTTCCATTGGCCGACCGCGCGCAGATCGCCGACCACGTTGTGATAGGTCATGGTGCGGCCGCTGTTCTCGCCGCCGCCGATGGACACTGTCGCGGCATTCTTGATGTGGAACATCCACACCGTCGATGGCGGCGCATTGCGCTCGTAGCTTCCCCGGCCGATGCCGATCTGAAGCTCGTTCTTCGTTTCGTTTATTGCGATGGGCACGCTTGGGCTGTCGCCGTCACGCTCGTGCGCGTCTATGGCGGAGAGCACCTGGCCCTCGCGCGAGCCCACCACGTCGGTGGTGCCGTCGATGATCATCTGCGGCGTGTAGACCGCGCCGTGTCCCATCACCGCCGCATAGGCTTTCTGACGGCGCGTGTTTGTCTCGCTCGCCAGCGTGTCCTTCCAGCCCAACATATCCCAATAGGTGATCGACAGGCTGAGCGGCAGAACGTCGGGCCTGTGCGCCAGCTTGGCGAGCAAGGCGTCGGCCGGGATGCAGGAGCTGCAGCCCTGGCTGGTGAACAGTTCCACCACGACAGGGCGCTTTGGCGCAGCGGCGGCCGGAACCGCAAGAACGCAGCAAACCAGCGCCCAAAACGCGGCGCGCGCGACCGAGGAACCCGTCATGGCCGGCACCATAGAGAGCGGCCCCCGGCGCCTCCAGTCACTTCGGCTTGAACAGCCTGAAAGCCCTGCCATGCCCCCCGCTCCCGCGCCAAAAAGGCGCAAAGTGCGGGCAAAAGTGTAGTGAAGACGGGGGCCGGGCGCCAGTTGTCGCGGGGGACATTTATGCGCGCAATCGAGGGGCGTTCGCCGGGGCGAAGGCGCTTCGGGCGGTGGGGAAGTCCCTAATCCACCGCTCGGCGGAACTCCTGGCGTCGAAGGCTCGACGCAGATGCCCCGCATCAATCGAGGAGCGCTCCCAACCGAAGGGCGCCCGAGCGAATAGACTGTGGGACTGCCTGAATTGCCTCATGATGCGCACGAGCTTCGCGGATTCGAACGCACGCACGCGCAATTTCAACCGTTAATGCCGGCTCGGCAAAATCGTTAATGACAGCGACTCGGCGATTCGCATAATCGATTCTTGCGAATCAGCAAGGGGGGTGCGTGGCCGCGATGGCGAGCATAGCCGTCTGGCCGGGGTTGCTCCGGACGAGCGCGCGCTTTGCCGCGACGCGTGTGCGCGCCACCGTCGTGATTTCGCTGATCCTGATCGCAGGCAGTTTCGCCGCCGCGTCCGCCCTCTCCATGCGCTTCGACCGGGTGCACGCGTTAAACCAGGCGGTGGGCTTCGAGCAGCGGCGCGCGCAGGACCTCGCTGCCGTCGTCGCCTCGAACTTCGCGCGCTTCGAAGCCGCCGGCCGCGCCTTCGCCGACGGCAGCATGGGCGCCGAGCCGCCGGACGGCGTTCGCAATATCGCGGTCTATGCGCCGGACGGCACCGCGGTGTCGACCCTGGCGAACAGCGCGCTCTATGTGCATCTGCCGCCGGATCTCGTGGCCGCCGCGCAGACAAGACGCGTGCTCGTCACCGATGGCGGCATCGCAACGCTGGCAAGCCGCTATGACGATTATGTCGTTGCGGTCGCCTTCGATACCAAAATGCTCGCGCCGGCATCGATGCTGGAGCGCGCCGCCGTGGTCACGAATGCGGGCGCCATCTTGCTCGGCGGCGGCGAAGGCAGCGTGACGGCCCGCATCGGCGGCTGGCCGGCGGCGGTCGCGATCGCGCCCGACGACGCAGGCGCGCTCTCGGCGTGGTACGGCTCGCTGCCGCTCTATCTGTTCGTGATCCTGGGGCCGGCGCTTGTCGGCGCCTGGCTGGCGGCGCTGTTCGTCGGCGAATTCGACAAGCGCCTGCGCGCCTCGCAGGCGGTGCAGGCCCTGCGCGCGGCGAAGCCGGCGGACCAGCGCCTGCTCATTCGCCTGGCGCAGGCCGAGCGCGACGCCATCGAGGCGCAGCGCTCCAAGGCCGAGTTCATCGCCCATATGAGCCACGAACTGCGCACGCCCCTGAACGCGGTGATCGGCTTCTCCGAGATCATCGAGCAGGGCCTGTTCGGGCCGGTCGGCAACGCCAAATACACCGAATATGCGCGCGACATCGCGTCGGCGGGACGCGGACTGCACGCCAAAGTCGGCGACATCCTCGATTACGCGAATTTGGAAGCGGGACGCTATCCCATCGCGTTGGCGCAGTTCGACCTTGCGGCACTGGCGGCCGCCGCGGTGGAGGAGCACAAAGGCCGCGCCTTCTCGCGCCGCATCGCGCTCGAATTCGCGCCGTCGCTGCCGCTCTTCGTGCGCGCCGACCCCCATGCCGTGAAGCGCATCCTCGCGAATCTGCTTTCGAACGCGCTCGACTATACGCCGGAGAACGGCCGGGTGCGCGTGGAGCTTGGCCGCGAGGAATCCGCCGTCGTTCTGCGCGTCAGCGACACGGGTCCCGGATTCAAGGCCGATGAAGCGCGCGCGGCTGGCAATGCCTTCCGCCGCTTCGACCGCAAACAGGCGCAGACGGGAACGGGACTGGGCCTCGCCATTGCAGTCGCGCTCGCGCGGCGTACCGGCGGGACGCTAAACCTCGCGTCGCACCCCAATGGCGGGACGCGCACGGAACTCAGGCTGCCGAAGGCTTAATCGGTGCACGCGGAAGTGCGGAGACCGCGGAGTTTATGCTCATCCTCTGCGTTCTCCGCGGCTCCGCGTGAAAACCAATCTTCCTCTTACGATTCACAAATACCACGTGTATTCGGCGGGCGAGATGATTTTCTCGAAGCGCTTGTGCTCGAGGCGCTTGGTTTCGGCGTAGAACGCCACCGTCTCCGCACCGAGGTAGTCGGCGAGGGCGGTTTCGGCGGTGAGCTTTTCGAGTGCAGCTTCGAGCGAGAACGGCAGCGCCAGATCCGGCTCGCGCGAGACATTGCCCTGCGCCGGCGCGCCGGGATCGATTTTCTTCACCAGCCCCAAGTGCAGTCCGGCGAGCACCGCCGCCAAGGCGAGATACGGATTGGCGTCGGCGCCCGCGACGCGATGCTCGACGCGGCGTGCGGCACCCGGGCTCATCGGAATGCGCAGTCCCGCCGAGCGGTTGTTCACGCCCCACCGACGGTTCACCGGCGCGAACATGTCGGGCTGGAACCGGCGATAGGAATTGATCGACGGCGCGAACAAGGCCATCGAGCCCGGCATCAACGCCTGCATGCCGCCGATCGCGTGGCGCAGCGCGTCGGAGCCCGCAGCACTGCCGTCGTCGAAGATGTTTCGGCCCTGCTCGTCGATCACGCTGACGTGCAGGTGCAGCCCGGTGCCCGCGCGGTCGGGATAGGGCTTGGCCATGAACGTCGCATCGAAGCCGCTGGCATGCGCTGCGGCCCTGACGATCTGCTTCAGGAACACGCAGTGGTCGGCGGCGAGCAACGCGTTGTCTTGGTGCCTCAGGTTCGCCTCGAACTGCCCGGGAGCGTATTCGGAACTGGTGGCGCTGAGGGGGATGCCCTGCACCGCTGCGGCTTCGGCCAGCGCCACGAGGAATCCGCGGTAGCGGTCCAGGTCTTCTATTCCGTATACGGAATTCTGGCTCTCGCGCTTTCCGGTCGCCGGATCGATGGGCGGAAGCGGCGCGCCGCCAGGACCGCGCTCGCGATCGATGAGATAGAATTCGAGCTCCAGCGCCGCAACCGGCCTGAGCTTCAGCTCGGCGAAGCGCTCCAGCACGCGGCTCACCGCGGCGCGCGGCTCGGCCGGATGCACCCCGCCCCCGGCGTCGCGCAGGCTCATCAGCATTTGCGCGCGCGCCGGTCCGTCGCTCCACACCCGCGAGATCGTCTCGGGGATCGGCCACGCGGTGCCGTCGGGGTCGCCGTCGCCGATGCCGCGGCCGAAGGGATTCACCATCTCGCCGCTGGCATCCATCATGTAGATCGATTGCGGAATCTGCATGCCGGACTCGAAGAGATGTCCGCAGGAACCGCGCGGCAGGCGCTTGCCCCGCAGCGTGCCGCAGATGTCGGCCAGCACGGCATCGACGAACTGGATGTCCGGATGCGCGGCGATCAAGGCGTCGAAACGCGTGCGGGCGTCCTCGACGAAGGCGGGGCGCGCAAAGGCGGGATTGGGCGTGGGCTTGTTCATGGCGGGTGATTATAGAAAACGCGGGCCTTGCCTACCACATTCGAGCCTGGAAATGGCAAATGTCATTGAAATAAGGCGGATTTCCCCAGTCGGCGGCACCATCGGCGTTTCACACGGAACCTCAAGACACGCAGGCCGCTGCGCGCCTCCGCGGGCAATCCATCAATCTATGGCGCATCGCCGCTGTTTTCGATTTTGTTCCGCAGCACATCCGCATGCATGCCGGCGTCGGCCTCCGGATTGGCGGCGCGCAGTTCGTTTGCGCTTTCGTAGAGGCGCGCGAGGCTGACGCCCGCCGCCACCAGCGCACAGCCGCACGCAAGCAGGAGCGCCACTACCGGTCCTTGATGCCGCCCGAACAGCAGTGCGACGACGGCGGCGCCCGTCGTCTGTCCCAATAGACGCGCGGTGCCCAGCATGCCGCTGGCGCCGCCGCTGCGCGATTTGGGCGCCGCGCTCAGCATCGCGCGGTTGTTGGGCGACTGGAAAATGCCGAAACCGAAACCGCACAGCGCTACCCGCCAGACGATATCGAAGTGAGCGGGGCCATCGGGCAGCAAGGCGAGCGACAACAATCCCATCGCAAACAAGAAAAGCCCGATGGCGCCCAATACCCCCGCCGGATAACGGTCGGAGAGGCGGCCGGCGAGCGGCGCAGCAAAACCGATCGCGACCGGCCATGGCGTGATCAGCAATCCTGTCTCCACCGCGCTGTAGTGCAAATCCATCTGGAACAGGAAGGGCAACGCCACCATCGCCAGCATCTGGGCCGCGAAGGAACAGATGGACGTCGAAACCGAGAGCGTGAAGATCGGAATCTTGAGCAGATCGACCGGCAACATCGGCGCCGTCATGCCGAGCTCGCGCCGCACCAGCAGATAACCAAGGCCGCCGGTGGCCGCGATCTCCAGCAGGAACAATCCGAACGCCTCGCCGTGGCCGAGCAGATCGATGCTGCCGATCAACACGCCGAAACTCAACGCGCTCAATATCGCGCTCCACAAATCGAAACCGTGCCTGGCGGACCTGGTGTGCGGCAGCGCATAGGTTCCGATGACGATCGCCGCGATGCCGATCGGCAGATTGACGGCGAACAGCCACGGCCAGTCGGCGATCGAAAGTATGCCGCTTGCCGCGGTCGGTCCGATGGCGGCCGATACCGCCACCACCATCGCGTTGATGCCGATGCCGCGGCCCAAGAGGCGCTGCGGATAGATGAAGCGCAACAGCGCGGTATTGACGCTCATGATTCCGGCGGCGCCGAAGCCCTGGATGACGCGGGCGAAGGCCAGCATCAGAATCGTGCTCGAGAAGGCGCAGGCGAGCGAGGCGACGGTGAAGAGCGCAAGGCCCCAGATGTAGATCCGCCGGTATCCGACGATGTCGCCGAGCGAGGAGAGCGGCAGCAGCGAGATCGTGATGGCGAGCTGATAACCGTTGACCACCCAGATCGAGAAGGCGGGATCGGTGTGCAGATCGGTGGCGATGGTGGGCAGCGCCACATTGGCGATGGCCGAGTCGATCACGGCCAGCGTGATGCCGAGCGCGATGGCGGCGATGGCCCAGGTGCGGGCCGGCAGTGGCAAACCGTCGTCGTGAGTCATGGCACGCATATCATTCAGTTTATCCATGGACTTGGAAACGCATGACCCGCCACACGGCGCCACGATCTTCAAAACACCGCGATTCGCAAACTTCGCACGGCCAATGTAGTCTTCGAATCAACCGAGGGGGAATCATCACATGAACTTCAAACCGGCCGCGCCGGCGGTCATTGCGCTATGTTTTCTGGCGCTCGGAGCGCCGCGAGCGCTCGCGGCAGGCAATGCGGATGCCAAAGCTGTGCTGAAAGCCAACGCCGCGTTCTATGCGGCGCTCAACGTCATGTTCACCGGCGACGCCGCGCCGATGGAACGGGTGTGGTCGCACGCGGCCGACGTGACCTATATGGGGCCCACCGGCGGATTCGATCTCGGCTGGGCCGGCGTGCGCCAAAACTGGCAGGCCCAGGCTGCAATGAAGCTGGGCGGCAAGATCGAGCCGGAACAGATCCATCTGCTCGTCAGCGGCGGCTTGGCGGTCGTGAGCGAGGTCGAAGTGGGCGAGAACACGAACGCCAACGGCAAGACGGCAGAGGTGAAGCTCCGTACCACCAATATCTTCCGCCGGGAACAGGGCAGCTGGAAAATGGTCGGTCATCATACCGACACGCTGCCGTATTTGAGCAAGTAGGCGGGAGTCGGGCCGCACTTTTCGTCACCCGATTTCTGTGTTCTGCTTTCCGGCACTTGGACCTCCCTTCCCTTGCGCGCAAACGAGCGCTCGCCGGGGATGACATCGTGCCGGCTGAACGACATGCGCATTCTCCTCCTGATCGTCGCGAGCGCCGCGCTGGCCGTGGTCGCGCTGGTGGTCACCTTCCGTCCCGGCGAATCCGTGGAGCGCGCGCAGCCGGGCCAGCTCACGCTGTTCCAGTGGGAGGACTATATGAACCCTCCCTTCCTGCACGAATACGAGCGGCGCTATCACGACGACCCGCGCATCACCATCTTCGCCGACGAGGACGAAGCCTTCGCCAAGATGCGCGCAGGCTTCACTCCGGACGTGATGGGGCCGTGCTATTACGAATTCCCGCGCTGGCAGCAAGCGGGATTGCTGCAGCCGATCGACGTGTCGAAGCTGCACAACTGGAACCGCATCTCGCCGACCCTGCGCAATCTGCCCGGCATCTGGGCGGGACCGGGCAAAGTGTGGTTCGTGCCGCATTATTGGGGCAACACCTCGATCACCTTCCGCACCGACCTGGCGCCGGAATACGTGCGCCATCCGAGCTGGAACATCCTGTTCGATCCCAAATACAAGGGCCGGGTCAGCGTGCTCGAGGGTGTGGACGACACCGTGCCCTTCATCGCGCACATGATCGGCGTCGACGCCTATACGATGAACGAAGCGCAATGGCGGCGCGTGCAGGAGAAGTTGCGCGAACTGATCCCCCAGACCCGCACCATCACCAGCGACGACAGCGCGCTGGTGCAGGGGCTGGCGTCGGGAGAGCTGGTGGCGGCGATGACCTGGCGCATCGTCTATTCGACGCTCAAGCGCGAGAACAAGCCGGTGGCGTTCATGAATCCGCCGGGCGGCATGTTTACCTATGTCTGCGGCCTCGTCATGCACAAGAACCCCTCCAGCGTGGAGAAGGCGACGGCGCTGATCGATTCCATGATCGGCGACGAAGGCGCAATCTACACCATCGAGAAGATCGGCGACGAACCGGCCAACGAAGCCGCGCTGGCGCACGAGCCGGACGCGGTGTTCGCGCGCCAGGGCCTGAGCCGCGACATGGAGGCGATGCTCAAATCGGGCATCTTCCAGCGGCGCATGAAGAACAAGGAAGAAATCATCAGCGCCTGGACGGAGATCCGGGCGGGGTTGTGATCGCGTTTGGCCGTTATCATGTGCTCTCTTCGCTTGTGAGAGAGGAAAGTTGACGCGAACACTGCCTCCTCTCACCCCGTCTTCCCAACCCGCACCTCCCGCGGGCTTCTTCCCTCCCACCGTTTGAACGCACGCGAGAACGCCGCCGGATCGGAGAAGCCCACGAGATAAGCGCATTCGTTCACCGAGACCTTGCCGCCGCGCAGATATTGCAGCGCGAGCTTGTGGCGCAGCTCTTCCAGCACTTTCTCGAAGGTGGTGCCTTCGGCTTTCAGCTTGCGGAACAGCGTCTGGCGGCTGAGCGCCATCTTGCCCGCGACCGTGTCGATGCTGGCGTCGCCCTTGTGCAACACCGGCATCAACAGGCTTTCGACGCGGCCGCGCGCGGTCTTGGACGCTTCGAGCTCCTTCATCAGCATGTCGGCGCGCTCCGAGAGCACGCCGAAGACATAGCGCGGCTGGGTCTGGATGCGATGATAGGTCCATTTGCTGTCCACCAGCATCGCATTGCGCGGCGCTTCGTAGGTCACCGGCGCGCCGAACACGCGCGCCACTTCCTCGGCATAGGCGGGCCTTGGATGGGTGACCTGAACCGCTCTGGCGATCTGCGGAATGCCCAAGGCGCGCGGACCGCAGATCATGCGAGCGAAAGTGGACTCGGTGAGTTCCGGAAAGTCGTTCGGATTGGCGCGGGTGTCGACCAGCCACCAGGCGTCGTTTCCCGCGGGCGCGCGCGCGAAACGATCCGGACCGCCGTCGAACTCGATGACCAAGCGGCCGTAGCGGTTCAGCTGCAGCAGCGCCTCGCCCATGGTCTCGGACGCGGCCCCGATGAGCCCCACGATGGATATCTCCACGAAGTTGCTGGTCTCGCCGTAGTGCAGCGCAAGCGCCGGATCGCGGGCCAGCGCCTTCCCGGCGCGCATCAGCGCCACATATTTCGCGAAGGGGATGCGGATATCCTGGTCGGCAAGGTCGGCTTCCGCAATGCCGGCGCGCGCGAGCAATAGCGCGCAATCCGCGCCTTTCGAGACGGCGAGGCTCACCAGACCGCGCGCCAGACCGGCGGAAACCGTCAACTCAGGCAAGGCTGTTACCTGCGATCATGTCTTTGGCGCCTGGCATCATGGCGCATTCCACCCGCAGCCCCAATCTCACCAAGGCAGGACAGAGAGGGGCAACGAGCAATGACAGATTGTCAGAATTGCCGGCCGGCCGCACCATGCTGAGCCGCATTTTCCCGAAAAGCTTCGACAACGCCTGGCGCGGCCGCCCGGCAGCGATCTGGATCCTGGCGGCGGTGTCGCTGGCCAAGACGCTGCAAGGCGTCATGTCGATGGTGAACACGCGCCACACCATGATCACGGCCGATGCCATCCCGGTCGACAAATTTCCGCCGGAAGCCGCGCGCGAGGCCGTCGCGATGTTCGCGCTGCTGGGCCTGAACCTGACCGTGCTGCCGCTCATCGGGCTGGTGGCGATGGTGCGCTACCGCTCGATGGTCCCCTTCGTCTACCTGATGATGATCGCCGTGGCGATCGGCTATCGCGTGCTCAACGCGATCAACGATTCCACCGACTACCTGGCCAAGGGATTCCTCATCAATATGGCGATCCTCGCGGTGACGGTCGTCGGCTTCGTGCTGTCGCTGATGCAGCGCTCGCCTGCACCAGAGCGCGCGCCATGACGCCGTTCCCGCCGCCGGTTCATCCCTATATGCCGCTGGTCATCACGCACATCGCAGGGGGCTGCATCGGAATCCTCACCGGCTACACCGCCGTGCTCGCCGCGAAGGGCGAAGCCCTGCACCGCGCGGCCGGCAAGCTGTTCGTCGCGGCCATGCTGATCGCGATGGGCGTAGCGGTGTACCTCGCCGTGATGCTGCGCGGCCAGTTGCCGGGCCAGATCCCGAATATCGCGGGCGGCGTGCTGGGGTTCTATCTCGTGCTTTCGGCCTATGTGACGGTGAAGCGCAAGGAAGGCACGGTGGGCCTGTTCGAGAAGCTGTGGCTTCTGATCCCGCTCGCGATCGGCGTTCTGTACATCCAGTGGGGCGTCGTTGCGTCGAAAAGCCCCTTGCACAGCTTCGACGGATACCGGCCCCCGCTGTTCTTCGTGTTCGCCGGCATTTCGTTCCTGCTGGCTGCGCTCGATGTCAAAGTGTTCATCCAGGGCGGGCTCACGGGCGTTGCCAGAATCAGCCGCCATCTGTGGCGGATGTGCTTCGCCTTCTTCTTTGCCGCGGGTTCGTTCTTCCTGGGTCAGCAGAAGGTGATGCCGACTTGGATGCACGGCTCGCCGGTGCTCGTGGCGCTCGCCGTGGCGCCGCTGGGGTTCATGGTGTTCTGGCTTGCGCGGGTCCGCATCGGGCGCCGCTTCCGCCCAGGCGCCATCACGGCTTGAAAGGTAGAAAGACATGGCAATCGCATCGTCAATCAACGACGCTTCCGCGGTCAAAGTTGAAGTGGGCCTTATCCGGCTTTATGCCCTGCGCGCCACCTACCTGCTGGTCGCGGTGGCGATGGGCGGCCAGATCTGGCCGCTGGTGTTCCACCACCGTCCCTGGGACGACTTGATGCACGGCGTCGCGGTGTCGATGCTCGCGGCGGTGACGGCACTGTGCCTTCTGGGCCTGCGCCATCCGCTGAAGATGCTGCCGCTCCTGTTCGTCGAGATCGTGTGGAAAACGGTGTGGCTGCTGGCGATGGGATTGCCGCTCTATCTTTCCGCTTCGATGAGCGCCGATGCCGCCGACACGATGCGCGCCTGTCTGATGGGCGTGATTTTCCTCGTCGTGATGCCGTGGGGCTATGTCTGGCGGCACTACGTCCTCGAGAAAGGCGATCGCTGGCGGTGAGCGGCTTGATGGGGCGGCTGGGAATGTATATATTATAAGGTATATACATCGGAGCACCATCATGGCGACGGCGAAAGTGTTCAAATCCGGCAACAGCCAGGCATTGAGGCTGCCGAAAGAGTTCCGGCTCAACGGGCCGGAGGTCGAGATCTTCCGCCGCGGCGAGGAGGTCGTGCTGCGCGAAACGCGCCGCGGCATGGCCCGCGCCTTCGAGCTGCTGGCCGGGATGTCCGAGTTCGAGCGCGCCGACGCCCCCCCGCAGAAGCGCAAGAGCCTTTGACCGTGCCGCGCTACATGCTCGACACCAACATCTGCATCTACATCCGCCAGCAGAGGCCGGCGACTGTCCTGAAGCGATTTGAGCGCCTGGTGGTCGGCGACGCCGCGATTTCCGTCATCACCTATGGGGAGCTTGTGTACGGCGCGGAGAAGAGCGCCGACAGGGCGACGCGCTTGCGCCAGCTTGCGGAACTCAAGGGCTTGTTGCCGGTCCTGCCGATGCCCGAAGCGGTCGGCGAAGGCTATGGCGCCATCCGTGCCTTGCTGGAACGGCGCGGCGAGAAGATCGGAAACAACGACTTGTGGATCGCCGCGCACGCGAAGGCGGCAGGGCTCATCCTGGTGACAAACAATGAGAGCGAATTCAAGCGCGTGCCAGGATTGAAGGTGGAGAACTGGGCCGCGTGAGCGACGCACGGCATGGGCGGGATTGTCGGGACCACATTGCCGATCCTGCCCCGCATCGTGGCGCAGGGCCTGGATTCGCTCAGGCCTTGAGGATCTTCAGGCCGGGATAGAAAGGCATCGTCCGGTCGCTGGTGATCAGGATCAGATTTTCTTCCAGCGCTTGTGCGATGAGCATCCGGTCGAACGGATCGCCATGGTGCTGCATCAGCCGGGCCGAGGTGAGCGCGTGCGCGAGATCGACGGGAAGAAGCTGAAAACTCGACTCCTGCAGCGACCGGACAAGCGCCTCGGGCCCGTTTGCGATCAGCGCGGCATAGTAGGGCAGCCTCCCCTTCGCGGCCTTGATCGCAAGCTCCCACAGCGAGGCGAGGCTGACGAAAAGCTGATTGGCGCAATCGCCTATCGCTTCGCGCGCTTCCTGGCGGAGCGCTTGCGGCTCGTTTTGGAACCGGATGAGCGCGTTGGAGTCGAGGAGGTAGCGGGCCATTGCGTGTCGTACTCCCTCGGCTCGTCCTGAAGGACTTTGAAATCGCGCATGATCTCCTCGTCCCATTTCTTCGAATCGATCTCGAACTGCTCGGAGCTGTAGTAAGCACGCTCTTCCGGCGTCATGTATTTCGCCCATTGCCCGCCGACGCGCTTCTTCGGCTTGTCTGTGGGCGGGTCCACGAGCACCAGCTTTGCCATCGGCTTGCCGTTCTTGGCGATGACGATCTCCTCGCCCTTCGCCGCGTCTTCGACGAGCTGCGAGAGCTTGGTCTTGGCTTCGTAGAGATTGATCTGGCGCGCCATTGGACGAGTTTATGCCACTTGACCAAGTTGGTCAAGCGAGTTGGTCAAGCTTGACCAACGGCTATTTCATCGTCGGGATGACGAAGCTCGCGTTCTCGCGCACGCCGCCTTTGGGCCAGCGCTGGGTGACTGTCTTGATGCGCGTCCAGAAGCGCACGCCTTCGGTGCCGTGCTGGTTGACATCGCCGAAGGCCGAACGCTTCCAGCCGCCGAAAGTGTGATAGGCGAGCGGCACCGGGATCGGGATGTTGATGCCCACCATGCCGACCTGGACCTTGGCGGCGAAATCGCGCGCCGCGTCGCCGTCGCGCGTGAAGATGGCGACGCCGTTGCCGTATTGATGCTTCGAGGGCAGCGACAAGGCCTCGTCGTAATCTTTCGCGCGCGCGATCTGCAGCACGGGACCGAAGATCTCGTCCTTGTAGGTCTGCATGTCGGGCTTGACGCGGTCGAACAGCGAACCGCCGAGATAGAAGCCGTCATAGCCCTGCATCTTGAAGCCGCGGCCGTCGACGACGAGCTCGGCACCTTCCTTCACGCCCATCTCGATATAGTTCATTACCTTCTGGCGATGTTCCCTGGTCACCATCGGGCCGTAGTCGGCGTCGGGATCGGTGGGCAGGCCGACGCGCAGGCTTTCGACGCGCGGCTTGAGGCGCTGAACCAGCGCATCGGCGGTCTTGTCGCCGATCGGCACCGCGACCGAGATCGCCATGCAGCGCTCGCCCGCGGAGCCGTAGCCCGCGCCGATCAGCTCGTTCGTCACCTGATCGAGATCGGCGTCCGGCATGATGATCGCGTGGTTCTTGGCGCCGCCCATGGCCTGCACGCGCTTGCCGTTCGCCGTGCCGCGCGAGTAGACATATTGCGCGATCGCCGAGGAGCCGACGAAACTCACCGCCTGGATATCGGGATCGTCGAGGATGGCGTCGACCGCTTCCTTGTCGCCGTTGACAACCTGAAGCACGCCGGCGGGCGCGCCCGCTTCCATCATCAGCTCGGCCAGCCGCAAGGGCACGCTCGGGTCCTTTTCGCTCGGCTTGTTGATGAAGCAATTGCCGCAGGCGATGGCGACGCCGAACATCCACATCGGGATCATGGCCGGGAAATTGAACGGGGTGATGCCGGCGACCACGCCCAAGGGCTGGCGCATCGAATAGATGTCGATGCCGGGGCCCGCGCCTTCGCTGTATTCGCCCTTTTGCAGATGCGGGATGCCGCAGGCGAATTCGATGACCTCGAGCCCGCGCTGCACGTCGCCGCGCGAATCCGCCAGCACCTTGCCGTGCTCGTCGGAGAGCAGGCGCGCGAGATTGTCCATGTCCTTCTCGACCAGGGTCTTGAAGTTGAACATCACGCGCGCGCGGCGCTGCGGATTGACGCTGGCCCATTCCGGAAAGACCTTCAGCGCCGCCTCGACCGCCTGACGCATCTCGGCCTTGGATGCGAAGGGAACGCGTGCCTGCACGTCTCCCGTCGCGGGATTGAAAACGTCGCCAAAGCGCCCGGAGGCGCCCTTCACATGCTTGCCGGCAATGAAGTGCGTCAGGTCTTTCATGGCGATGCCTCTTTCAGATTCCGCTTTCGTGCTGATACAGCACCGTGCCGTCCTCGCGGCGCACGCTGTCGAGCGCGAAACAATTGTTCTGTCCGTTGGCCGGGCATTTGGTGTCGATGGCGAGCGTGTACTTGCCGTTGCCGCCCTGCGCCTCGCAGGTGTAACGGCCGTCGGTCTGTCCGGGTTTCGCGTCGCCGCTGGTGAGGGTGGCGCCATCTGGCACCGTGCCGAAAGCCTGCGCGCGCTTCAGCGCCGTGCTGCACATCCGGTCGCTGTCGGGCAGGCTCGCATCGAGCATCGTGGTGGTGTCGCCGAGCACGCCGATCAGCTTGGGCCGGCTCGCCTCGATCCGGTGATGATGCGTCTTGCCGGACCAGAACCAGCCTGCTCCCGCAAGCACGATCGCAAGCACGACCACCCCTGCACCTGCCAAGACCAGCCGCCGGTCCATGCCGAATAGAGGCTCTGGCTGCCCGTTCGCCATCTCAATGTCTCCGAAACCCGAGCGGAGAATAGACAGGTGAGACAGCTTGCGCCAACGACAAATTCCGAAGGTGGGACAGAGTGTTACAGCCGGGCAAGACGATTTAGATCATTCCTCGCCGCGCGACAGGTGATTGCGACCCATGCGGCGGGCCTGACGCGGCCGGCATGGGCGCGCTCTATGCGCAGCCCCCCCGGCATGACCTCAGCCCTTGCGTATCGCGAAACGGATCTCGCCACGGCCGCGATCGGCCTCCCCGTCGAAGACCGTGAAGTAGCCATTCATCAAGGGCAGGCCCAGGATGATTCCGTCGCCCGGCGAGCTTTCGCCGAACACCGTCAGCGCATGGCCTTTGCGCCGCGCATCGACTTGCCAATAGTCGCAGGCCTTTACCTTGAGCCGCGCATCGCGGCCGCGCTTGCGGCCTTCCAGCACAAAGGTGATATCGGGCCATTTCGCAAGGTCGAGATCGCGCGCCATGACCGCATAGCCATGCAGCGCGCGACGCAGCAACTTCTGCTGCTCGGGCTCGAACTGCGCGACCATGCGCTCGAGCAGCCGTTTCGGAAGGTAAACGGCATTCGTGCCGCTGTCGACGATGGAGTTCGACGGCAAGGCCTTGCTGTGGGTCGGCTTCACCGGTATCGGCGCACGACGGCCCACGGCGACGGATTTGAGGTTGGTGTTGTAGTAGTCGCGGGCCAATACCCGAGCGGTCTGAAAACGCCCCTGGAACAGGTCCGTGCTCTCCCTGCCGTCGCTGGATCCGCCGATGACGAGCAAACCCTGGTTCATGATGTCGTCGCCAGGGTGGCCGTGGCCCACGCGCACCATCGAGCGCCGGGTGTAGAAGGCGAATCTGTCGGAGACGACACCGAGGCGTTCGAGCTGAGTCAGATACGGCTTGAGCTTCTTGCGCACACCGTGTCTTCCGAGATTCGTGTGGCGCCTTGTCCACGGGTCTTCCCTCAACAGGCGGGCGTCGTCGAGCGCGGAATAGGCAAGACCGAGAATCCCGTCGATGCCGTCGAACATATGGCCGGAAGAGCGGTAGGCGAGCGCGACATTCGCCTTCCTCAGCACGATCGGCGCGCCCCAGGCGCCTGCCGAGACCGTCATTTTGAACACCGCGCCCACCCATTTGCTGCCGTCGGAATAGAGGCAGTCCTGGGCGAGATTCGTCGGCTGATCCTGGTCCGAAGGCTGGTATTTGCGCGCATCGAGCGCGAGCTGGCTGCTGCCGGTGTCCAGCAGCACGTTCATTGTCCGCCGATCGGGCCCGACCTGGATCTGACCGGTGTAATCGCCGCCGCCATGAACATTGGTGATCGGTATGCGCGCGAATGCCTTGCCCATCGAAGCCCCCTTTATCTGCAAACTAGCGTCGAGGGGGAGACATGCGCAACCGGATGGCGTGGGACCCCGCCGTCACGGCGGCGTGGCGGTCGTCGCTTGCGCCTTCGGATAGCGCAGCCGGAGGAAGAGGAACGCCAGCACGAAGGCCGGATACATCAGGAAGCTCGCCTCCGTGCCGAGGCTGCCGCCGGTCAGCCAGACGGGACCGTTGAAGCCCGCATCCAGCACCCGGCCGACCGGCAGCTGGCCGCCATTGCGCGTGCCGATGACGAAGAGCTGCATGAAATCGAAAGCCGCATGCAAGCCAACCGCGAACCACAAGGTGCCGGTCCGCAACACGCCATAGCAACAAAGCAGCGAGAAAGCGACGAGGGTGATGACGTCCCAGACATTCTCGCCCGGCTTGTTGAAATAGTGGATGGCGGCGAAGCCGCCGGCGATGATCAGCGCGGCGGGCCAGAACGTCAGGCTCCGCCACAAGCTTTGCAGCAGATAGGCGCGGAACCAGAACTCTTCGGATATGCCGACGCAGATGTTGGCGCCGAGCCAGGCGAGCGCGGACCACGCGAGCGCGTTGCCGGTGATCGCCAGTCCGTGCACCTGCATCCCGCCCAGGGCAATCATGCCCACCATCACGCCACCGGCCATGAGCGCGCCGACGAACAATCCGTCCCATAGCGGGGCCTTCAACGCGCGAGAGGGCGTGAGGCCGTAACTGAACGGGCTGCGCCGCTCGTACAGCGCGAAGGGCAGCGTGGCGATGAATGCCACGACGAAATAGTAACCTTCGACCAGCGCGATCACGCTTGGACTTAGCCCATCGGGGATGTGAAGGCGCTGAAAAGCAAGTGTCAGAAGCGGCACCCCCAGCAGGGGAATCGCCCCAAACACCAGCGCCGCCCAGATCGCCGCGCGCCATATGTGGCGAAGCTTACGGTCTTCACCCAGGAACAAATTTCCGATCGCGGCCATGGCCCCTCCCGCGGGATGCGCGCCAGCTTAGTGCATGTCGCGCTTGGGTTCGATCACTGCCGCGTGAGGTCTTGGTCCGGCCGTCCGATTTTCACGCGGAGACGCGGAGCTCGCGGAGTTACACTTCTTCTCCGTGACCTCCGCGTCTCCGCGTGCCAAGGATCTTTCGGCCTCACCCCAGCGCCTTGACGATCTCTTCGGTCATCTTCTTGGCGTCGCCGAACAGCATCATGGTGTTGTCGCGGAAGAACAGCTCGTTCTCCACGCCGGCATAGCCCGAGCCCATGCCGCGCTTGACGAAGAGCACGGTCTTGGCCTTCTCCACGTCCAGGATCGGCATGCCGAAGATCGGCGATTTGGGATCGGTCTTGGCTGCGGGATTGGTCACGTCGTTTGCGCCGATGACATAGGCCACGTCGGTGTTGGCGAAAGCCGAGTTGATGTCCTCGAGCTCGAACACCTCGTCGTAGGGCACGTTGGCTTCGGCGAGCAGCACGTTCATGTGGCCGGGCATGCGCCCCGCCACGGGATGGATGGCGTAGGAGACCTTGACGCCTTCCTTCTTCAGGATGTCGGCCATCTCGCGCACCGCGTGCTGCGCCTGCGCCACAGCCATGCCGTAGCCGGGCACGATGATGACGCTGCCCGCGTTTTTCATGATGAAGGCGGCGTCCTCGGCCGAGCCCTGCTTCACCGGCCGCGCTTCCACCTTGCCGCCCGCCGCCGCCACTTCGCCGCCGAAGCCGCCCATGATCACCGAGATGAAGCTGCGGTTCATGCCCTTGCACATGATGTAGGAGAGGATCGCGCCCGAGGAGCCGACCAGCGCGCCGGTGATGATCAGCGCGGTGTTCTCCAAGGTGAAGCCGATGCCGGCCGCCGCCCAGCCCGAATAGGAGTTCAACATCGACACCACCACCGGCATGTCCGCGCCGCCGATGGGGATGATCAAGGTGATGCCGAAAACGAAGGACAGCGCGGCGATCGCCCAGAAGGTCCAGGCCTGCTGCGCCATCACGAACCAGACGATCAGCGCGACGATCGCGGCTGCGATCAGGAGGTTGAGCAGGTGCCGCGCCGGCAGGATGATCGGCGCGCCGCTCATGTTTCCGTTGAGCTTGGCGAAGGCGATGATCGAGCCCGCGAAAGTGATCGCGCCGATGGCTGTGCCGAGGCTCATCTCGACCAGGCTTTGGCCGCGGATCGCGCCTTCTGCGCCGATGCCGAAGGCTTCGGGCGAATAGAACGCCGCCGCCGCCACCAGCACGGCCGCGAGACCCACCAGCGAGTGGAAGGCGGCGACGAGCTGCGGCATCGCGGTCATGGCGATGCGCCTCGCGGTGATCGCGCCGATCACGCCGCCGATGGCGATGCCGCCCGCGATCAGCGCCCAGGTCAGCGCGTCGGCGATGTGCGCCAGCCACAAGGTCGTGGCGATGGCGATGGCCATGCCGATCATGCCGTAGCGGTTGCCGGCGCGGCTCGACACCGGCGACGACAGTCCGCGCAGCGCCAGGATGAACAGCACGCCCGAGACGAGATAGAGAAGCGCTGCGATATCGGCCTTCATCGTTCGCCCCTCAGCCCTTCTTCTTGTACATCGCCAGCATGCGCTGGGTGACGAGGAAGCCGCCGAAGATGTTCACACAGGC
>Ga0335083_10000789_pt1 | contig 45498 bp, 47 predicted proteins | sample Lox_Sample_42_FD_206716 | JGI IMG/M metagenome (GOLD analysis project Ga0335083, IMG submission 206716) | Soil microbial communities from Loxahatchee National Wildlife Refuge, Florida, United States - Lox_Sample_4.2 | ecosystem: Environmental > Terrestrial > Soil > Wetlands | place: USA...
CGTGACCTTGTCCGCCTTGAGCAGGAGGGTGCCTTGCGTGACCGTTACGTTGCCCTCGAAGATGCTCTCTTTTTTCAGGTCGTCCATGGTGAGCCGGTCGGCTTCGACGTTGACGGGCTTGTCGCGATCGGCCAGCTCGGCACGCGCCGTCGCGCAGACCGTGAGCAGCGCCGCGGCCACGAAGCATTGCCACCGAACGGTTGCGGGGAACTGCATCGCGTCAGTGCCGACGTTCCCAAGGAGCGCCGCTGCGCCCTCGGGGCGGCGTCTCGAACTGGCCTCTGACATTAGAGCGGAGTTTCAACTCGTGCGTGCGATTGTTGAATTCTAGGCCAACTGCGTTGAGGGTGCTGTTGCCGCTGATGAACGTGACCTCCCGATCGGTCTCGACCAAGTCCTGGTCAGGGATCACATGCAGGAAGCTGGTGAGCAATGACATCTCCCGATTCTGTCCATACGGCGCACGCTGCACATGTACATCCCCTATGAAATCCGCGCTTTCTCCGTTGCTCGCCACGAAGGCTTGGTTGGCGCGAATACTCATCGTCGCGCTCTCCGGATCGTAGCGGAACAATTGGGGCTCATCCAGCTTCGCCCGGTTGTCGTCTCCGTAATGCACCATGCTCTTGGCGATGAGCTCGTAATGCTTCGTACCGTCAGTGTTCATGCGGACCGCTTCGAAGCGCTCGACCTTGAAGTCGGGCGCATCCGCCGAGTTCGTGTGTCCGGGCCCGAGCGGCTGGACCGTTCTATCGAGCCACCATGTGAGCGCGGCCAGTGCCGCGAGCAACAAGATCGGTACGAGGGCGATCCAGCGTCCCGTCACTTCAGATACTCCCGCACTCGCGCCTCCAGCGTTCCCTGCGCCGCCAGCAGCAGCTCACACACCTCGCGCGCCGCGCCTGCACCGCCCGGCCTGCGAGTCACGTAGTGAGCATGTCGGCGGACGAGAAGGGGAGCCTCCGGAACGCATGCGGCAAAGCCGCACCGACGCAGAACAGACAGGTCAGGGAGGTCATCTCCCATCGCCGCGGTCGCAGCGCCGTTCAACCCGAGGCGGGAAAGCAGCGACTCGAACGCCGCGAGTTTGTCGCCAACCCGCTGGTACACGTGCGCGATGCCGAGATTCTCCGCGCGCAGCGCAACGGCTTGTGAGGCGCGTCCAGTGATGATTGCGACTTGCACGCCACTTGCCATCAGCATGCGTAAGCCGAGTCCGTCCTGAATATGGAAAGCCTTCACCTCCACGCCGTCGTCGCCGTAGTAAAGGCGGCCGTCGGTAAGCACCCCGTCCACATCGAGCACCAGCAGGCGCACGCCACGCGCGCGCTCGCGCAGTTCGGGTGTCACTGCGCCACATCCTCCATCACAGGACCTTGGCCCGGAACAGGTCGTGCATGTTGAGCGCTCCCACCAAATGCTGGTCTTCGTCTACCACCAGGACTTGGCTGATCCGATGGTCTTCCATCAGCTTCACGGCCTCGACGGCCAGCCGGTCGGGGTGGATCGTCCGTGGGCTTGCGGTCATGACCTGGTCGACGGGGACGGTGCGCAGGTCGATCGGCTTCTCCAGAGTTCGCCGCAAATCGCCGTCGGTAAAGATACCGGCCACGCGCCCATCGGGCTCCACGATCGCCGTCATGCCCATGCCCTTGCGGGATACCTCCAGGATCGCCTCTGGGAGCAACGCCGTACGCGCCACCGCCGGGACTGCGGTGCCCCTGCGCATCACATCGCTGACATGCGTGAGCAGTCGGCGTCCGAGCGCCCCACCGGGATGGGAGCGGGCGAAGTCGTCTGCCCCGAACCCGCGCGCCTCGAGTAGCGCCACGGCAAGGGCATCCCCCAGCGCAAGAGCGGCGGTGGTGCTGGCGGTCGGCGCCAAGCCCAGCGGGCACGCTTCCTCGGCCACGCCCGCGTCGAGGTGCACATCGGCCTCGCGCGCAAGCGAAGAGTTTGGATTGCCGGTGATCGCGATCAACCGCGCACCCTGACGCTTGACCAACGGCACGATCGCCAACAACTCCTCGCTCTCCCCGGAGTTGGACAGCGCGATCATGACGTCCTCGGCCGTGATCATGCCCAGATCACCGTGGCTTGCTTCGGCTGGATGGACGAAGAAGGCCGGCGTCCCGGTGCTGGCCAGCGTCGACGCGATCTTCCGCGCCACGTGTCCGGACTTCCCGATGCCGCTGATGACTGCTCGTCCTCGGCAAGCGAGAACCAGGTCCGCAGCACGGGTGAAGCTCTCGTCCAGCCGTGCGGCGAGTGCCGCTACGGCTGCGGCCTCAATCGTCAGCGTGCGACGCGCGCTGTCCAGTGCCGAGACCGACGGTTCGCGCTCGATTGACGTCCTCATCGAAGGGAGCAGTATAGCGCAAGGGTCTGGACTTCCGGCGCCATCTCTGCCGACTGAACGCGCGGTGCGGGCGATGCTGCGGGCATGACGGACCCCTATGGTACAGTGAGGCGGAAGCCGCTCCTCACGCCGCGCCGGCCGCAATGCACACCATTCTCGAACTCGTCTTGATCCTGCTCGCGACTGCGGTGCTGGTGGTGGTCATGTTCCGCCAACTCCGCCTGCCTGCGCTGATCGGGTACCTGTTGGTGGGGATTCTCATCGGGCCGCATGCCTTGGGCTGGGTGAGCGACAACGTCCAGACCCGTCACTTGGCCGAGTTCGGGGTGGTGTTCCTGATGTTCAGCGTGGGCTTGGAGTTCAGTCTGCCCAGATTGGTGACGATGCGGCGCGTGGTCTTCGGCCTCGGACTGGCGCAGGTGGCGCTCAGCATCCTGCTGGTGTTGGGCCTGTGCCTCGCGGCAGGCGAGAGTTGGCGGACGGGGCTGGTGCTCGGCGGGGCGCTGGCGATGTCCTCCACTGCGATCCTGGCAAAGATCCTGGCCGAGCGGCTGGAGCTCAGCTCGCAGCACGGGCGATCGATCATCGGTGTGTTGTTGCTTCAGGACCTGGCCGTGGTCCCGCTGCTGATCCTGCTCCCCACACTGGCGAGCAGCACCGGGGACTTGGCGCAACGGCTGTCCCTCGCCTTCTTGAAGGCAGCGGCGGTTCTGGTTGCGCTGTTGTACGTGGGGCAACGTCTGATGCGCCCTTGGTTTCACCTCGTGGCGAGGCAAAAATCGTCCGAGTTGTTCATGTTGAACCTGCTGCTCTTTACGCTGGGTCTCGCCTGGGTCACCGAGCGGTCTGGACTGTCTTTGGCGTTAGGCGCGTTCCTGGCGGGCATGCTCATCTCCGAGACCGAATACCGCTATCAGGTGGAGCAGGACATCCGTCCGTTTCAAGACGTGCTGATGGGCCTGTTTTTCGTCACGATCGGGATGCAACTTGACCCCTTCGCGGTCAGCCGCCAGTTGCCCTGGGTCCTGGGCGCGCTGGCCGCGATGCTGGTGGTGAAGTCTGCGCTCATTACCGCGCTCAGCCGGGCGTTCGGGGCCGACCCCGGCACAGCGCTGCGCACTGGGATGGCGCTCTGCGCGGCGGGCGAGTTCGGGCTCGTGTTGCTATCCCAGGCTTCGCACCTACACGTGCTCGCGCCTCAAGCCACGCAGGTCGTGTTGGCGGCGATGATTCTGTCGATGTTCGCGGCGCCGTTCATCATCGAGCACAGCGAGCACATGGTACGGCGCTTCAGCGCTGCGGATTGGATGTACCGAGCGATGGCATTGCACAACATCGCCGCACAGACTCTTGCGGTCGAGAAGCACGTGATCATCTGCGGGTACGGACGCAGCGGCCAGAATCTGGCCCGTCTGCTGGAGCAGGAACACGTCGCCTGCATCGCGCTCGACGTCGACCCGGAGCGCGTCCGCGAGGCGGCCGCGGCCGGCGAGCACGTTGTGTTCGGCGATGCGGCTCGGCGTGAGGTGTTGGTGGCGGCCGGATTGATGCGGGCCAGCGCGCTGGTGGTGTCGTACGCCGATACCGCTTCCGCGCTCAAGATTCTCCACCTAACGAACGAACTGCGACCGGGAATGCCGGTGATCGTACGCACGCGCGACGACAGCGATATCGACCGCTTGAAGGCGGCCGGCGCGGCGGAGGTTGTACCGGAGATCTTGGAAGGCAGCCTGATGCTGGCGTCCCACGCTCTCATGCTCGTGGGCGTGCCATTTAACCGCGTGCTGCGGCGGATCCGAGACACACGCGAGCGACGCTATGACCTGTTTCGCGGATTCTTTCGCGGCGTGACCGACGAAACCGGAGAGGAACGCGACCGCGAGCAGCCGCGACTGCACTCCGTTACAGTCGTCTCCGGTGCCGCTGCGGCGGCGAGGACGCTAAGGGAGTTGGGATTGCCTAGCGATCGGGTCGAGGTCACCGCGGTCCGCCGCCGCAACGTCCGTAGCTTGGACCCAAACCCGGATATGCAACTCGCCGAGGGCGACGTGGTCGTGCTCCGCGGGTTGGAGAAGGACCTCATGGCCGCGGAGATGAAGCTGCTGCAGGGCTAGCACGGATAAGTGCGTATCCCGGGGTTTCCCCTCACAGCCTTACGCGTCGTCAGGTGTCGGTATCGGCAGGATTGTAATGCGCGGCCCCGTTTGCCCTGCGCGGTTGAAGCGGTCTCGCTCCCCATCAGTAAAGGGTCGCGGCGCCACAGTTGGGGTTAGCGCCGGTGACCTGCCAAATCGTGGCGCCCGTCAAGCAGCTCGTGCTGCTGCCAGTCGCAACGGGCGCGGTGCCGACGCTCTGCCAAGTGGAGAATTGGAACACGCCCGAATACGGCTGGCCATCGTCGACCTTGCGGTCCACCTCCGCCAGGATCTCGACCGGGATCTGGTTGCCGGTCTTCAGGTTATGTCGTGCTGGGTTCGCGCCGTTGCCGTACACCGCGTCCGCGACGAGCTGCATGAAGGTGCCGAAGGCGTTCTTCGGGCTGTTCGTTTCCAGAGGCGTCGTGTCGGTCGCCGCCATGTTGTAGCTCCCATTGAGGAAGCCCGCGGCGCCGAGATGAGTCCATACCAGAAGTTCTTCATGCTGTACCGAGCCGTTGACCGGCGTTGCACCGGATTGGATCTGACCGTCGCCGTTGCCGTTTAAGCAGGTGCCGGTCGGGCAGACCAAGTTCGTGGAGGCGCTGGCATAGTCCCCCGGCAGGGCACGGTAACGGTCCTGGAACCCGAAGAACGCCGCCGTGACGCCGTCCTTCTGGCTGATGAGATTGCGCACGCGTGCGCTCCGGATCAGCTCCTGGCCCTTGAGCACGCCGCCCAGGAGCAGCCCGATGATCACGAGCACGATCGCAATCTCGATCAGGGTAAAGCCCCTCGCCTTGGAAACCATGACTTCGCTCCTATTCATTTGACGCACGCACGCTGACTTGCGGTCTTGTTAGTACTCACTATCATCGTGGACCTATATCCGCCTAGCCGCCCGCATCCGGGTCGCTTGGCTGCCCGAGGCTGCGGGGCTTCCTAACTGGCCCGTGGCCCTACCGAAGCCTTGAAGCCCCGATGCGCCGGATGTTTATTCGCGATTGCCAGCATCCGTTTGGGCACCCGTGCTGGAGGCTCCGAACGCGCAAACAGGGTCTACTTTGACCTCACTCGTCGCCAAAACCATGCCAGCCAAAAAAAACGAGAAAGGTGAAGAGCTTACGCATGATTCTCCAAAAGTGCGCCAGGTTTGCCCCATGAGCTCTCCACGCAATCTCTCGCCGCTCAGCCCTAACCCAATGATTTAAAGAAAGAGTCGTCTACGGCTCGGAGAGGGCCCTCGGATGTAGCGCCAGGTGCAAGAGTCATCTTTTCGACATCGACGATGACTTTTCAGCAGCCTTCAACTGGTCCAAGCGTTCGAAGAGAAACCGCATCTCGTGTGGATCCGTCACGGTACCGCTCGCCAGCAGGCCTCCAAGCAGCATCCGAGCGGTTTCGTACTCACCCATGTCCTCATGGAAGAAGATGTGCATCTGCCGCGCCCAATGCGGCACTTCAGGCCCGGTCGCCTGCGCCGACAGCGCGGTTGCGAAGCGTAATGCCAGCGGCAGGTCATGCAGCCGATGTCGCGCCATGATCGCGGCGTGGGCCAGCCATGGCCACCGCCGGTTGGGGTCGGCTGAGAACTGGCGCGATACGAACTCCAGCATCTGGCGCTGCTTGTCCTCAATCGGGACCTGTGCGTACAGCTGCGAGGCCATGAGCAACGGGTATTGGCCACGCGGGTCTAGCTCCAGGATTTGCTCCAGCCAGGCCTGCACGCGGCCGTAATCCAAGCTAGCGAAGGGGATGCTGATGCCGGGTTGATTGTCGAACGCTTGCAGGTAAAGGGTCATGCCCTGCGCAAGCGGGATCGGGTCGCCGAGGCTGAGCACGCGCAGGACGGCCGACGATGGCGGGTACGGCAAGTCCTCGGCTCGGGCACTGGGACGAGGCTGCCATGCGCTGAAGATGAACTGGGTGGCCAAAGCCAATCCCAACAGCGCGAGCACTGGACGCGGTACGGAAGCGATTCGGCGCTCTCTCATGGCGCGCTCAGAGGTTCTTGCGATACAGGTCGAACATGCCGGCGAGCACCAACAGCGAGGAGTAGATCAGACACTGCAATGCCGCGGCGCCCACCTGCGCAACACCGCCTCCGTCGTCCAAGAGCCAGGACGTCAGGGTGAAGCGGCTTAGGTCCGGCAGCAACAGCGAGAGCAGAGCCACCGACCGGGCGATCAACCGGCTCAGCCAGTCCTCGGGGCTCAGCAGCTGGGATCCGGCCATCAGCCGGATCGCTGTCATGCTGCGGGCGAGCAGGTAAAAGGCAGTCGCAAAGCTGATGGCCGGCATGACCTGTGCAAACGTGATCGCGCTGAACAGCGCTAAGGCAGCCATCAGGACCAATTCCAGCGCCAGGCTGATCCCCCAGAGGGCAACTCCGGGGCCGGGGGAAGGCAGGGCCACCACGGCGGAGGTCAGCATCGCGATAGCCACGGCGATGCCCGCGAAGCCGACGAACTTCCCCAGGTAGTAGGCCGCCCTGGGCAGGTCGAGAGAGAGCAACAGTTCCACACCTTTGTCGTTGAACTCACGTGACATGCTGCTGACGACATGCAAGCTCAAAACGAAGACCGCGGCGATGCGTGTTGTGCCGGCAAGGAATCCCGTCTGCATACGTGCGGTCTCGGTTACGGCGACATGCTGTACGAACACGCTGCCAAGGAAGAGCAGTGCCAGGACGACGGCCATCACCAACGGCAGCCGTGTGCGCACCGCTTCCAGCAGCGTGAACGAGGCGATCGTGAGTGTCTTGTTCAGCGTCCGCAGCATCGGTAGCGTCCTACCCTTCGGCAAATGAGTGCGCGAGTAGAAGCGGCATCGAGGCCAGGATGCAGCACCCGGTGAACGAGACCGCTTCCCCGAGGCCGCTCCTGCGGGTGCTTCTCGCGGTGCGCCAGCAGGACTGGCTGGCGCTGATGCTGCTCGGCCTGCACTTCGCGATCGCCTTCGGAATCGACGACGCCGTCTCGCAGTCTTTCCTGTTGTTCCATTTCGGTTGCTTCCTGCTGTGGCAGCCTGTGTGGCGCAGCCAGCAGCGTCTTTATCTGGGCCAGGTGCTGTTGATCCTGGCTGCGGCGGCCCTACTCGTCGTCTCGGAAAGCTGGTGGCTGATAGCGCTGTGGCTTTCCGTACTGTTCGCCGTGATCGGCGGGGAGGTCCCCGGAATCAAAAACCTGGGACAACGCCTGGTTTCCCTCACCGCAGCCACGTACATCGTTTCGATGCTGCTGGTTTGGGTGGTTCCGCATCTGTTTGTGCAGCAGGACTTCACCGCCCTCTTCCTCAGTGCGGTGCGCTATGGGCCCATCGCGCCATTGATGCTGATCTTCGTGCTGAAGACCGACCGTCCGCGGGTGCCGGCAAGCTACAGCGTCGACCTGATCTACAGCCTGCTGTTGTTCCTCATGATCGTGGTCCTGGTGCTCGGCGCTTTCGTGATCAAGGAGCTGAGCCATGGCAACTACGTGGTCGCGCTGGCGCAAGCCTTGGTGGTCATCGGGGGAATCCTGGTCGCGCTGGCGTGGCTGTGGGACCCGCGTGGGGGCTTCGCCGGCATCGGCCAGCTCGTGACACGCTACTTCTTGAGCGTCGGCATGCGATTCGAGCGTTGGATGCATGGCCTGGCCAACTTGGCAGACCGCGAGCATGATCCCGATCGCTTCGTCGCCTTGGCGGTGGAAGATATGGCGGCCTTTCCATGGGTGCTGGGCATCGAGTGGGAGACGCGCAACGGGCACGGTCTCGCGGGAGAGGTCTCGCGACATGCCACGCCCTGCCGCTTTGGTGGGCTCGGTGTCACCCTGTACACGCGTTGGAGTCCCGGTCCGTCGCTGGTGCTGCACATCAAGCTCCTGGCGCGGCTGCTTGCGGACTATTACGAGGCCAAAACCCGGGAGCAGGAGCAGCGGCAAAGCGCCTATATGCGTGCAATATACGAGACCGGATCGCGCTTGACCCACGACGTGAAGAACCTGCTTCAGTCGCTCGGCTCGCTGTGCGAGGCGGTCGAGCAGAGCGGCGAAGCCGATGCCAGCGCACTGCGCCAGCTGCTGCAGCGCCAGCTGCCACAGATCAGCAAACGGTTGCAAGTCACTTTGGATAAGCTCACTGGGGCCGCCAATGCCATATCAGAGAGCGGGCCCGTTACGCAGTGGTGGCGCGAGCTGCAGCAGCGCTTTGCCCACGAAGAGATCGCCTTTGATGCCAGCCCGACACCCCCGGATGCGGTCTTGCCCGTGGATCTCTTCGACCGCGTGGCCGAAAATTGTCTGCAGAACGCGCTCGAGAAACGACGCACGCGGCCGGATATTCGGATCTCTGTGTCGTTGGGGTGGGAGCGTGGCTGCGTGTTGACGGTCTGTGACAGTGGAGAAGCGCTGCGCGGCCACCTCGCGCAGGAGCTGTTCTCGGCTCCCATCCATTCTGCGCAAGGCCTCGGGGTCGGCCTGTACCAAGCGGCGCGCCAGGCCACAGCAAACGGATATGCTCTTACCCTGGCGAGCAACGTCGACGGCAGCGTGTGCTTCGCACTGGCGCCGCAGACCTCCTCGGCCTACGTCAAGGAAGCTGACCCGCCTGCACCATCCGAGCGAACAGCAGTCCCGTAGGAACCCACAGAACCTGATCGTCGAAGTCGCCGCCTTGCCCGGCAGCGTTGCTCCCAGGTGGGCGCGCCCAGAATGGGCGGCTGCCGTCGTTGGAGTCGTTGTCGATCTCGTCGATGTTGGTGCTCGATGCGTTGCGCAGCGCAATTCCATCTACCGTCGTGCCGAAGTTGTTCAGCCCCTGTGAGAAGACCACCGCCGGCACGGGCAAAGAGCGTACCACCCACGTTGGCGTGCCCGAGCCGTCCCGGGTGCGCACCGTTTTGTCTCCCTGAGTCTCCAGCCTGAGGGCTCCGCTGGCGGTGAACACGGGCGTGACGCTATAGCGGAGAATCTTGCCCCAGGCGTCGACCTGCGACGTACCCAGGGTGGCCCAGGGGACGAAGCCAGTGCAATCGGCATCCCTGATGCACGGGGTGCCGCGCTCTACGCCGTCCGTGGCGGAGGCGGCCGGCCGTGGAAGGCGACCATGGATCATCGCGTAGCCGATCAGGCTGTCACGCGTTTCCTCGAGGATGCGCTGCGTCTCCGCGATGTTGCGCTGCTGCACCTGGGCGCGGAGCGGCACGAGTATGCTGCCAAGAAGCAGCGTCACCACGAGGAGCACCACCGCAAGCTCGAACAGCGTAAAGCCCCGCGATGCGTGTCGCAGAGGCACAGTTGGTCGATGATCCATCTTTTTTGTCAAATTATCTGGATATGACTACATCGTTGAACGTCGCCGATGCCGGCCCGCGCTTGAAAGAGGCCCAACCTGGCGATGCGCCCGAGGCATTGACGTCCTCCAGGTAGTTCGTCACGTTTGCCGCCGGGCCTCGCCGCTGCCAGGAACCAAGCGGACGCCCTGCCACCAAAACCACCACGCGTTTATCCTGCGCTGTGGTGGACGGGGATACGGTCAAACAGACTCCGCACCCGGGAGCGCCCGAACCCGGACCGTATGACGGCGCCAGTGCATAGAATACGAGATTCTTCCAGTTGTTCCACCATTTGTTTGCATCGGAGTCGGCGGCGATCGCACAGGAAGCCGGCCAAGCGCCGCTCATGGTGCCGGAGGTGTCGGCGGCTGTGGCGGCAAGCGTCTGGGGGAATCGCCCGAATAGCAGGCCGTTAGCGTCGGCCAGTTGCGCCGTGTAGTCCGCGCTGACTCGTGCGGCCCAAGGATAGCGGCCCCGGCGGCTCGTCGGGTTCGAAGCGTAGTCTTCGAGGCATTTCAGGGCCTCGCGCGCAACCCGCTGCTCCACGAGAGGCATCAGCTCCTCGTACCGGACCGCGAGCAAGATATCGTTGACAATTGGATTTCCGTGTTGGTCTTGGATCGGTCCGGCGACAAAGCCATCGTCGCTGGTTGTGTCGGAGAACGTCGCGTTGTCCTCGCGTAGGTTGGATGGGCCCGACGCCCAGCGAAGCGGTGGGCCGGCAACATCGAGGTAGTTGACCGGGTTGCAGCGGGCAGTGGTCGGGCCACTGCATCTGTCTGTCTGCTCGCAGTTGCGGACATCGGCGTCACCGGTACACCCCCGATCCTGAGCTCTGATCTGTCCCAGGCGCGTCAGGATCGGCCCCGGTGCAATGATGACAGCGATCGCACCGGAAGCCGCGTTCGTGCCGTCGTGGAGCATGGCACCACTGCTATCGCGCACGGTCAGCGTGCCCCCGGTGTCGCTGTTCAAGCAATTCGGGCCGCCCGCGATGGGACATTGATTCACGGTGGCGCGTTTGAAACGAGTGGAGAGCGCGTACCACAGGCGCTCGCCATCGCCGTCGCGCAGATCCGGCAGCCTGAGCGTTTTCCAGGGCAGCCTGCCGATTCTCTGGCTTGCGCTCGAGCAGGTGAGCTCGGCGTCGCCGTCGTTGTCCAGGTCTGGGCAAGGGAGATCCCCAGGCCTCTTCGCGTAGGTGTCGGGCTTGACCGCAACCGCGTACGCGATCAGCGCCTCGTGAGCGGTGCCCAAGGCCAGAGCCGTCTTGCGTTGGCGCTCAACGCCGGCTCTCGTGGCCGAGTTGACGCTGATCGCCAGAAGGGACAGGGCAATCACCACCGCCACGAGCAACGCGATCGCGGTGGAACCTTGCTGCGGACCGACCGTCCGCCAACGCGCTAACCAGCGCGGGCAGGTGGAGGGCTGGGGAAGGAGATTTGGTTTTCGGTTACGGCTGGTGCCGGCGCGTGCGTGCCGGCTCAAGGGAGCTGACCCGCCTGGACTAGGCGGTTGATCACGGTGTAGCGCGACACCCACAGGACTTGGTCGTCGAAGTTGGCTGTCGAGAACATCTGGTAGAGGAAATTCTTCCCATCCCCTGGTTGTTCATCCGCGGCGTCTTTGCCGAGGGAATACAGCACGAACACTGCATCGCCATTGGACAAGACATTGGATGGGGGGGCACTGCCGCAGGTCGTCGATACGACGCTCCCGGTGAATACGAACAGGTACGAGCATTGGGTGCCGAGTGCCCCGACACCAGCGTTGCGCATTCCTCCGGCAGCCGTGAACGAATTGGTGACGCCATTCACGGTCTGATTCGTGATCGCGTAGCGGATGCGGTTTTGCGCCGAAGTCCACCCGTCGATGGCAAGCCCTTGCGTGTCGATGCTTGTCAGGCCCAACTGAGTTCCGGGGATCAAGCCGGAGAAGCTCAGGCAGTTCCCGTTGGTTGTCGTTCCCCCAGCCGCGAAGGCTTCCCAGCCTCCGTTCGTGCTCGAGCCCGGGCATGGGAAACGTCCATTGGCGACGGCGTAGCCGATTAGCGCCTCGCGGATATCCTCGAGGCGCCGCTGCGTGTCGGTGTAGCTGCGCTGGTCGACCTGGTTGGACAGCGGCGTGATGAAGGTTCCGAGCAGCAGAGCTACCACCACCAAGACGATGGATAGCTCGATGATCGTGAAGCCGCGGATCCGCCCCACGTGACGCCCGTGATGGTGAGAGAAGGAACAGGTCATTGGTAGACCACCAGATCGTTGAATGTGGAGGTGGGTGAACCGGACTGGTAGGCCCACGCGCCTGCGCCGGAGCCGGTAGCGGTGGCGTTCGTACCTTCCAGATAATTGGAGAGCGTGTTGCATGGGGTCGGCGTCGTGCTGCACGTGGTGGAGCGCGTCTGCGTACCGATCGCGGGACCGGCCACCATGACCACTACCCGTTTGTTGCCTGCCAGCGGACTGACTGTCAGACACGTAGAGCCGGTGCACGTCGCCGGCGCTGTGCTCGCGGGTGCGTACCCGGCTGCGACGCCATAGAAGACGACATCCTTCCAGTTGACCCACCATGAGCCGCCCAGGTTGCAGTTAGCCGGCCAGCTCGAGGACATGGTGCCGCCGCTGTCGGTACTCGTTTTAGTGAACTTGCCGTTGTCTGGAACGCGCCCGAAATAGGTCCCGCTCTTATCGGCAAACGCGGACGTGACGGTGAAGGTCGTCGATGGGATGTCTACGGCCCATGGATAGCGTCCATTCCCAAACGTCCCGCCCTGATTCGCGCCGTAGCCACTCAGGCAAGTCAGCACCTCCTGCGCGACCCTGCGCTGTACCGCGGCCATGACATCGGAGAATTTGACCGTCATGATGACGTCGTTGATCTTGACCGGCGGGTTGGAGCCGGTGACGGTGGGATCGGCGATGGGTCCGCTGATGAAGCCGTTGGTGGTCCCGCCTTCGGTGAAGTTGGCGTTGTCTTCCTGATTGCCGACGGTGCCGGATACCGAGAGCACCGGCGCCTTCGCGATCTCGAGATAGTTGATCGGGTTGCACAGCGCCGTGCCCGTGTACACGATGTTCGGAGCGGTACCGGCGCCGGTGCAGACATTGGTCTTCTGGCAGTTGGTGATGTTGCTGTCCCCGGTGCAGGTGCGATTCTGAGGCGCGGCTTGGTCGAGGCGCGTGACGATCGCCCCTGGGGCGATGATGACTGCAACTGCGCCCGCCTGTTTCGTCCCATCGTTCACGACCAGGCCGGCGCTGTTGCGTACCGTGATGAATCCGCTGGTGCTGCTGTTCAGGCAACTCGTTTGTGCGGGGCTGGGGCACGTACAGGTGCTGTTCGGTGCGCTTTGCGGGGCGGGGCAGGCGGTCGAAGAGCTCGTGGCGCGCGGGTTCTCGACGAACTTGGCCGATACCGCGTACCACAGCCGCTCCCCATCGCCATCGCGCAAGTCCGGCAAGCCCAGCGTCTTCCACGGCAGCCGGCCGATCAGTTTGCCGTTGCACGGGCCGTCTGCCCAGCCGTCGTTATTGAGATCGGGGCAGGGCAGGTCCCCAAGGCGCGCGCAATTGCCGTTGCTGTCTTTCTTGAGACAGGCGGTCGCCGACACCTGCACGCCCGCGGCATAGGCAATCAGCGCCTGCTTGGCCGCACTCAACGCCTGCTCCGTCTGGGCAAGGCGAGTGGGCTTGGCGCCAGAATCCTTCGCCACGAAGGTCAGGATGGCGGCACCGACCATGACGCCGATCAAGGCGAGCAGGATCAGCAGTGCGAAGCCGCGTTGAGCTGAGTGGCTGTGTTGCTGCATTATCGTTCCTGCGCCTCTGCGCTCCCCGCAGAGGCTTGAGAGTCAGGCCCGCGGCCTTCTAGCCGATCACGGAGTTGTCGGGGTGAGCCCGATGAGGTAGTCCGATCGGCTGCCTCAATCTCATCCTCTTCGACTTCCTCCGCCGCTTCGCCCCGGCGCCCCTCGTAGCCCTCGGCGATCTTGCCGGTTACCAGGTCCGCTCTCTGGCCGACCTTCAACTTGAGCGTGCGTCGGTCGTCGGGAGTGTGCAGGACCACCGATGCCGGGGTTCCCGCCAGTACGTAGACGCGCATGCCGTCGTCGGTTTCGCCCTGCACCGATCTGCCGTTCAGCCATACCGTCGACATGCCGTCGCTGCGCTTGAGCACGCCGTTGACCGTGATGTCGCGCTCGGTGGGTGTGGGCTTCGGCTTATGCGTGGCGTCGGCCCGGATCTTGTTCCGGCGCGCGATGTCCAGGGCCGCTCGTTGCTCTGGGGTGAGCAAGAGCCGGCCGAGCGGCGCTTCGTCGGCCGAGGCCGGCGGGGCGAAGAGACACGCCAGCAGGATGGCGCCGAGCTGCCTCACGACTTGTGCTCCTCGCCCCCAGCCGTGGGGATGGTGATCCACGCAAGCGCACACTCCGCCGTGAGCGTGGGGCGATTCACGGGCACTACAGGGTCATTCGTCAGGCGCCGCAGGTTGCATTCGTTTACTGAGAACTGACCGACCTTTAGGGCGGCGAGCGCCTGGAAGAAATGCAATAGGTCTTCTTCGTGCAGCAGGTCGAGGCGCAGCTGCATGACCGATTCGCGCACCGGCAGGCTCCCCGCGTTCACCTCGTTCAGGAAGGTGTATGCCTGCTGCACGCTCACCTCGTAGTTGACGCCGTAGAGGTCGGTTTCACTGTTGGCGACGCGTAGCGCGTCGATCCAGCCGATACGTTGCTCTTCGCCCACCACGCCTTCGCGTTCGAGGCGGAGGTACGGACCCACATAGCGTTCGATGACCGCGCGCTCCGAATCCGACTGCTGCACGTGGCTGCGGGCCTGCGCCAGGAGATCCTCCTGAGCTCTTACCTCGTCGCGCGCTTGCGCGGACACCTTGCCCGAATACAACACGGCGCCCGTGCCGAGCGCGCACACCGCAGCAAAGACAACGAGCGGTACGCCCACGGCGCGCAGGTCCTTGGACGACATGTTGAACACGGCGTTACACTCCTGGCTTGAGCGTGACTTCGACCACGAACCGAGCCGGCTCCGTGCCCTCCCGTCGCGGCGCGGTGGTGCTGCCCGACAGAGTGCCTGACGAAGCCACGTTGAGCGGCACCTTTACGATCTTCGCACCGGCGACTTTGTCGTTCGTGCCCAGATCCCGCGCGAAGCTGTTCAGGCTCGCCAACGTCTCCTTGTAGTCGCCCGGTGTTCCGGTGAGCTCCACGTCCAGCAGCGCCGATTGCGACAGAGGCAGCGTCGCCGCGCCGCCTTCCGCTGAGGTTGCGGTGCGCCCCACCTTCCATTGCAGGGCGTTGAGCCTTACATTCGGGTAACGGTCCAGGGTGTGGCTGACCACTTGGAACGCGGTGTCGGGAAGCCGACCCATTCCGGCGATCCGCTCGGCCACTTCCACCGTGAGCTTGAGCTGCTCGGAGGGGACCGGGGCGGGAGGAAAGCTGCGGCTGAGCTTCTGGTATCTGAGCGTCTCCTGCTGCGCAAGGGTCTCAAGCTCCGCCGCCCGCCCCTTGAGCCCGATCAGCTGGTACACGTTGAGACCGGTCCACAGAGCTGCGACCAGGGCGCTCGCCGAGGTCGCGGCGTAGATCCGGCGCGTGAGCCTGTGGCGCACGAACGCGCTTGTCATTGCCGGCGGCGCGAGATTGAACTTCGGCGAGCTCTCGTGTCCGAGCAGGAACAGATGGAGTGCGTCGGGGCTCGAGGCTAGCGTCTCCCGATCGATGCCGACCTTCGATACGATCTCTTCAGGGCCCACGCGCAGCGCGCGGATATTGCGCCGACCGGCGACTACCGCATCGGTGAGCGGAGCAAGGGCTCCGTCGTGGTCTAGAATGATCACGGTCAATACGTCATCCACGTGCATGACGTTGAGCGCGTCGAGGTACATCCTTGTATTGCGGATCTCCTCGGCGCTGAACTCGATGCTCGCGCTCTGGGCGTGGCGCAGCGGCGTAAGCCGGCTGATGCGGAAGCGCTGGTCCTTGAGGAAGGTTTGACGCACCCCCGCCTCGTGCTTGGACACGAGCAGCAGATTGGGTTCCTTGAGCTCCAGCTTCTTGAGCAGTCCCAGGCTCAGCGTCGGGAGCAGAAATACTCCCGCCACCGACGCGGCGTTCGCGGTGAGGATCTGCAGCCAGGTGGAGAAGCCGTCCGGGTTGGTCAGTGCAGCGAACAGGTATCGATCGTCGCGTCGCCTCGACGTCTCCCGCTCTTGCATGACGGCGCCATAGTACGGGGTGGTGCGATACAGCTGCTTGAGCTTGCGCTCCAGCATCTCGCGCCGGTCTTGACCGAGCGCGTGGGGCAGCGTCTCGATGCGATAGTCCTCGTCCAACGTGTCCGCCATCAGATAAACGGGCAAGCCACGTGCGCCGCGCAGCATGTCGGCAAAACCCTGATGATCTGCCTCATGCGACTCTTCGAAGCGGCGCAGCGACGCCAAGCGGCGCCCGCCCCACACTGCGGCTGTGAGATGCCGAGCGGAGACGCAGAGAACGAGTTTGCGAGCCATCGCGATTAGAATTTAATTTTGCCCAGAATGTCGTAGATCGGTGTCAGCACTGAGAACAGGATCAGTGCCAGCAATCCCCCCAACACCAGTGTCATGGTGGGCTCAAGCAACTTAAGTGCCTTATCGATTGATTCACGAACGTCACGCGTGTAGAAGTAGCTGATGTTCAGAAGAGCCGTATCCAACGCCCCGGTGTTCTCTCCGACTCGGATCATGCGGATGACGAGCGGGGGGAACAGTCCGATATTGTGAAATGTTTCGCTCATGCTTTCACCGGCGTTGATGAGTTGTGCTGCACGTTGTAGGCCATCGGCGATCACGCGGTTGCCCACGATCTCCTCGCTGGTCTTCATCGCCTCGAGGATGGTGATCCCGGACCTGTACATCAGTGCGAAGAAGCTGGAAAAGCGCGACAGGATAATCTTCTGCAAAATCGGTCCGGTCACTGGGAGGCGCAGCTTGAGGTAGTCGAAGTAGTAAGCCGCTTTGGGGTTGGTTCTGACCAAATACGCCCCACCGGCCGAGACCATCACCGGGAGGGTCAACACCACGTACCAGTAAGTCGCGGTGAAATTTGACACCCCGATCAAGACACGCGTCTGCAACGGGAGCGGCAGGTTCATGCTCTTCAGGAGCGTCACCACCTGCGGCACCAAATACAAGAGGAGGAACAGCGTGACCGCGCACACAACCGTGAATACCAACGCGGGATACATCAGCAGGCGCCGAGTCTGGGACACCAACTCGTCCTGCCACTTGAGCGCGTTTCCCAGACTCTCAAACACCTCGGTGAGCCGGCCGGATTGCTCGCCGGCTTTGACCAGGCTCACGAACACGGGGCTGAACACGGCGGGGAAGCCTGCGAGACCCTGTGACAGCATCTTTCCGCCCTCGATGTCCTCGAGGACCGAGGAGAGGATCTCTCGGAAGCGGGGATTCTCCGTGGCCTCGCGCAAATCGCGCAGGCCTTCGAGCAGCGGGATACCGGAGCGCGAGATCTGCTCCAAGTCGAAGCACAGAGTGATCAAGTCGCGGCGATTGATCGTCCCCGTGGTGACCAGGACACGGCTGCTGCGTAAGGCCCGGAACGTGATGAGATCGAGGCCCATGCGCTTGAGGCGCAGCTCCAGGTCGGCCTCGTTGATCGCATCGAGCTTGCCTCGCGCTGGGCGCCCCAGCTTGTCTATGGCTTTGTACTGATAGGCAGGCATGGAGCTGGAAAGCTGGCTTGCGCCGCGTGCTGCGGGGGCTGGCCGCGCGGCGCGCCTAGCCGGCTAGTGCAGGTGCTGCGTAAGATCCACGGACCGCGCCACCTCGGCGATGCTCGTTGTGCCGTCGAGGATGCGCGCGATGCCTTCCTCCACCAGCGGTCGAAACCCCTTCTCGGTGGCCAGCGTCCGCAGCTCCTTCGACGTCGCCCGGTGTGCCACCAGCTCATCCATGTCGCCGTCCATGCGCAGGATCTCCATGATGGCGGTGCGTCCGCGGTAGCCGCGGAAGTTGCATAGTTTGCAGCCCGTCGGGCGATGGATCTGCAGGGCGCTGTCCGGTTCGATCCCGAGAAGCTGCCGCTCTTCGTGAGACGGCGAGTAGGCCTCCTTGCATTGGGCGCAGAGCATGCGGACCAGTCGCTGCGCGATGACGCCGATGACATTGCCGGCGATGATGTCCGGGAGAATCCCGATATCGAACAGGCGGGGGAAGGCACCCAGTGCGGAGTTCGTGTGCAACGTCGTGTATACCTGGTGGCCGGTCATCGCGGCGCGGAACGCCATCTCGGCGGTTTCCTTGTCGCGCACTTCGCCCACCAGGATGATGTCGGGATCCTGACGCATCATGGCGCGGATGCCATTCACGAAATCCACCTTCGCCGCTTCGTTGACGGAGGTCTGCCGCATCAGCGCCACCGGGTACTCGACCGGGTCCTCCAGCGTCATGATGTTGACCGACTCCACGTTTACCTGCGAGAGCAACGAATACAGCGTGGTGGTCTTGCCGCTGCCGGTGGGGCCGGTGATGATCAGGATTCCTTCCGGCCGCGCCAGCATCAGCGATAGCATGTTGATCAGGTGCTTGGGCAGCATCATCTGGTCCAGACTGATGATGGACTTTTCGCGGTCAAGCACGCGCAGCACGATGTTCTCACCGTGAATGGTAGGCTGGGTGGCCACACGGAAGTCCACCGGCCGTCCGTTCAGGTTGAGCGTGATACGCCCGTCTTGTGGCGCGCGCGTCTCGGCGATGTTCATGCCGCTCATCACCTTGACCCGCACGACGATTCCCGGCCAGTAGTTCTTGTGGAGGCTGCGCACCTGTTCCAAAACGCCGTCGATCCGATAGCGGATGCGCAGAAATGCGAACTCCGGCTCGAAGTGGATGTCGGAAGCGCCGCGCTTGATCGCATCGACCAGCAGCGCCCCCACCAAGCGCACGATCGGCTGCGTGTACTCGTCGCTTCCTCCTTGCAAGCTCTGATAGTCGATCTCTCCGGTTTCGATCTCCCGCAAGATCCCGTCGACCGATAGCTCGTGTCCGTAAAATTGGTCCAGGCAAGCCTCGAGCTGAGCTTCACTGGCCAACACGGTCTTGATCTTGACGCTCTGACCCAGCGTCGCGCGCAGCTGGTCCAAGGCGCCGACATTGAAGACTTCGGTGATGGCAACGGTAAGGACCTGTTGCTGGTTGTCGAACGCGATGGGCAGCACTCGGTGCCGGCGAGCGAACTCCTGCGGGATCAGCTTGAGTGCATCGGCGTCGATCACGACCTGGGTGAGGTCGATGCTCTCCTGCCCGATGGTGCGCGCCATGATGTCCCGGATCACCGCTTCGGTGACGAAGCCGAGACGCACCAACAGGCGGCCGATCGGGACAGACTGATTGCGCTGTTCGGTCAGCGCGATGCGCAGCTGATCCGGGGTGATGAGCCCCTGTTGGATCAGCAGCTCGCCCAGGCGAAGTTTTTTCCGGTGTTCAGACATCGTCCTGGCGCGGCTATTCGACCCGGGCGGCGAGCTGCCCGATGCGCTCGATCACCCGCTTCTGATCGAAGTTCGCGTGACTCTGCTGCAAGCTCAGCTCCAGAGCCTTGCGGTAGTAGGCAAGCGCGAGCTTGGGCTGGTTCAGGTGCTCCAGACCGACGGCCAAGTCATAGGCGTAGTCGGCGTTGTCGGATTGCATCTGATAAGCCTCGAAATAGGCGGCTTGGGCGCGAGGCCAGAGGCCTTGTCGAGCGTAGAAATTGCCCAGACTGAAATACAGATACGCGGAGGGTTCTCGCGCGATCAGTTGCTTGAGCTTGGATTCGCTGGTGGCCGGGTCCGCTTGTCCGAGTATGTCGATCAGGCCGGCCTGAGCCACGGCATTGCGTGGCTCGAGCTCGAGTGCCCGGTCATAGAAGCCCACCGCCTGCTGAACGTGACCCCGGTGTGCGGCGATCGCGGCCAGTCCGAGCATGGCATCGACGCTATCCGGATCCGCCTGCGCACTCTCACGGTAGAGCGCTTCGGCCTCGTCGAGCTTGCCGTCCTGCAAGGCCTGATAGGCTTGGATGAGGCGCTGAGGCGGCATCTTGGCAGGTGTCGGTTCAGTCCGTCTCGGCCCGACCACGTCTGTCATCGGTGCGGTTTCCACTGGCGTTGCGGCGGCGGCGGGGCCTGCGGCGGCGCTCGGGGCCGGAGCGACGCGGCTTGCCACGCTATCGGTTGGGGCCGCCCGGGGCGCCATGGCGGATGCGGGGGAAGGCGGGACTTGTCCCTCAGCCGGGGTACCCGGTTGGGCGCCTACATGCACACTCGGAGTAGGAGTCGGTCCCGGCGCTGAGCGCAACTCCTGGCCTGCTGGCGCTGATGCCAGGGCAGGCGGTGACGCGGCCGATGGTGCCGCTGTGGGCGGGGGCACGGCGCCGGGAGAAGGTCCAGTTCCCGCGGCGTTCACTACAGGAGCGGAAGGATTGCTTGGGCGCACGGGCGCCGCAGGCGGAGTTTTAGCAGTGAGCGCTTGCGTGAAGAGATCGCCCCGTAGCGCTCCTGGGTGAAAGATCTCCAGGTAGACATACACGCTGTAGAACAACAAAAAGATACCGGCAGCCACTGCGAATACGGGCACCGGATGATCCCGCACCCAATCGACCCAGCCGGCGGACCGCGTTTCACTCGCGCGCAGGAACATCGCGGCCTGGGCGGAGGTGGCCGCTGCAGACGGTGTGTCAAACGGCTCGAAGGGTTCCGCGCGCGCCTCCGTGTCCTCCGGACCGAACACGTCGGCATCTGCCAGCGCGAGCTCCGTCTGGGGTGCGTCCGGCTCCTCCCTCTCCGGCTCGTAGCTGAGATCAGCGACCTGTTGCGGCGCTGCCTGTCTGGGCTGCGCGGCGGCGCTGCTCGGTGCGGGTTCCGCAGGACCGGGAGCGGAGTCGCGGTTTTGCGCAGCCTTCTGCAAGGCCTGAAGCAACAGGCTCATGGTGTCTGCCCGGTCTGGTCGATCGCCGGCAGGAACTTGCGCAGATGCTTCAGCTCGTCGCTATCGAGGGACGGGTTGGTCACCACCGTCGGGCGGATGAAGATGACCAGCTCGACCTTCTGGACGGTGTCATTGCGGTACTGAAAGGCCTCGCCCACGCGCGGAATATTGCCCAGGCCGGGAATCTGGTCGGTGTTACGCTGCACGGTATCGGTCATCAATCCACCCAGGATTGCCGTCTGACCGCTCACCAGCTGGAGCACAGACTCCATCTCCTGGACTTGGACCTGTGGGACGAGGTTCGTCAACGGGGTCTTCAGCGGGTTCCCGAAACTGTCGAACTGCAGCGCCGGATTGGGGTCGGGAACGAATTTCTCGACGCGCGTGATCGTCGGCCGTACCGTCAGCGTGACCACGCCGTTGTCATTCACCTGCGGCGTCATGCTCATAATGAAGCCGACCGCCACGGTCTGCGGCGTCGTGGTCACCGACTGCAGGTTCTGGGCGGAAACCGAGCCTTGACTGATCTGCGACTGGATCAGGAAGTACACCACGTTGTCCACCACCTTGAGCAGCGCGGTCTGGTTGTTCAACGCCATCAGCTGAGGGCTCGACAGCACCCGCGTCTTGCCGAACTGCTCCAGGAGCTTGACGTTGATATTGAGCTGTCCCGTATTCGAGGTGTTGTTCGAGTATCCGATCGTCAAGCCGGTCGGCGGCCCCCCTCCCGGGCCGAGCGTAGCCGGGGTCAACGCTTGTAAGAAACTGAACCCGCCGCCGCTGAAGGCAAAGCGACTCCAGTCGACGCCGGCCTGATAGGTCTTGGATAGCGTGACTTCGGCGATCGTCGCCTCGATCAGCACTTGCCGCTGGACCGAGTTCATCACGCTGTCCAGGTAGGCCTGGATGAGCTGATGCTGGCGCTCGGTCGCGATCACGGAAATCGTGCCCGCGACGGGGTTGGCCACGATGTCCAACTTGGGGTCGGCGCCCGGGTTCGAGGCCGACGAGCCGAATACGGTCTGAAACAGGCTGCTGGCATTTTGACCCGCCCGTGCAACCGCCTCGGCTTGCGCCAGGCGTTCCTCGCGCGCGGCTCTCGCCACTTCGGCCTGAGCCTGGCGATCCTCGGCGCTTTGCGCGAGCGCTCGAGTGGAGTTGAGGATGCTGCGGATATTGTCTTGGATCACCTCCCAGAAGTTGTTCTTGGCCGTGCTGGTCACGGAGGTCGACGACGCGCCACCGGATTGACCTTGCCCGGCGCCGCTCGTCCCGCCGCTGGCGCTGATCTGCCCGCTCACCGCGATCGTGGAGTTCGTATCTCGCGTCATGTTGACGTAGTCGACACGGTAGGTCTTGAGATACGGCGTGTCGGGACTGACCACGATGGTTCGGCCCTCGACGCGGTAGCGCATGTTGACCTGCCGGGAGATGCGGTCGAGGATCGAGGGCAGCGTCTCGTCGATCGCGTTCAGGCTCACCAGCCCTTTGAGGCCGGGATGGATATCGATGTTTTCCTTCGTGTCCCGGGCCAGTGCCAGCAGCAACTCTTTGATCGGCACCTCGTGCACCACGACGCTATAGGTCGGCGCCTTCGTCCTGGGCTTGGGAGGCGGCACGAACGTGTTCGTGGTCACCGGCGGCAGGATGTTCTCCTTGTCGCCGGTCGGGGGAACCGTCGCCTGGCTGAGATGGCCCTCGGAGGGCGGCACAGTCGGCTTGTACGCGCAGGCGAACAGCAGGATTGGCGCGAGCAGACTTACCGCCCAGGAGGAACCACGCGTGGCGAATGCGATGCGGCGCATAAACCTCGAGCCGGTTTTCAGTCGAGCCTCCGCCTCTTCTCGGGACAGCCTACGCGAGGGCGGTGCATGCTCGCGCCTACTGGAGCCGTCTGATGCAGTGCGGGCCGCTTCGGCTCACTTGTCGTGCGAACGGCCGGCCGCTGGGGTCCGCCGCTCCATCACGATGCGTTCCTCAGGCCAATCTCGGATCGGATACCCTGGACGGTGCGAACGTAGGGCCGGTTGGCTTTGAGTTCCCCGGGCAGCGCCTCCAGCGAGTGCAGCGCTTCCGCGCGACTGCGGAAGGAGCCATACAGGACGGTCATGGATGGCTGCCGATTCGCCACCGTGCGGTACACGAAAATCTGTTCTAGCTCAATATACTTTCCAAGGAGATCGAGATAGTGCCTCAACAGCGCCGGCTGATTCGAACCCAGCAGCTGGATGCTGTAGGTGGCTGCGTCGGCCTTCTCAAGCCAGCGCCCGGTGGCAAGCAAGCGCTGTTCCAATAGGTCCCCCTCCACGGAGGGACCGCCACCCAGTGCCGCCTCGTTGCCCGGCGGGCCGCTGGGCATGGGAGCTGACCTCATGGCTATCGGCACAGGAGTGCCAGCTGCGGATGCGAGTTGCGTACCCGGGAGAACAGCGTGTCCCGGTGCCTCAGTCGCTGATTTCACCGGCCCCCGGGCGCCTGCGTCGTTGGACCTCTTGGCGGTTGGCGGCGGGGCTAGAGGTGGCGTCCCGACTGCGGCGCTCGCTGCGCGTGCATCGCCTTGCGCTGAAGCGCCGGGATGCAGGGAGGAGAAGTACCACACCGCCGTCGCCAAGCCACACAGCGAGAGTCCCGCAACTGTGAATGCGAGCCGCCGACGAGGCGGTCCGCCGGGGGCGTTGGTGAATTCGCTCTCACGGACCGCCGCCCGTACGTGCCTGAGATTCACGTTGTGGGTGGATTCGGAGAATGCCGCGAGCAACGCTTTGTCCGCCACGATATTGATCCGGCGCGTGAGTCCGCGTGTGACTCGGGCCATGTAGCGGATCACGCTAGGGCCGAAAAGATCGGGGCCGTGGTAACCGGCGGCGCGCAGCCGAAACGCTGTGTAGGCACGGATGTCCTGCGCACTCAACGGGGGTAAGGTGAAACTGTGCGTGATGCGCTCGCGCAACTGCCTGATCTCGGGGCGTCGCAGATTGCTGTCGAGTTCCGGCTGACCGAAGAGAACGATCTGCAGCAACTTATGCTGCTTGGTTTCCAGGTTCAATAGCAGCCGGATCTCCTCCAACGTCGCGATCGGCATGCTCTGGGACTCCTCGACAAATACCACGACCTGTCGCCCCTGTGCATGGCGGGACAACAGATATTCGTTCAACGCGTGCATCACTTCCAACCGCGCGGCATCTTTCGCGATTGGCACTTGCAGCTCGAACGCGATGGCGTGCAGGATCTCTTCGGGAGACACGCTGGGGTTGGCGAGGTATACCGTCTCGACCGTGGGCGGCAGGCGCGCTTGCAGCACGCGGCATAGCATGGTCTTGCCGCTGCCGACCTCGCCGGTCACTTTGATGATTCCTTCGCCCTGCGTGATGGTGTAGATCAGCGCCTCGAGCACGGCCCCGCGGTTGCCGCCCTCGAAGAAGCAGTCGGTGTCCGGAGTGATCTTGAACGGCGGCTGAGACAGCCCGAAGAAGGCGTAGTACATCAGATGTCTGCCGTGTTGCGCTCGGCAGCCGGGGCCGCCGCGTAGTTCTGCATCCGGCTATACAGCGTGGTGCGATGTACGCCGAGCAGTTTGGCCGCGTGACTCAGGTTGCCATTGGTGAGGGCTAGCGCCGCTTCTACATAGCAGCGTTGGATGCGCTGGAGCGTGTCATCCAGGCTGAAGCCGGCCTGCGCTTGCAGCTGGCGCTTAGCTGCTTCGACGGCAGCGCGGAAGTCGGTACCAGGCAGCGCGTCCTCGATGCGCGGTTCGTCCGGCTGCACGTCGAGCTCGGCGAGGAGCTGTTCCGCGTTGACGATCTCGCCGGCATACCTGGTGATCAGGCGGATTACGATGTTGCGCAGCTCCCGAACGTTGCCCGGGAAGCTGTAGTCCATCCAGATCTGCTCTGCGTTCGGATCGAGGTGGAACGGGACTGCGCCGCTTTGGTTCGCGTAGAACTCGGTGAAATGGGACAGCAAGCGATGCTTGTCATCCCCCAGTTCGCGCAACGGCGGCACGGCAACGGTGAATACGCTGAGACGGTGATACAGGTCGGCACGAAAGCGTCCGCCTTTGATCTCCTGGCGAAGGTCGCGGTTGGTGGCTGCGATTACGCGTGCCTGACTTACCCGGCTCTGCGTTTCACCTACGCGCTGGTATTCACCGTTCTCCAACACCCGGAGGAGCTTGGCCTGCAGCTCGAGTGGCAACTCTCCGATCTCGTCCAGGAAGAGGCTGCCGTCGCGCGCTTCCTCGAAATAGCCGCCGCGGGCCTGGGTTGCTCCGGTGAATGCACCCTTCGCATGCCCAAAGAGCGTCGCTTCCACCAGGTTGGGTGAGATCGCGGCGCAATTCAGGGCGAGGTAGGGTTTGGCGGCCCTGGCGCTTTGGCGGTGCAGCGACGCGGCCACCAGCTCCTTGCCGCTCCCGGACTCCCCCTCGATCAGGACCGGGAACGGGGAGTCGCAGTACAGGCGAATCTGCTGCCTGAGCTTGGTGATGGCCGGGCCCGAGCCGACGATGCCACTGTCCGCGCCCTGCGCCACGCGCTCTGCCGCGGTGATCGTGCGCGCGTTGAGCAGCAGTTGCTTCAGCCGCTGCGGCTCGCACGGCTTGGCCACGAACTCGATCGCGCCCAGGGCTCGCGCATGGCGTGCGTTGCTCTCGTCATTCTGGCCCGACAGCACGAGGATCTTGATGTCGGGCGACAGGGCGAGCAGCTCGTTGATCAACCGAAACCCCTCGTTCGGGCGATGCGGAGCGGGAGGAAGCCCGAGATCCACGAGTGCCAGCTCCGGAGTTCGGTCGAGTTGCCGCAGAAGACTCTTGACCTGGTTCCTCGACTCGGCGACGTACACGTTGAAGTCCCGGCCCAACACGAAGTCGAGCGTATCGGTGATCAACGGATCATCGTCGACGATCAGCAGGTCGGGCTTAGTGGCTGCAGCTGATTCCACCATCTATGCTCGCGCTGCCTTACGGGATGTTGACCGATCGTGCGGACCGGGCCTGGGCATTTGTCGCCCGAATCATCTGCTCGAGACGCGGCGGTATGCCGTGGCAGCCGCCTGCCGCCCGTCCTCGCCGCCAGTGCGTCCGGTTGCCCGCGCGTTCGACCCAGCCGGTGGAACATCCCGCACCCGGCTTGAACGGGCGACCCGCTTTGGCGCCCCAGGCATCCGCTTCGTCCTGGTACGACTGCATGGCGTATTCGATCTAGGCAGCGAGTTCGGCGGACGGCTCGATGCAAGCGAGGAAAGCCTTCTCGAGGTTCGCGTCGTCGTGCCGCCCGCGCAGCTCGGCGGGGCTGCCGGTGAAGCGAAGCGCCCCGTCGTGGATCACGGCCATGCGGTTGCAGAGCTCCTCCACGTCGGCGAGCACATGCGAGGTGAAGAAGATCGTCCTGCCGCCATCCCGCAGCTCCTTGAGCAGCCCCTTGAGCAGAGACCGTGCCTTGGGGTCCAGGCCGCTGATGGGCTCATCCAACACATACAGATCCTTGCGGGCGAGCAAACATGCGGCCAGCCCAAGCTTCTGGGTCATGCCTTTCGAGAACGCACGCACGGGCTTCGCCAACGCGGAGACGTCCAGGTCGAGACGCTGCAACATGCGCTCGGCTTCCTGCCGATCGCACACCACCCCCTGCAGCCGCAGCATGTAGCTCAAGAAGTCCCAGCCCCTCAGGTAATAGGGGGGGGTGAAGCGCTCCGGCAAGAAGGACAGGCGTGTGCGCGCGTGCGTGATGCGATGGGATACACCGAACACTTCGATCTCGCCATCGTCGGGTTCGGCGAAGTCGAGCAGGCACTTGATCAAGGTCGTCTTGCCCGCGCCGTTCATCCCCACCAAGCCAAAAGTCTCGCCGGCGCAGACGTCGAGGGTGAAGTCCCGAAGCGCGGGGGCGCTGCCATAGCGCTTGCTTACGCGCACGAAGCGCAGGGCGGGCTGAGCGTCTCGTCCGGTGGCCATGTGTGGTATTGAGATACGGCGGCGGCGGCTGGGTTGTTATCGGCTGGGGAGCCGCAAACTGCAGCAAGATGCGCGCCGCATCCGCCGCCGCCCGCCAAACCGGGGTACAATCCGCCGCGTTTCTCGACCGGTCCCCGTGAGTCCCGACCCCCTCGTAGAGCTGCGCGACGTCGAATTCCGCTATGACGCGCGCCCGGTGCTGACCGGGATCAATATGGCGGTTCCGCGCCGCAAGGTGGTGGCCATCATGGGGCTCAGCGGCTCCGGCAAGACCACGATCCTGAGGCTGGTGGGGGGGCAACTGTCGCCCAATCGCGGCGCCGTCGTGGTTGGCGGCCAGGTCATCCGGGAGCTGTCGCACTCGGGCCTATACCAGTTACGCCGGCGCATGGGCATGCTGTTCCAGTTCGGCGCGCTATTCACCGACTACTCGGTGTTCGAGAACGTGGCGTTTCCTCTGCGGGAACACACGCGCTTGCCCGAGGCGCTGATCCGCGACCTTGTGCTGATGAAGCTCAATGCGGTCGGCCTGCGGGGGGCGGCTGACCTGATGCCGGAGGCGCTCTCCGGCGGCATGGCCCGGCGCGTCGCGCTCGCTCGCGCCATCGCGCTCGACCCGATGTTGATCATGTACGACGAGCCGTTCACCGGGCTGGACCCGATCTCCACTGGAGTGATCGCCAACCTCATCCGGCGCCTGAACGACGCGCTGGGCGCCACGTCCATCGTGGTCACCCATGACGTGGAGGAGTCATTCAAGATCGTCGACTACGTGTACTTCGTCTCGAGCGGCGTGATCGTGGCTGAGGGCACGCCGGCTGCACTGCTCGACTCCGGCGAACCCTTCGTGCGCCAGTTCGTGCACGGTGAGGCGGACGGGCCGGTGCCTTTCCACTATCCGGCCCGGGAGTATGCCCGTGACCTCCGCTTGGAGCGGCGCACGTGATCGGCGCGGTCGAAGGCGCGCTGCGCACCGTCGGGCACCTGGCCGTCGATGGCGTATGGAAGCTCGGTGCGGCAACGCGTTTTTCCTGGTACGTGATCAGCCGCTCGCGTGAGAGCATCCGCCGGCCGCAGCTCACCCTGAACGAGATCTACTTCAGCGGCACGCTGTCTCTGATCATCATCGTGGTCTCGGGGATGTTCGTCGGTTTGGTGCTCGGGCTGCAGGGATACGAGACGCTCAAGCGGTACGGATCGTCGGAGGCGCTGGGCACGCTGGTTGCCCTGGCGCTAGTGCGCGAGCTCGGCCCCGTGGTGTCCGCGCTGCTGTTCGCGAGCCGCGCCGGGTCCGCGATCACCGCCAAGATCGGCATCATGAAGGCGACGGAACAGCTCTCGGCCATGGAGATGATGGCGGTGGATCCGTTCGCGCGCGTGCTGTCCCCGATTTTCTGGGGCGGTGTCATCTCGATGCCGCTGCTGGCGGCGATCTTCAGCGCGATGGGTGTGTTCGGCGGGTACGTCATCGGTGTGGTCATCATCGGCGTGGACTCCGGCGCCTTCTGGTCCCAGATGCAAGCGAACGTGGATCTGCGCGAGGACATCTTGAACGGAGTGATCAAGAGCGCCGTGTTCGGCGTCGCCGTGACCCTGATCGCCTTGTTCGAAGGCTACGATGCTCCGCCCACGGCGGAGGGCGTCTCGTACGCCGTCACACGCACCGTAGTCACCTCGGCGCTGGCCGTGCTGGCGCTGGATTTCGTTCTCACCTCCTTCATGTTCACCGGGCTCTGACCATGAAACGCACGACAGTAGACTTGTGGGTTGGCGTCTTCGTCACCGCGGGCCTGATATCGCTGCTGACACTGGCGCTCAAAGTGGGCAATGCGACCAGCGTGTCTGCCGCCGATTCGTACACGGTCGTGGCGCAATTCACCAATATCGGCGGCCTCAAGCCGCGCGCGCCGGTGAAGAGTGCCGGGGTGGTCGTCGGGCGCGTAGACGGTATCGCATTCGACGATCAGAATTTCCTGGGCAAGGTGACCTTGCATATCGATAAGCGCTACAAGTTTCCAAAGGACACCTCTGCGTCGATCTTGACCTCCGGCCTGTTGGGTGAACAATACGTCGGGCTCGACGCGGGTGCCGATGCGGTCAATCTGAAAGACGGCGACCAGATCAAGCTCACACAGTCGGCCGTCGTGTTGGAGAAGTTGATCGGCCAATTCTTGTACGGCAAGGCGGCCGAAGGCGGCGAGAAGAAGTAGGCGGTGTCGGGTTGCGTTTCACGACGGCGGCTCTACAACGGTCGGCTAACACGGCGAGAGGAGCATCTCGGGGATGACTGCGGCTGATGCACGGCAAGCGGCGAGCGGCCTGGCGCTGGTGCTCGCGCTCTGGGGGTCGGGCTCGACACTGGCCCAGGAAGCGCCGGACGTAGTGGTGAAGCAGGTTGCGGCCCAGGTGGTGACGGCGCTGCGGGAGGACCCGGATCTGCGCTCGGGCAATCCAGCCAAGATGGCCCAACTCATCGAGCAGGTGATCGCGCCGCACTTCGACTTCGAGCGGATGACGCGCCTGGCGGTGGGACGCGCCTGGAGGCAGGCCAGCCCGGACCAGCGCAAGGCGCTGATCGAGGAGTTCCGCACCTTGTTGATTCGCTCCTACAGCACCGCCTATTCCTCGTACAAGACCATCGTGGTCAACGTGAAGCCGCTTCGGCTGCAGGGCGGCGAGGACGATGTGCAGGTCAAGTCCGAGATCAAGCTGCCGGGCGACACGCCGCCAATCAGCGTCGACTACAGCATGTACAAGTCGTCGGCCGAGTGGAAGGTGTATGACGTGACGGTGGACGGGGTCAGCCTAGTCACTACCTATCGCAGCACCTTCGCGGAAGAGATCCAGCAGAACGGGATCGATGGACTGATCAAGTCCCTGCGGGACAAGAACGCGCAGCCGTTCGGGACGGCGAGGAAGCAGCAGTAGACGTCGACCGGCGATGATCGACTTTGCCGACGGGCGTTATTGTCTGCGGGGTCCGGTGACCTTGGCCAACGTTGGGCAGCTCATGGAGGACGGGCGGCGTCGATTTGACGGGTCGAGCGTGCGGGTCGACCTCTCGGGCGTGACCGAGGCCGACTCGTCGGCGATCGGGCTGCTGCTGGGCTGGGCACGCGAGGCGGCTGCGCGCGGTGCGACGATCCAGTTCGAAAATCCCACCGAGAACCTCGAAACTCTGATCGGCCTGTATCAAGTCGGCGAGTTCCTGCCCCGCATCCGTCGCTAACGCCGCGCCGCGGTCCGCTCCCTGACCGGTCATGCAGTTTGCGATCCAGATCCAGCAGGTACACAAGCGTTTCGGCTCGGTCCAGGCGCTAGACGGAGTAAGCCTGCAGATCGAGCACGGAGAGTTCTTCGGCTTGCTCGGTCCGAACGGCGCCGGCAAGACCACGCTGATCAGCATCCTCGCGGGGTTGGCACGTGCCGACGCAGGCAGCTTGACCGTGATGGGGTTCGACGTCGTTCGCGACTACCGACGCGCCAGGCGCTCGCTCGGCGTCGTTCCGCAGGAGCTCGTATTCGACCCGTTCTTCACCGTTCGCGAGACGCTGCGCATCCAGTCGGGGTACTTCGGGTTGCGCGATAACGAAGAGTGGATCGACGAGATCATTTCTCGCCTGGACCTCGCCGACAAGGCCGATGCCAACATGCGCCAGCTCTCGGGTGGCATGAAGCGACGCGTCCTCGTGGCGCAAGCTCTGGTTCACCGCCCGCCGGTGATCATTCTCGACGAACCCACAGCAGGGGTGGACGTGGAGCTGCGCCAGGGTCTGTGGCGCTTCGTGAGGGAGCTGAACCGGGCCGGCCACACGATCGTGCTGACGACGCACTACCTGGAGGAAGCCGAGGCGCTGTGCGGTCGCATCGCCATGCTCAAGCAGGGGCGCATCGTTGCCCTCGACACCACGCGCAATCTCCTGCGCGGAGTTTCGGGCATTCACGTCCAGTTGCGGCTCGCTCCCGATCGGGTCCCCGCCGCGCTCAGCGCGCGGGTGGTGGGACAAGAGGGCGCGAGCCGCATCTTCGCCTTGGACCGCTATGCCCAGATCGAGCACGTGCTGGCCCAGCTTCGTGCCGAGGGGGTCGAGGTGCAGGAGATGGAAGTCCTGCAGGCGGACCTGGAAGATGTGTTCGTACAGATGATGCGTCGCGGATAAGCAGATGACCGGATCACGAGAACGCACGATCGAGCGCGTCCACGCTGATGCAGCCTCGCTGCGTCGATCCATGGAATCCGGGTTTCGCACCCTTTTGCACAAGGAGCTGCTGCGGTTTTGGAAGGTGAGCTTCCAAACCCTCGCCGCGCCCGTGCTGAGCGCGTTGCTGTACCTGCTGATCTTTGCGCAGGTTCTCGAATCGCGCGTGCAGGTGTACCCAGGCGTCGGATATACGGTATTCCTCGTCCCCGGTTTGGCAATGATGTCTCTGCTGCAAAACGCCTTCGCCAACAGCTCGTCCAGCTTGATCCAGTCCAAGATCACGGGCAACATCATCTTCGTCCTGCTCACTCCGTTGTCTCCCCTGGAGATCTTTCTCGCCTACGTAGCGGCGGCCGCGGTGCGCGGAGTGTTGGTGGGTACAGCGGTGCTGGTGGCGGCCGGCTGCTTCGCGCACGTGTCCGTAGGGCACCCGCTGTGGGCATTCACGTTTGCGCTGCTGGGAGGTTGCATCCTCGGCGCGCTGGGGATCGTCGCCGCGATCTGGGCGGACAAATTCGATCAGCTCGCGACATTCCAGAACTTTCTCATCGTCCCGCTCACGTTCCTGGCCGGCGTGTTCTACTCCGTGCACTCGCTGCCGGTATTTTGGCAGCGGGCCTCGCACCTGAACCCGTTCTTCTATATGGTGGATGGGTTTCGCTACGGGTTCTTCGGTCGCAGCGACGTCGCACCGCTGGTGAGCCTGGCCGTGGTGATCGGTTTCCTGCTTGCGCTCTCCGGCATTGCGCTCGGATTGTTGCGCTCGGGCTACAAGCTGCGCCACTGAGTGGCCGGCCGGGCGCGGATACAATAGCCAAGTTGACGGGAGATACGACTTGATCGAACCGGAAGATGTGAAGCGTTTCATCGAGGAGAAGCTGGATTGCGAGCATGTGGAGGTGATCGGCGACGGCCAGCATTTCGAGGCCGTGATCGTGAGCGCCGGCTTCCGCGGCAAGTCTCGCGTGCAGCAGCACCAGCTGGTGTACCGCGCGCTGGGAGACCGTATGCGCGAGCAGATCCACGCGCTGTCGATGAGGACGCTGACGCCCGAGGAATGGGCGGCGCGCTCAGGCGCTTGATGGCATGGACAAGCTGGTAATCAACGGCGGCGTCCCGCTGGAGGGCGAGATCCGCATCTCTGGCGCCAAGAATGCGGCACTGCCGATTGTGTGTGCAGCGATCCTGACGCCGGAGACGTTGCGCGTGCAAAATGTTCCGCACCTGCGCGACGTCACCACCATCCTGTCCCTGCTGGCGCAGATGGGAGTCGAGTTCTCTCTGGACGAGCGCGGGACGGTCAGCCTCACCGCCGCCAATCTGCACACGCGGGTCGCACCTTACGAGCTGGTGAAGACGATGCGCGCGTCGGTGCTGGTTCTGGGACCGCTGGTCGCGCGCTTCGGCGATGCGCGCGTGTCGCTGCCAGGCGGTTGCGCGATCGGGTTGCGCCCCGTCGACCAGCACATCAAGGCCCTGCAGGCCATGGGAGCGCAGATCGCGATCGAGCATGGATACATCCACGCCACCGCGGATCGACTCGTGGGAGCGCGAATTGTGATGGATTTGGTCACCGTGACCGGAACCGAGAACGTCATGATGGCCGCAACGCTTGCGGAGGGCACCACTGTCATCGAAAACGCGGCGCGCGAGCCGGAAGTCGTGGATCTGGCCGATTGCCTGATCGCGATGGGCGCCCGGATCTCGGGACATGGCACCGACGTGATCACGGTGGAGGGGGTGGCTCGGCTGCACGGTACCACCTATCGGGTGATGCCCGACCGCATCGAGACCGCTACGTTCCTCGTCGCCGCGGCCGCCACCGGCGGGGATATCCGACTCAAGAGCGCGCGTCCGGATGTCCTCGACGCGGTGCTCAGCAAGCTGGAGGAGGCCGGCGCCAGAGTCGAGAGCGGTGCGGATTGGCTGGGCTTGCGCGGCAACGGCGAACTGAAATCAGCCAGCATCCGGACCGCGCCGTATCCGGCATTCCCCACGGACATGCAAGCCCAGTTCATGGCGCTGAACGCGGTGGCCCGCGGGACGGCGGTGATGACCGAGACCGTGTTCGAGAACCGCTTCATGCATGTGCAGGAGCTCAGGCGCTTAGGCGCCGACATCGAGGTGGAGGGGAACACCGCGGTCGTCCGTGGCGTCTCGGTGCTCGACGGCGCGACGGTGATGGCCACCGACCTTCGCGCTTCCGCCTGTCTGGTCGTGGCGGGCCTCGTTGCCGGTGGCGAAACCGTGGTCGACCGGGTCTATCACCTGGACCGCGGCTACGAGTGCATCGAAGAGAAACTGTCCCAGCTGGGAGCCAGGATCAAGAGGACGCGTTGAAGCCCGTCACGCCGGGCCGCGAGTGCGGTGCAACCGCTTCCGCTGCCGGCTAGCCCGCCCGCTGCCGAAACCCCAGTCTGCATCGGTCCGGACCCTGGCGCAGGCGCCGATCTTGCCCGCGCGCGCCCGGAGACGCGTCCGGCAGGGACCCGGGTGGGCTGCGGTAGAATCTTCGATTTCAGCCGAGCACCCGCTTGTGAACCGCATCACCATTGCCCTTTCCAAGGGGCGCATCTTCGACGAGACGGTTCCGCTGCTGGAGGCGGCCGGCGTGCGCCCGAGCGAGGACCCGGAGGCCTCCCGGCGGCTGATCATCGGGACCGCTCGTGCCGATGTGAACATCATCATCGTCCGTGCCTACGATGTTCCGACCTACGTGCGCTATGGTGCAGCCGACATGGGCATCGCCGGGAAGGACGTACTGTACGAACAGGGTTCGGAAGGGCTGTATCAGCCGCTCGACCTCAAGATCGCTCGATGCAGGCTGATGGTGGCCGCGCCGGCCGGATTCGACTATGCCGCTGCGGTACGCCAAGGGGCCCGGCTGCGGGTCGCGACGAAGTATCTGAAGGCGGCGCGCGAGCACTTCGCGGCGAAGGGCGTGCATGTGGATCTGATCAAGCTGTACGGGTCGATGGAGCTCGCTCCGCTGGTCGGGCTGGCCGATGCCATCGTCGATCTCGTGAGCACCGGCAATACCCTGCGAGCCAACAATTTGTTGGCAGTCGAGGAGATCATGCCCGTCAGTGCGCGTCTGATCGTCAATCAGGCGGCGCTCAAGCTCAAGGACGACGTCATTCAGCCCTTGCTCGACGCTTTCGCGCGCGCGGTGGACGCCGGTCATCCCCATGCTGTCGCTTAGCCGGCTGGACAGCGCCAGCGCGGACTTTCCCGCGCAATTGGAGCGCCTGCTCGCCTTCGACGGTGGGCAGGACGAGCGCATCGACCGTGCCGTTGCCGCCATCCTCGCCGACGTCAAGCAGCGTGGCGATGCCGCAGTGCTCGAGCACACACGCCGCTTGGACCGGCTCGATGTTTCCAGCGTGGGATCGCTATCGGTTCCGCAGGCAGAGCTGGAGCGCGCGCTCCAACGTCTGCCACAGGCGCAGCGCGACGCCTTGGAACAGGCGGCCGCGCGCATCCGTGCCTATCATGAGCGGCAGGTAGCGGAGTCCTGGAGCTATGCGGAACCCGACGGCACGCGACTCGGCCAGCAGGTCACGCCGCTCGACCGGGTGGGCATCTACGTGCCCGGGGGCAAGGCCGCCTACCCCTCTACCGTGCTGATGAACTCGCTGCCTGCGAGAGTTGCGGGCGTGCGCGAGCTGGTGATGGCCGTCCCTACGCCCGGCGGCGAGAGAAGCGACCTCGTGCTCGCCGCCGCCGCCGTGTGCGGCATCGATCGCGTGTTCACCATGGGCGGGGCGCAGGCGATCGGCGCTCTGGCCTATGGTACGGAGACTGTCCCGCAGGTGGACAAGATCGTCGGTCCGGGAAATGCGTACGTGGCCGCGGCCAAGCGGCGCGTGTTCGGGGTCGTCGGAATCGATATGATCGCCGGCCCGTCGGAAATCCTGGTGATCAGTGACGGGTCCGGCAATCCGGACTGGGTCGCGATGGATCTGTGCGCGCAAGCGGAGCACGACGAGATGGCGCAGGCCATCTTGCTCTGTCCCGACTCCGGATTCATCGATGCGGTGCAAGCCAGCATCGAGCGCCAGCTGGATGGCATGCCGCGCAGGGACGTGATCCGCGCCTCGTTGTCGGGACGCGGGGCCCTGATTCGGGTACGCGATCTGGAGCAGGCTTGCGATCTCGCCAACCACATCGCGCCGGAGCACCTCGAGCTGTCGGTGGAGTCGGCGGAGCGCTGGCTGCCGCGCATCCGCCATGCGGGAGCCGTGTTCCTCGGGCGCTACTCGTCCGAAGCGCTCGGCGATTACTGCGCCGGCCCGAATCACGTCCTCCCCACCGGGCGTACCGCTCGCTTCTCTTCGCCGCTCGGGGTCTACGACTTTCAGAAGCGCACCAGCGTGATCCAGGTGTCCCGTGAGGGCGCGCACAAGCTCGGGCGAATCGCGGCTGAGCTGGCCGTGGGCGAAGGGCTGCCCGCGCATGCCAGCTCGGCGCGGTACCGATTGCATGAATAGGGCCGCGATGCCGGACAACAGCCCGCAGACGCTGATCCGCGACGAGATCCGGGCCCTGTCCGCTTACCACGTGCCGGACAGCCGCGGTTTCGTCAAGCTGGACGCGATGGAGAACCCCTACCGCCTGCCGTCGGACCTGCGCGCCGAGCTGGGCCAGCTCGCGGCGGACGCGAGCCTGAACCGCTACCCGGACCCGGGCGCGCATCGGCTCAAGCAGCAGTTGCGGGCGGCGCTGGACGTTCCGGCAGGAATGGACCTGTTGCTCGGCAACGGCTCCGATGAGCTCATTCAGATCCTGGCGCTTGCGGTCAACCGTCCTGGCGCCACGCTGCTCGGCGTCGACCCCTCGTTTGTCATGTTCCGGATGATCGCGACGATCGTCGGCTTGCGCTACGTGGGCGTCGCACTGCGCCCCGATTTCAGTCTGGATTTGCCGGCTCTTCTGGCCGCCGTACAAGAGCACCGGCCGGCACTCACCTTCATCGCTTTTCCCAATAACCCGACCGGGAATCTGTTCGACCCCGAGGCTGTGCGTGTGCTCATCGGAGCGTCTCCTGGGCTCGTCGTGATCGACGAGGCTTACCACGCCTTCGCCGGCAAGAGTTTCCTTGCCGAGCTGCATCGGTTTCCCAACCTGCTGGTCATGCGCACCTTGTCGAAGCTGGGCCTCGCGGGGTTGCGACTGGGGATGCTGATCGGCCGGGCGGAGTGGCTCATCGAGCTCGACAAGCTGCGCCTGCCCTATAATGTGAACGTGCTTACGCAGCAGCTCGCCGCGTGCGTGCTGGAGCGCGTCGACGTGCTGGAGGGGCAGGCGGCCGCAATCCGCAGCGAGCGCTCCAAGGTGCTGGCGGCGTTGAGCGTGATCCCCGATATCCGCGCCTTTGCGACTGATGCCAACTTCATTCTGTTTCGTGCGCCTTCGGCCGATACGGTCTTCGGCGGCCTCAAAGCGCGCGGTGTGCTGATCAAGAACTTGAACGGATCGCATCCCGCCTTGACCGATTGCTTGCGCGTGACGGTGGGCACACCGGAGGAGAACGGCCGCTTCCTGGATGCGCTCCGGCAAAGCCTTCCTCAGCACGCCTAACTCGCGCCCCAACCGGCTCCGCTGCGAAGCGAATGCGCCAGGCCACGATAAACCGCAACACCCTGGAAACCAAGATCAGCGTCAAGCTCGACCTCGATGGCGCGGGCAAAGGCGTGCTGTCGACCGGCATTGGCTTCTTCGACCACATGCTCGAGCAGGTCGCGCGTCACGGGATGCTGGATCTCGACATCACCGCGAGCGGGGACTTGCATATCGACGCGCATCACACGGTAGAGGACGTGGGGATCAGCTTTGGCCAGGCGTTTGCGCGTGCGCTCGGCGACAAGAAGGGCATCCGCCGCTACGGGCACGCGTACGTTCCGCTCGACGAGGCGCTTTCGCGCGTGGTGGTGGATCTGTCGGGTCGGCCCGGGCTGGAGTACAACATCCTGTTCAGCCGTGCACTGATCGGCGAGTTCGACGTGGACCTGATCCACGAGTTCTTCCAAGGCTTCGTCAACCACGCGCTCATTACGCTGCATGTGGACAATCTCAAGGGCAAGAATGCGCACCACCAGGCGGAAACGGCTTTCAAGGCGTTCGGTCGCGCGCTGCGCATGGCCGTCGAGCCCGACCCACGCATGCAAGACATGGTGCCCTCGACCAAGGGGACGCTCTGACCGGGCGGCGACGCTCAATCGCTTCGGCTGCGGCCTGCAATGATCGACATCGCGGTGATCGACTATGGCATGGGGAACCTGCGCTCCGTGTCCAAGGCCGTCGAGCACGTGGCGCCGGGGCTGACGGTGGTCGTGACGAGCGACCCACAGCAGGTGCGTGATGCCCGGCGCGTCGTGTTCCCCGGCCAGGGCGCGATGCCCGATTGCATGCGCGAGCTGGATGCCAGGGGCTTGCGGCCGGCCGTGCTCGATGCGGCGCGCGACAAGCCCTTTCTCGGCATCTGCATCGGGCTGCAGATGCTGTTCGACGCGAGCGAAGAGGGCGATGTGTCGGGGCTCGGGTTACTCGAGGGTCGCGTCGTCCGGTTTGCCCCCGAGCGGATGGTCGGCCCGGACGGAGCCAAGCTCAAGGTGCCGCACATGGGATGGAACCAGGTGCAGCATACATTCGAGCATCCGCTATGGGCCGGCATCCCCCAGGGTAGTCGCTTCTACTTCGTGCACAGCTATTATCCCGTGCCGCGTGATCGTTCGATGATTGCGGGTTACAGCTTCTACCCCGCACCGTTCACATGCGCTGTGGCAACGCGCAATCTGTTTGCCGTGCAATTTCATCCGGAGAAGAGCCAGGAGGCCGGACTTCGACTCCTCGCCAATTTTGTCCGATGGGACGGCCGCTGCCCGTCCGTCGCGCGCACGGAGGAACTGCCACTTGCCGAATGGTAGAAGCCATGGGCGCTTCCGAAGGCGACCCGCAACCCGAGGTTGGCACAGAGCTCAGGTAGCGGACCATGGACGGGTCGGGCCGGGACGCGGGGAAGCGCCGCGGAGCGGGATTTTTCCCCCGACGGGGTTCGATGTATGATTAGCTCAGTTGACCCTGCCTACCTGCCCGGCGCGGCCCGTTTCCCACCCCCCGATTTCCGTCTCCTGCTGTCTGCTGCATGCTGATCATTCCGGCAATTGACCTGAAAGATGGGCATTGCGTGCGCCTGAAGCAGGGCGCCATGGACCAGGTCACGGTGTTCTCCGACGACCCGGCGGCCATGGCGAGACACTGGACCAAACTCGGCGCACGGCGTTTGCATCTGATCGACCTCAACGGCGCGGTTGCCGGCAGGCCCAAGAACGAGGCGGCGATCAAGGCGATCGTCGCGGCGGTCGGGGACGCGATCCCGATCCAGCTCGGCGGTGGGATACGCGACCTCGACACGATCGAACGGTATATGGATGACGGCATCCACTACGTCATCGTCGGCTCCGCCGCGGTGAAGACGCCCGGCTTCCTGCATGACGCGTGCTACGCATTTCCGGGGCACGTGATGGTGGCCCTGGATGCCAAGGACGGGAAAGTCGCGCTCGACGGCTGGTCCAAGATGACCGGTCACGACGTGATCGACCTGGCAAAGAAGTTCCAGGACTATGGCGTAGAGGCGATCATCCACACGGACATCAGCCGCGACGGGATGCTGACAGGACTGAACATCGCAGCCACAGTGGACTTGGCGCGCGCCGTGTCGGTGCCGGTGATCGCGAGCGGCGGTGTGAGCAGCCTGGAGGATGTGAAGGCCTTGTGCGAGGTCGCGCGGGAAGGCATCGTGGGCGCCATCACCGGCCGCGCGTTGTACGAAGGAAAGCTCGACTTCGTCGAAGCGCAGAAGCTCGCCGATACACTCGCACCCGAGCAGTAGTCGCGCCGCCTCGTTCCCTGTGCCGGTGCAACGCCGGGCCGGTGGGGCACGAGGAGCAGCAGTCGAGCGGCACCGATCAGATCAGCCATGGGGCTTGCCAAGCGCATCATTCCGTGTCTCGACGTCACCGCGGGACGCGTCGTCAAAGGAGTGAACTTCGTCGGCTTGCGGGATGCCGGCGATCCGGTCGAGATCGCACGCCGCTACGACGAGCAGGGGGCCGACGAGCTCTGCTTCCTCGACATCACCGCGAGCTCGGATGGGCGCGGCCTGATCCTCGGGATCGTCGAGGCGGTGGCCTCTCAGGTGTTCATCCCCCTTACGGTGGGCGGCGGTGTGCGCTCGGTGGCGGATGTACGCAGCCTGCTCAATGCGGGCGCGGACAAGGTCAGCATCAACACCGCGGCCGTCAACGATCCGCAGTTGGTGGCCGAGGCGAGCGGCAAGGTCGGTTCTCAGTGCATTGTCGTGGCGATCGACGCCAAGCGTGTGGCGGGCTCCGACGCGCTGCGTTGGGAGGTCTATACCCATGGCGGACGCCGTCCTACCGGACTGGACGCTTTGGAGTGGGGGATCCGAGTGCAGGAACTGGGTGCCGGAGAGATCCTGCTCACGAGCATGGACCGGGACGGGACGCGACATGGTTTTGACTTGGAACTCACGCGCGCCTTTTCCGACGCCCTCGACGTGCCGATCATCGCCAGTGGGGGGGTGGGCAACTTGGATCACCTGGTCGAAGGCGTGCTGCGCGGTCATGCCGATGCAGTGCTGGCGGCGAGCATCTTTCACTACGGCGAGTACACGGTGCGTCAGGCCAAGGAGCGGATGGCCGCGCACCAAATCGAAGTCCGGATGTGAGTCGGCCATCCACGGACCTCGCTGCGACCACGGAGGCCCGCACTGTGCCAGCGGATTTTCGATCGCTCGCCAGCTGTCTGCTCGGAGGGACCTGGTCCCCGGCGCTCTAGCGAACCCGCGCTCGCGGACGAATTTCTCGCCCGCGAGCGACTCCTACGAAGAGACGATATCGTGAGCTCGAAGCGGAACGACGACCCTGCCTGGATGGACGAGATCCTGTGGGACGAGGGCGGATTGGTTCCGGCCATCGCTCAGGACGAGGCCAGCGGTCGAGTCTTGATGCTTGCCTGGATGAACCGAGAAGCCCTGGCGCTCACCGTGCAGACGGGAGAGGCTCACTACTGGTCGCGCTCACGCGGGCGGCTGTGGCGCAAGGGCGAGCAGTCCGGGCACGTGCAGAAAGTGAAAGACCTGCGGTTGGACTGCGATGGAGACGCGCTGCTGTTGAGCGTGGAGCAGGTCGGCGGCATCGCCTGCCATACGGGTCGGGAGCGATGCTTCTTCCGGCGCTACGCTGAGGGACGGTGGAGCGTGACCGAAGCGGTGTTGCAAGACCCGGCGCAGATCTACCGCACCTGAACGGGCCTGGATTCGCGGAGTCTCCATCCATGATCGATGCTTCTATCCTCAAGCGCCTCGCACAGACCATCGAGTCGCGCAAGGGCGCCGATCCGTCCTCATCATATGTCGCGCAGCTCATGGCCCGCGGCAACGACGCCATCCTGAAGAAGGTCGGCGAGGAGGCGGCCGAGACGCTCCTGGCCGGGAAGGACGGTGATAAACTGCATATCGTTCGGGAGACTGCGGACCTGTGGTTTCACACCCTGGTGATGCTCAGCTTCCATGGGCTAGGCCCGGACGACGTGCTCGCGGAGCTACGGCGCCGCGAGGGGATCTCCGGGATCGATGAGAAGGCCTCGCGGCAACCATGAGCCCGGGGCGTGGAACCGCGGTTGCGCGCCCTGCGCCGGGTCTTACACTCCCAAGGACCTGCAGTGGCGGTCCTTCGGGAGGCTGCTGAAAGGGCACCAAACCGCTCCGAGGCAGCATAACGACGAACATGCAAGACGTGAACTGCATTTTTTGCCGGATCGTTCGGGGCGAGATCCCTTCCCGGAAGATCTATGAGGACGACGAAGTACTGGCATTCCACGATATTCACCCGTTGGCGCCGGTACATTTTCTGATTATTCCGAAGTCGCACGTGCCGTCCATGATGGAACTCGGAGAGCGCGATCGGGATGTGTTCGGCAAGATCATGGTGCTGGTGCCCAAAATCGCGCGGGAACAGGGGGCACAGGACGGATTCCGGTTGATCGTCAACACCGGGCGTGTGGGACGGCAGGAGGTGAACCACGTTCACCTTCACGTCATCGGCGGGGGCGAGCCGCTCGGCGCCATGCTTCCGCGGCCCAGACCGTGACGAATTCGGTAGAACTGTAGAGGAGCAACGACATGGGCGGGTTAAGTATCTGGCACTGGTTGATCGTGCTGGTCGTGGTGGTGCTGATCTTCGGCACCAAGAAGCTGCGCAACCTCGGCGCGGATCTGGGCGGTGCTGTGCGCGGGTTCAAGGAAGGGATGAAGACCGAAGAGGAACGGGAAGCGCCCCAGTCCAGCGCCAAGCTCGAGCACACGGCCACGGGACAAACCATCGAAGGCGAAGTCAAGGAAAAGACGAAGTCCTGAGCTGCAGATCCGAGCGCTGTCGCGGGAGCTGATCCGTGCTGGGGATCGATTTCTGGGAATTCGTCGTGATCGGCGTTGTCGCGCTCGTCGTCCTGGGTCCGGAACGTTTGCCACGGCTGGCGCGCACCGCGGGTCATCTACTCGGGCGCTTTCAGCGCTATGTGGCCGACGTCAAAGCCGAGATCAACCGGGAGATGGAACTGACCGAGCTGAAGAAGCTGCAGTCCTCGGTCGAGGATGCTGCGCGCTCTATCGAGAACACGGTCCGCAGTGAGATGCACGATGCACAGAAGGAATTCCGCGAAGCCGAGACCGCGCTGTCGCAGGCGGACGAGGAGCTGAAGAAGACCACCGAGGAGTTCAGGAAGGCGACTGCGGAGATCCCGATGCCACACATGGGCGCGGGTCCCAAATTGCTCTCGGAGCCCGCCACCAACGCCGAAAACGTCGCGAAGCCGGCCGAGTCTGGGGACGCTGGTGCGCATGGCGCAGCGCTCGAGCGCAGCTCCGAGGCCGCGGCTTCCGGGTCCAAAGAGCCTCCGGTAGATGAAGTGGACACCCCATCGCCTCAGCTCGAACTGGGCTTCGAGCGTGCGACGCAGAGGCAGAACTGATCTCACACCGGGCCGGTCCGTGATCGGTCCGGTTCCTCTCGCTGAGACCCCTGGTACAACGTGAGCGAACAAGAGGCGGGCCAGGAAACCTTCCTGTCGCATTTGATCGAGCTGCGCAATCGACTGCTATGGTCGGTCATTGCGGTGGTCGTGGCCTTTGTTTGCCTCGCCCCCTGGGCCAAGGACATCTACCATCTGGTTTCGCAGCCCATGCTGGCCCAGCTTCCAAAGGGCGGCAGAATGATCGCGACGGGGGTCACTACCCCGTTCTTCATCCCGTTCAAGATCACGTTCCTGGCCGCGGTGCTGGTGTCCCTACCCTTCCTCCTGTATCAAGTCTGGGCATTCGTCGCGCCCGGGCTGTATGCGCACGAGAAGCGCCTGGTCGCTCCGCTGGTAATCGCGAGCACGGTGCTGTTCGCGCTCGGAATGGCGTTCGCCTACTTCTTCGTATTCCCTGTGGTGTTCCGTGTGATGCGGACGTTCACACCCGAAGGTGTGGACTGGATGCCGGATATCGGCACCTATCTGAGTTTCGTGGTGAACATGTTCATCGCCTTCGGCGTCGCTTTCGAGGTGCCGATCGTGGTGATCCTGCTGGTCCGCATGGGCGTGGTATCGGTAGCCAAGCTCAAGGAGATGCGCCCGTACGTGATCGTTGGTGCGTTCGTCATCGCCGCGGTCGTGACACCGCCCGATGTCACCTCGCAGCTGCTGCTCGCCCTTCCGCTGTGCTTGCTCTACGAAGCCGGGCTCCTGGTTGCGAGCTTCATGGCGCGCTCCAAGCCAGACGAGCTCGCCTCGGAGTACCAGAAAGAGTAACGGGGCGCGGGTCGAGCGCTCGTGCAGCCGCGGGGCAGGGCCGCGGAGGCGTCCACGCTGAATCGGTCATCGCTCCTGTTCCTGCCGCGGGCGCGGTCGAGGGCGCTTGCCGACTGTGAGCTTCATCGACACCTCGGTGTTGTTGCGCACGACCTTCAAGGTGGCCGTCTTCCCGGGCGCGGCTTCCGCGACGAGGTTCAGCATCACGGAGGAATCGGCCACCGCGGCGCCATCGACCTCGGTCAGCACATCGCCTGGGCGGACTCCCGAGCGGTCCGCCGGTCCGCCCCGAACCACCCCCGCGATCAGCACCCCCTTGGTGCTGGGCAGCTTGAACGACTCGGCCAGCTCGGGGGTGATGTCCTGGACCTCGACCCCGATCCAGCCCCGCGTGACCGAGCCGCTGGCGACGATTTGCTCCATCACATGGTGCGCGAGGTTTCCGGGGATGGCAAAGCCGATCCCCATCGAGCCCCCGCTTTGCGAGTAGATCGCCGTGTTGATCCCGATCAAGTTGCCGCCCGAGTCCACCAGCGCGCCGCCCGAGTTGCCTGGGTTGATGGCGGCGTCCGTCTGGATGAAGTTCTCGAACGTGCTGATGCCCAGGTGCGTGCGTCCCAGCGCGCTCACGATGCCCTGGGTCACGGTCTGGCCCACGCCGAATGGATTTCCAATCGCGAGCACCACGTCGCCTACGCTGACCTGGTCGAGCCGCCCAAAGCTGATCGCAGGCAGGTTCCTCAGATTGACTTTGAGCACGGCGAGGTCGCTCTCGGGGTCGCTGCCCACGACCTTAGCCTTTGCTTGGCGGCCGTCGTTGAAGGCGACCTCGATCTCGTCCGCGGCTTCGACTACATGGTGGTTGGTGAGGATGTAGCCGTCTTGCCGGACGATCACCCCGGAGCCGAGACTGGAGCTGCGCTGCGTATCGTCGCCGAGCTGGTCACCGAAGAAGCGACGAAACCACGGATCGTCCGTGAACGGGTTCCGCGGGGCCCGCGCCTCTTTGCTGGTGAAGATGTTGACCACCGACGGCATCGCCTTGTGGGCCGCAGGGCTATAGGATCCGAGCGCCTTTACCGGCGAGCGCACCTCCTTCGGAGACGGGGGCGCCTTCGGTGCCCCGATGGAGGTCAACAGATCCGGCCGCAGGGTCTGGACCACCAACAGGATGGCTAAAGTGACCGTCGTGGCCTGGGCGAACACGAGCCAGAGCTTGCGCATACAATGATGGGAGGCCGCGAGGCGGGCGGCTATGCCGAGCAGGTTGATGTGAAACGCAAATTATATTCCCGAACGCCCGTTCGACCGCCCGCGCTGCGCGCCAAAGGCACCATCGGGGTTGCCCGCCTGCGAGATATGCGCTTGTTTGACAAGCACTAACGGTTCCCGTAAGATCCGCCGCTTTCCGCGACTGCGGTCGCGAGCCACCGGTCCCGAGGCCATTCCTTCGATGAAGACCTTCTCTGCCAAGGCGCACGAGGTAAAACGCGATTGGTATCTGATCGATGCCACCGACCGTGTGTTGGGGCGGCTCGCCGCCGAGGTTGCGCGGCGCCTGCGGGGCAAGCACAAGCCGGAATTCACCCCCCATGTGGATACCGGCGACTATATCGTGGTGGTCAATGCCGACAAGATCCGCGTCACGGGTCGCAAGCCGGAGCAGAAGCTCTATTATCGGCATAGCCAGTTTCCGGGCGGCCTGAAGAACACGACCTTTGCCAAGCTGCATACGCGCTTCCCCGAGCGGGCGGTCAAAAAAGCGGTGAAAGGGATGTTGCCCAAGGGCCCCTTGGGCAACGCGATGTATCGCAAGCTCAAGGTCTATGCGGGCCCCGCGCACCCGCACTCGCCGCAGCAGCCACGAGAGCTCAAGTTCTAAGCGCTTCCAGGGATCCCGATATGGCAACTCAGCAACACTATTACGGCACCGGCCGGCGGAAAAGCGCCATCGCGCGTGTCTTTCTTCGCCCCGGCAAGGGCCAGATCACGGTGAACGGCAAGCCGGTGGATGAGTTCTTCTCACGCGAGACCGGCCGCATGATCGTGCGCCAACCGCTGGAGGTCGCGAATCACCTGTCGACCTTCGACATCATGGTCAACGTCAAGGGCGGCGGTGAATCCGGGCAAGCGGGCGCCGTGCGCCACGGCATCACGCGCGCTCTGATTCACTACGACAGCGCCCTGAAGCCGGCGCTGAAGAAGTCCGGCCTTGTGACGCGGGACGCACGGGAGGTCGAGCGCAAGAAAGTCGGCCTCCACAAGGCGCGCCGGCGCAAGCAGTTCTCCAAGCGGTAAGCGCAGTTGCGCCGCCGTCAAAGCCGCCTGCGGGCGGCTTTTTGTTTTTTCGGCAGCGCCCGATTTTGGGGTTATCATGCAGCCGTAGGGCAAAACCTAATCCAATGATTTGACGCGAGATTCCAGAATGGTTCGGGTCGGCATCATAGGCGGTAGCGGGTACGGCGGCGTGGAGCTGCTGCGGATCCTATCGAAGCACCCACAAGCGCAGTTGGTCGCGATCACCTCGCGCAAGGAGGCCGGCATCCGCATCGCAGACGCGTTCCCGAGTCTGCGGGGCAGCATCGACATGCACTTTTCGGATCCCTCCGCGACAGACTTCAGCGGATGCGATGTTGTGTTCTTCGCCACGCCGACCGGGGTAGCCATGCAGCAAG
>Ga0335083_10000790_pt1 | contig 45497 bp, 36 predicted proteins | sample Lox_Sample_42_FD_206716 | JGI IMG/M metagenome (GOLD analysis project Ga0335083, IMG submission 206716) | Soil microbial communities from Loxahatchee National Wildlife Refuge, Florida, United States - Lox_Sample_4.2 | ecosystem: Environmental > Terrestrial > Soil > Wetlands | place: USA...
GCCCCGGCTTGAGTGTAGCGGCGGCAGGATCCGGGTCAAGAATGCCCGGAGCGGGCCTATTCCTTGGTTCGCTTGAGCGTTCCGGCCGAGGCGGTCCGGGTGTGCAGGTTGAAGGTCGCGCCGGCCACGAGGATGTGGAGCTTGAGCCCAAGCATGCACACCGGCTGGCCCTCGCTGACGTCATCGACCGACGAGTAGCTGACGTCCGCCCCGTCGACGATGGTGACGCCGCCGCTGCCCTCGATCTCGACCGTCTCGTCGGGGGCGATGAACGCCGCGGTGTCCTCGTCGAGGCCGATGCCGACCGCGAAGGGGTTGTAGGCGAGCGCGGTCAGGAGGCGCCCGAGGCGGTCGCGCTGCCGGAAATGCTGGTCGATGATGAAGCGGTTGGTGAGCCCGAGGCCGGGGGCGAGCCTGACGCTTCCCGAGATGACCGAGGAGCCCTCGTCGCCGAAGGCGATCATGTGCTCGGAGAGGATGCTCGCGCCCGCGCTCGTGCCGCCGACCGTCACGCCGTGGGCGTTGCGGCTCCTGATCAGCTTGGCGACCGGCGTGCCGCCGAGGAGCGTCGTGAGCCTCAACTGGTTGCCGCCGGTGAAGAAGATGCCGCTCGCTTCCTCGAGCCTGGCGAGCCGCCCGGCCTCCTGGCAGTCGCGGCGCGTGTCGAAGTCCATCACCGTGACGCGATCGGCGCCCATCTCGGTGAACAACCTCTCGTAGCGCGGACCCGTCTCGTTCATCCGGCTCGCGGTCGGGATCACGACGATGTCGGCGTCATCGCCGCCCGAGACGCGCACGAAGCGCTCGAGGATGTGGCGATCGTTCTCCTTGTTCTCGGCGCCGCCGATCGGGACGATCCAGCCACGCGACGAACCTTCGGGAACCTTGCTCGGCATTTCGCTTGCGTCCTCGGCAGATCAGGATTCGAAGGTACCGCGGCGTACGGCCCTGCCGCCCGCGACGTGCACCACACCGCGGATGATGACCGTCTCGACGCCGCCTGTCGCGTCGAGTGCAACGAGGTCCGCGTCGAGGCCGACCGCGATGCGGCCCTTACGCGCGAGCCGCAGGAGCCGCGCGGGATTTGACGTAACGGCGGGTAGCGCCCGCTCGAGCGGCAGGTCCGCCGCCTCGGCCGCGCGCAGCGTCTCGAGGAGGGCACCCGCGGAGCCGACGCCCATGCTCGTCATGCGGCCGTCGTGGTCGAAGCACGGCAGGCAGCCGCCGGCATCGGAGCTGACCGTGACCCGCTCGGGGGGCGCGCCGCTCTCGAGGTAGCGGACGAGGCCCTGGGCGGCGGTCCACGCATCCTCGCTGTCGGCGACCGGAAACGCGGTCAGGTCGATCGTGCAACCCTTGTGGGCGAGCGCGAGCGCTTCCTCGAAGAGCGCGCGGCGCCGGTTGCAGTGCGTCGGGTTGAAGACGCGCGCCGGCAGCTCGCTCTCGGCGAGCGCGCGCCGCACGAACTCGAGTCCGCGCACGCCGTCGCCGAGGTGCAGGTGCAGGATCCCGGCCTTGCCCGTCATGAGCCCCGCGACGTGCGCGTCGGAGGCGAGGCGCAGGAGCTCATCGAACGTCGGCTGGCTCGAGCGGTGGTCGCTGATCGCGACCTCGCCGATGCCGAGGAGCGCCTCGATGAAGACGAGGTCGCTGCGCACGCCGTTGGTGAGGGTCGTCGCCGGAACGTGGTAGCCGCCCGTGTAGCCCCAGGCATTGAGTCCCTCCTCGCGCAGCGAGTAGAGCGTGCCGAGGAGTTCGCGCGGTCCGCGCGCGACATCGTCGGTACCCAGGAGGCCGACGACGGTGGTGACGCCCGAGGTCGTGAAGCGGGTGAGCGGGACCGCCGGCACGCGCGTCTTGAAGCCGTCCTCGCCACCGCCACCCGTCACGTGCACGTGGCCGTCGATGAGCCCGGGAATCAGGCGCCGGCCGCCGAGGTCGATGACCTCGGTGATCGCGGCGAGCGGCTTCGGGAGGTTCGGCAGCTCGCCGCCGGGCCCCATCCAGAGGACCTCGGCGCCGCCGAGCAGGAGGTCCTTCACACCGAGGCGCTCGGGCGCGTGGACGTCGGCGTTCCGGATCAGCAGCATGGATCGGGCGGGGCGGATGTCACCCCGGGATGATGCCAAAGAGCGCGCCGAAGCCCAACCGGGAAACCGTGCCCGGCGTCACCGAACAGCGCGTCGTGCCGGCGGTTTCCCGTTCCCGGACCCGGCGCGAGCGCGCTAGCGCCCGCGCACCGCCGCTTCGATCCTCGCGATGTCGATCTTCTGCATGGTCATCATGGCGCCAAACGCCCGTTGCGCGACCTCGCCGCCCTTCGACATCGCATCCGTGAGCGCGCGCGGCGTGATCTGCCACGAGAGGCCCCACCTGTCCTTGCACCAGCCGCACTGGCTTGGGCTGCCGCCGTTGCCGACGATCGCATCCCAGTAGCGGTCCGTCTCCGCCTGGTCGTCGGTGGCGATCTGGAACGAGAACGCCTCGCTGTGCCTGAAGGCGCTGCCGCCGTTCAGGCCGAAGCACGGGATGCCGACGACGGTGAACTCGACCGTGAGGACCTGCCCCGCTTTGCCGCCCGGAAAGTCGGTCGGTGCGCGATGCACGGCGCCGACGTTGCTGTCGGGAAAGGTCGCGGCGTAGAAGCGCGCCGCGCCCTCGGCGTCGCTGTCGTACCAGAGACAGAGCGTGTTCTTGGCCATCATGGGGTGTATCTCCTGATGAGTGCCCGCGAAGCCGGGACCCGCCGCGCGGGCCGCGAGTTCCGGCCGATGCGGCGAGCTTAGCCGCCGCGGAGGAAGCCGCGCACCCTTGCCGTCTCGGCCGCCGCCGCGCGAAGCCGCGCGCGGCGGGACCGCGCCAGCCGCGCGACCCCGAGTGCCGCGAGCGCGAGCAGCGTCGCGGGGCTCACGGCGCCACCGCCACCGCCGCCGCTGCTCGGCGGCTGGGTCGCGACCGGCTTGATCTTGAAGCTCGCATCGACCGTCGCATCGCTCGTGAGCATCACGACGCAGGTGGTCGCCGTGCCGCTGCAGGCGCCCGACCAGCCATCGAACGTGCTGGCGGCGTCGGGCGCCGCGGTCAGGGTGATGCTCGTGCCAGACGGGACGGACTCGCGGCAGGTCGAGGGGCACCCGAGCTGGCCGTCGCTCGAGGACACGCGCCCGGTGCCGCTGCCGTCTTCCGTGACGGAGAGCGTCGAGTTGCCGGAGAACGTCACGGTCACGTTCTTCGAGGCATCGAGCGTGAGGTAGCACGGCGTCGTGCTCGCGACGCAGTCGCCGCTGAACCCGACGAGCGTGGCGCCCTGGCCCGGCAGGGCGTCGAGCTCGACGAGGCTGCCCGGATCCACCGGGATCGAGCAGTTCTGGCTGCACTTGATGACGGTCGGGGTCACCGTCGCGAGGTTCGGCGTCCACACGGCCTGCGTGCCGCCGTTGCCGACGAGGCTGAGCGACAGCGTCGGCTTCGGCGCGAGCGCGACGACGACGCTCGTGTCCGCGGTCATCGTGACCGTGCAGGTCAGCTGGTAGTTGAGGCAGCCCGGCGCACCCCAGCCCGTGATGTAGGTGTCGTTGGCGGGCGTCGCGGTCAGCGTGACGGCGGTGCCGGGCGCGAACGTTGCGCTGCACGTCGTTCCGCAGTCGAGGCCGGCGGGGCTCGAGACGATGCGCGACGTGCCGGTGCCGGTGTAGACGAGCGAGAGCTGCCAGCGGTCGACGAAGCGGGCCGAGGTGCTCTTCGCGGAGTCTATGACCAGCGTGCAGGTCGTCTCGAGCCCGCTGCAGTCGCCACTCCAGCCCGCGAACGCATCGCCCGTCGCGGGCGCCGCGGTGAGGGTGACGACGCTGCGCGAGCCGAAGGATGCCGTGCAGGTGCCGGGGCAGGTGACGCCGCTCGGGCTCGAGGTCACGGTGCCCGTCCCGGTGCCGGTCAGGGTCACCGCGACGGGACTCGCGAAATCCGCAGCGATCGGCGTGTAGCGGCTGACCGTGACGGTGCACGGGTTCCCCTGCCCCGCGCACGGGCCGTACCAGCTGGAGAAGGTGGCGCCCGGCGCCGGTGTCGCCGTCAGCACGACGCTCGTTCCCTTCGCGTAGCGATGGATGCAGCCCGTACCGCAGGCGATGGCACCGTCACCGCTCGCGACGGTACCCGCGCCGTGCGACTGCACGGTCAGGTAGGCGTCGTTCGGGAGGTTCTTGCCGAGCTCGTAGTAGCCGCGGTGATCGGGGCCGCCCATGTACTGGCTCCACTCGATCGGTCCGTAGGTGCCGCTGCCGCCGAAGTCGTAGACGAAGATGTTGTCGCGCAGGCCCGCCTCGACCGCGCGCGCAATGATGAGCAGGTTGTGGCCGCTGCCATCGAGGTCCGCGATCACCGGCGTGCCGGCGTAGATGGACGGTGGCAGCGGCCGCGGAAAGCCGGGGCGCGAGACGCCGTTGCGGTCGAGCACCTGGATCGCGGCGGGCGTCGGCGCCGTGCCGTTCACGGCGACCGAGCTCATCAGCACGACTTCCGGGTAGCCCGAGCCGTCGACGTCGCCGACCGCGATCGGGCCGAGCGTGGTGCCATCCGGAAAAGTCACCGGCCAGCCCGCGACCGGCGTGCCATCGCCTTTCCATGCGTACACGGAGGTGCCGGCGCTCGCGACGATCTCGGGGATGCCGTCGCCGTCGAGGTCGGCGAGCGCGATGCCGCTCTGGTTGCCGTCGGCGGTCGTCGACAGCGTCGTGAGCAGCGTGCCCTGGTTGCTCAGGATGTTGATCGCCATCGTGCCGTAGCCGTTGTGCCAGATGCGCGTCGGCAGCAGGATCTTCGGGGTGCCGTCGCCCGTGACGTCGCCGATCAGCGGATAGATCTCGCCGCCGCCGGAGTTGTCGGGAGTGAGCACCGGGAAGCCCGCGAGCAAGCCCTGCACGTTCGATGCGTAGACATTGAGGTTGTCGGCGACGACGAAGTCGGGCTTGCCGTCGGCATCGAGGTCGGCGACTGCCGCCGAGCCCGGTACCTGCTGGTAGATCGGCGCCATCGCCGGCACGGTCACGAGAGAACTCAGCAGCGTGCCGTCGGCGTGCCGGGCGGGATAGATGATGATTTCGTCGTTGCCGTCACCGTCGAGGTCGACGGTCGGCGCGGGGTTCCAGACGTTCGAGGACGACTGCGGCCAGCCCGGCAACGGCGCACCGCTGCCGGAGTAGAGCGACACGCCGCTTCCCTGGCCCGAGGCGACGATGGCGTGACCCGACGCATCGCTCGCCAGGTTCGCGATCGAGACCTCGAGCGTCCCGGGCGCCGCGTAGTTCGGCCAGCCGGGCACGGGAGTGCCGTTGGCCTTCCACGCGTACAGGGGGCCGCCGCCGACGCCGGTCGCGAGGAGCTCGGCCGCGGGATCGGTGTCCATGTTGCCGACGACGAGCGGCGCCAGCGCGCTGCCGACCATGCCGTTGAGGTCCGCGTACGCCACGGTCTGTGCGGGGAACCCGGACTTCAACGCCGCATCGACGTTGACGGTGACGACGTCGCCGGCGCGCCCGGGGAAGGTCAGCGTGAAGGTGCCGGCGGTGTGCGCGGTCCAGGTGCCCGCGTAGATGCCATCCCCCGCCACCTCGTCCATGCCGGTGCCGTCGTCGACCAGCGTCACCTGCTCGCCCGTCTCGTTGACGGTGACGACGACCGGGCCGTTCGGGTTCGCGCAGTTGATGTTGAGCGCCTCGAGCCGGATCGAGCCGCCGATGGCGAGGGTGATGGGCTCGAAGATGGCCGGCCGCATCCGTGCCTCGACGACCGAGTTCTGGCAGGTCAGCGCCGTGAGTGCGTGCACGCGCCCGCCGGTCAGCGTCGGGATCGTGCCGCTGGTCGGCGGCACGGTACCGGCGAGCACCAGGTTCTTGAGCGCGCGCCAGTCGCGCGTCGGGTCCTGCGCGGCGAGCAGCGCGAGGACGCCCGTGACGAAGGGCGTCGCCATCGAGGTGCCGTCGTAGGTCTGGTAGTCGTTGTTCGGCACCGTGCTCAGGATGGCCTCGCCCGGCGCGCCGAGGTGCACCGTGCCGCGGCCGTAGTTCGAGAAGAACACTGACAGGAAGTCGTAGGTCGAGGCCACGCAGATCACGTTGGCGAGGTCATAGGTGCACGGGTACGACGGCACGATGTCGTTGTCGCTGCTGTCGTTGCCGGCCGCGACCACGAACAGGATGCCGTGCTCGCGCTGCGCGACGATCGCGTCCCCGAGCGCGCGCGAGTAGCCGCCGCCGCCCCACGAGTTGTTGGTCGCGATGATGTTGACGCCGCGGTCCTTCATCATCGCGACGTAGTCGAGGCAGGTGATCGCGTCGGCGTCGGAGCCGCTGCCGGTCGAGTCGAGGAACTTGCACGGCAAGAGCGTCACGTTCCAGTTCACGCCGCTGACGCCGACCGCGTTGTTGCCGCTCGCGCCGATGATCCCGGCGACGTGCGTGCCGTGGAAATAGTCGTCCATCGGATCGCCGGTCTTGGTGATCGCGTTGATGCCGTGGCAGTCGTTGACGTAGCCGTCGCCGTCGTGATCGATGCCGTCGGTGCTGCAGTCGGCGGTGTTGGTGAAGATGTTGGCCGTAAGGTCCGGGTGGGTGTAGTCGACGCCGGTGTCGATCACGGCGACGACGACGCTGCTGCTGCCGGTCGTGATGTCCCACGCCGGGACCGCGCCGATGTCCGGCGTCGCGGTCGAAGTGCCGCCCGTCTGGCCGAGGTTCTGCAGCGCCCACTGTTGCGCAAAGCGCGGGTCGTTCGGCACGACGTCGGCATGCACGACGAAGTTGGGCTCGACGTATTCGACCGCGGGCGAGGCGGCGAGCGCGGTGGCGGCGCGTGCCGCGTCGGTGCCGGTCGCGGACTTGACGAGGTGGAGGCCCGGCACCGACCGGTAGGAGGTCCGGATCCGGAAGGCCGCCGCGTGCACGACGGCGGCGGCGTAGGAGGGGTCGGTCGGTATCCTGAACTTGACGAGGAACTCGCCGGGCACCACCTCGGGGTGGCGCGGGGTGCCGTGCGCACGGACCGACGGCGACGCCGCGGCAGCGCGCGGCGCTGCCGCAACCGGCTGCAGCGAGTTTTGAGGCTGCCGGCCCGAGCACGCGGCGAGCACGAGTCCGACGCCGAGCGCCGCGAGCGGCGCGATCCCTGCGCGCATGTCGTCCCCTCCCTCACGCCAGTATACGGCGCGCGGTGACCGGGGATTCGTCCGCGCGCGGCGCGAGCCCGAGATGACTTAACGCGCGGCGCCGGGCGTACAATTTGCGTTTCAGGTCCGGGGGAACCGATGGCGCGATCGCGGGCCGCCGCTCTACTCGCCGTGCTCCTCGCCGCCGCGACGCCGGCCGCCCACGCGGCCGGCGAGTCCGTGCCCCAGTACACCGTGGTCCCGGCCTGGCCGCGCGAGCTCCCCAACAACTGGATCCTCGGGCAGGTCGGCGGCATGGCCGTCGACCGCCACGACCACATCTGGGTGCTGCAGCGCCCGCTGTCGGCCACCGAGGACGAGCAGGGCGCCGAGCGCGTGCCGCCGCGGAACGATTGCTGCGTCCGCGCGCCGGCCGTGCTCGAGTTCGACCGCGACGGCCGGCTGCTGCGCTCCTGGGGCGGTGCGGGATTCGTCGCCGACTGGCCGACCAGCGAGCACGCAATCTGGGTCGATGGGGAGGACAACGTCTGGATCAGCGGCGCGGGCGTCGACGATCGCCAGGTGATCAAGTTCTCCGCCGACGGGCGCGAGCTGCTCGAGATCGGCAGGAAGTCGAAGCAGCCGAAGGACAACCGGGACACGAGCCTCCTCGGGCGCGCCGCCGGCCTCGAGGTCGACGATGCCGCGCACGAGCTCTACGTGGCGGATGGCTATCTCAACAACCGCGTCGTCGTCTACGACTCGGACACGGGCAGGTTCAAGCGCGGCTGGGGCGCGTACGGGATTCCGCTCGAGCAAATCCCGAATCTCGTCGAGCGCGTCGAGGCGGACGTGCCCGCCGCCGGCGCGATGGCACCGTATGCGCCCGGCGGTTCGCCCGAGAAGCAGTTCCGCTCGCCGGTGCACTGCGTGCGCCTCTCAGGCGACGGGCTCGTCTACGTCTGCGACCGCCACAACGACCGGATCCAGGTGTTCACGCGTGCCGGGCGCTTCGTGCGCGAGTTCGTCCTGCGGCCCGCGACGCTCGGCAACGGCTCGACCTGGACGCTCACGTTCTCGCACGACCGCGCACAGCGCTTCCTGCTCGTCGTCGACGGCGAGAACAACGTGATCTGGATTGTCAGGCGCAGCGACGGCACGATCGTCGGGCACATCGGCCACAGCGGCCGCAACGCCGGCCAGTTCCACTGGGTGCATCAGGCGGTGATGGACTCGCGCGGCGATCTCTACACGGGCGAAGTCGAGACCGGGAAGCGGCTGCAGAAATTCGCGCTGGGCGCTCGCTAGGCGGGCGCGGAGCGCGACCGCCCGGTCACTTGCCGATGCAGAAGCTCGAGAAGATCCGGCCGAGGAGGTCCTCGCTCGTCACGCGGCCGGTGATCTCGCCGAGCGCCTCGTTCGCGAGCCTGAGCTCCTCGGCGACGAGTTCCGCCCCGTGGCGCGCCACGAGCGCGCCCCGCGCCGCCTCGACGTGGGCGGTGCCGTGCCGAAGCGCCTCCAGGTGCCGACGCCGCGCACTGAACGTGCCCGCATCGACGGGCCGGTAGCCGGCCGAGGCCTTGATGCGCGCCCGAAGCGCATCGAGGCCGGCGCCGGTCAGCGCGGAGACGTGTAGCGCGGTACCTCCCGTGTCCGGAGGCGCGCCATCGCGCAGATCGACTTTGCTGAGGACCACGGCCGCCGGGACATCGTCCGCCAACGAGCCGAGATCCGCGGCGAGTCCGCCGAGCGCCTCCGCGTCCGTCGAGTCGACGACGTACAGCACGAGGTCCGCTCGGTCGATCTCGCGCCGGGCGCGGCGGATGCCCTCGGCCTCGACGACGTCGGGGCTCTCGCGAAGCCCCGCCGTGTCGAGCAGCGTGACCGGCAGGCCATCGAGATCGATCCGTTCGCGCAGGACGTCGCGCGTCGTGCCCGGGACCGGCGTCACGATCGCCGCCTCGTGCCCGGCGAGCGCATTCAGGAGGCTCGACTTGCCCGCGTTCGGGCGCCCGGCGAGCACGACGACGGAGCCCTCGTGCAGGATCCGTCCCTGCTCGGTCGCCCGCTCGAGCGCCGCGAAGTCGCCGCGAAGCCGCTCGATCCCGGCCGCGACGCCGGCACCGTCGAGGAGCTCGAGGTCCTCCTCCGCGAAGTCGATCGCCGCCTCCACCTGCACGCGCAGGTCCACGAGCTCGCGCGAGAGGCGCTCGATCCGCTCCGAGAATTCACCGTCGAGCGAACGCAGGGCCGCGCGCGCGGCCGTGGCCGAGCCCGCCGAGATGAGGTCCGCAATGGCCTCGGCCTGGGTCAGGTCCAGCTTGTCGTTGAGGAAGGCACGCTCGGTGAACTCGCCCGCGCGCGCCGGGCGCGCGCCGAGCCCGAGGCAGCGCGCGACGAGGAGATCGAGCACGACCGGGCCGCCGTGGCCCTGCAGCTCCAGCACGTCCTCGCCCGTGAACGAACGCGGCGCGGCATAGAAGATCGCGATGCCGGCATCGAGCGCCGTGCCGTCCGCGCCGCGAAAGCGCCGGCTCAGCGCGCGGCCGGGCTCGGGCAGCTCGCCGAGCACGGCCGTCGCGATCGTGCGGGTCGCCGGCCCCGAGACGCGGACAATGCCGATCCCGCCCAGTCCCGGAGCGGTTGCAACGGCAACGATCGTATCGGCCGGAGCGCTCATGCCCTCCTCCGTCGGGTCCCGCGGCGAGCCGTGGCCGGCTTTCTGTCAAACGCGCCGATCGCCCGCTCCCGTGTCGGCGAACCCCGATGGTCCGCGCTCCTGCGGCGACGATACACTCCGCCCAATGCCCGGTGGCCCCAACCTGCAGTCCTCGACCGCGCCGACGCGGCGCTACCCGGCGCCGCTCTCGGCCCGCCGGGCAAGCGCGGTCGTCGAGATGCTGCGCCTGCCACCCGCGGGTCGGGTGCTCGACCTCGCCGCGGGAACGGGCGGCCTCCTCCTCGACGCGCTGGCCGCCAATGACGCCCGCGGCCTCGGCCTCGTTGCGCGCGAGGCGGACGCGATCGCGCTACGCGCGATCGCCGCGGCCGAAGGACTCTCCGGCCGCGTCGAGTTCCGCGTCGCGACGGCGGACTGCGTGCCGGCGCAGCGCTTCGACGCGGCGCTCTGCGTGCGCTCCGCCGGCGCGCCGGCCGACTCCCTCGAGCTCGACGCGGCGCAGTGCCTCGGGTGGCTGCGCGTCGGCGGCACGCTCGTGGTCGGCGAGCCGTTCCTGAGACGTCCGCCCGCGCCCCGCTATCGCGAGCTGCTCGGCGAGTCCGCTGCGGGGCTCAAGACGGTCGGGGCGACGGCCCGCGCGGTCGTCGCGCTCGGCTACGAGCTCGCCGTCACGGCCGTACTCAGCGAGACGGAGTGGGATGCGCACGAGAGCGCGAACTACCGCGCCCGCCTCGAGGACGCGGCGGCGTGCGCGGACGTGCAGCGGGGCGCGCGCCTGCGCGAGCGCGCGGACGCCTGGTATCACGCCTACTGGGCCTACGGCCGCGACACGCTCGGCTTCGCATTCCACGCGTTCCGCAAGGCGCGCGTGCTCGAGGTGCTGGCCTCCGCGTAGCCGGGCCTAGGCCTTCGTTTTCTTGTCGCCGGCCTCGACCAGCTTGTTGATGCGCCACTGCTGCGCAATCGACAGCGTCGTGTTCGTGATCCAGTAGAGGACGAGGCCGGACGGGAAGAACGCCATCGTCGCCGACATCACGAGCGGCATGAACGCGAACACCTTCGCCTGCACCGGGTCGGGCGGCGCCGGGTTCAGCTTGAACTGCCCGTACATCGCCGCGGCCATGATCACCGGCAGGATGAAGTACGGATCCTTGGTCGAGAGGTCGTGCAGCCAGCCGATGAAGGGCGCCTGCCTGAGCTCGACGCTCTCGAGCAGCACCCAGTAGAAGGCGATGAACACCGGGATCTGCACGACGATCGGCAGGCAGCCGGCGAGCGGATTCACCTTCTCGCGCTTGTAGAGCTCCATCATCTGCTTGCCGAGCTGCTCGCGGTCGTCCTTGTAGCGCTCCTGGATCGCCTTCATGCGGGGCGCCAAGTGACGCATCTTGGCCATCGAGCGGCCGGAGGTCTGCGCGAGCGGATAGAAGAGCAGCTTGATCAGGAACGTCACGATGATGATCGTGAAGCCCCAGTTGCCGACCACCCGCTGCACGAGCGAGAGGAGCTTGAACAGCGGCTGCGCGATGATGGTCAGCCAGCCGTAGTCGGCGGTGTAGTCGAGCTTCGGCGCGATCGAGGCGAGCGTCGCCTGCAGCTTCGGGCCCATGTAGAGCACCGAGTGGAAGTCCGCCTGCGCGCCCGGCGCGACGCTGACCGCGGGACCGACCACGCTGAACGAGAAGAGCGCGCCCTGCACGTCGAGGTGGTAGCGCTGCAGCGTCTTCGCGTCCGGGATGAGCGCGATCAGGAAGTAGTGCTGCATGGCCGCCGCCCAGCCGCCGGCGAGCGGCGTCGTGGGCGGACGCGGCGCGTCCGCCTTCTCGACATTGAGCTTGGCGATCTTGGTGCCGTCGAAGAACACCGGTCCGCGAAACGCCGTGCGCTCCGGATCGCGGTTCCAGAACGAGCCCTCGACGTGCGCCCAGTGGCGCTCGATGCGCTCGTAGTCGGAGGCAGTCACGGCGGTCGTGCCGCCGTTCTCGATGCGCTGGTCGAGCCCGACCGCGTAGCTGCCACGCTTGAGCGTTAGCGTGCGCGTGACCGTGACGCCCGCGCCGTTCGTCCAGGTGAGCGGCACGACGAGCTCGTTCTCGCCCGCCTTGAGCGTGTAGTCGGTCGCCTGGGCGGTGAAGAGCGCCTTGTGATTGGGCTCCGCCTCGCTCCCGGTCGTCGCGAGGCCCCACTGGAAGAGGCTGAGGTCCCCGGTCGAGCCGTCGTTGAGGAGCTGCACGAAGTCGGACGGATCGTCCATGCGCTTCGTGAAGGCGAGCAGCTTCGCGCTCCTGAGTTCCGCGCCGCGCGAGGCAACCTCGAGGTCGAGGAGGTCCGTGCGAACGTGGATGATCGGCCCGACGTCGGTCGCCGGCGGCGCGGCGGCGGGAGCCTCGGCGGTGGGTGCGGCGCCGGTGGGCGTCGCGGTGGCGGCGGGCGCGGCGGGCGCGGCCGCCACGCGCGGCACCTCGTCGAGCGTCGAGGCCGGCGCCGCGGCGCCGGTCGCGGTGGCCGCGGTCGCCGGCGGCGTCACTGGCGCGGACGGATAGTCCTGCTGCCAGGTCGCGTAGTTGAGGTAGAGCATCGCCACGAGGGCGAGCAAGGGGATCAGGCGCTGGTTATCCATGAATCGGGCTCTTGCAGTGGGTGTGGTGGCCCGGATCCGTGCACGCGGGCACGGGATCGTAGCCACCGGGGTGCCACGGGTGGCACCTCAGGATGCGTCGCGCCGCGAGCCAGGCGCCGGCCCAGCCGCCGTGCGTCGCGAGCGCTTCGAGCGCGTACGCCGAGCAGCTCGGGTAGAAGCGGCACCGCGGCCCGAGCAGCGGGCTCAGCGTGTAGCGGTAGGCGAGCACGGGGAGCCTGAGGAGCGCACCCAGCGTCGCGTTCAGTCGATGGAGCGGCGTCGCCATCAGGGTCACGTCACGGGTCCGCGGGCGGGAGCGGGCCCGGGCAGCGCCCGCTCGATCAGGCGCCCGAGGCTCGTCACGATCGCGGCGTGCGCCGCGTCCTTCGCACCCGGCCGGCTCGTCACCACGAGGTCGACGGCGGGCAGGCCCTGGCGGCGCTCGCGGAAGACCTCGCGGATGATCCGGCGGAGGCGGTTGCGGCGGACGGAGTTACCGACCGAGCGCGTGCTCACGGACATGCCGAGGCGCGCGAAGCCGAGTTCGTTGGGAAGCGCGCTCACGCCAAAGAGGCCATCGCCGGCACGCTTGCCACCTCGATACACGCGTTCGAAGTCGGCGGCACTGCGGAGCCGGTGGCAGGGTCGGAAGCGGTTCGGATGGAGCACGGCGCGGCGGGTTGAGGTCGCCGCGCGCGGACGGCGATGCGTCCGCGCTCAGGGAATCAGGCGCTTGCGGCCCTTCGCACGACGGCGGGCGAGGACCTGGCGGCCCTTCTTGTCCGCCATGCGGGCACGGAAGCCGTGCGTGCGGGCGCGTTTGACCTTGCTCGGCTGATAAGTGCGCTTGGTCGCCATGGAAAATAATCCAAAAAAACAGGGAGATGCCGGTACCGTCCGGGCCGCGCAATGTACGTGTCGGCCCCCGGGATGTCAACGTCCGGGCGGGTGCCCCCGCCCCTGCCCCGAGGCCGTTTTGCCGTTACATCGCAGCGACCCCGGGTATAGACTCCCTCCCCCTTTTTTTTGCCGCCCCCACCACGAGCTGCCCGATGTCCATGGCCGAGGTCAGCCCCTGGATCGAGTGTGTGCGGCAGCTCGAAGCCGAAGTCCCCGAACAGCTCTTCAACGTCTGGGTGCGGCCGCTGCAGGCCGTTGACGAGGGCAGCGTGATCCGCCTCCTCGCCCCGAACCGGTTCGTGGTCGACTGGATCCGGCAGAACCTCCTCGAGCGGATCGGCGAGCTCCTCCGCGGTGCCATGAACGGCCACGGCGGCGAGCCGCCGCAGGTGGTCCTCGAGGTCGGCAGCCGCCCCGCGGCCGTCACGCTCCCCCCGGCGGAGGCGCCACCCGCGACCCCGGCCGTCGCCCCGCCCGGCGGCTCCTTTGGCGGGGTCCGCGCGACGCGCTCGGAGCCGATCATCGTCGGCGCCCGCGTGAACCCGGACTTCACCTTCGACAACTTCGTCGAGGGCAAGAGCAACCAGCTCGCCAAGGCCGCCGCGCGCCAGGTCGCGGAGAACTCCGGCAAAGCCTACAACCCGCTCTTCGTCTACGGCGGCGTTGGCCTCGGCAAGACCCACCTGATGCACGCGGTCGCGAACGCGATGCGTGCGAAGCGCCCGCAGGCGCGCGTCGCGTACGTGCATTCCGAGCGCTTCGTCGGCGACATGGTGCGCGCGCTCCAGCACAACAGCATCGCCGACTTCAAGCAGGCCTACCGCTCGCTGGATGCGCTCCTTATCGACGACATCCAGTTCTTCGCCGGCAAGGACCGCTCGCAGGAGGAGTTCTTCCACACCTTCAACGCGCTCCTCGAGGGCCAGCAGCAGGTGATCCTCTCCTGCGACCGCTACCCGAAGGAGGTCAACGGGCTCGAGGAGCGGCTGAAGTCGCGCTTCGGCTGGGGCCTCACGGTCTCGATCGATCCGCCGGAGCTCGAGACCTGCGTCGCGATCCTGATGTCGAAGGCGCAGGGCGCGCGCGTGGAATTGCCGGAAGAAGTCGCGTTTTTCATCGCAAAGCGCATCCGCTCGAACGTGCGCGAGCTCGAGGGGGCGCTTAGGCGCGTCGCGGCGAACGCCGAATTCACAGGCCGGCCGATCACGCTCGACTTCGCCAAGGAAGCGCTCCGCGACCTACTCGCGCTCCAGGAAAAGCTGGTCACGATCGAGAACATCCAGAAGACGGTGGCCGAGTACTACAAGATCCGCGTCGCCGACCTCCTCTCCAAGCGCCGCAACCGCTCGGTCGCGCGACCGCGGCAGATGGCGATGGCGCTCGCGAAGGAGCTCACCAATCACTCGCTCCCGGAGATCGGCGATGCCTTCGGCGGCCGCGACCACACCACGGTGCTGCACGCCTGCAAGCGGATCAAGGAATTACGCGAGATCGAGCGGCGGATGGCCGAGGATTTCTCAAACCTGTTGAGAACCCTGACCAATTGATGTGGACAACGTGTGGAGCGCGGCGCGGGCCCGAAACCGTGGCAAGATATCCACACGAGCCGCACAGCCTGCGCGATGCTTCACGTCGAACTATCCAGAGACCTGTCATTGCTGCAACGGCTGACGGACACTCGAATTTTCGGGGTTATCCAGTGAATACGCCGTCACTAGCTGCTACAGCAGCTATCTGTATTCCTGGATACTCATCCAAGATTATTAGGAACAGAGCGCGCCACTCTGCGGCAGCCCGATACCCAAGGTGATGCGATGAAATTCACGAGCGAGCGCGAAAAGATCCTCGAGCCCCTGCAGGCGGTCATCGGCGTGGTGGAACGACGCCAGACGATGCCGATCCTCGCGAACGTGCTGCTCTCGGCCAAGAACGGCCGTCTCGCGATCACCGCCACGGACCTCGAGGTCGAGCTCGTCGCGGGCGCCGACGTCACCGTGCAGCAGGCGGGCGAAGTCACGGTGCCGGGACGGAAGTTTCTCGACATCGTCCGCGCGCTTGCGGACAAGGTCGCGGTCGTCTTCACGCTCGAAGGCGAGAAGGCATCGATCAAGGCCGGCAAGAGCCGGTTCAGCCTGACGACGCTCCCGGCCGCCGACTTCCCGTCGATCGAGGAGATCAACCCGCAGCTCTCCTTCCAGGTCGAGCAGGGGGCGCTCAAGCGCTTGATCGACAAGACGCATTTCTCGATGGCGCAGCAGGACGTGCGCTACTACCTGAATGGGATGTTGCTCGAATCTGATGGGAAAATGCTGCGAACGGTCGCGACCGACGGCCATCGTCTGGCTATGTGCGAGATGGAACTGGCGACGAAATCGGGCACCCAGCAGGTCATCGTGCCCCGGAAAGGCGTCCTGGAGCTGCAGCGGCTGCTCGGCGCCGAGGCTCCGGTGGCGGTCCAGGTCGGCAGCAATCACATTCGCATCACGTTAGGCGACATTCGCTTCACTTCGAAGCTTATTGATGGCCGTTTCCCCGAATATGGCCGGGTGATCCCCGCGAACCCCGGCCGGATCGTGAAGGCCGATCGCGAGGCGCTGCGCAAGGCGCTGCAGCGGACGGCGATCCTGTCCAACGAGAAGTACCGCGGCATCCGCCTCGCGCTCAAGCAGAACCTCCTGGTCCTGACGGCCCACAACCCGGAGCAGGAAGAGGCCGAGGACGAGGTCGAGGTCGCGTACCAGGGCGAGGAGTTCGAGGTGGGCTTCAACGTCAACTACCTCCTCGATGCACTCGCGGCGATCGACGGCGTCGAGGTCGAGGTCGGCCTCACCGACTCGAACAGCAGCTGCCTCGTGCGCGCGCCGGGCGGCGGCGCGAGCCGCTACGTCGTGATGCCGATGCGGCTCTAGCTTGAGGGCATGCCACTCGTCCGACTGACGGTCGAGAATTTTCGCTGCCTCGCTGCGGTCGATCTCGCGCTCGATGCGCGCTACAACCTGTTCGTCGGTCCCAACGCGTCGGGCAAGACCAGCCTGCTCGAATCGCTGTTCCTGCTGGGTCGGGGACGGTCCTTCCGGACCCGAGGGCTCTCCAAGCTCGTCCGGCAGGGCGAGAGCGGCTTCCGGGTCGTGGGGTGGGTCGAGAGCGGCGGACTGACCACCGTTCTCGGCATCGGCGGCACGCGCCAGTCGGCGGATATCCGGATCGGAGGTGAAGCCGCGAGCGGGGCGGCCGAACTCGCCGCGCATTTCCCGCCGCTGACGATCGACCCCGAGATCCACAAGCTCCTCGAGGACGGCCCCCACCGGCGTCGCCGGTTCCTGGATTGGGGCGTGTTCCACGTGGAACCTTCGTTCATGGACACCTGGCAGCGCTACCACCGGGCGCTGCGCCAGCGAAATGCCGCCCTGAAGCCCGGCCTGGACCCCCGGAACGCCCGCATTTGGGAGCCCGAGCTCGTGGCAACCGGGGAGCGGCTGACCCAGATGCGCCGGGAGTACCTCGAAATCCTAGGTCCGGTGCTCGCCGGTCTCGGGCGGCGCCTCCTTGGGGACGAGGTCAGTGTCGCGCTCAACCCCGGCTGGTCGGGCGATGAGCCCTTCAAGGCGGCCCTCGAGCGCAGCTTCGAGCGTGACAGCCGCTACGGGGCCACGCACGTCGGTCCGCACCGGGCCGATGTCTCGGTGAGGGTAGGGGCTCACCTCGCCCGCGAGCGCGTCTCCCGGGGCCAGCAGAAGCTCCTGGCGGCCGCGCTGACCCTCGCGCAGCTGGCCGTCCAGGAAGGGCGGAGGCCGGGGCGGAACGCGCTTCTGTTGGATGACCCCGCGGCCGAACTCGATTCGGAGAACCTCGGCCGGCTCCTCGACGTGGTGCGCTCGCTGCCGGTGCAGCTGTTCGTCACGGCCCTTCGGCCGGACCTGCCCGGACTCGGCGCGCCGGGCCGAGTGTTCCACGTGGAACGCGGGCGGATTTCCGAGGCACCCTGATTCCGGGAATCGTCGGGGACGATTCTGTGGATATCGCGGCGCCCGGGACCGACGAGGGCGAGTGCGGCCGGGCCGGCACCATCGAAAACGCGACGTTCGAATCCGCCGTCCGACGGCGCGCTCGACCGGCGAGAAAGCGCCCGCGGGAGGCGCGCGCTAAGCCCTTGAATGCTATAATTTCGCCACGTTTTGGCAAGGGCCCTTCATGGCTGACAACGACGTCTACGATTCCAGCAAAATCAAGGTCTTGAAGGGTCTCGACGCGGTCCGAAAGCGCCCCGGGATGTACATCGGGGATACCGACGACGGAACCGGCCTTCACCACATGGTTTTCGAGGTCGTCGACAACGCCATCGACGAAGCCCTGGCGGGTCACTGCGACCGGATTGTCGTTACCGTCCATGCCGACGAATCGGTCACCGTCACCGACAACGGCCGTGGAATTCCTGTGGATATCCACCCGGAGGAGGGGGTTTCTGCAGTCGAAGTGATCATGACCGTCCTGCACTCGGGCGGGAAGTTCGACGACAGCTCCTACAAGGTCTCGGGTGGCCTCCACGGCGTCGGCGTCTCGGTCGTCAACGCCCTGTCCGAGCACCTGACCCTCTCCATTGCGCGCGAGGGGAAGCTCCACCGGCAGGAGTACCACCACGGGGAGCCCGCTGCCCCCCTCAAGGTCATCGGGCCCACCACGGAGCGCGGTACGACGCTCAGGTTCAAGCCGAGCGCCGAGACCTTCTCGAACATCAACTTCTCGTACGAGGTCCTGGCGCGCCGGTTACGCGAACTCTCGTTCCTGAATTCCGGTGTACGCATCGAGCTGATCGACGAGCGCGACGAGAAGCGCGACGTGTTCCAGTACGAGGGCGGCATCGGCGCCTTCGTGAAGCACCTGAACCGCGGCAAGACCGCGATCCACGAGACGGTGTTCTATTTCCGCGAGACCCAGGGGCCGATCACGGTCGAGGTCGCGGCGCAGTGGAACGACTCCTACGCCGAGTCGATGTTCTGCTACACGAACAACATCCCGCAGAAGGACGGCGGCACGCACCTGCAGGGATTTCGCGCGGCGCTGACGCGCAAGCTCTCCGACTACATCGACAGCGCCGCGAAGCGCGAGAAGATCGAGATGACGGGCGATGACTCCCGCGAGGGGCTGACCGCCATCCTGTCGGTGAAAATGCCCGATCCCAAGTTCTCCTCGCAGACGAAGGACAAGCTGGTCTCCTCCGAGGTGCGCGGCATCGTCGAGAGCGCCGTCGCCGACAAGCTCGAGGCGTTCCTGCTCGAGAAGCCGGCCGAGGCCAAGGCCATCGTCGCCAAGATCATCGACGCCGCGCGCGCGCGCGAGGCGGCGCGCAAGGCGCGCGAGATGACGCGTCGCAAGGGCGTCCTCGACATCGCGGGCCTGCCCGGCAAGCTCGCCGACTGCCAGGAGAAGGATCCCGCGCTCTCCGAGATGTTCCTCGTCGAGGGCGACTCCGCCGGTGGCTCCGCGAAGCAGGGGCGCGACCGGCGCACGCAGGCGGTGCTGCCGCTCAAGGGCAAGATCCTCAACGTCGAGAAGGCGCGCTTCGACAAGATGCTGTCGAGCGCCGAGGTCGGGACGCTGATCACCGCGCTCGGCTGCGGCATTGGCCGCAACGAGTTCGACGTCGAGAAGCTCAGGTACCACCGCATCATCATCATGAGCGTCGACGGCGACGATCACGTGTTCGTGCGCGATGCCAAGACGGGCGTGCGCATGGTTCGCATCGGCGCGTTCATCGATGCCGCGCTCGGTGGCAAGGGTGCGGGCGAGGGCGTCGACAAGCGCACCGACTCGAGGCTCGGCGAGGTCCTGTGCTTCGGCGTCGACAGCCACGAAGTACGGTTCCGCCCGATCAAGAGCGTGATCCGCCACCCGCTCGAGGAGACGCTCTACCAGGTCCGCGCCGCCAACGGCCGCTCGGTCCGCGTGACCTCGAGCCACAGCGTGTTCGTGCACGAGGCGGGAGCGATTCGCCTGAAGCGCGGCGACGAGCTCAGGGTAGGGGACGACATGGTCGCACCCGCGCACCTCAGGCTCCCCGCCGGTGCGCCCGGCCGCATCGACGTGCTCCGTGGGCTCCGGGAGATCCCGGCCGCGGCGGACGGCATCTGGGTCCGCGGTCCAGCGGTCACCGAGTGGGTCGGCGCGCAGGGCGCGAGCACCTCGCTCGTGAGCGCAAGCGACATCGGTGCCCGGGCCTTGAGTCCCGCCGGCGAGGGCGTCCGGCTCGCCTCGCTCTCCGCTGCCGACCTCGCCTGGTTCGACGGGCGCGAGGATCTCGAGCTTGCGAACCACGCGACCGCGGGGCGGGGCATGCGCCGTCACCTCGATCTCGATGCGACGCTCCTCGGCATCCTCGGCTTTTGCACCGCGGCCGGCTCGATTTCGGCGCGCGACGGGCTCGCGCTGCCGCTTGGGTCGACGAGCCTGCCGTACGCGCGCGAGCTGACCGACGGGCTCCTGGCCGCGTTCGGCGAGACGCCGGTGCTCTCGACCTGCGCCACGCGCTCGCCGGTGCTGCGCATCCCGGGCGGCGTCGCGGCCCGGGTCCTCGAGCATCTCTTTGGCCTCGGCGGGGCCGCTTCCGCCTCAGGGAAGATCCCCGACATCGTGTTCAACGTCACCGACGAGTTGCGGCTCGCGTTCCTGCGCGGCTTCCTGTTCGGGAACGCGGAGGCGTCCCCGGGCCGGATCGCGCTCACCACGCCGTCCTACGACCTCGCAAGCGGCCTCCTCTACGCGCTCGGCTCGCTCGGCGTGATCGCCTCCCTCGTGGAGCATCCGGACGGCTCGACGACCCGCTACACGGTGGCGATCGAGGAGGCGGCCGATCTCGAGCGTCTCGAGAGCGCCTGGAGCGACCATCCGGGCGCTGCCGCGATCGCGGCCGGGCTCGATGCGGCAGAGGCGGGCACGCGCCGTGCCGGCGCGCGCCTCGACGGCGACCTGATGACGCTGCCGATCGCCTCGATCGAGGCGGTGGCACCGAGCAACGGCTACGTCTACGACTTCTCGGTCGAGGGCGACGAGAACTTCGTCGCCGGCATGGGCGGCATCTGCTGCCACAACACCGACGCCGACGTCGACGGCTCGCACATCCGCACGCTGCTGCTGACGTTCTTCTACCGGCAGATGCCCGTGCTGATCGAGCGCGGCCACGTCTACATCGCGCAGCCGCCGCTCTACAAGGTCAAGCGTGGCAAGAGCGAGATGTACGTCAAGGACGACACCGAGCTCAACTCCGTGCTCCTCAAGAACGCGCTCGACGAGGCGGCGCTGCACGCCGGCCCCGACGCGAGCGCGCGCACGATCAGCGGCGCCGAGCTCGAGGTGCTCGCCAAGCAGTACATCGACGTGCAGGCGATCATCGCGCGCTGGGCGCGCCGCTACGACCACCGGGTGCTCGAGCAGCTCCTGAACCTCCCCGTCGTCAAGCACGAGGACCTGCAGAACGCCGCGCTCCTGACCGACTGGGCGACGCAGCTCGCGGCGAAGCTGAACGCCGAGGACACGAAGGCCAGGAGCTACCGCGTGGATCTGCAGGTCAACGCGGGCGGGGCGCCGGTGCGCTTCAACGTCTTCAAGACCGAGCACGGGCTGACGACGGAGAAGCACCTGCAGCGCGAGTTCTTCGACTCGGCCGAGTACCGGCGCATCGCCGAGCTCGTGAAGGGCCTTGACGGGCTGATCGGCGTCGGCTGCTCCGTGACCAAGGGCGAGGAGCGCATCGAGGTCGCGAGCTTCAAGGACGCGATGACCTGGCTGATGGACCAGGCCAAGAAGGGCCAGGCAATCCAGCGCTACAAGGGCCTCGGCGAGATGAACCCCGAGCAGCTCTGGGACACGACGATCAACCCCGCGACCCGCCGGCTCATCCAGGTGAAGATCGACGACGCGGTGGCGGCGGATGACCTCTTCACGACGCTGATGGGCGACCAGGTCGAGCCCAGGCGCGAGTTCATCGAGCGCAACGCGCTCGCGGTCGCGAACCTCGACGTCTGAGCCGGCCGCGGGCCTGCCCGGCCCGCGAGTCCCGGCCGCCTGAGGCGAGGCCCTCTCGGGCCCCCCTTGACCCCTGCCCGTGATCGGCCTATAAGCGATTAACAAATTAGTTAATCGATTACTCACGATGTCGCTCGACAAGATCTTCGAGGCCCTCGCCTCCGGTCCCCGGCGCCAGATCCTCGCCTACCTCGCCGAGGCGGAGCTCACCACCTCGCAGCTCGCGGAGCGCTTCTCGATGACGGCTCCCGCGATCTCGCGGCACCTCTCGGTGCTCGAGAACGCCGGCCTCGTCACCAGCGCGCGCCACGGCCAGTTCGTGCTGTACCGCATGAACCCCGACCACCTCGCGAGCAACCTGACGAGCTTCGTGTTCGAGCTGTGCCCGGTCGGCCGGCCGCTCAAGCGCGAGTCCCGCGAGATCGCCAAGCGTCGCAAGGCCAGCACCTGACGAGGAGGGACCGTGAACCCGCTACCCGCCAGCCTCGATGACCACCGCGTCCACGCACGCCATCCCGCCGGCGTGCTCATCGGCCGGGTGCGCTACTCGCCCGCGAAGTCGCTCTGGTTCAGCGGCATGGCACTCGCCGCGCTCATCGGCGGCGCGCTCACTTTCAGCTGGGCGGCGCTCGGCGTCTACCTGGGCGCCACCGCGACGGTGCTGCTCCTCGGACACTCCCTCGGCAGCCATCGCAAGCTGATCCACGACAGCTTCAGCTGCCCGAAGTGGCTCGAGTACCTCCTCGTCTACCTCGGCGTGCAGGTCGGCCTCGACGGTCCGATCGGCCTCCTGCGGCAGCACGAGCTGCGCGACTACGCCCAGCGCCTCCCCGACTGCCACCCGTACCTGAGGCACGGCCGCGGCTTCTGGCGCGACGGCTGGTGGCAGCTGCACTGCGAGCTCGAGCTCGCCGAGCCCCCCGCGATCGGCATCGAGGCGCGCATCGCCGACGACCGCTTCTATCGTTTCCTCGAGCGCACGTGGCGACTGCAGCAGTTGCCGCCCGCGCTCCTCCTCTACGCGCTCGGCGGCTGGAGCTTCGTCGTCTGGGGTACGTGCGCGCGCGTCGCCACCGGTGTCCTCGGCCATTGGCTGATCGGCCACCTCGCGCACAACCGCGGCAGTGCGCACTACGAGGTGCGGGCCGCGGCCGTGCAGGGCCGCAACGTGGCCTTCACCTCGCTCCTCACGATGGGTGAGTGCTGGCACAACAATCATCACGCCTTCCCGGGCTCGGCCCGCCTCGGGCTCTTCGCCGGCGAGTGGGACCCGGGCTGGTGGGTGCTGATGCTGCTCAGGAAGGCTGGGCTCGCCGCCGATTTCCGGATTCCGGAACGGCTGCCCGCGCGGCCGGAACTGGTCGCGCTCGACGGCGCTGGCGCCGGCGTGCTCCGCGCGCAGGCCCTGCCGACCCTGCACGGGCGGCGGATCCCGACGCGGCTCAGCGCCATCGCCGCGCTCTGCACCGCGGGCCCCGACGAGGCTCCGGGCCCGCGCCTCGTCGGGCCGGCCGCGGTCATCGGCCGCCGGGCGATGCGACGCCTCGTCGGCGCACGCACGCCCTTCGATGAGGACGGTGCCGCGCAACGACTCACGCTGTCCGTCGGCCCGACGCGCCTCCAGGGCCTGCCGGCACTCTGCGTCGCCTTCGCGCGCCGCAACGCCCTGTGCGCGGCCGTCGGGCTCGCGCTCGCACCGGCGGCCGTCGCCTTCGAGAACCTGCGCGAGTCCCTCGATGCCGCCGGATGAGCCCGCCACGAAAGCTCCCGACGTCGTGCTCCTGTACGACGCCGAGTGCCCGATCTGCGATGCCTACTGCCGGCTCGTGCGGATCCGCGCGGACGCGGGCACGCTGGTGCAGGTGGACGCGCGCGGGGACAGCGACGTCAAGGACGAGCTCACGCGCCGGGGACTCGACGTCGACCAGGGCATGGCGCTCAAGGTCGGCGGAACCCTCTACTACGGCGCCGACGCGATCGAGGCGCTCGCGGCCCTCTCGAGCCGCGACGGACTCTTCGGCCGCCTGAGCCACTGGCTGTTCGGGTCGGCCGCGCGGGCGCGCGTCCTCTATCCCGTGTTCCGCAGCGCCCGCAACCTCCTCCTCAAGGTGCTCGGCCGCACCCGGATCAACAACCTCGGAATCGCCGGCGTCCGGCGCTTCTAGCGACACCCGCCGTCCCGCGTGCGGTCCATGCCCGATCCGTCGCGGGGCATTCCTTAAGGTTAGTCGCGCGTGGCGGCGGGCGGCGTTACCGTGCACCATCCCCGAATTCCCAGGTGCACGACCATGATCGAGCTCTTCTACTGGCCGACGCCGAACGGCCACAAGATCACGATGTTTCTCGAGGAGACCGGCACGCCCTACCGGATCACGCCGGTCAACATCGGCGCGGGTGAGCAGTTCAAGCCCGCCTTCCTTTCGATCAGCCCGAACAACCGCATGCCCGCGATCACCGACCACGCGCCGGCCGACGGCGGTGCGCCGGTCTCGGTGTTCGAGTCGGGCGCGATCCTGACCTACCTCGGCGAGAAGACCGGGAAGTTCCTGCCGCGCGCGACGCGCGAGCGCGCGGTCGTCTTCGAGTGGCTCTTCTGGCAGATGGCGGGCTTGGGTCCCATGGCCGGCCAGAACCATCACTTCAACGGCTACGCGCCCGAGAAGCTGCCGTATGCGATCGACCGCTACGTGCGCGAGACGAATCGCCTCTACGGCGTGCTCGACCGGCAGCTCGCGGGGCGGACGTTCGTGACGGGCGATGACTACTCGATCGCCGACATGGCGATCTACCCGTGGATCGTGCCGTGGGAGCGCCAGTCCCAGAAGCTCACCGACTTCCCGGACCTGAAGCGCTGGTTCGAGGCCGTCGCCCAGCGCCCCGCGACGGTGCGCGCGTATGCCGCGGGCGAGCCGTACCGGAATCCCTCCGCGACGATGACCGAGGAAGCGAAGAAGATCCTCTTCGGGCAGACCGCGGCGAGCGTGCGCCGCGCCTGAGTCCCGGCTACGCGCCGAGTTCGGCGACCTTCGCGTCGATCCACGCGCGCGTCTGCTCGTTGAGCTCGCGCGCCTCGCGGCCCGCGGTCGGGATCGGCGGGCCGATCACGACGCGGATCGTGCCGCGCTTCTTCACGAGGCCGCGGCGACCCCAGTAGCGTCCGGCGTCGTGGGCCACCGGAACGATCATCCGTCCGGTCTCCGCGGCGAGGAGCGCACCGCTGATGCCGTACTTCTTGGTCTGGCCGGGAGCGACGCGCGTGCCCTCCGGGAAGATCAGCACGCCTCGCCCCTGCTCGAGCCGGCGTCGCCCCTGGCTGATCACGTCCTTGACGGCGCCCGCCCCCGCTCCGCGATTGATCGCGATCGGACCCATGAGCCACGTCGCCCACCCGATGATCGGAATCCACAGGATTTCGCGCTTCAATACCCACGACTGAGGCGGAAAGATCACCATCTGGGCGATCGTCTCCCACGCCGACGAGTGCTTCCACATCGAGATGCAGCCGCCCGGCGGGATGTGTTCGGCACCCTCGACGACGTAGTCGAGCCCACAGAGCACCTTGAGGAGAAAGAGCTCGTGCGTCGCCCAGGTCCGCGCGATCGCGTAGCGTTGCGGGTAGGGCAGCCAGAACAGCACCAGCACGACGGTCGCGTAGACGAACGTCGACAGGAAGAGCACCGTCGTGAAGAGGAGCGATAGGAGCCACTGCATGCCCGCGGAGTTTAAGACAATCGAGTCAACCGGTACGCCCGCGCGCCGTTGAACCGGCTGCGGGGGTGCCTTGTCGAGGAGCGACTTGTGATGAAACGGATCCTCATCGGACTCGCGGCGACGCTCGCCTTCGCCGGCTGTACCACCACGCGCCCGCCTGGCGCCGCGCTCAATGAATACCTGCCCTTCACCGGGCCGCCGGTCGAGAGCTTCCACTTCTGGAACCTCTACAGCTGGGAGGCCGTCGGTCCCTACCAGGTGGTCCTCTGGGCGACGCCGTGGGAGGCGTACTTCGTCACCGTCGCCTCGCCGTGCATCGACCTTGAGTGGACGCACCGCCTAGGCGTCAGCTCGACCGCGAACACCGTGAGTCACTTCGAGTACGTGCTGGTCGGCCACCAGGAGCGCTGCCCGATCCTCGAGATCCGGCCGATCGACGTGAAGAAGCTGAACGCGGCGCGCAAGGAGCGCGCGGCGGCGCAGAAGGCGGGCGTCGCGGTCCCGCCGTCGCCACCGCCGCCGGCACCGCCGCCGCAGGTCCCGCCGGCCGCCGCGACCTGAACGGTCGCTAGCCCGGCAGTCGCGAGAGGTCGGCGACCTCGAGGAAGAGCGCGCGCAGCGCGGCGAGCAGCGCGAAGCGGTTCGCGCGCACCGCGAGGTCCTCGTCCATCACCATCACGCCGTCGAAGAACGCATCGACCGCGGGGCGCAGGCGCGCGAGTCCGCGGAGGGCGCCCGTGTAGTCGCGCGATGCGATGAGTGAGGCGACTCCCGGCGAGATCGCCGCGAGCTCGGCCGCGAGCGCCTTCTCCTCCGGAAGCCTGAGCAGCGCCGCGTTCACCGCGCCGCTGCCGGTGTCGCCGGCCTTGCGCTGGATGTTGGCGATGCGCTTGTTCGCACCCGCGAGCGCCGGCGCGTCGGCGAGGGTCAGGAACTCGCGCAGCGCCGCGAGCCTCGCCTCGAAGTCGAGCGGCGAGACCGGACGCCGCTCGAGCACCGCCTCGAACATCTCGACGGTCGTGCCGTCGTTGGCATCGAGGTGGAAGGCCCGCAGGCGCTCGAGCACGTAGTCGTAGACCTCGGCGATCACGGCCTCGGCGGCGGGCGGCGCGGCCGGTGCCTTGCCGCCGGGCGCCACGGGGCGCGCTTCGGCGACGGCGGCGAGGTCCGCGCGCGCGAGCTCGAAGGCCGCGCCGATCAGCGCCTTGAGATCGATCTCGAAGCGGCCCTCGAGCACGATGCGCAGGAACCCGAGCGCCGCACGCCTGAGCCCAAAGGGATCGCGCGTGCCCGACGGCTTCTGGCCGGTCGCGAAGATGCCGACGATCGTGTCGAGCTTCTCGGCGAGCGCGAGCGTCGCGCCCACGGGTCCCTTCGGCAGCGCATCGCCCGCGAACCGCGGCAGGTACTGCTCGGCGATCGCCGCCGCGACCTCGGCGGGCTCGCCGTCGTTGCGCGCGTAGTAGCTCCCCATCACGCCCTGCAGCTCCGGGAACTCCCCGACGAGCCCGGTCAGGAGGTCGCACTTGCCGATCTCCGCCGCGCGCTCGGCGAGCGCGGCCTCCGCGCGGGTCGCGGTCGCGAACCGCCGCGCCAGCGCCTTCACGCGCGCGCTCTTCTGGTGATACGAGCCGAGCTGCGCCTGGAAGGTCACCGCCTTCAGCGCCTCGCGGCGCGAGGCGAGCGTGTGGCGGCGATCGGCGTCCCAGAAGAAGACCGCATCCGCGAGCCGCGGGCGCACGACGCGCTCGTTGCCGGCGCGAACGATGCCGACGTCGCGGCTCTCGATGTTGGCGACCGTGATGAACATCGGCGCGAGCGCGCCCGCCGCCGTGCGCACCGGGAAATAGCGCTGGTGATCCTCGAGCGTCGCGATCAGCACCTCGGGCGGCAGCGTCAGGAAGCGCTCCTCGAAGCGGCCGGCGAGCGGCATCGGCCACTCCACCAGCGCCGCCACCTCATCGAGCAGCGGCTCGCGGATGATCGCGGTCAGGCCCTCGGCGGCGGCGAGCGCGGTGACGCCCGCGCGGATCCGCTCGCGCCGCTCGGCGAAGCTCGCGAGCACCTTGCCGGTGCGCTCGAGCTTCCGCGCGTAGCCCGCGGGACTCCCGATCGCGATCTCCCGCGGCGCCATGAAGCGGTGGCCGCGCGTGTGCCGGCCGGTCGCGACGCCGAGGATCTCGCCCGGGACGACCTCCTCGCCGAACAGCAGCACCACCCAGTGCACCGGCCGCACGAACTCCGCGGAGCCGCTGCCCCAGCGCATGCGCTTGGCGATCGGCAGCTTTGCGAGCGCCTCGCCGACCATCGCAAGGAGCAGCGACTCGGTCGCCGCTCCCGCGCGGACGCCCGTGTAGCTCAGGAACTCGCCCTTCGGCTCGGTGACCCGGCCGAGCGCGGCGACCGTGGTCCCGCACGACTCGGCGAAGGCGACGGCGGCGCGCGTCGGGCTGCCGTCCGCGCCGAACGCGGCGCCGACCGGCGGCCCGCGCCGCTTCACTTCCTGGTCGGGCTGGCGTTCGGCGAGGCGCTTCACGAGGATCGCGAGTCGCCTGGGGGAGGCGAAGGACTCCACCTTGCCGTGCTTGAGTCCCGCCGCGGCGAGCGCGGCGAGGAGGCCCTCGGTGAAGGCCTCCGAGAGCGTGAGCAGCGACTTCGGCGGCAGTTCCTCGGTGCCGATTTCGACCAGCAGGTCGCGCGCGCTCATGCGAACCGCCCGGCGGGACGCGCGCCCGACTCCGGCAGCGGCGGGTCGACGTGCGGCACGGCCCGCAGCATCGGGAAGCCGAGCGCCTCGCGGCTCTTCAGGAACGCCTCGGCGACGCCGCGCGCGAGCGTGCGCACCCTCAGGATGTAGCGCTGGCGCTCGGTCACCGAGATCGCGCGGCGCGCATCGAGCAGGTTGAACGTGTGCGAGGTCTTGAGCATGCGCTCGTAGGCGGGCAGCGACAGCGACTCGGCGAGCGCGCGCTGGCACTCGCGCTCGTGCGCGTCGAACTGGCGGAAGAGCTCGGCGGTGTCCGCGAGCTCGAAGTTGTACTTCGACTGCTCGACCTCGTTCTGGTGATAGACGTCGCCGTAGCTGATGCGGCCGTTCGGTCCCTCGGCCCAGGTGAGGTCGAACACGCTCTCGACGCCCTGCAGGTACATCGCGAGGCGCTCGAGCCCGTAGGTGATCTCGCCCATCACCGGGTGGCAGTCGAGCCCACCGACCTGCTGGAAGTAGGTGAACTGGGTGATCTCCATGCCGTTCAGCCAGATCTCCCAGCCGAGGCCCCAGGCGCCGAGCGTCGGCGACTCCCAGTTGTCCTCGACGAGGCGGATGTCATGGGTCTGGGCGTCGAAGCCGAGCGCCGCGAGGGAACCGAGGTACAGCTCGACGAAGTCGGGGGGCGAGGGCTTCATCGCCACCTGGAACTGGAAGTAGTGCTGCATCCGGAACGGGTTCTCGCCGTAGCGCCCGTCGGTCGGCCGCCGCGAGGACTGCACGTAGGCGGCGTTCCAGGGCTCGGGTCCCACGGCGCGCAGGAACGTCGCCGTGTGGAAGGTGCCGGCGCCGACCTCCATGTCGTAGGGCTGCAGCAGCACGCAACCCCGGTCCGCCCAGTACTTCTGCAGCGTGAAGATGAGGTCCTGAAAGGTGCGCGGCGGGACGCCGATCCGGGGGCGGGCCATGAGCTGCCTCGAACGAGTGTGGCCGGCAACCCCGGCGTCGGGAACGGCGAATTATAGCCGACCCCTGCCGCGGATCCGTTCGGGTATCGTAGCCGGGCGCCGCTCGGGTCGGCGCTCGGGGGGCACCATCAGCGAAGCAACCGAGACCGCCGACTTCGGCCGCATGCAGTCGTGGTCGCTGACCATCGACAAGATGCTGACGCACGCCGCCCGCTGGCATCCCAACGTCGAGATCGTCAGCCGCAACGCCGCCGGCGTCGTCACGCGCAGCAACTACGCGACCATCGACCGGCGCGCGCACCAGCTGAGCTCGGCGCTCGTCGCGAACGGCATCGTCCGCGGCGATCGCATCGCGACGCTCGCGATGAACGGCAGCGAGCACGTCGAGGCCTGGTTCGGCATCGCCGCGATGGGCGCCGTGTGCCACACGCTGAACCCCCGGCTCTTCGACGAGCAGCTCGCCTACATCATCAACCACGCCGGCGACCGCTGGATCATCACGGACGCCGCGTTCACGGCCAGCCTCGAGCGCGTGCTCCCCGGCTGCCCGAGCGTCGAGCGGGTCGTCGTGATCGGCGCGACCGCGCCCGCGCCGATCGCGGGCCGGACGACGCTCGGCTACGAGGAGCAGCTGGCGGGCCAGCCCGTCGACTCGGTCTGGGGCGACTTCGACGAGAACCTGCCGGCCGGCCTCTGCTACACCTCCGGCACCACCGGCAACCCGAAGGGCGTGCTGTACACGCACCGCACGCAGATGCTGCACACGCTGTTCGCGGGCGCGCCCGAGCAGCTCGGGCTCACCGGCCGCGACACCGCGCTCATGGTGGTGCCGATGTTCCATGCCAACGCCTGGGGCGTGCCGTTCGCGACCGCGATCGCCGGCGCGCGCCTGGTGCTGCCGGGACCGAAGCTCGACGGCGAGTCCATCTACGGGCTCCTCGAGGGCGAGCGCGTCACGGTGACCTGCGCGGTGCCGACGGTGTGGCAGCTCCTCCTCGACTACATGCGCTCGAAGGACCTGAAGCTCACGACGCTGAAGCGCGTGCTGATCGGCGGCTCGGCGTGCTCCTCGGGCCTCATGCGCGCGTTCGAGAGCTTCGGGGTCGAGGTCAACCACGCCTGGGGCATGACCGAGCTCAGTCCCATAGGCACGACCGGCTACCCGTCCGCGGCGATCGACTCGCTCCCGCCCGAGCGCCGGCACGCGCAGGCGCTGAAGCAGGGACGCGTCGGGCTCTCGATCGACCTCAAGATCACCGACGAAGACGGCAAGGCGCTGCCGCGCGATGGCGTGTCCGCGGGGCACATCAAGGTGAAGGGACCGTGCGTGGTCGCGCGGTACTTCCGCGCGGAAGAGGACTCGCTCGACGAGGACGGCTACTTCGACAGCGGCGACATCGGCTCGATCGACGAGTTCGGCTACCTCGAGATCACCGACCGTTCCAAGGACGTGATCAAGTCGGGCGGCGAGTGGATCAGCTCCGTGCAGGTCGAGAACGCCGCCGCGAGCCACCCGAAGGCGCTGATGGCCGCCGTGATCGGCATTCCGGATGCGAAGTGGCTCGAGCGGCCGCTCCTGATCGTGCGCCTGAGGCCCGGCATGACCGCGACGGCGGCCGAGTTCCTCGCCTTCCTCGAGGGCAAGATCGCGCGCTGGTGGATCCCCGAGCACGTCGTGTTCGTCGATGAGATCCCGCTCGGGGGCACCGGCAAGATCGACAAGAAGCGGCTCCGCGCGCTCTATCCGGCCGCGCCCACGACCTGAATCGGGCGACGGCGCCTCGATCGATTGACCTAATTCGCACTAAATCGGTGCGTCAATGGCCTATTCCGCACCATCTTGGTGCGAAAAGGTGTGTCTCACTCGCTTGCTTCCGGTGTAAGCCCCTGATTTGCATCGAAGTGGTGCAAGGGCACGGAACCTGCAATCCTAAGGGCTCAGTTTCGATACACGGCAGCCGAGCGAGGCCGGTCCCCGACCGACCCGACGTCGAGCTAATGCCCTTTCACCTGGAGGTTCGCGATGAAGCCGGCCGATGTAGTCAAGTTGATCAAGGACAAAGAGGTGAAGTACGCGGACCTGCGCTTCACCGACACGCGCGGCAAGGAACAGCACGTCACGATCCCGGCGCACTTCGTGAACGAGGAGTTCTTCGTCGACGGCAAGATGTTCGACGGCTCCTCGATCGCCGGCTGGAAGGGCATCAACGAGTCCGACATGATCCTGATGCCGGACTCGGCGACCGCGGTCCTCGATCCCTTCTTCGAGGAGACCACGGTCAACCTGCGCTGCGACGTCATCGAGCCCGCGACCATGCAGGGCTACGAGCGCGACCCGCGCTCGCTCGCCAAGCGCGCCGAGGCGTACCTCAAGAGCACCGGCATTGCCGATACGGCGTACTTCGGTCCCGAGAACGAGTTCTTCATCTTCGACACCGTGAAGTGGCACGCGGAGATGCACTCCGCCGGGCACGCGATCAACTCGGTGCAGGGTGCGTGGAACTCGGGCATCGACCTCGACGAGGGCAACCGCGGCCATCGGCCGGGCGTCAAGGGCGGCTACTTCCCGGTGCCGCCGGTCGACCAGTTCCACGACATCCGCGCGGCGATGTGCGGTGCGCTCGAGGAGATGGGCCTCAAGGTCGAGGTGCACCACCACGAGGTCGCCACCGGCGGCCAGAGCGAGATCGGCGTCGGCTTCAACACGCTGGTGAAGAAGGCCGACGAAGTGCAGATCCTCAAGTACGCGGTGCTCAACATCGCGCAGGGCTACGGCAAGACCGCGACGTTCATGCCAAAGCCCATCGTCGGCGACAACGGCAGCGGCATGCACGTGCACCAGTCGCTGTCGAAGGACGGCAAGAACATCTTCTCCGGTGACAAGTACGCGGGCCTCTCGGAGACCTGCCTCTACTACATCGGCGGCATCATCAAGCACGCACGCGCGCTGAACGCGTTCACCAACGCCGGCACCAACAGCTACAAGCGCCTGGTGCCAGGATTCGAGGCGCCGGTGATGCTCGCGTACTCGGCGCGCAACCGCTCGGCGTCGATCCGGGTACCGTGGGTGTCGAGCCCGAAGGCGCGCCGCATCGAGGTGCGCTTCCCCGACTCGAGCGCGAACCCGTACTTCGCGTTCGCGGCGATGATGATGGCGGGCCTCGACGGCATCCAGAACAAGATCCACCCGGGCGACCCGGCGGACAAGGATCTCTACGACCTCGAGCCCGAGGAGGCGAAGCACATCCCGACCGTGTGCCACTCGCTCGACCAGGCGCTCGACTACCTCGACAAGGACCGCGAGTTCCTGAAGAAGGGCGGCGTGTTCACGGACGACGTCATCGACGCCTACATCGCGCTCAAGATGCAGGAAGTCACGCGCATGCGCATGACGACGCACCCGATCGAGTTCGACATGTACTACAGCTGCTGAGCGCGCGGCCGTCCGGCGGGGGCGCGTACGCGCCCTCCCGGACGACTTATCAAATCTGTGACGCAGCGCGCGGTCCCGGACGCTGCCGCACGCGGGCGGCGGGCCCTGCTTTGTCACGTCGGAGGCGAACGGCTATGCTCGGTTCATGCGCTCGATTCGCTCCCAGCTCGTCGGGTTCTGCGCGACCGTCTCGCTCGTCGTCCTCGGCGCTGTCAGCGTGCCGGCCGGCGCCAGCGCCACGTTATATAAGTGGGTCGACGCCGACGGCGTCGTCCACTACTCCGACCATCCCGCACCCGGCTCCGAGAAGGTCCAGATCGCGGCGGCGCAGACCTACAAGAGCAACCCCACGCCCGGCGCAAGCCCGAGCCCCGTCAAGAAGCCGGCCGGCGCCACCAGCTTCAAGTACACGCGCCTCGAGATCACGCGGCCGACCGACGGCGAAGCCTTCGTCAACCAGGGCGGGCACGTCGATGCCTCGGCCGTCCTAGAGCCCGATCTCCTCGGCGGTCACAAGGTATGGTTCGTCCTCGATGGAACGCGACAACCGGAGCCGAGCGGCGCCGGGCTCACGGCTGCGTTCCAGGTCGATCGCGGCACGCACACGCTGTCGGCGGTCGTGACGGACTCGGCGGGCCACGAGCTCATCACGGCGCCCGGCGTCACGTTCTACGTGCGCGAGCCCTCGATCAACCAGCATCCGCCGCGCGGTCCGGCGCTCACGCCGCCCAAGAAAAACTGAGCCCAGCCCGGCCGGGAGCGCCCCATGGCGCTTGAGGCCCGGTTCGTGCCCGCTGCATTCGACTTCGCGGGCCTCCTCGATGCGCTCGCGATCGGCATCGCGATCCTCGACTCGCGCGGCACGATCGAATACCTGAACGCCTCGGCGCAGACGCTGCTCGCGGTCGGCATCAACCAGTCGCGCGGCCGGCCGCTCGCCGAGCTGATCCGCGACCCGGCACCCATCGAGTCCATCGTCGCGCGTGCGCGCGAAGGGAACGATGCGATCGCGCACCGCGAACTGAAGCTCGTGCCGACCGCGCGCAGCACCTCGCACTTCGTCGTCGACTGCACTGCGACGCCGCTCGACAGCGAGCGCGTGCTGCTCGAGATCTCCGACACCACGCGCCAGCAGCGCATCAACCGCGACACGGCGCTCCTGACGCAGCTCGGCGGCAACCGCCTGATGGTTCGCCAGCTCGCGCACGAGATCAAGAACCCGCTCGGCGGCCTGCGCGGCGCCGCGCAGCTCCTCGAGCGCGAGCTGCCGGCGGAGCCGCTCAGGGAGTACACGCAGCTCATCATCCGCGAGGCCGATCGCCTGCGGAAGCTCGTCGACAACCTGCTGGGCCCGGGCGGCGTGCCGCACAAGACGACACTGAACCCGCACGAACTCATCGAGCACGTCCACCAGCTGCTTAGGAGCGAGGCGCCGGCCGGGATCGTGATGCTGCGCGACTACGACCCGAGCCTTCCCGACGTGCACGTCGACCGCGACCAGATGATCCAGGCGATGCTCAACATCGGCCGGAACGCCCTGCAGGCGCTCGGTGACAACGGCCGGCTCATGCTGCGCACGCGCGCGCTCGTGAACGCGACGATCGGGCCGAACCGGTACAGCGCCGTCGCCAGCATCCAGTTCGAGGACAACGGCCCGGGCGTGCCGCCCGAGATCGCCGACACCATCTTCTATCCGCTCGTGACCAGCCGCCCCGGCGGCAACGGCCTCGGCCTCGCGGTCGCGCAGGAGCTGGTGACGCGCCACGGCGGGCTGATCGAGTTCGAGAGCCGTCCGGGACGGACGGTGTTCACCATGCAGATCCCGTTCGAGGAAGACTCCGATGGCTGAAGCGCTCAAAGTCTGGCTCGTCGACGACGACGCCTCCATCCGCTGGGTGCTCGAGCGCGCCCTCAAGGCGAGCGGCATGGCGCCGCGCGCGTTCGAGCAGGCGCAGGGAGTCCTCGAGGCGCTCGATGCCGAGGAGCCGGACGTCCTGATCACCGACATCCGCATGCCCGGGCAGAGCGGCCTCAAGCTCCTCGACGATGTGCAGGCGAGCCACCCGGCGGTGCCCGTGATCGTGATGACCGCGCACTCCGACCTCGATGCCGCGGTCGCGGCCTACCAGGGCGGCGCGTTCGAGTACCTGCCGAAGCCCTTCGACATCGACGAGGCGGTGGCGCTCGTGCGCCGCGCCGCGCAGCAGACCGCGCCCGCGACCGAGGCCGCGCTCGAGGCGGGACGGATCCCGGAGCTGCTCGGCCAGGCGCCGGCGATGCAGGAGGTGTTCCGAGCGATTGGCCGCCTGTCGCGCTCGAGCATGACGGTGCTGATCACGGGTGAGTCCGGCACCGGCAAGGAGCTGGTCGCGCACGCGCTCCACCGCCACAGCCCGCGCGCCGCGAAGCCGTTCATCGCGCTCAACACCTCCGCATTCACGCCCGAGCTCCTCGAGTCCGAGCTCTTCGGCCACGAGAAGGGTGCGTTCACCGGCGCCGACTCGCTGCGCCGCGGCCGCTTCGAGCAGGCCGACGGCGGCACGCTCTTCCTCGACGAGATCGGCGACATGTCGAAGGCGCTGCAGACGCGGCTGCTCAGGGTGCTCGCGGAGTCCGAGTATTACCGCGTCGGAGGCAGCACGCCGATCCGCGTCAACGTGCGCGTGATCGCGGCGACCCACCAGGACCTCGAGGCGCGCGCGCTCGAGGGGAACTTCCGCGAGGACCTGCTGCATCGCCTGAACGTGATCCGCATCGCGCTGCCGCCGCTCCGTGCGCGCCGCGAGGACGTGCCGGACCTGCTGCGCCACTACCTCGCCGTCGCCGCGCGCGAGCTCGGGGCCGAGACCAAGGTGCTGACGCCGGCGGCCGAGAAGCTCCTCGTCGACAGCGACTGGCCGGGCAACGTCCGCCAGCTCGTCAACATCTGCCGTCGGCTCACGGTCGCGGCGCCCGGCCGCGAGATCCGTCCCGAGGACGTGCCGGCTGACTTCGGGGGAGCCGCCCGCGCGGCACCCGGCGCCGAGGACTGGGTGCGCTCGCTCGAGACCTGGGCGCGGCAGCGCGCGGAGACCGGCGGGTCGCCGCTCCTCGACGCCGCGATGCCCGAGTTCGAGCGCACACTGATCCGGGTCGCGCTCGGGCGCTGCGAGGGCCGCCGCCAGGACGCGGCCAAGGTGCTCGGCTGGGGCCGCAACACGCTGACCCGCAAGATGCGCGAGCTCGGCATGGACGGCGCGGAGGCTGCCGAGGAACCGGACGCCGCCTGACTGCGGGGCCGCCGCGCGGCCCCTATAATCCCGCGCCATGGACAGCCTGCTGCACCTCGTCGGCCTCGCGCTCGACGACAACTTCCTCGGCAACTCCATCCGTGACTGGATGGCGGCACTCGGCCTCGGGCTCACGAGCTTCTTCGGACTCGTGTTCCTGAGGCGCCAGCTCGGGCTGCGCGCCCGCGGCCTCGAGGCACGGTCGCTCCCGCGCGGCGTCCGGCTCGTCCTCTCGCTGCTTGGCGTCACGAAGACGCTGCCCCTCTTCGCGGTGTCGCTGCTGCTCGGCTCCAAGTACCTCGACTTGGGCGCCCGCGCCGAGCATGCGACCACGGTGATCATCATCGTCGCGATCGCGCTTCAGGTCGGTGTGTGGCTGCAGACCGCGGTGCGCTTCTCGCTCGATGAGCACTACTCGCACTCCGACGACCGCAACTCCGAGACGATGATCACGATCGTGCGCTTCGTCGCCGGCGTCGCGATCTGGTCACTGGTCGTGCTGCTCGCCCTCGACAACCTGGGCTTCCAGGTGAAGGCGCTGCTGACCGGCCTCGGCATCGGCGGCATCGCCGTCGCGCTCGCCGTGCAGAACGTGCTCGGCGATCTCCTGGCCTCGCTCTCGATCGCGCTCGACAAGCCCTTCGGCGTCGGCGACGCGCTGACCCTCGACACGGGCTACGCCGGGACGGTGGAGGCGATCGGCATCCGCAGCACCCGGCTTCGGAGCGTCACCGGCGAGCAGATCGTGCTCGCGAACTCCGAGCTCGTGAAGGCGCGGATCCGCAACTACGGCCGCCTGCAGGCGCGGCGCACGGTCTACAGGTTCGGCGTTGCGCACGGCACCGCCGCGAGCGACCTCGCCGCGATCCCGGGGCTCGTCAGGACCGCGGTCACGACCGAGGCGCACACGCGCTTCGAGCGCGCGCACCTGGTCGCGTTCTCGAACACCTCGGTCGACTACGAGGTGGCCTACGTCGTCACGAGCGCGGACTACCCGACCTTCCTCGATGCGCAGCAGGCCGTGAACCTGAAGCTCGCGCAGGAGTTCGAGGCGCGCGGAATCGAGTTCGCGAGCTTGACCCCGTCGGTGCACGTGGCGCACGGCGCCGCCACCAGGAGTTTGGACGCATAGTCACGCCCTAATGCTCTGTCGTCTCGCGCCTCCGCGGGATGGCGGATGACAAGTGCTTTGACAATTTGGTGTTAGACCCCCTCGGCAAACCGCATTTGTGCCGTACGATGGGGCGCCGATCTGTTCCTTCGGTCGTCGGCGGATGTGGCGCGGTTGCGCACCACATTCTCGACGTGGCTATCGCGGCGGCCGGATGGAATGTAGGGAGACGCCCGGCTAGAGTTTGGAGCGGACCAGGATGGATAAACGGCCTCGCATATGGCGGCGTTTAGCGGCCGCTCAACCTCATTCGTTGGTGGCAGAGACGTGTCCCGAGCAGCGGTTCTAGGAATCTACATCCTACTTTCGATCCTAGTTGCTGGCGCATTCGGTGCACTCCACAACCAGCTTAGCTACACCGTTTCTCCCGAATACTTCACTCACTTCAAATTCATACAATTTGGTCTGCTGAATTCGCCTCTCCCAGAAAGACTTCGCGCCTCCGAAGTGGGCTTCCTCGCTTCTTGGTGGATGGGCATCCCCCTCGGAATCTTGACGGGGCTCTGCGGATACATTCAACGCGGTGCCGAAGATATGCGTCGAGCCCTCTGTGGGGCCATGCTGGTGGTTTTGCTCGTCGTCGCGACTTCAAGCCTGGTAGGCCTATGCTATGGATTCCTCCGAACCAAACACTTCGACGTAGGCGACTATTCCGGCTGGTTTGTCCCGGAGGGACTTAGCAACCTTCGAGCGTTTCTATGCGCTGGCTACATGCACAATGCTTCGTATCTGGGCGGCTTGATCGCTGTTCCCGGCGCTTTGGTCTTTCACCTCATCTATAGGGCGAGGCGGCGGCATGCCGCCTAACCACCGGTTAGAGACGGCCGTGAGCGATAAACCGCCTCGTATGCGGCGCCGCGCGCGGCCGCTCAACCTCATACGATAGGTGGATGGCGAAGTGAAACCCCGAATTGCGCTTCGACTATCAGTGGGCGCGATTGCCGCCGCTGCCGCCGTTTCTTGCGATGTCCCGACGATGCCTCCCGACGCCCTTGCCCTGGCGAACCGATACTACTCCGCAATAGGGGCCGGGAGTCTGGAAGCGACAACCGCTCTGTTCTCGCCCAACTTCTACAAGAAGACCCCTCGGGACAGATTATTGGCCGGCCTAAAGGCGTTGCGGGAGCACTGCGGATCGGCGACTTCGCACTCCGTGACCGCGACGACCATACTGGACGACTTCACGTCTGAGAAAATCCGCGCCAACATCCAATTCACGGTCACCTATGATCGGTGCCGCTCCATTGAACAAATGTCGATTGTCAAGGATGGCGACGCCGCCAGCGAAATTGACGCGCTCGCTGCTCACATCGATGAGGTACCACAAGCTCTTCCGGACCTGAGCAAGCGATCTAGCACTACTACCTAACTACTGGTGGAGCGATCATGAACGATGAAGTGTCTCGTATATGGCGCCGCATGCGGTCGCTCAGACTCAATCGTTAGGCGACATCATGTCTGGTAACTACGCTTGCTTCTCAGCTGCGCTGCGGATCCGCAACGCGGCACACCTCCACGAGCAGCTGTCTCGGAACCTTGGCATGGCGCCCTCCAGCGTTACGGTGCGAGGGCAACCCGCAGGCGCGCTTGGAAAGCCTGCGCCGCAGGACATGTGGGTTCTAGACGCGCCAATTCCAGAAGAGGCGCCGCTGCAGCAGCATCTAGCGTGGCTTGCCGATGCCATTGCCGGGCGTGAACCATATCTAAAGCAGCTTCTTGCTGATGGCATTGAGATTGACGTCTTTTGCGGGTACCGGACTAACGCGGACTATTCCCACTACACGGTGCCTGCGGGCTCGTTTCAGTTCGCGAGTGACCTGGGCATTCCATTGCACATGTCGTATATCGTCGCCTAACTAACGCATGGAGCGGGTCGCGATCGACAAAGTGCTCTCGTCCCTTGGCTGGCGGTTCGAACGCGCAGAGGTGCGACCCGCTCAAGCTCGTCATTAGGTGGAGCGGATGCCGAAGGAGCCGCCGCTCCGTGAGCCCCTGCGCTTTCGTCAGGACCCTGACGCCGTATCGGCGTCACCCGATCTTCCGCCGTTCATAGCGCGGCCGCACAGCTCTCCCGCGTATCACGGCTTCCCGTCGCTAACTGGCTGAGGGAAGGACGGATACGTGTTTAGGGCCATCACCTGTTTTCGAACCGATGAACCGAGTTCGTGGGGAGACGCATACGTGGTGGCACTGGACGGCTCACGAGCGTGAGTTATCTGGAGGAGAGAAGGTCCTCGGTTCAAGGTCGTTCTGCCACCGGAGCCCGGTCGGTGGGGAGTCTACTATTTTCAATTTGACGAGCCGATTCAATCGGACGACGATCTGATCAGAAGGCTTCACGGCGCGCTGCCTCAGCTGAAGCGGTGTTATGCCGAAGCCGTGGGGGCTGGAGCTGCATCGCACGAAACCGAACCACCGAGCAGTAGTTCCGTCCAGCTACTGGTTGGGGCGACGCGCGGGTTGGAGTTTCGATTGACCAGGGAGAGGTCGATGACTTCGATAGAGTGCCGACGCGATAGAGCGTCTCGCCGCGCGTCGCTCAGTGTCATTCGTTAGGCGGCACATGTGACCTTCGCCCGACGACAATTCATTGGAGCTCTCGCCGCGTGGACATTGAGTCCGCTTGAGGCACAAGCGTGCAAGTGTGTCCTGCCGTCATCTCTGGATTCGCGTACAGCCAAAGCGACTTTCATAGTCCACGCGCGCGCTAGCGCGACGACGAATACCGCGCTCGGGCGGACTTCAAATACGGACTGGGTTGTGCTCCGCTCGTGGAAAGGCTCGCTGGGTCCCGGATCCCATTTTATGACAGCCTCTGGTCATGACGATTGTGGTGTCGTCATCAATGAGGGTGTCGAGCTCATTTTCTTCCTCGCTGGCAAGCCCCCATTCGAACTATCGCGCTGCCCTGAGGCGGTTCCAATCAGCAAAGCGAAAACAACGACCAGTCGACTCGATGAGCTCTTCCCGAACCACTCCCAAGAATAAGCGTGCCGCCGAACTACCGCTTGGAGCCGGCCGTGAGAAACAATGAGCCTCGCATGTTGCGCCGCGCTCCGCCGCTCATCCTCATTCATTGGGCGACCATGTACGATCTGGCCACATATCTGCGGGTCGCCTTATCGATAACCCTGCTTCTTGGCCTTGCTATCGGAAGCGCCGCAGCGCAGGCGCAAAGTGTGGAAGCGTCATTTCCGTGCGAACCTGTTCACGGTCGCTTCTACACGACTAACGGCATTCCGTGTCGACTATTAGTGTTTCGAACTCGACGCATACTGGCCATTCGCAATTGCGCTGAGTTGCCAAGTCCGATGGACCGCTATGTATCCTGGCCAATGGAGTACAGGGTGATTTACGGCGACTACGTTGTCTGTCCCATTGAGGCAGAAAGATCGGGATGGATGCGGACCGTGAAGATTGTTAGCGCTTCGCGCCTGGTCGTAGTCGACTTCGATCAGGCGCAACCGGATCACACGATCACCTATCGCGTAAAATCAACGTGGCACTAGATGCGAGGCCTCACTGACTTGGCCGCCGAACTAGCCGATGGAACAAGCGAAACTGATAAGGTCCCCCGCATGTGGCCGTGCCGCACGGTCACTCGATCTCATCCTTAAGGAGCTCATGCTCCGATGCGGTATCGGCCAAGTCTGCTACTAGCGATTTTCTCCGTCGCCTTTTCCGCGAGCGCGCTCCCATCGCCCAGCGAGGCTGATGCCTTCGCAGTTGCTGGCGTGACGCGAAGTGAGGCCAGTGTGGTACTAGTCCAACTTCAGGTAGCTGTGGCAGCTCACGACGCGAAGCTAATTGCTGCTCTCACATTCTTTCCGCTCACCGTGCGAGGGAAGGCAGGCCCAAGAAATGCCGCAGAGCTCGAACGAGATTTTGATGCTGTGTTTACGGACAAAGTTCGAAGTGCGATTCTCGGTCAGACTGTCGATGAGCTCTTCGCAAGCTGGCGCGGTCTCATGATCGGGAGGGGCGAAGCCTGGCTGGTAGCTCTTTGCGACAACACCGGCCACCCCGGGAAGTGTGCAAAACACAGGCTCCTGCTATTTTCGATCAATAACTAGGCGAGGGCGTGCCTTCCAACTATCGGTTGGAGCGGCGAGGATAGAGCAGGTGCTGGACGAGAACCGACATTTCCTTCGTCAGCGTCGATCCGGCGCCGCTCAATGTAGTCGTTAGGCTCCGGAGGCAGAAATGGTTCGAGCACTAATCGGCGCGCTCCTGATCGGCATCGTCTTCCGTGCGTCAGCGCAGGATGCGCCCGATCCGATTAAATCCGCCGAAGTCACAGGCGCCGCGCTATACGCGGCAATCGCTGCCGGCAACTTCGCTGAGTCGAAGAATCTAGCCAACTTCGGAGCACTCAAGTCAGCGGTTGAAGCCCAACAATGTCCAGGCAACAGCTACGCGTACGTCCTGCTGACGAGCAGATCGCAACCTGCCACCGTATTCGTCATAGCCTCTGCGACCACTGGAAACGGGATGGTGGCTGGAAAGCACTTCAAGGCGACCGTCACCAACTCCGAAGCGGATCTATGATCTCTCGTCGCCTCAACAAAAGCCTGCGTAGTGCTCCCGATTGACGCTCGGGCCGCGGCTCTGTTCGTGACCCATTTGCCATCTCCCGAGCCAAATGAATTTCACGTTTTGGAGTCCTCACTTCACAAGTTGGACCTATACGTCCGCGCCGGTGGCATCCTCTGGGCGGTAAAAGACGGACATATTCGGCAAGTGGGCAAGCCGGGCGCCTAGCAATCGGGTGTAGCGGGCCATGATGGATTTAGTGCCCCGTACATGGGCGCCGACCGCGGCCCCGCAACCCCATCACTAGGCGCCAATGGCTACGATCACGAACATTCTCAACGCGATACGCCGCTTCGGGACGCGGACGCAGAAGTCGGCGCTTCGGCGCCAAGACGATCAATTGCGCGGGCAGAAGGTTCTAGATCGACGGCTTGAAACTCACCGAGGTGCCGACGGCGCGGTCGAGGTCTTTGTCGCCACCGTTGCGCCGATGCCGGAGTCTATCGTCGCTCTTTCTGATAATCAGAGCACCGGAATTGCTGAGGATGCAAGCGACTGCGAACGGTTCGTTGAACGCTTCGTTCGTTGTGAGCGTCGAAGCGTAACAATCGCTGATCTCGATTCGGCCTTTGAGCTTTGGATGAGATCCGAAGACAAACGGGGGTATTCCCGAGATGACGTGGTCCGGCTGACGGGTGCAGCATTGGGCGAACTGTGCATCCGCTCGTTCGGAATGCGGTGGATTCAGCTCACGGACTCCGAGGGAACAGTCGTGGCACTCCAAGGCCGCGAAATGGATTTTCGCGCGTTTCCATTCCACTCCGTATCAAAGCGCATCGATGACGGCGAGTACGGCTTTTTTCGTGCGGTCTTCATCGGCATCGAGGCCGCGTCCAAGTCCGCCTGGCAGCCTACTGAGGGTGCCTGACTATCGGCGGGGGCTAGCGTGATCGCTACGGCGCGTCGCAAATCGCTAGCCACCGCCGCAGCTCAACCTCGTTGGTCGATCCGCCAGCCCAGTAGACCCGTTCAGTGCGACAGGGCGGCCGGTCGGCTCGTGTCGAGGGTGCCCGTGAGCTCGGCCACCGTGCGCATGCCGTTCTTCGCGAGGTACTCGGCGATCCCCGCATTGATCGCGCGGCACACGAGCGGCTCGTAGAAGAGCGCCGTGCCGACGCCGACGGCGCTCGCGCCCGCGATCAGGAACTCGAGCGCGTCCGTCGCCGTCGTGATGCCGCCCTGGCCGATGATCGGCACCTTGTGCGCCTTGGCGACGTCGTATACCTGGTGCACCTTGAGGAGCGCGATCGGCTTGATCGCGGGCCCCGAAAGGCCGCCCTGCACGTTGCCGATGACCGGCCGGCGCGAGGCGGCGTCGATTGCCATGCCCATCACGGTGTTGATCACCGCGAGGCCATCGCTGCCCGCCTCGATGCACAGGCGCGCGTTCTCGCGGATGTCCGTCTGGTTGGGCGAGAGCTTGGTGATCAGCGGCTTTTTCGTCGCCGCGCGGCAGGCGGCGACCACGCGCGCGCTCATGTCGGGGTAGTTGCCGAACTGGACCCCGCCTTCCTTGACGTTCGGGCAGGAGATGTTGATCTCCATCGCGTCGATCGGCGAGTCGTCGAAGCGCCGCACCACCTCGACGTACTCGTCGATCGTCGAGCCCGAGACGTTGGCGATGAAGCGGGTCTCGTCGAAGAGGAGCGTCGGCAGGATGCCGTCGACCACGTGCGCGGCACCCGGGTTCTGCAGCCCGATCGCGTTCAGCATGCCCATCGAGGTCTCGTAGACGCGGTGCGGCGGGTTGCCGAGCCTGGGCTTGCCGGTCGTGCCCTTGAGCACGACCGCGCCGACGTCGCGGTTCGAGAAACCGGCGACGCGGGTGTATTCCTCGCCGAAACCGACGCACCCGGACAGGAGCACGATGGGCGATGCAAACGTGAGCCCGCAGAAATCGAGTGCGAGCGAGGCGGGCGGGGCTTCTCGGACGGCGGCCATCGGGTGATTATAGCCAACCGTTCCCGTTCCCCGGCCCATGTTCCACATCATCCTGCACGAGCCCGAGATCCCGCCGAACACCGGCAACGTGATCCGCCTCGCGGCCAACACCGGCTGCACGCTCCACCTCGTGCACCCGCTCGGCTTCTCGATCGACGACGCGCAGGTCCGTCGCGCCGGGCTCGATTACCACGAGATGGCGCGGGTGCGCGACTACCCGAACCTCGCCGCCTGCCTGCGCGCGCTCGCGCCGCCCCGGCTCTTCGCCGTCGAGACGGGCACCGAGCGCCGCTACTCGGACGTCCGCTACCGACCGGGGGACGCGTTCCTGTTCGGGCGCGAGACGACGGGCCTGCCCGAGGCGGTGCTCGCATCGCTCGGACCCGGGGCCCGGGTCAGCATCCCGATGCGCCCGGGCAACCGCAGCGTCAACCTCTCGAACTCGGTCGCGCTCGTGATCTTCGAGGCCTGGCGGCAGAACGACTTCCGGATGGACGTGCCATGACTGAGCGAGGGCTCGATCACTGGCGGATGCGCCTGATGCCGTGGGTGATGGTGCTCGTGCGCCTCGTTGCGGGGTGGCTCGTGTGCCGCGTGCCGCTGATCGCGCTGACCGGGCCCGCCGCGCTCCTCCGAGACCTCGCCGGCCCCGCCGCCGCCTGGGCGCTCGCGGCGCTGCTCGGGCTCGGCATCCTCGCCTTCGCGTGGCCGAGGACCTACCTCGCCGGGGCGCTCGTCCTCGCGGCCGGGCTCGGCGCGTTCGAGTGGCTGTGGCAGCGCGCGGGGCTGCCGCCCGGTCCCATCGTCGGCTCGCTCGGCATCATCGCCGTGCTCACGCTCGGCGAGTGGCTCAACCGCCTGGTGCGCCGCCGCTACCCGGGGGCTTGAGCGCGCCGCGCGCGCGGGCGCGCAGCACCTCCTTCTGGATCTTGCCGGTCGCCGTGCGCGGCAGCGCGATGAACTCGACCGCCTTCGGGATCTTGAAGCGCGCGAGCTCGGCCGCGCAGTGCGCGATCAGCTCCGCCGCCGTCGCGGCGGCGCCGGCCTTGAGCTCCACGTACGCGCACGGCGTCTCGCCCCACTTCTCGTCCGGGCGCGCGACCACCGCCGCGGCGAGCACGGCGGGGTGGCGGTAGAGCGCCTCCTCGACCTCGAGGGAGGAGATGTTCTCGCCGCCCGAGATGATGATGTCCTTGGAGCGGTCGCGGATCTTCGCGTAGCCGTCGGGCTGCAGCACCGCGAGGTCGCCCGAGTGGAACCAGCCGCCCCTGAACGCCGCGGCGGTCGCCGTGGGGTTCTTGAGGTAGCCCTTCATCGTGATGTTGCCGCGGAACATGATCTCGCCCATGGTCACGCCGTCGGCGGGCACCGGGGCCATCGTCTCGGGGTCGAGCACCGCCATGCCGTCCTGCAGGAGGTACTCGAAGCCCTGGCGGCCGTTGCGCTCGGCGCGCGCGGCGAGGTCGAGCGCGTCCCACTCGGGCTGGCGCGCGCAGATCGCCGCGGGTCCGTAGGTCTCGGTCAGGCCGTAGACGTGCGTGAGGTCGAAGCCGATCCGCTCCATGCCCGCGATCATCGCCTCCGGCGGTGCGGCGCCGGCGACCATCGCGTGCACCTTCTGCGCGATCCCGGCGCGCATCTCCGCGGGCGCGTTGACGAGCGTCGAGTGCACGATCGGGGCGCCGCAGTAGTGCGTGACGCGCTCCTCGCGCATGAGCCTGAAGATCTCCGCCGCCTCGACCTTCCGGAGGCACACGTTGGTGCCCGCGTTCGCCGCGATGCTCCACGGGAAGCACCAGCCGTTGCAGTGGAACATCGGCAGTGTCCACAGGTACACCGCGTGCGGCGGCATGCCCCAGGTCAGCAGGTTGCAGATCGCGTTCAGGTACGCGCCGCGGTGGTGGTAGACGACCGCCTTGGGGTTGCCGGTGGTGCCGGAGGTGTAGTTGAGCGCGATCGCATCCCATTCATCGCGCGGCCGCAGCCACTCAAAGCCGGGATCGCCGGTCGCGAGCAGGTCCTCGTAGCCGATCGAGCCGAGCCTCTCGCCGGGCCCCGGGTACACGGGGTCGTCGACATCGACGACGAGGATGTCGCGCTCGATGAGCGCGAGCGCGCGCTTCGCCATGCCCGAGAACTCGCGGTCGGTGATCAGCACGCGCGCCTCGGCGAAGTTCAGCATGAAGGCGATCGACTCCGCGTCGAGGCGCGTGTTGAGCGTGTTGAGGACGGCGCCGGCCATCGGCACGCCGAAGTGCACCTCGTACATCTCGGGCGTGTTGGCGAGGAGCACCGCGACCGTGTCGCCGCGCCCGAACCCGCGCGCCGCGAGCGCGGCGGCGAG
>Ga0335083_10000793_pt1 | contig 45445 bp, 50 predicted proteins | sample Lox_Sample_42_FD_206716 | JGI IMG/M metagenome (GOLD analysis project Ga0335083, IMG submission 206716) | Soil microbial communities from Loxahatchee National Wildlife Refuge, Florida, United States - Lox_Sample_4.2 | ecosystem: Environmental > Terrestrial > Soil > Wetlands | place: USA...
TTTCTTCGCCGGCATCGCTCGATTTTCCGCGCCCGAACGCGAGCCCGGTGACCGCGACGACGGTGCCGACCACCGAGCCGCCGAACAGGGACACGACCACACCTTTCCAGCCGAGCAGCGCGCCGACGACCGCGAGCAACTTCGCGTCGCCGAGACCGAGTCCCTCGATCTTGCGCAGCCGGAAATAGAGCTCGCCGATCAGCCACGGGACGCCGTAGCCGACCCCGATCCCGACGAGGCCTTCCCACCAGTGCCGCTCGGGCAGCGCGAACGTCACCGCGTAGAACACGACGATCGCCGGGATCGTGACCTTGTCGAAGATCAGCTTGTGGTCGATGTCGATGTACGTGATCACGACCATCACGAGCACGAACGCGGCATCGATCGTGAAGTGCAGCGCGCGCAGCTCGATCGATCCCCCGAGCAGGCCGCCGGTCCCGAGCGTGAACCACCACGCGACGCCGAACAGCGCGCCGGTCAGCGCCTCGACGAGCGCGTACCGCGGCGAAAATGTCACCCCGCACGCGCGGCACTTTCCGCGCAACCACAGATACGCGAGCACCGGTACGTTGTCGTACCACCGCACCGGCGCCTTGCACGCACCGCACCGCGACCCCGGCGACACGATCGACTCCCCGGCTGGAATGCGATAGATGCAGACGTTCGCGAAGCTTCCCCACAGCAAGCCGAGGCCGACCGCGAGCGCGCAGCCCGCCGGCGAGGTCGCGAGGTCTTGCCACACGAAACAACCTTAGCAGCAGGGGCACGACAACGAGGGGCCACCAAATCCCGAACCGATCACTGCGGGCACCGCCATGCTAAGAACCCAGCGCATGCTCCGCGCGGTTCTCGTTCTAGCCCTCGTCGGGTGCGGGCGCGCGCAGGGGATTTCCGATCAAGATCTCGGCGGGCTCGTGATCACGCCCAAGCCCAAGACGGATCCGATCGATGTCGGGCGCGCGACGAGGGATGCCGGCGAGCTCGGCCGGGCGATCGCGCTGCCCGAGCGCGCGATCGCGGCGGCGCTCGGACCGCACGTGATGACGATCGCGACGACGACGACGGTGAGCGAGGCAGGCAAGACGGTCGAGGAGCTGTCGGATCGCGTCGCCATCGAGCTCGGTGACCAGGGCACGTATCACGCGCTGTACACGAACTCCGCCGACTACGGCCGCGAGGTCACGTGGCAGGGCGGCAAGCTGTATCTGCGACCGCGCTACCAGCGCTGGCACGAACGCGCACCCGAGACGCCCGACGAGCCCGATCGCCTGCGCGACGAGCTGTGCGAGGCGATCGCCGCGACCTGGGAGCTGGTCGCGCCGGCCGCCGAGGTCAACGATCTCGGCGTCGCGCAGGCCGCCGGCCGGCCCGGACGCAAGATCGCGATCCAGCTCGCGCCCGAGGTCAAGCAGGTCCCTGCCGAGGCGCTCGTGCAGCGCAAGTGGCGCGAGCAGCGGACGATCGACGAGCTCTACGGCGAGGCCGTGCTCGATGCCGACAAGGGCGTGCCGCTCGCGGTCAAGCTCGCCGCGACCATCAGCTTCACGCGCGACCACCGCCACTTCACGATGAAGGTCTCGCTCGACGCGGCGGCGAGCTCGATCGGCCAGGCGACGGCGATCGCCGCGCCCGGCGCCGACGACGTCGTCGCCACGCCCGAGCGCCTGCGCGAGGTCGACGACCGCGACTTCTTGCTGCAGGGCATCGCGCCGCCGCTGCGCAAGGCTCCGGAGGGAGGCAGCAGATGAGCGAACGGCGAACCGCGCTCGTTCCACGCCGCGACTACCTCGTCGGCCAGCGCCGCGCGATCATCGCGCGCTCGTTGCTCGGCAGCCTCGTCGGCATGGTGCCGCTGCCGTTCGTCGACGACTTCGCGGTGTCGCGCATCGTCGGCGGTGGCTATCGCGCGATCGCCGCGTCGCATCAGGTCGACATCAGCCCCGAAGCGGTCGCGAACCTCGTGCACGGCGCGTCGCCGCCGCCGTCGATCATCAGCATGGCGACCGCCGGCATCCTGATGCGCGTCGCGACGCGCGCGGCGAAGCGCATGATGGTCGCGCTCGCGACGATCAACCGCGCGCGCTCCGCCGCGCGCACGTTCATGATCATGACGCTGTTCGATCACTACTGCGCGAAGCTGCACCGCGGGCTCGCGATCGACGGCCCGACCGCGCTCGCGCTGCGCGACGAGATCGGCCGCGCGATCGACAACACGCCCGGGGCGCTCGCGTTCCATCCGTTCCGGCGCGGCGCGCTGTCGGCCGCCCGAGCGACGCTGCGCGCGCCGCTCGAGCTCGCCGATCTCGCGTCGGGCGGTGCCGTGCGCCGGCTGCTCGCGAAGAAGAGCGAGGTCACCGAGGCCGAGCACGTCGACGAGCTCGAGCAGGCCATGGAGGCCGCGCTCGCCGACAAGCACGGCTTCCTCGCGCGCACGGTCGCCGCGGTCGAGGTCCAGCTGTCGGCCGAGGTCAACCCGTTCCTCGACGCGGCGCTCGAATCGCTCGACCGGCGCTGGCGCGCCCGGCAGGGCATCCAGTGAACGAACGCGACATCCTCGCCAGCGCGCGCCGCGTCGTCGTCAAGATCGGCAGCCGGCTGCTCGCCGAGGCGCCTGCGAGCCGGCCCGCGACGATCGCCGATCAGATCGTCGAGCTGCGCCGGCGCGACGTCGAGCTCGTCGTCGTGTCGTCGGGCGCGATCGCGCTCGGCGTCAAGCGGCTCGGGCTCGCGGCGCGGCCGCACGAGCTGCCCGCGCTGCAGGCGGCCGCGGCGGTCGGGCAATCGAAGCTGATGCAGCACTGGGAGCACGCGTTCGCGGCGCACGGCATCGCGATCGGCCAGGTGCTGGTCACCCACGACGACCTCGCCGATCGCCGCCGCTTCCTGTCGGCGCGGCTCACGCTGCGCGCGCTGCTCGATCACGGTGTCGTGCCGATCGTCAACGAGAACGACACGGTCGCGACCGAGGAGATCAGGTTCGGCGACAACGACCAGCTCGCCGCGCTCGCGACCAATCTGGTCTCGGCCGACGCGCTCGTGATCCTCACCGACGTCGAGGGCGTGCGCGACGCCAACGGCGTGCGCATCCCGATCGTGCGCGACATCGACCGCGAGGCCGCGCCGGTCGCGGGCGGCTCGACGAGCGGCATCGGCTCGGGCGGGATGGCGAGCAAGGTCGGATCGGCGCGCACGGTGACCCGCGCCGGCGTGCCCGCGGTCGTGGCGCCCGGCCGCGAGCCCGACGTGCTCGTGCGCGTGCTCGCCGGCGCCGACGTCGGCACGCTGTTCGTGCCGGCTGGCCGCGAGCTGAGCGCGCGCAAGCACTGGATCGCCTACAGCGGCCGCTCGGCCGGCCGCGTCGTCGTCGACGACGGCGCGGCACGGGCGCTCACCGGCGGCGGCAAGAGCCTGCTGCCCGCCGGGATCGTGGCAGTCGAGGGCAACTTCGAGCTCGGCGACACGATCGCGATCGCGCGCGGCGATGGCACCGAAATCGCCCGTGGTCTCGCGGCCTACCCCGCCGATGACCTGCGGAAGATCCAGGGCTTGCAATCAGGCGCTATCGAGGCCAGGCTGGGATACAAGAGCAGCGAAGAGGCCGTTCACCGAGATGATCTCGTGATCTTGTGATCAGCACGATCGAAGAGCGATCAGGGTTCCGGCAGCTCATTCGAGGCGTCGCCCAGGCGGCGCGCACGGCGGCGAAGATCGTCGCGAAGGCGCCCACCGCACAGCGCACCGCCGCGCTGGTCGCGATCGCCGAGGTGCTGCACGCCGAGGAGGCCGCGATCCTCGCTGCGAATGCTTCGGATCTGGCCGCCGCCGAGGCGGCCGGCATGAGCGCCGCGCTGCTCGACCGCCTGCGCCTCGACGGCAAGCGCGTGGGCGCGCTGATCGAGGCGGTACGCGAGATCGCCGCAGCGCCCGAGCTGCTCGGCCGCGTCGAGCGCACCGAGACGCGCCCGAACGGGCTCGTCGTGTCGCGCGTGCGAATTCCTCTCGGCGTGATCGCGATGATCTACGAGGCGCGGCCGAACGTCACCGTCGACGCCGCCGCCCTGTGCCTGAAATCGGGCAACGCGTGCATCCTGCGCGGCGGGCGCGAGGCGCTCGAGAGCAACCGCGCGCTGCTCGCCGCCGTTCAGACCGGGCTCGACAGCGCCGGCCTGCCGACCAGCGCGGCGCAGCTCTTGCCGACGACCGATCGCGAGGCGATCGCCGAGCTCGTGCAGCAGGACGACCTGGTCGATCTGTGCATCCCGCGCGGCGGCGAGCAGCTGATCCGCTACGTCGCCGAGCACGCGCGCGTGCCGGTCATCAAGCACTACAAGGGCGTCTGCCACATCTACGTCCACTCCAGCCCGGACATGTGGGATGCGATCGAGATCGTGACGAACGCGAAGGTCCAGCGCCCGGCCGCCTGCAACGCGGTCGAGACCGTGCTCGTCGACGCCGCGATCGCGAAGGACTTCGTGCCCGCGCTCGTCGCGGCGATCGGTGATCGCGTCGAGCTCCGCGGTGACCCCGCGGCGCGCGAGCTCGGCGGGCCGAAGATGCGCGCCGCGACCGAAGAGGACTGGTACGCCGAGTATCTCGATCTCGTGCTCGCGGTGCGCGTCGTCGACGGCGTCGCGGCCGCGATCGATCACGTCGAGCGCTACGGCTCGAACCACACCGACGCGATCGTGACGGCCGAGCCGGCGGTCGCCGACAAGTTCGTGCGCGAGGTCGATTCGTCGACCGTGCTCGTCAACGCGTCGACGCGCTTCGCCGACGGCGGCGAGCTCGGGCTCGGCGCCGAGATCGGGATCTCGACCACCAAGCTTCACGCCTACGGCCCGATGGGCGCCGAAGGCCTCACCACCACCAAGTTCGTCGTCCGCGGCAGCGGGCAAACGAGGAAGGGATAGCCGAGCAGCAGATGACCGCACGCAAGAAGAGCGCACCGAAGCCCCGCCCCACTCCCGCGTCGACAGACGGCCTCGACGGCGCGATGCGCGCGCTGGCGCTCGCGCTCGACAAGAAAGCGCTCGAGCCGGTGCTGCTCGACGTCCGCGAGCTGTGCTCGTTCACGAACTATCAGCTGATCATCTCGGGCCGCAGCGATCGCCAGGTCGACGCGATCGCGGAGGGCATCGAGTCGGGGCTCAAGCACGAAGGCCTGCGCTCGCTGTCGTCGGAGGGCGCGCGCTCGGGCCAGTGGGCGCTGCTCGACTACGGCGACTTCGTCGTCCACGTGTTCCTGCACGCCGCGCGCGAGCACTACGACATCGAAGGTCTGTGGAACGACGCCGAACGCGTCGCGATCGACGTCCCGCCCGATGCGCGCCTGCCGTCCGGCGAGCACTACGAATCCGCGCTGTCGTGAGCTCGTGAAGGTGATCGTCGCCGCGGTCGGCCGGCTCAAGGAGCCGTACCTGGCCGCGGCCGAAGCCGAGTACGTCAAGCGCCTGCGCCCGTTCTGCACGCTCGCGGTCACCGAGGCGAAGGACGAGGCCGCGCTGCTCGCCGCATTGCCCGCGAACGCGCACCTGTACGCGTTCGACGAGCGCGGCGATGCGCTGTCGAGCGCCGACTTCGCGGCGCTGCTCGCGCACGAAGCGAGCCACGGCGGCGGCGCACCGGTCGCGTTCGCGATCGGCGGTGCCGACGGCCACGGCGACGCGCTGCGGGCCCGCGCGCAGCGGCTGCTCGCGTTCGGCCGCATGACGATCGCGCACCGCCTCGTGCGCGTGATCGTGCTCGAGCAGATCTATCGCGCGTTCACGATCGTGCGCGGCACGCCGTATCACAGAGACTGAATGGTCACGCGCGCGCGCGTGCCGTGCGACGAGCTCGTGGCGATGGCGACGCACTCGAGCTCGCGACGCTCGCGGGCTCGGTCGCCGCGGGTTACACCGCCACACTGCAGATCGGAGTCGCGACGTTCTGAGCAGCGCGTTACACTACGGCCGTGCGTGGTGTGGTCTCGGTCGTCGGTCTGGTCGCGGCGTGCGGGAGACTCGGGTTCGATCTCGATGTCGCGCACGGCTCCGACGGCGCGCCGCCGGGCGACGGCTCGCCCGGCGGCGGTGACGGCCCCGACGCGTTCGTGTCCACGGTCTGCACCGGCTTCATCTGCGACGACTTCGAAGGCGCCACGCTCGACGCGCGCTGGGCGATCGACACGAGCGCCGGCTCGGGCGAGCTCGACACCACGCACGCGCACAGCGGCACGCAGTCGGTGCGCCTGACCACGAACGCGATCGCGAGCTCGACGACCGACGCCTACGCCCTGCTCCACACGACGATGGGCCTGCCCTACACCGGCCGCCTGTACGCGCGCGTGTGGGAATATATCCCGTCGCCGATGCCGACGACACCGATCGATCAGATCGTGGATTTCTCGAACTTCGCCGGGCAAGGCATCTCGGCGTGCGCGCGCGACGGCTATTACGTCGACAACGACTACACGAGCACGCTCTACGCCGAATCGACGACCGCGACCGTGATCCTCGACGCGTGGTTCTGTATCCAGCTCGAGATCCCGAGCGGCACGAGCGGCGCGACGTACATCTCGATCAACGGCACGCAGGTCGCCGATCTCACGCTGACGAAGCCCACGGTCCAGCCCCAGCCGCAGCAAGTGTTCATCGGCACCGAATGGCCGGGCACGATCGCGAGCCAGCCCGCGTTCGACGTGTGGATCGACGACGTGATCATCTCGACTTCGCCGACCACGTGCGAGCAGGAGTGATTCAGTAGTCGGTGAGGTCGGTGGCGTCGGGCGCGCTCGTGCTCGGGTCCTGTTGATGCGGCAGCGGCTCGGGCACGACCGCGAGCATCACGGGGCGAGCCGACATCGCCGAGAACGCGTCGAGCTCGACCTCGATCGCGACGTCGCGATCGAACGTCGCGGGCAGGTACGAGATCCGCACGAACGCGGTCTCGCCGGCGTCGAGCCAGCCCGGCGCGAACGCGTCGTGGCGATTCACCGGCGCGAGCACGGTGCGCGCGAACCGCGGGCCGAACGCGAGCACGCGCGCGTTCCCGAGATCGACCGGCACGGCGTGGTCGCACGTGTTCGAGAGCTTCCATTCGAGCCGCGGGCCACGCCCCGTGTGATCGTGCACGCGCGTCACCGAGACGTCGAGGCAACCGATCGAGACGACCGGCGGCAGCGTGCGCGGAGGCGGCGCCGCCGCGCACCCACATGCGACCACGAGCACGAACGCCCGCATGCTGTAACGCTAGCCGCGCTCGGTCACGCGCGCCGATGAAGACGGAGTTAATTGCGGCGCTTGCTGTCCTTGATCGCGCGATCGATCTCGCGCTTGGCATCGGCGAGCTTCTTCGACTCGCGCTTGTCGTGGTGCTTCTTGTGCGTGACGAGCGCGAGCTCGATCTTCACGCGATGGCCCTTGAAGTAGACCGCCAGCGGGATCAGCGTGTAGCCCTTCTGCTGCACCTTGGTCGCGAGCTTGTCGATCTCGTGCTTGTGCAGGAGCAGCCGGCGCGAGCGCTCGATGTCGTGGCCCCAGCGGTTCGCCTGCGCGTACTCCTGGATCTGCATCTTGTGGAGAAACGCCTGGCCCTTGCGAAAGTCGACGAAGCCGTCGGCGATCACGACGCGCGCGTCGCGTAGGCTCTTGACCTCGGAGCCGCGCAGCTCGATGCCGGCCTCGATACGCTCGTGGATCGAGAAGTCGTGCGTCGCCTTGCGGTTGGTCGCGATGACCTTTATCGGCGCCGCCTTGTTCTCCATCGCCTACCACTCGCCGACGTTCGGCATCTTCGACCACGGCTCCTGCGCCGGGAGCGCGTCGCCGCGCTGGAGCAACTCGACCGAGACCAGATCGGGCGAGCGGATGAACGCCATGCGGCCGTCGCGCGGCGGCCGCGAGATCGTGTAGCCGAGGTCCACGAAGCGCCGGCAGGCCGCGTAGATGTCGTCGACCTCGTACGCGACGTGGCCGAAGTTGCGCCCGACCGTGTACGCGTCCTGATGGTCCCAGTTGTGCGTGAGCTCGATCTGCGGCGTATCGGCCGCGCCGCCGTCTTGGCCGAGAAAGACCAGCGTGAACCGGCCTTGCTCGTTGTCCCGGCGGCGCACCTCGCGCAGGCCGAGCCCCTCGCAGAAGAAGCGGAGCGCGGCCGGCAGGTCGCGAACGCGGACCATCGTGTGCAAGTAGCGCATGACGTCGTTCGTACAGTATCGTGCAGGAATGAGCGAGCCCAACGTGCTGGTCAACTTCCGCCTCGACAAGGATCAGCCGCTGCGCATGCGCTGGCTCGCGACCGACGGCGTCCCCGGCGACGGCTACAAGGCGCAGGTCACGGCGATCAAGCTGCCCGACGGCACGAAGCTCGCGATGGATGGCTCGGCGATCGTCGAACAGACCGCTCCCGATGCCGCCGGCGGCATCGGCGCGTACATGATGACGTTCAACGGGGTCGTCGGCTATCACGTCGATCATCCGGATCGCCGGCACATCGACAAGCTCGACAGCGAGCGGATCGAGTACGACCTCGAGCTGGTGCACGACGACAGCGGCCGGGTCGCGGTCGAAGGCGAGGACTACAAGATCATCGAACGTCCGCGCGGCTGGGCGCATCGCATCTCGAAGCGACAGTGAAGGACGACACTCCGAGCCGCACGGCCGCGTACGTGGCCGGCGCGCGCTACCTCGGCCGCTTGCTGCCCGAGCGCGCGCGGCTCGTCGACGATCCGTACGGCGCGGCGTTCGCGTCGCCGCGGCTCGCCCGCGCGATCGAGGCCGGCGGCGATCGGCTGCGCGCGTTCGCCAGGCTCCCGCCGCTGCGCTCGTGGATCTTGTACATGCAGGTGCGCACGCGCGTGATCGACGACGAGCTGCGCGCGTGGCTCGCCGCCGGAGGCCGTCAGCTCGTCCTGCTCGGCGCCGGCTACGACTGCCGCGCGCTGCGCATCCCCGAGCTTGCCGTGACACGGGGGGCGCGCGTCTTCGAGGTCGACCACCCCGCGACCCAAGGCCACAAGCGCGCGGTGCTCGCGCGCCTCGGCGCCGCGTCGCCCGCGCACTACGTGACGTGGGATTTCGAGGCGCGCGCGATGGACGAGCTGCCCGACGCGCTCGCCGCCGCCGGCTTCGATCGACGTGCGCCCGCGTTCACGATCTGGGAAGGCGTGACGATGTATCTGACCGAGCCCGCGATCGACGCGTCGTTGCGCGCGATCGCGGCATGGAGCGCGCCCGGCTCGCGGCTGGCGATGACGTACATGACGCTCGAGCGCGTCGCCGATCGCTCGCTCGGGACACGCGCGCGCAACGCGATGCTCGCCGGTATCGGCGAGCCGTGGCGATTCGGCTGGGCCAAAGGCGAGCTGCCCGGCTACCTCGACGCGCGCGGGTTCGAGCTCGTGCGCGATCAGTCGTTCGCCGAGGCGGGCCGCGAGCTGTTGCCGCCGGAGCTCGCGAGCGCGCTGCGCTGGGCCGGCCGTCGCACCGCGATCGCGAGCCGACGCCTGATCGGGGAGTCGGTCGCGGTCGCGGCGCGCTAGCTGCCGATCACTGCGTGGTGAAGCTCCACGTCTGCGAGAACGCCGCGCCGTTCACCGTGCCCGCGATCGACACCGTGAACTTGGTCCCGGCCGGCTGCGGATCGGTGTAGAAGCAGTAGCTGCCCATCATGTACGGGCCGAACGTCGTGTCGCTCGGCGTGATCGCGGTGTCGGGCAGCGTCGTGCCGCCGACCGCGATCGAATGGCTCGTGATCGTGGCGCTACTGGTGCTGGCGAAGAACACGCTGACGAGCGGGCCGGTCGTACCGCCGCCGCCGGGCGGCGCGGGCGGCGTCGGGCCTTCTTCGCTCGTGACGAACGTCGCCGGCACGCCGGTCGCGCCCGGCGGCGGCCACACGATGACCTGGCTCTCGCTCGCCGCGTTGCCGCTCGAGTAGTCGCAGACGTCGTTCTTGACCGCGCTCGCGCCGCCGTAGCCGAACTTCGTCATGTTCGGATGCAGCATCGGCACGCGGTGAAACACCGTGTTGAGCCACTCGGTGACCGCGCTCTGCGGGTTGTCGACGAACGCCATCGTCTCGAACATCGCCTGCCCGGTGAAGCCGGCATACGACATGCGATCGTAGAAGTTCACGCCGGTGTAGCCGGTGCCGCACGTCGCGCTCTCCAGGTGCGGCGACATCCCGCCGGTGTAGCAGGACGGGTTGTTCGCGTAGTAGGTCGCGTGGTTCTGCGACGACGTGACGAGCTTCGCGTCGATCTGCGCGCCCGGCACGCAAGCCTCTGCGCGCAACATGTTCATCGCGTGCAGCGCGGTGACCGCGGCGGTCGGCGCACCGGAGTACGGCTCGACGCGGCACGACGAATCGCAGCCGTCGCCGTTCGTCGTGTTGCCGTCGTCGCATTCCTCGCCGCATTCGCGCGTGCCGTTGCCGCAGACCGCGGGCGGCGCGTCGGGTTGGCCCGCGTCCATCCCGCCGCCGCCACCGCCGCCGCCGCCACCGCCGCCGCCACCGCCGCCCGCGTCGGACTTCGCTCCGGTGCTCGAGCCGCAGCCGCTTGCCACCAGCGCGATAACGAGGAGTCGCCGCATGCGTCCATCGTAACGTATGCTGCGCGCGCGATGCACTCGCTCGTGCTCGGCGGCGGAATCTTCGGCGTCACGGCCGCGCTCGCGCTCCGTGCGCGCGGTCACGACGTCACGGTGGTCGAGCCGGGTCCGTTGCCCCACCCGCTCGCCGAATCGACCGACATCAGCAAGGTCGTGCGCATGGACTACGGCGCCGACGAGGACTACACCGCGCTCGGCGAGACCGCGCTCGCGGGCTGGCGGGCATGGAACGCGCGCTGGCCGCGCCCGCTGTTCCACGAGACCGGCGTGACGTTCCTGGCGCGCGCTGCGATCGAGCCCGGCGGCTTCGAGCGCGACAGCTACGACGTGCTCGTGCGCCGCGGTCATCGCCTGGAGCGCCTGGATGCCGCTGCGATCGCGAAGCGGTTTCCCGCGTATGCACCCGGCGCGTACGTCGACGGCTACTTCAACCCGGAAGGCGGCTGGGCGGCATCCGGCGCGGTCGTCGCGCAGCTCGCGCGCGAAGCGGACAGCGCGGGTGTGGTGATCCGCGCCGCGCGCGCCGACCGGCTCGTCGACGGTGGTGCGGTGATCGATGGCGAGATCGTGCGCGCCGATCTCGTCGTCGTGTGCGCGGGCTCGTGGGTGCCGCTGCTCGTGCCCGAGCTCGCGAGCTGCCTGCGCGCGGTCGGCCAGCCGGTGTTCCATCTCGCGCCGCGCGATCCGTCGCTGTTCGAGGCCGCACGGTTTCCGGTGTTCGGCGCCGACATCTCGCGCACCGGCTATTACGGCTTTCCGCTCAACGACGGCGTCGTGAAGATCGCGAATCACGGGGCGGGCGTGACGCTGCCGGCCAGCGCCGATGCCGCCGCGCGCGTGGTGACCGCGGCGCACGAGAGCGCGCTGCGCGCGATGCTCGCCGGGTCGTTTCCGGCGCTCGCCGATGCGCCGATCGTGTTCCGCCGGCTGTGCGTCTATTGCGACACGTTCGACGAGCATTTCTGGATCGCGCGCGATCCGGCGCGGCCGAACGTGGCGGTGGCGACCGGCGGCAGCGGCCACGCGTTCAAGTTCGCGCCCGTGCTCGGCGATCTGATCGCGACGCTCGCGCTCGGCGAGCCGCACCCGCTCGCCGCGAAGTTTCGCTGGCGGCCCGAGCTCGTCTCCGGCCGCGGCGCCGAAGCGGCGCGGCATCACGGGTGATCGGTGCTATGGTGGTCTTGTTCTTTGAAAAGGGGGCGTACCGGATTCGACGGGGATGAAGAAGCTCTGGCTGCGCGTCGTGGCGCCCATGGCCACGTAAAAATGGGCAATCCTGCAACTGCGAACGATAACGCTGTTGCTCTCGCTGCTTAGCTAAAACTAAGCACGACGGTGCTCTCGGCTTCCGTCTGTAGCCGAGAAACACTGACGCAATCAGACTGGGCCTTTCCTACTGCTGGCTAAGAAAGGCCGAGATTAGCTAGCTCGTCGCGCCCGCAGGCCGGCCGCCGCCGGCGGGCGCGAGACCTCAATCGGCGTGCCTACACGCGTAGATGTCAGTTCCGAGGCATTTCCGGACGCGGGTTCGACTCCCGCCGCCTCCACCATTATTTCACTGAGTTAGGTCTGTTTCTCCGAAACTCTGCCCAAACTCTGCCCAACGGAATCGAGGAGCCGCACCGTTTCGCGTGCGACCTCGGGTCCGAGGTGGGCGTAGCGCATGGTCATCAAGATCGTCGCATGACCGAGTAGCTCCTGCACGGCTCGCATCGTCGCGCCGCGCATCACGAGGTGGCTCGCGAACGTGTGGCGCAGGACACTCGATCCGGGTCATCGTCGACAAAGCGATCGGCCAGGCCACCGCGAACAAGCTCGCGCCACAGTCGACCCTGTACCCGACGGCCGACACCGAGGTGCGCGGGCGGTACGGGTTGGTCGGCCAGTCGGCGGAGATGCACGCGATCTTCGCGGTGATCGAGAAGGTCGCCGACACGCCGTCCACCGTGCTCATCACGGGCGAGAGCGGGACCGGCAAGGAGCTGGTCGCGAAGGCGTTGCACGAGCATTCGAGCCGCAAGTCCGGCCCGTTCATCAAGATCAACTGCGCGGCGATCCCGAAGACCCTCATGGAGTCCTAGCTGTTCGGTTACGAGAAGGGCGCGTTCAAGGGCGCGACCTCGAGCAAGCCGGGACGGTTCGAGCTCGCCGATGAGGGGACGCTGTTCCTCGACGAGATCGGTGAGATTCCGGTCGAGATGCAGGTCAAGCTGCTGCGCGCGATCCAGGAGAGCGAGTTCGAGCGCGTCGGTGGCCTCAAGACGATCAAGGTCGACGTCCGGCTCATCACCGCGACCAACCGCGATCTCGAGCAGGAGATCGCGCGCGGCAACATGCGCGGTTCCGCGACCGGGGTCATCAGCAGCAAAGTCATGGGCACGTGCGAGTTCATGATGTACTCGTTCGACGTGCAATTCGAAGGCAAGAACGTGTGCCGACTGGCCGATCCGCTGTTCCATAACGACAAGAACGGCATGGGATAGGGCGCTACGTCGCTTCCTCCAGCGGCTCCAAGACCACTCCTTCGAACTGTGCCGCTTCGATGGCGCGCGCCACTTTCTCGTGGATAATGATTTCGCTCTGCGATTCCGCCAACCGGAAGAGCAGAAGCCCGCCCGTTCGCTTCGGGTCGATGACCAATTTGTGAAAGTACGCAACGTCTGCCAAGGGGCTTGTGTCGGACGCCGGCACGTTGGCGCAGGCAACCAGACCGATAACGTTCACCGTCGAGTAGTCAGTGCACTGTGCTCCAGTGCGTGAATCCGTGAGGATCGCGGGAAACGTCTGGATGTTGTCTACGCCCGCGCCGCGAAGCACATCCAAGAACTTAGCAGTCATGATGCACGGCGGGGAAATGAACGGAAAGAACCGCGGCGCCTGTTCGTTTCCGTCCTGGTCCAGATCGACCTCCATCGCATACTGGAACGGCACGGGTGTGTCGGCGGGCAGAGTCGCGCCACTGATTAGGCTTACAAACTTGTTGGATACAGGCTTCACAAAAACGTTGCCGTCAACGAGGTCCATGGAGAGCCGGAAATACATGGTAATGGCCGCCTGCCGTGGGAGTGATCTAGGTCAAACCGCGCGCACTACTCGAGGAGCGGGTTCGGAGGATGCATCAGTGCGCCACCGATTCGATACAACTTGAAGTAGTTCGCGGCACGTTGGCTGACAAAGATCCGCTGCGAGACGAGCAGATTTCTCAGGAGATCGGACGAAGGTTGGTTCCGCCAATGCGTACGGCAACGTGACTGGAACTCAAGCGCGAGGACAAAGCTGTCCTGGTGGCAACCCGGGCGGCGCTGCCTCAGTGTGGGAATACTGAAGAAGCTAGACGCGTGGTCATGCGATGACCGCCTTGATCTCGAGTAGGCGGCGATCTCGGCGTCCCTCGCGATGTCGGCGACGCGACGCCGCATCATTCGCTCGGTCGTCAGGCCACGGCGCGTCGAGCCCGCGAACTCGTGCGATCGCGATCGCCCATCGATTGCCGCGACACTGCGCCGTACCGCCGAGGTAGTCGCTCGCGTGGCGGATGCACGCCGCGCAACGCGGAGTCAGACCGCCGCCGGTACAGCCGATCGTGGCCATGCTGGATCGTGCCGGGCCGACCGGGCATCACGCACACGCGATATGCGCCCTGGTTCCCAGCAGGCGTTGCAGTCGGGGACGCGGCGCAGCGCGAGCGCGACCACCTTGATGATGAGGTCGTTGACCGAGACTCTACCGCGATCGCCGAGGAGCGCGTTCAGCCGCTCGCGGAAGCCGAGCATCGGCACGGCATCGAACGTGCGCATCAGATAAAAGTGCGGGACGTCGCGCTTCGCCTCGGTGAGCCGCTGCGCGATCCGCTTGCGCATGTTCGATGCGGGCACGTCGGTGTAGTCGCCATCGCCTTGGGGGACGAGCTGGCGCGCGTGATGCACCGCGATCGCCGTTCCCGCCGCCGATTCGGTCGCGGCCTCGGCCTCGACCGCGGCCGGCGCGTGACCGTTGCCGCCACCGTCCTGAGCGCACGAACATCGCGCTCGACGATCCGGCCGCCGGGGCCGCTGCCCTTGACGGTGCGCAGATCGATCCCGAGCTCGATCGCGAGGGACTTCGCGAGCGGCGACGCGAGGAGCCGCGCGCCGGCCGGAGCTGCGGGCTCTCGGATCTTGCGACCGTCGACACAATGCGGGGTGCTCGCGGGGCTCCGGGTTCAACTACGGATCGGGCTCAAACGCACCAAGTACCAAGCCAACCTCAGTGCCGACCGACCTGGGACCTCCCGGCACGAAGGATGTCGCCGAACTCGTGATGACCAAGTGCTCAATGCCAACGGGCACCGCGAACGTCGTTGTCGTGACGGCCAAACCTCGCTACCCTCTAGAGATGGTCGCGGTCGCTCTCCCACCTGGCGTCATCGAGCGCATCGTCGAGGTGCTCGCGCCGGAAGAGGTTTGGCTGTTTGGAAGTCGTGCAAGAGAGACGAACGGGCCCGACAGCGATTGGGATCTCATGGCCGTGCTGCCGGATACCGCCCCGGACCGCGACCTCGATCTAGCCGCCGTGTGGAGCGATCTTCGTGAACTGCGGCGCCTGCGTATCGAAGTGATCCCGATCCGTCGCCGCGACTTCGACGAGAGCCGGAGCACGTTCGGCGAACTGGCCGAGGCAGTCGCGCGCGAAGGTCACGTCGTCTATGGGCGCTGACCCGAAGCGGACGAACAAGCCGATCGCGAAGCTCCTCGACGCCGCAGGTCTCGACCTGGATGCGGCCCGTCGACTGCTGGTCGATCCGCCGAACGTGCTCGCAGCCAACCACCTGCAGCAGGCCGCCGAGAAGATCCTCGGAGCCGTGCGATTGCATCGCGGCCTCATCAACACCAAGGATCACGACCTCGTGATTCTCATCGACGGGCGTCCAACTGGTGAGCCGCGTCCTCTCCCGGTCGGTGACCCATGGCGCGAACGGTTCCGGCCACTCGAACCGCTGTCCGCCTACGCGACGACGTTTCGGTACAGCCTCAGCCCGGCTCCCAAGATCGAGGACCTTCGGCAAATGCTCGCAACGTTGAGCTCGCTGCACGAAGCCGCCCGAACCGAACTGCTGTAGCGTCTCGGTCGCTCTGCCCAAGCTCTGCCCGACCGGACGGAATTGATCAGAACCAGCCGGAACTCACCGGAACACAAGTTGTTGAGAGTGCTGCAAGGGCTCGTCAACATGGGTGCTCCGGTAGAGTTCGACTCCCGCCGCCTCCACCTATAACTACTTTAAATCGCTTATGTAATTGATGATGTCACATAGGCTGTCACACGACGATGCAGCGCTCGACGACGATAGGTTGCTCGCGCGCATCAACGAACGCGATGGCGTGCGGTTGCCGATCGGCACGGGCGCGCAGCTACGGCGCGACCTCGAGCATGCGGCCGAGCAGATCGAGAGCGGCTGACCCGAGCGCTACGCCGGGCGCTCAAGGCGCGCACCGCTGCAGGAACACCGTGTGGGTTACCGAACCGCTCGTCGATTCGACCGTCGTCGCGGCCCATGGCGTCCAGCCGAGGTCGGCCCTCGCGATGTCGCCGCTACTCGAGACGGAGGAGGCCTTCACATCGAATCGACCGCACGAGTGCGGGTTGTCGGCGTGGGCGGGACGCGCGAGTCCGTGCTGGATCAAATCGAGCATGCCGTGAATTGCGAGCGCCCCGATCAGTGAGCCTAGGATGAATTTCTTGGTCATCGCGTGATCGCATCACATGTCACGCACCCTGGCACGCCCAAACTGCAGCATCAGAATCGACCGCAACCGTCGCGCCGCACGGTCGATAACGACCTGCATGCACGACGCGCTCGCCGACCTGCTTTGGCTGCTCGCCCTCCGGATCGCCGTGCCGTTGTTCTCGAGCGCCGTTCCATCACCAGCATTGCGCGTGGAAGCGCTGTACGGCGGTCGCGGCTGCCGACGCGTACGACCCTTGGCCTGTGGAGGATCGACTTCGGGGCCATCCTGAACCCCGCGGGTGGCATTGCGAGGAACATCGGTTCGTCAGCAACAGTGTGTCGGGGTGCTCGGGTCTCGGTGCTCGAACACCGTGAGTGCCTACGTGTCGCCGTTTGCTCGCGCTCGCAAGCGTCCAGATCGTTGGACGCCACGATGTAGCCGGCATGCAGTCGTTCTCGCGACGGGTTCGATACCGCTCAGTGGTCCTGCGCCGCCACGAAACAGGCATGCGGTTCTGATCCCCGGCGCTCACTTCTTGATCATGGAGACCTCGTAGTGGATGCGCTCGAGCAGGCTGCCGTCGCGCTGGTGTAGCTCGGTGTCCAACGACAGCTTCACCGGGCAGCCCTGCGCCGTCACCCAAGCCTCACCCTTCTCGAAGCCACCTGAGCCGATCGTGGAGACGAGCATCTTCCTTTCCGTGTCATCCCAGCGCGCCGTATCGATCGAGTAGTGAATGGTCTCGTAGCCGTTCACCGGCCCACCGTCTGACTCGCGCTTCAACGCGGACCCGTTGTGAACGAGCGCGATCGCGCTCGACATACCGGAGACTCCGGTCAATCCGGCGAGCGCGCTCTGCCAGCTCTGCGGGTCTGAGCGCACTGCATGTAGAGGTTGCCTCGAGCCATCGAGCTGGGTGCGAAACCCCTCGATCGTTTGGGGCGTGATGTCCGCCTCCTGATCGACGTGATCGGTGGCGTCCTTCTTGTACACGTAGTGGAACGACTCGGGCGGATTCTGGAGGTGATCGTAGATGCATTCGAGCGTGATGCGCGGATCCGCAGCGTGCTGGCCAGCCGCGGCAGGCTGGTGCTCGCTCGCCGATCCTTGCTCGGCCTGCTTGCTCGACTTGGATGTGCACGTCGGACCTGCGATCGAAGCGGCGACGAGCAATGCGAAGCTTGGTCGATCCATGCCGCATCATAGAGCGGTCGCGGTCGTCGTGCTGGCGATCGCGTTCGCCGCCCGGTCTCGCTCGGTTTGCCATCTCGCGTTCACCTCATCGGAGCTCATGGACATGGACTGGACCACGGCTTGGTCCATCGCCCGGCATTCGGAAGCAGTCGAGTTCACCGAGCGCTTTGCCGCCGTCGATCACGAAGAGCATCGCGCGATCGGTTCCGGCGCGCGGTGTCGAGCTCGCGCTCGACGCTGCCGTGCCGTGACCCGGGCTCGCGCGCCAGCTACTGCAGCGTGTAGACCGGGTCGCACAGCACGGTCGAGCTGCCGTCGAGCTCGACGCCATCGACGCGAGTCAGCGAGCGGTTGATGTACGACGGTGGATTGCTGCCGGCTTGGATGGCCGTGGTCACGACGTCGTCGGTGACTCCGTAGGTGCCTCCGAACGAACCGCCGCTCGTATCCATGAACGTGCCGCCCTGGGCGAACGAGTCGCCACCCGCGACGCGCTGGAACGTGCCATCGCCGCCGAACGTGTACGTGTCGCTCCACGGCAGCGCCTCGCCGAGGTCGCCGCCCGCCGTCTGACTCCACATGATGGAGCTCGCCGACCAGGTGCCCTCGATGCCGTTCGTCGCTTTCTGCGGGTAGTACGCGACATCGCACATCGTGGTGCCGCTCGCGTACGCGAGGTCCTGCACGAGGAACTGAGGATTCGACGGCTGACCGTTGACGGTGAGCTGCGCGGTCGCGCTCAAGGTTAGCGTCGGCGCGACGACGTAGTCGTCCACCGCGCTGGTTTCGAGCGCGAAGTCGAACGTTCCGGCTGCGAGCACCACGGGCGAGCCCGACTGCACGGTTCCGAACTGAAAGCTTCCGTCTTGACCGAACGTGTACGTCATCAAGGCGCCGTTCGAGGCCGTGCCCTGCCACGTACCGACGAGCGAAGGCAGGTCCGACGTGGCGCCACACGCGGCTGAAACAATCGACGCGATGAGGATGACTCGATGCATGGTCGGGACATCAGCAAGCAGCAGGCCACCGCAACCGACCGATACGCCGTGGTGCGCGAGTTGCCGGCAAGTCCACTAACCGGCCTCGCACCGCATCGCGTCGAAACCGACGCAAGAACCAGGTGAAGCTGATCGTGTGGACGCGCGGCGGCTGGACGATCGTGCACGAGCGTCTCGAGCGCGGGACGTTCGCGTTTCCGGCATGACGACCGCGTGTTCGTCTGGGCGACGTGACGCGAGCGTGTAACACCGAGGCGGCCCCACGTGCGCGTACGGTCTCGCCATGGAAGGTGCCAGCGACCGTCGATGGCGATCCGGCCTCGCCATTCCGGCGTTGTCGGTCATCTTGCTCTCCCAGGGGTGTTCTCTCGCCTGGCACGACGCGCATGTACATGCGCCGGCGACCTCCAAGTCGGAGTGCCCCAGCGTCGTCCGCGCGGTGCTCGATACCGTTGGTGCGGGTGCCTTCGCGTTTCTCGCCGGCGATGGATTCGTCCACCGAAACGATACCGACTCTGCGCCGGAATTTTGGGTCCTGCCGTTCGCCGCCGCGCTCGCATATGCGGGCTCGGCCGCCTATGGATACGTCATGCCCGGACGATGCGAGCGCACGTTCGCCACGTCGCCCGCGCTCGTGGGCTCGTCGACGAACTAACGATCACTGAAGTCGATCGCGAACGATCGCATCACCCTTGCGCGCGATCGCGAACGGATCATGATCCGCGCCGGTGGACGGCGAAGCGAGCGCGAGCGGCGATGTGTCGGCGGCGATCGCGTCGGGGACGAGATCGTCGACATCACCGTACGAGCGTGAGCGTCCGCCCGTCGCGGCGCGCTCGCCGCCGGCGTCCGAGCCGGCGAAGAGAAAATTCTTCCGAGTCAGAGCGGCGCGGATGTGGAGCCTCTCGACAATCCCGTTGGAGTGCCTTGCCGAGCGGTGTCGCCGGTGGCTCGTACTTCTTACGCACGCGGCACCAGTTCGCGAGCGAGTCGAAGATCGGCCGGCTGCGCTCGCGCCGCACTGTGAGCTTGGCATCGGGATCGAGCGCGCGGATCTCGTCCTCCCGCGGCGCGAATCTTCGTCGAGGATTTCTGCCGAGGCGCGGCGCAGGTCACATGATACCGTGAGCCGTGCCAAGAGCTCGGTGGCTGACCGCGATGGTAGTGGCATGCGGCAGCCGAGGTGCGCCACCGCCGGCAGCGCCGCGCACCGAGGTCGAGATTCACATCTCGGCACAGGCAGGGATGACCGCGACCGACATGGAGGCGAAGATCGTCGGTCCACTCGAGCTCGAGCTCGCGAACAGCCCGCACGGGCTCGGCACACGCAGCACCACCACCGACGACGGTGCGGTCATCGCGCTGGCGCTGCCGACCGAAGCGGAGGCTGAGATAGTCGACGTCAAGCGGCGCCTCGCTACAAAGCTCGGCGAGCTGCCGCGGATGTCGCCGCCAGTTGTCCAGCTCCGGCCGGGTCCGATCGTTGCGCGCATCATCGCGTTCTCGCAGACCCTACCGGCTGCTGATGTGCGCGCACGACTGTGGGCGGCGAGTGGTCCGCTTGCCGAGGCGCTCGGAGTCGGCCGGATCGAGCTATGCGGAGGCGCGGTCAAGGGCATGGTGACCCTCGATCCCATGGCGCTCACCGCCAGCGGGATCGCACTCGACGACATGATCGGCGGCCTGCAAACGGCGATCAATCGCGGGATGGGCGCGCTCCGCTTCGACGACCTGGCCTCGCTCGAAGTCGCGGTCCGCGACGCGCAGATCCGACTGCGTGATGTCGCGACGCTCGCAGTGCTGCCTGCGGCCGACGAATGCATGGCTGCGGACGCACGCGGCCCCGTCGTCGAATTGGTGGTGCGCTCGCAAGCCGGAGTCGAGCCGCAGGTCGTGCGTGACGGCCTACCCCAGATCGTTGCCGAGCTGCGTCGAGCGGTCCCAGTCGCGATCACGATCGAGCAGCTGCCGAACGACCCACCTGCGATGCTCTCGGTCGCGTTCGCCGATCAAGACCCCGATCTCGGGCAGTGCACGCGTGCGCTCGCGATCGTGCGCGATGCGGTCGCCTCCGTGCCCGGGGTCGCACGCATGATCGTGTCGAATGGCACGATGGATGCGCTGGAACCGTCCGACCCTCGGATCGACGTTACCGTGTGGCCGGCGAGCGCGGAGCAGGCCGTGCACGATAGACTAGGGCAGCTCCCACCCGGGCTCATCGGGTTCGCGAAGGCGAGCCCCGTGGTCGAGCTGCGTGGCACCGACCGGGCGGCGCTCGTCGACGCTGTGCGCATCGTCGAGAACAAGCTCGCGGGCCAGCCGGGGTTTGCGATCCGAGGCCACGTCGGCCTGAGCACCTTCGCCGGCGCCGGGGCCACCGTCGATCGGAGCGCCGCGGAGCGCCTCGGCGTCGACGTCGCCGCGGTCGGCCATCTCGCGGCACTCGCGAGCGGGCTAAACGTGGGATGGATCGCGGCCGACAACGGCTATGACGTGCCTTGCGTCTTGCGCGTGGCCGACACTCCACCCTACGCCGCACTCGGTAGCATGCCGGTGCACACAGCGAGCGGCAATGTTCCACTGCGGCAGATCGCCGCGCTGCACGTCGAGGCGGTGCCACGCGTCTTCGTCCATCGCAACCGCTGGCGCGCGCTCGGAATCCGCGTTGAGATCGCTGCCGATCACACTCGCGCCGAGCTCGCGGCTGCGGTCGCTGCGGTCGCGCTCCCCGCAGGCATCACCGCCGCGGTCGTCGACGCCGACTGAATCCCTCTGTCGCCGCTGTGGCAGCGCCCGCAGGTGCTCGCCGCCAAGCACGGCATGGTCGCGGCCGCGTACGAGCCGGCGCACGGCGCGCACGCACCAGTTCGCGCGGCAGTCGGTGGAAATTCCGTGGCCTGGAACTGACGCACGCACGATACGGGCGTTGCGCATCCACCACAGCGTGTGCGCTCCGGTCGCACGCGATCGCACGATCGATCGTGGAACGGGCTTTGCTGGACGGGGCGCCATGATCAAGGCCGTGATCGTTGCTCTAGCTCTCGCGGGATGTACAACCCTGGACGAAGAGGTCGATGTCTATGGGCTCAGCGCCACGATCTCCCTCCAACCTTCAGCGCCGGATGCACTCGCGGATGTCGAGCTGACTCTTCGCATCGCCGCTCGGTCGCGGGCCGATCACGAGATCGCATTGGACTCGGTGGGCCTCGCCCAGCCCGACGCCGAGTACCAAACCGACATCGCGATGAACCCGTTCACGCCATTCTGGATTCACCCCGGCCAGTCCGAGGAAGTGACCCTGGCAAACGTCGGCACGACCAACGCCGAGCTCGGGTGGCTGTGTGGCGCGCCGGCGTCGAGCTCGTCGACCGATGGCACGACGAACCTGCACGTGGTCATCGACTACCTCGAGACTCTGCGGCCCAACGGAGGTGTCCGGGGCAACTGGACCGACGCGCAGGCCGCGGTCACCTGCCGGTGACGGTCAACGGCAACCTCGTGGCGCGCGCTGTCGCCGGGCTGGCGCAGCGCGCGCGGGCCGTAGGTGAGCCCGAACGAATTCATCGCGACCTCGCGGATCGCCTCGCGCTTGGTCCGGATCGTCCGTGACGATCAGGCGATCGACATCCTCGCGCGCGATCGTGGCCCGGGAGACCAACGTGTCGCGGAGGAACTCCAGGAGGCCGCTCCAGTAGTCGCGCCCGAGCAACACGACCGGAAAGGCTCGGCGTGATCGGTCGTGCCCTTGCCCCATTCCGGAAGCGTCATTCCTGCATCTTGCCTGAGGCCGACAGTCCACCCATCCGACTTGCGGCCGGTCCGGGTATCGCCGAGACTGGTCGGATGGGTGGTCGCTGGCTCCTGGTGGCCGCGGTGGGCCTCGTCGGGTGTCTGCGCGCTCGCATCGTCGAGTGCGAAGACGGCGTCGTGTGTCCGCTCGGCGACGTCTGCGACGATGCCCACCACGGCTGCGCGACCCCGGCACAGCTCGCGGCCTGCGACGGCGTTCCGGATGGCACGGATTGCGCGGCCGGCGCGATCACCGGCGGGTGCTTCGGCGGGGTCTGCCTTCACCGTGGTTGTGGCAACGGCGTCGTGGAGCCCGGCGAGCAGTGCGACGACGGCAACCAGACGTCCGACGACGGCTGCTCGGGCGATTGCAAGTCGAACGAGACCTGCGGCAACGGCGTCCTCGACGACTACAAGGGCGAGCAGTGCGACGACGGCAACCTGATGTCGCACGACGGCTGCGACTCGCGCTGCTTCAGCGAGCAGGTCAGCTGGAGCTTGATCCCGATCGCGCCGTCGCGCGTGAGGCAGCACGTTGCCGCCTACGATCGCGGTCGCGGCCGCCTCGTGGTCGAGGCGACCGGAACGACGTGGGAGTTCGACGGTGCTCTCTGGTACTTCGCGCTCGCCGCCGGCGATCCGAACGGTCTGCCGTACTACGACCCGGATCGCGGCCAGGTCGTCACGATCGGCCCCGCATCGAACCAGGCGTTCGCATGGAACGGAACGCAGTGGATGCAGCTCACGAACGGTCCGGGACCATCGGACCCCGTCGCGACGACCTACGACGCGGTGAATCACCGACCGGTTGTGCTGACGCCGAGTCAGACGTGGACGTTCGACGCCACCGGTGCATGGTCCCAGCTCGCGGCGCCGCCGATCCCGGTCAACTACGGCGTGGCCGCGTTCGACGACACCACCGGCACCGTGGTCGTGCTCGCCGCCGGATCGACGATCGTCGAGCTCGACTTCGACGGTACGTGGACACAGGGCCCGACCCCGTTCAATCCGACTGACCTGCAGTCGATCGCGTTCGACAACTCGCACGGGAAGGTTGTCGGGCTGGACAACACGAGCGGTCTGGCCTACCAGCGGACCGCGCCGTTCACGTGGAGCACGTTACCGGGTGGCAGGGCCTGCAACGATCCATCGACGTCGGGCACGCCCGACCGGGTGCTGTACGAGCCGACGAGCACGCTCGTGCTCGTCGCGCAGGATGCGAGCGCGACGTGCACGTTGGGAGCGACGTGGACGCAGGTCCCGATCCAGGCTCCCGTCGGTGCGAGCGCCATCGCGGCCAAGCCCGGCGGCGGGTTCGTGGTCCAGCAGGATGCTCCGATCAGCCCGAACAGCGAGAGCTGGATCTGGAACGGCGCGTGGCAGCACCTCGTGTCGTCGCAGCCACAGATGTCGCGCCAGGGCCAGCTCATGATGTACGACCCGGCGCGCGGCGCGACGATCTGCTACGGCGGTACGAGCTCCTCGGGAGATCTCCACGACACGTGGTCGTTCGACGGCAGCGACTGGATCGAGCTCGACCCGTCGCCTGCGGGGCAGAGCGTGCCGGTGTGGGGCGCGTACGATCCGATCGGCCAGAACCTGCTCCAGTGCAACTCGAAGCTTCCGACGCAATGTGGTGGCAGTGCGATCCTCGAGCTGTCGAGCACGGCATCGCAGTGGGCGGCGCCGTCGCCGGTGCCGTCGATGCCGTCGGTGACTGCCATGGCCTATGCGGGTCGCGAGGGCGCGCAAGTCGCGGTCTCCGGCATGGGAACCGAGACCGCGATCATCTACGAACAGAGCGGCGGCACCTGGCAGCCGCTCACGCTCGTGCCCAACGTGCCGTTCACGTCCATGTATGCCGACGAGCGCACCGGCGGCGCGGTGCTGATCGCTCCCGAGACGGGCGCGGTGTGGGAGCGACGCTCGGGCACGTGGTTGCAACGCGAGACTCTCCCGCTGATCCCGATCCAGGACATTCCGTCCGCCTACGCGTACGACCCCAGCGACGGCAGCCTGGCGATGCTCGCGAACCTCGGATACGACACCGGTGCGCTGGTCGCCGTACGGAAGTGGTCGAGCTCCACGCCGTTCGAGTCGTGCAACCCGGGCGAGGATCTCGACGGCGACGGGCTCGCGGGCTGCGACGACCCCGATTGCTACTGGCGCTGCACCCCGAGCTGCTTGCCGTACACGACCTGCCCGTGAACCCACCGGGCAGCAACTCGACTCACGGATAGCCGTACATCGTCACGCCCGACGCCGCGAGTGCGAGTGCCAAGGTGACGTTCGTAGTCACTTCGCCGCGCCCAGACGCGCCACCGCGGCGCGCGCGTCGTCGATCTCGGGCACCGGCCGATCCGCATGCCCCCAGTGCGCGAGAAAGTCCTCGTACTCGGCCTTGGCCTCGGCCGGGTGTCCCGTGCGCTCGAGCAGGCGCGCATGACGGTAGCGCGCGAGGATCGAGAAGAACGGCGAGGTGCCGGCGTCATCGTTGATCGCGCTCGACACTACTCGGCGCGTGCGTGCGAACGAGTCGAGCGCGAGCACGACCTGGCCCTCCTGTTCGGCGCATGCCGCGAACTGGAACAGCGGGCGGGCATCTGTTCCCCGCCGTTCGCGCCGGCGATGCGAAAGCCCGCTTGTTTGTCCTCGACGCCGATCGGTTCGTTACCGCGGATCCCAGCGCGGGGTCGTCAGCTTGAACGCGCCCGACTCGGTCACGACGACGAGGGCGCCGCCGGTCGCGCGGAGCGATTTGATGCCCCCGAGCTTCGGCAGCTCGTACAGTGCGCGTCCGTCCTTCGCGCTGTGCGCGATCAGTCGACCGTCTGAATACGACACCGCGACCACGTCGGGGGTGACGAACTCCGCTTCCAACGCGTGCTCGCTCTCGCAGAAGGTACCGAGCATGTGGAGCTTGCCGTCGTGCACCGCCGCGAGCACGAGCTGATCCGTGACGGCCGCGATCCGCGAGCCGTCGGGCGAGATCGCGATCGAGGCGATCGTTTCGCCGATCTGCAACTCGGCAAGCGGCTGGTCGGCGGGTAGCGACCACAGGTACACGAAGTGATCGTTCGCGGTGAGCGCGGTGTCGGGGCGATCGTCGGCCACCAGCCTCATCTCGCCCGGGAGATGTCGTCCCGCTTCGGGCATCGGCTTCGCGTGTGGGGGCGAGGTCAGCTCGATCTTGATCGGCGGCGCCGGCGCAAGCCCCGCGTGCGAGTGCGTGCCGATGCGCCACTGGAAATGGCCATCCGGGCCGCCGATCTCGACGAGATAGAGCGCCGTATACGGCGCGCGCCAGTGGCCGCCGTACGTCCCGTCGGTCTGCGATCCCCACGGGATGTCCCAGCTACGCGTGATCAGCGGGAACGTCGTCATGTTCTGCACCGAGACGGACCTGCACTCGGCGCTATCCCTCGATACGAGCTCGAGCACCTCGTGGCTTCGCAGCGCGACGACGTGCTTCGTGAAGCCGAGCGTGAAGTCGGTGTCCATCGGCACGCCCTGGTCGGAAGCCAACGGTGGCGCCATCCTGCGCGGCGAGCCCATCGTGTCGGACCAGCTCGGCATGCCGGTGTCCATGTCGAGCGAGGTGCAGCCCCTACCGACGAGCCCGAACACCACGACGAAGATGGCGCAGTTGCGCGCCGCCTTCGGGAGCCCAGCGCGGGCCTCGGCACGCAGCGCCTTCGCGCGCGCGGCGGCATCGATGATGCTGCGATGGAACTGCTCCTGGCGCGCGCCGGCGGCCTGCACGACCGCGGCCGGGATCGTCAGCAGGTTGTCGGTATCGCAGTACGCGCAGCGCACGCCGAGCGCGCCAGGCGGAACGTCGAGCGCGGCACCGCACATCCGGCACGTCGACGGGAAGCCGGGCCGTTCGGGCGGCCGCGCCGCGAGGCTGGCGCGCAGCGTCTGGCGGATCTGGCCGGACGTCTGCAGATAGCCGTTCAGCCAGATCGGAAACAGCCCGAGCGCGACGATGCCGAGCGCGAAGGCCGCGTACACGGTGCCGCCGCCGAACCGATCGATCAGATCGATGCCGAGGACCGGCGCGACCCAATGCAGCACGAGCTCGAGCGCGAATCCGGCCAGGAAGACGAACACGGCGCTGACGCTGAGGATCGCGACCACGATCGCCACGAAGGCGCCGCTGGCGACGGTCGAAAACGCGACCCACGCGTCGAGCACGCGCGACGGCTTGCTGAGCTTTTCGTACAGCGCCTCCGCGGCGGCGCGGTCCTCCCGGCTCGAGCGCTCCGCGTCGCGCAGCTTGCGATACGGCTCGGGCAGCGGTACCTGCGCGCTGCACGACGTGCACGTCGCGACGTTCCCGGTGCCCAACGGCACCGGGGCGCCGCACGTCGGACAGCGCAGTGGCGCGATGGGCGGCTCGACCTTGGCCGCCCCATCCCCGAGCTTCGCCGCACGTGCGATCGCGCGATCGCGCTGCTTGCTCATGCGCGCGATGGTATCAGCGATTCGAGCTCGAGCTCCTGCGCGGGCAGGTCGAGCTCGACGTCTTCCTCTACCGCCGGCGCGGCAGCACTGCCGAGATCGCCGCGGTCAGGACGACGAACATGGCGATCGCCAGGAGTGGCACGGTGCTCGCGCCGACCGGGTCCGCGTTCGCCGGGCGCGACCACGCGTCGATTTCGTGCATCGCGCCGGCGGTCGCGACCAACGCGATCGCAGCGGACACGCCGAGGCGACGCAACCGGCCGCGCGTGTCCCGGAGATCGAGGTCATCCATGATGGAAGGGACACCGACACGTGCCGGCGGTTGCCGTATCAGGGATTAGGTATCCGGGAGACCGTTCAACCATCGGGCGCCGATGCGCCGGTCCAGCCGACCGGGTCGACGATCAACGTCGTCGCAGCGCCTGTAGCCGGATTCACGGTCACGACGTCGTTGGTGTTCGGAGTGCCATAGATCGTCGAACCGACGCGTGCGAGGCCGTACACGTCGACCCGGCCGGTGTCGCCGATCAACGTACTCTGCGCGGTGATCGGATCGATGCGATACAGCACGTCGTTCGGCGTGCCACCGACGGTCATCACCAGCTCGCTGCCCGTCCACACGATATCGCCGTTCGGCTCGACGCCCATCGCGCCGACGAGCGTACACGTTCCGGTCTGCGGATCGATCGCGTACAGGTTCGAGTCGTCGCCGGCGCCGATCAGCGCCTCGTCGGGGCCGACCACGCCCGCCGGTACGAATCCCGCACCGAACATCCTGACGCCGGCGGACAGCGCGACCGGCGTGCATTCGCCGGTCGCGACGTCGACCTGAAGGAGGTCCATGACGATCTCGTCGAACACGATCACGTTTCCGGCATGATCGACCGCGACATCGCACGGCGAGACCGCCACCGAATCCGCGCGAAACAGCGTGACGAGCCGGGTCTCGGTGTGCGCGATCGGATCGATCGTGTAGCTGACGCGATGCTTCGTGACGACGTCCTCGTCGGCCGCAGGTGCGAGTTGACCGCCTCGACGAGCTCGCCGAAGAAGTCCGCATCACGGTCCTCCACGAGACCGCGCATTACTTCGGCCTCGACGAGGAAGACCTCGAGCGCATCGGGCTCGACTGCGATCAGTGCGGCCGCCGTGCCACGCACGGCTCGAGCTGGATGTAGTCCGCGTCGTGGAACGTCATGCCGCCGTGCGTGTTCATCGCGACGCCGCACATCATGTACAGCAGCGAGCCTTCGGGTAGATCGACGACCGACGCCTCGCCGATCAGCGCGACGTTGCCGGAGAACGTGCCCGCCGTCGTCGGCTGCGCGATGTAGTGCTGGTCGCCGAAGCTGCCATCGACCTGGCGCGTCGCGACCGCGATGCCGTATTGGGTCTGGGTCAGCGCCGTCCAGTACAGCGTCTGCTGGTCGGCGCTCGCGAACGGCTGCGAGTTGTCGTCGTTGAGCGTCGAGATGCCCGCGCTCGCCGAGACCGGCGAGAACGCACCGTTCGCGAACGTCGCCGTGTAGACCTGGTGCGCGCCGCAGGTCGTGCTCGTGCCGGCGACGTCGCTGCGCGTCGAGTCGAAGTACACCGTGAGCCCGCTCGCGAGGTCGCCGACGATCTTCGCGTTGTCGTCGCTGCATGCTGCGCTGTCGATCGACAGCTCGCTCGGGTTCGACCACTGTCCGGCGACCCGCTGCGACCAGAACAGCCGGCCGCGTCCGGTCGCGTCGAATCTGGTGAACACGATCAGGTCGCCGGCCTGGTTCAGCGAGGGTGACGCCTGCGTCGCGGTCGGATCGAACGCGTCGATCGCCTGCTCGCTGACCTGCCAGTCGGTCTGCTCGAGGTCGGCCTGAAAGATCTCGAACGTCGGCGCGGAGACGCCGGCGAGCGGCGGACCGGTGAGCTCGGAGTCGGTGCCGTTCGAGATGTAGAAATCGAAGAAGTCGGTCTGCTCGTACGCGAACACCAGCTCGCGGCCACTCGGCTCGGCGAACAGCGAGTCCGTCCAGCCGTGGGGGATCTCGAGCGAAGGTGACAGCGCGCGCAGATCGGTCCAGCCATCGGCGAGCGTGACGCCGGTCAGCGGATCGCCGGTGGGCGCGTTCCACGCCGATACCCAGGCCGCGTCGCGTGCCGCGTCGGCGGGGCTGTCGGAAATCGCGTCGGGTGCGACACCGTGGCCGCCGCCGCACGCCACAGCTGTCGCGATCGCCCACACTGTCGCGCGCATGGGCTTGGCGTCAGCAACGAACGTACCAGTCGAACGCGGCTACTGGTCGTCGGGATCGTCCGTCGGCGCGAAGCACTCGGAGAACGCGTGGAACGCCACCTTCGCCGCACCGAACGCGCCGAGGCGCGTGACTAGCCGCGGACGTCGGAGGTGATCACGATGGGCGCGGCATCGTGCCGGCGCACCTCGACGCGAAACGTGCACCGTGCACTCGTGTGTCGTTGCGCGAGAATCTGCGAGTCATCGATGAAGCCTGCGCGGTCGGAAGCGCCGTCGCGGTAACCGGCACAGGCGTCAGGCGTCGTGATCGTCCACGTCCCGTGGAGCTCGTGCGATGGTAACGCGATCGGCGTGCCGTCTGCGGCGCGCGCCCGGAACGTTCCGACCCACCAGTGATCGTCGCGCTCGCGCCACTCCATCGTGATCGTCGGCTCTGCGAACCGCACGCGGACGCTGCCCGGCAGACCAACTCGCGAGAGCGCGATGGTCTGCTCGGCGGAGTGCAGCTCCCAGTAGCGCTCGTACTGCGGGTGCCGGAACACGGCGTTGTCATCGCGAGCAGCCACGGTGCCCGCGTCGAGTCCGCGGCCGGGGCCACGCACGTACGGGATCGCCGGGTAGTCGATTCCAGCCGCGAGCACGACCGCGTCGCCCGCCTCGAGATCGGTGTAGCCCGGCTCGGGCCCGACGAACACGCGATAGCCGAACGCCTGCGCGGCTGCGGCCGCGACGCGGAACGACATCGTGCCGTGATGGCCGTTGGCGCCACCCTCCACCGTGATCGTCGCCTCGCCTGGCATCAACGCCTCGAGCACCACCGAGTGCGTACCGATGCTGCTTCGAAACACCCACGGCGGCATCATGTCAACGCCGGTCACGTCCGCATCGAAGTGAATCCCCCCTTGCGTGAGCGGCCCGTTCTCGACCGCGTCGCTGTGAATGACAAACTCTCGGCTCGTGTCGACGAGGATCGGTGGAATCGGATCGCTGTCGATGTGCAGCTCGGATCCGCCGGTCGTACACGACGCCAGCGCGACGAAGAAGGGGATACGCATGCACGCGTCGTACTTCGCGGCCATGTGATCGACATACGAATACATTCGGCCAACGGTGGCCAAATCTATTCGTGGCATCGCGACAGCGCGCGCATGTAGAACGCGCGGATGAGGCACTACATCGTACTCGCACTCGCTGCTTGCTCGAGCTCGTCGGCGGAACCCACGCCGAAGCCCGCACCGGACGTCGCACTGGCGCCGCCGCCGAAGGTCGCACCGGCGCCGAAGGCCGCACCGGCGCCGCAGCAGGCGTCGGTCAGCTACGAATCGAACCCTATGCCGGCGACGCCAATCGAGGTGATCAAGTGGCTCGTCCACGATCCCAGCCAGTGGGTCGACCACGACACGCTTCCGTTCGTCGTGATCGACTACTCGGCGAAGCCGCAGGGCGGCTACAACAGCCTCGAGAGCATGAAGTGCCCCGGCTACCCTGGCCACAGCGAGCTGGCCGCGTACCTCGACCGCTCGACCGCGCAGCTTGGCGCCGCGCTCGCGGACGGCCGCGTCCATTGCGCGCATCGCGGCCACTACGACTTCTGCGACGTCCCCGCCGGCGACCAAGGCGAAGCGACGCTCACGTACGTGCTCGCCATGCGCCCGAGTCCGAGGGTGCTCGCGTTCATGATGCGCGACACGTTCATGATCGCCGACGAGGCCAAGCTAGCCAGCGATCGCGCGCGGCAGGATCGCACGGTGACCCACCTGATCGAGACCGCGAACTGCGGGCCGCGCTCTGAGATCGACGACGAGAGCCATCGCCAGCGGTCGGAGCTCATGGAATCGCCAGCTCACCCGTGAGACGAGCGATTGCGATCCGCGCACACGCGCATGCCGAGCTGTGCGCCCACGGCATCGGGGGCCCACAGCATCGACAGCACGGTTCCATAGTCGGAGCGACAGGTCACGTGCTCGACAATGTCGATCTTCGCCAAGCCGCACGATCGACGACGACGCCGCCGTGCGTTCGCGAGCATTTGAGGTGAGACCTCAGTTAGCCTGGGCGGTGAAGCGCCGGTTCGGCCTCGTCGTCGTGCTGAGACCGGCGTGCGGTCACGTCGACTTCACGCCATTGACGACCGGAAGTGGGCTGGTCACCTATCGCGACGCGGTGCTGGCCGATTCGCCGATCGCCTACTGGACGCTGGACGACGTCGGCACGACCGCGCGCGACGAGCTCGGCGCGTTCGACGGCGTTTACACCGGGACGTGCATGCAGCAGGTCGCTCGCGCCCTGACCGATGACCCGAGCCCCGCTGTGCACTTCGACGGCGTGAGCTGCGGCATCACGGTCGCTGACGAAGGTCGGCTGCAGTTCCTCGACGCAGCACCGTTCTCGCTCGAGGCGTGGATCTCGCCCGAGACCGAGATCAACAACGGGTACTTCGACGTGGTCGGACGCCAGGTGCGGAGCGGTGGCTCACCCGACGCGTCGCCGCCGCCGTGTATCTGGTCACGCGGACAGGTACGACCTGGTCGCAGCAGCACTACATCAAGGCGTCCAACACCGACGCCAGCGACACGTTGGCGTCGTCGCGGCTCGACGCGTCAGCTCGGCGAGCATGTCGTCGGGCGCGTGCAGCGCGTACGCCATCGCGATCGCACGCGCATGTGATCCGCGGCCGCGAGCCCGGCACCGAGCCCCGGCGTCGTCGACGTCACGAACGTGATCGCTTCCGGCCTGCTCAGGCATCCCCCACCCGAGCGCCGCGATCGCGCACCCCGGCCGGAAATCCACCCAGGTATTGACCCGACGCGCGGGTGCTGGCGGGCGGCACATGTACGAACGAGCGCGACCTCGGCGGAGACGTTCGAGCTAGCGGCAGCCGAATGCGTGCAGCAGCCCGTCGGCGCCCGATGTGAACAGCTGCGAACCGGTGCCGTCGATCGCGAGGCCGATCGCGGACGCGATCGGGAGACTGCCGACCTGCTCTGCGGTATCGCTCCGCCACACGCGCAGGGTGCCCTCGCTGCCGGCCGTCGCGAACAGCTCGTCGCCCAGAGGTGTCAGGCCGACGGCTCGGTGATCGGGCACGATCGCGGTCGTTCGCGGTCCGTCGGACACGTCGTCGGACGGCAGCAGTGCGACGAAGCCGTCCCCGGCCGCGAGCCACATGGAGTTGCCGAACGCGAGTGCGCGCACGTCGCCGGCCATCGTGGGGTCCTGCCAGTAGCTCGTGGGACTGCTCGGGTCGGCCGCCGCGCGCAGTTCGACGGCCGGCACTCCGTAGTTATCGCCCGCGGTCGCGAGCACGCCGTCGCCGAGCGCGAGCGCGTTCACGTTCCAGAGCCGTGTCTTGAACGGACCCGCAACGCTGGCCGACGACGAATCGACGCTCCACAGGTTGGCGTAGACGACGTGCCCGCCGACGAACAGCTGCTTGCCGTCGGGAGTCGCGAAGACCGAGGCGAGCGGTTGGTCCGAGATCGCCGTGGTGCCGGCCGGCTGCGCGTCGGCGAGCGACCACCGATCGAGCGCCCAGTTGGCGTCGCCCGCGAGCAAGGTGCCATCCGGGCCGAAACCGAGCGCCTCGGCGACGGGGCCGCCGTCGGCGAACCGCGGGCCGTAGCTCGGATCGTCAGGCGCGCCCGCGATCGACCACTGCTTGACGCTGCCGTCCTGCGAACCGAGCACGATCGTGGAGCCGCCGGCCGCGATCGACGTGACCGCGCCGTGCAGGTTGCTCGTGCTCCACTGCTCGTACAGCTGACCACCACCGGCAAGACAGCGCTCCAGCGGCGAGCTGGTCCGTGCAGACGGCGCCTGCGTGCCACACGCTGCCAAGGTCATCCACGCTGCGATTCGCTTCATCGTGCCCCCCATCGCGCGCGAACGTGGCACTCGTGTACGGTGAGAACAATCGATATGATCTGGACAGGATTGTACGGATTCTTCGAATAATGCTCCCAGACCTGGAATCTCTGCGCTGCTTCGAGGCCGGCGCGACTCACCTCAACTTCCGCACGGCTGCGCGCGCGGTCGCGCTGTCGCCAGCCGCGCTCGGCGAGCGGATCAAGCGGCTCGAGGATACGCTCGACGCGGCGCTGTTCGCGCGCACGACCCGCCGAGTCGCGCTCACGGCGGCGGGCCAGCGCCTGCTGCCGCACGCTCGCGCGCTGCTCGAGCAGGCCGGGCGGTGCCATGCCGTGGTCCACGAGCAGGCCCGCGCCGCCCCGTTCGAGCTCGCGATCGGCACGCGCTTCGAGCTCGGGCTGTCGTGGCTCACGCCGGCGCTGCGCCGCCTGCGCGCACACGTCCCGGAGCGCACGCTCCACCTCGTGTTCGGCGACAGTCCGGATCTGCTCGACCGCGTGCGGCGAGGCCAGCTCGACGGCGCGATCACGAGCGCCCGGCTGACCCTGGCCGGGCTGTCGTACGAGCGCCTGCACGATGAAGACTACGCGTTCGTCGGAGCGGCTCGGCTCGTGCGTCAGCGCCGACTGTCGCGTGCCTCCGATGCCGCCCGCCACGTGCTGCTCGACATCGCGCCGGAGCTGCCTCTGTTTCGCTACTTCCTCGACGCCATCGGCCGGCGCGACGTGTGGACGTTCGGCGCCGTCGAATATCTCGGCACGATCGGCGCGATCCGCCAGCGCGTATTGCAGGGCGCGGGGGTCGCGGTGCTGCCTCGTTACTTCGTCGCCCGCGATCTCGCCGCTTGCCGGCTGGTGCGCGTCCTGCCGCGTGTGCGGCTCCAGCGCGACGCGTTCCGCCTGGTCTGGCGCACCGGTCACCCGCGCGAGCGCGATCTACGCGAGCTCGCGTCCGAGCTGTCGCACATCCCGCTGTGCTGACGCGGACACCTGCCACGCGGCGAGCGCGCTGCGATCGGGAATTACGCCCGAAGCGCCGACGATGGCGAGCCTACTGGTAGACAGCAGTTGCGCTGAAATTGCTGCCGAAGTTCGAGAGGTAACTCATCATGAAATGCGTGGCTGCGCGGGAAGACGGAAACTGGATGCCAGACACGGCTTTCGCAAAGCACGTGGTCACGAAGCCCTCCGGGCCGGCATCATCCGGTTGATCGAGGGCCGCAGCTCCGTTCGGTTTGATCGTTACGTCCATCTGACCCATGCCGGCTATCTGGTTGGTGCACGGCGCCAACTGGGCTCGATTCGCGTCGAGAATCGCTTGCACCGTTTCCTTGGGCAGCGAGCCATCGGCGCCGTCCGCCGGGCTTCGCTCGCTCCGAGGTGCCGCTGGTTTGTGGGGCCCCGGCACGTCGATGGTGTCACAGGCGACGGATGACGAGATGGCCACCGTTCCCCCGAACGTTTGCTGCGGATGAAAGCACTCGTAGAGCACATCATTTCCGCAACCACTCATCTGAAAGACCGGGCCTCGGTTTCCATGCCGTCGGTTGCGTTGTTGCTGTTTCCATAGCGCGACGCGCGCCGGGTCGGCTTTGAGCTCGGCGGGAGGCTCGTCGGCGCCATGCGTGATATCCCAGACGTTGACGTCCGTTCGGCGGCGAGCATCGATGCGCTCCTCCGGGCAGAAGAACTCACGCGAAAATGCCTGCTTGGCATCGCGACTCGAAATATCGTGTCCTGGAAACAGGACAGCGACGAGCCCACACACCGGGAGCGCGATGATCGAGGCCCAGAGTGTCCACGTGAACACTTTCTGTGCGACGTCCCAGTCTTGACTGTTCGCGAGCCAAATTCCGAACGGACTCAGACCGGCGATCACCATGAGCACGACAAACACCACCGTAGAGATGATACCGCATGGCGACAGGCACAGCGGCACGGACGATACGGCGTCTACTCTTCTTCGGCTCTACGTCGCCTTCGCGGTGACCTCGAAGCCCAGGCTGACGAGCACGCAACGAGTCTCCTGAACCGTGGGAACGGCCTGACGTTCCGCGCCGACCGCGTGATCGAATGCGACGAGCCGGTCGAGGATCTCGTCCCTCGAGCTGCCCAGTCTGTCGAGAAGACCGACCCGGGCGCGCGGCGTGAGGTCCTCGCTGACACCGCGCGTGTTGTGGAACAGAACCTGGATCCACTTCGCGAGGGTTGCACGTTCATGCGCGAGCATCCGCGTGCGCATGTCTTCCTCGCTCGGGGGATTTGCGAGGAGGTGGCGCAGCCGATTGCGGCGAGCGACGACCTTGACGTAAAGGCCCGTGATCGAATCCTGCGAGACCGCGCTCCCATTCAGCTCAACGCACCGAAATGCGAGCGGCAGGACGAGCACGAAGTCGAGCAACCAGCGGCCATCGGGCGCAAACGGGTGCTCGATCGGGCTCGGCAGATCGATACGACCGAACCGGTCGCTCGCCCCCGGTCCGGCACCGAAGATCGCTTCGCTGATCAAGCCGTCGGCGACTGGCATGTACGGAGCGGTCAGGGAATAGGTCTCCGCCGTTTCGACACTGCCGAACGAACGTACACGATCCGTCGTCAGACGACGCAATTCGATGTGCTCGAACCGGTACGACGAGCCGAGGTGACGTAACAAGAGCTCCGAGTCGTCCATGGTGTCGCCGGTCCGGATGGCCGACCAGATTCATCGATTGGACCACGGATAGGAACACGGAGCTGATCCCGGGCAACGACGATTCCCGAGAGTGACTACCGAGGCGGAGGCGCCACGTGCGTCGGAGGTGTCGTGCCGTGGGCCAGCATGATCACGCCGGCGCCGCCACCACCACCGCCGCCACCGTCGCCGCCGGTGCCGGGACTTCCATTCGAGCCGGTCTCGGTCGCGCCAAACGAGCCTTCGCCGCCGTCGCCACCGTTGCCACCGCCGGAGCCGCCCAGCGCGCCATCCGTCGGCCCACTGGACACGCTCCCCGAATGACCGCTCGTCGCGGTTCCGCAACCTTCTCCACCGCCGCCACCGTTCGCGAAGATGTTGCCGTTGCCGATCACGGTCGGGGCGTCGAGACCGATGAGCCCACCGGCGCCGCCACCGCCGCCGCCGCCGTTGTCTCCCATCGTGGCGCCGACTCCAGGAGCGCCCGACGCATTGATGGCGCCATCGATGTGAATCGTGTCGGTCGCGATGATCCAGACGACGCCCCCTCCGGCTCCGCCGGTGCCGGCACCATTGCCCGCGCCCGACGAGCCAGGACAGCCGCCGATCAGCGTGGTGAATCCGGGCGGGGTCGCGGCGGTGCCACCCGCTCCTCCCGGCCCGTCACCCGCGCCGCCGTCTCCGCCCATGCCGCCGTAGCTGCCACCGGCACCGCCCCCCGCAGTACCGGCGGCGAACGTGGGCGCCACGGCGCCGCTGCACGACGCGGGTGCCGCAGCACCGGTGGCCGTCATGTTGCTCGACACGTCGATCACCGCTGCGCCACCGACCATCACGTCGCCGCTCGATGCGACGATCACGAGTGGGCGGGTACCGCTCGCAGCGATCGGCATCGGGATGTTCACGGACTGTCCGACGATCAGACAGATGTCTTGACCCGCAGTGAACGAGGTCGCGCTCGCACAGGACGCCGAGGAGGGCTGCGTCAGAATCGCGCCGGGAGGAACGGTCGTCATCATCGGCGGAGGCTCGAGCAAGCAGATGGGGACGATCGTTCCCACACTGGTCCCGTTGCACGCCATCGCATCACGCTGCGCATCGTTGGCGGCCGCGTCCGTTGTCGGCTTCGCGTCGGAGCGCTCGTCGCTGCCATGCGTGAACGCACATGCGGTCAGGGCGCAGTACGCCAGACTCGTCTTGGTCGCAGACCACACACCACGATGATAATGCTTCATCACTGGCAGCGATCCGCCAATATCGCTGATCACGCTCGCGTCGCGCTGCCGGTGGCCGCCTGTGGAAGCTCGAGCGGCTGATCGCGACTCACGTCTGCGGTGGCTGGGATCCGCCCTTGATGACGTACTTGCCGATCTTCAGGCGCTCGCGTGCGCTGGTGCCCGGCGGCACCACGAGCGCGACGACCTCGCCGGCCTTGACCAGCGAGTCGAGGGCCATCCGCACCTTGACCGGCGCGTTTCCCCCCTTGAGTCCCAACGCCTCCGCGAGCTCGGTCGGGCTCTGCGATCCCTTGTCGCGGAGCAACGGCAGGATGCGGGGCGCGAGCTGCTTGGCCTCGCGCTGCATCGACAACAGCCAGATCGTGCTCACGACCGCGCCGATCAGTGCTCCGATTAGCCAGGGCGGCATGCTGACGACAATCTATCACCGGTTCACCCGGTGCGCGGCCGCCGCGCGCGTGGTGACATCCGCCGCGCGGCCATGGTCCGTCCAACGGCCTCTTCGGGTCAGCTGTGCACGCGTGAGCTCGTCGCGCCATCGCTCGCGGTCACGCTCACCGTGCCGCGTGCACGATGCGCTGGATCTCCGCCGTCGAAGCAGACGGGCCGAGAATCGCGCGCAGGCCGGCCTCGAGCACCTCGTCGCGGCCGGCGCGCAGCCCGGCGATCGTCGGCGTGACCACGCGATCGGGCACGATGCCGATGCGCTGGGTCGGGGTCTTGTCGGGATAGAACACGCCGAGGCCGCTGATCATGGTCTCGAGGCCGCCCGGCAACGCGAACGGGGAGACGTTGCCGTCGGCGCCCGCTGTCGTCGAGCCGACGACCACCGCGTGACCGGCGCGCAGCGCCATCGTCGTGTACTCGGCCTGGCTTTGCGAGACCTCGTCGACCAGGACGACGACCTTGCCCGCGTAGTGCGGCGTCCTCGGATCGAGCGATATGTTGTCGGACCAGTGAAACGCACCGGGATTGGACAGATCACCCTTGGTGAACCGCGCGAACGGCGTCGGTCGGTCGACCAGCAGCGAGCCGAGCGCGAACACGACGAACTCGGCGGGATAGTTCCGGATGTCGACGATCCAGCCCTTCGTGCCCGCAGCCTGCTCGACGTAGTGAGCGGCATCGCTCGCCTTGACCGCCGACAGCTTGAGATACGCCACGTCGCGCGACAGCAACCGGAACGGCGGGCCAGGCAGATCGCGAACGGGCGGCATCGGTGTGGCCTTCGTGGACCGCGGCAGCGTTCGTCGCACGTGCGAGCCGCGGTGGTCGACGACGAGCGTGGCCTCGCCGTCGCACGGACCGCGCGTGATCGTCACGGAGATGTCGCGCAGGCGCGCCGCGTCGTTCGATCCCGCGTAGTACGGCAACCATCGCGCGAGCAGATCCTCGATCGGTGCGCCGTCGATGCTCGCGATCACGTCGCCGGGCTCGAGCGCGCGAGCGGGATCGCCGGTCACGACCACCGGCTGCCTGCCGATGAAGCGCACCGCGATCGGCAGCTCGCACTCGCCCTCGGGCGGCCGGACATCGAGCGAGCTCCACAGGTTCGCGTGGCCATCGCGGATCCGACCGATCGCGGTCATCATCGCGAGCTTGTAATCCTTCGCGGTGGAAGCGAGCACGACACTCGGAATCATCTCGGCGAGCACGGCTTGCCAGTTGTCCGCGAGTGCTCGGTCGGGAGCCCAGTACTCGACGATGTTCCACAGCCGGAACAGCGCCAGCAGCTGGAACCCGGCGTCGGGTAGCGTGATGTCGGCGTACGCTGGCTCGTGAAGGAACTGCGGATTGTCGACGCCGGGCACGAGCGCCACGTAGAACTGGCGGTCGGGGACCCGCGCATCGTGGATCGAGCGAAGCCGCGCGCCGAGCTCGCCGCCGAGCGTCGTGCGATCGTCGAGATCGGGTGAGAGCGCGAGGTCGGTGTCGTCGAGCTTCGCGCACGTTCCGCATGGCGCGACCGGCCCCAGGTGATCGATCCACTGCACCAGCGCCGCTTCCGCGCTCGCACGATCGCTCGCGGCGAGGATGTGCGGCAGCTCGCGGAGCAGCTCGTAGTCCCAGTGCAGCTCGCCGGCCGTGACCTTGGGATGGTGGTACTTGAGGAAGCCCCAGACCTTGCCGAGCAGCGTCAGGTTCTCGATCTGCTGCGGAGTCAGCCGCGTGATCGCGATGCCCGAGCCGTGATCGAACTGGTGATCGCGATCGAGCACGGTCGTCGGCCGCTCGAGATATGGCGCCTCCCAGATCGGTTTGCCGTCGACGAGAAGCTCGAGGTCATCCGCCCACGCTCTGCCCTCGCCTTCGAGCAGGACGCCCCACACCAGGGTTCGCGCCTTCGCGTCGAGCGGCAGGCGCACCGAATACGCGGTCCACTCGGTCGTTCCGCGCGCGTTCGCGCCCTGCAGGTTGGCGAACTGCACCGGCGCGGAGGCCTCGTCGTCTTCGCGCAGCCACAGGCGCGTGTCCCCCTGGACGTCCTCCGTGCGCAGGAAGCCGCGCAGCTCGACGACCGATCCCGAGAAATCGATCGGAACGTGATCGACGATCGTCGAGAACCCGTTGGCAGCTGTCGCGCTCCGCTCGATCCGGAACGCGCCGTGCCCGCCGTGGACGATCGTCGCGTCGACCGCGCCCGCGCCGTCGGGCCGGATCTTCCAGCGCTGCGGATGTCCGTCGGGCTGCGAGCTCTCGAAGCCGAGCGCCGCCTCGAGCTCGGCGCGCTCGGTCGCCGCGACGGTGGGGTGTACCGGCCGTGCGATCGGCGCTACCGCCGCGACCGCCGCTGGTTTCGCTGGCAGTGGCGCAGCCGGCTGCGGCGGCGACGCGCAGCCCACGACCGGCGCCAACGCGAACACGAGCCATGCGCGCATGCCTGTCTTATAGCCGGAAAGTCCGGGGCCAATGCGGCGCCCGACTCCGGTTGTCATCTGGCTGACTTCGTGTCCGGCGTCCGAACGCCGGACACGGCGGAGCCGGCGATCGGCGGGCCGCGTCGGGCGACGTGCGATGATGAGGCATGGTCCGCGGAGCTGCCCTCGCATGGCTCGCCGTGGGCTGCGGTCGCCTGGACTTCGCGACCTCCTCGGCCGTCGATGCTGCGGGCGACGGCGCGGTCGACGGCGTGCGCGACGCGATCGCGGCGAACATCGCGTACGTCGGGCCGTTCGCCGAGCGCTACCCGGGCGCCGGCAGCACCGACTCGTTCCAGACCGCCGCCGCCGCCGCGGGAGATGCGATCGCGATCCAGGTGGGCTGCCACGACGACGCCCACCAGCCTTCGTCGGTGCAGGTGAGCGCGCCGGGGTGGACCTTCGATCAGCTCCAGCCCGTGCAGGGCGACGGCATGATCGCATCCGCGACCTACGGCGCGATCGCGCCCGACACGACCACCGTCACGGTCACGGTGACCTGGGACGTGAGCTGCGACATCGGCAAGGGCGAGCTCGGCGACGAGTTCGCGATGACGGCTCCGTCCGGCGGCGCGACGACGTTCGACGCGTCGATCGAGACGTCGGGTTCCGGCGATTGCATCGGATCGATCACGACCGGGCACACCGGTGATGCGATCTGGGCGAGCTGCATCTCCGAGAACTTCGTGGTCGCGCCGGGATCGGGCTTCACCGAGGCAGCCAGCGATGGCGGCGGCGACGCCGCGGAGTACGAGCTCGACGCCGGCCCGGCCGGGACGCTGATCTCGGCCACGTATCACAACGCTGCGGTGCCGTACGTGTTCGCGGTCGTCGCGATCGCGCCGCGTTGAGGCCTTCGGGTACTCGAGGGACCGCGCTCAACTCGGAAACGGTGGCAGCGATTGCCCGCCGAACAGCGTGAGATGCCACGCGAGATCGCCCGGCAGCTCCGCCGGATCGAGCTCGATCGAGTACATCGTGTCGACGATGCAATCGTGCAGCTCGGCGCTGATCGGCGTGCCGGGCTCGGCGCGCGGGTCGATCGTGATCGAGCCCGGCGCGTTCGCGAGCGACGGGTCCGCGGCCGTCGCAGCGCCTTCGGGCTGCGGCTCGGCGATCACGACGCGTTCGCTGTCCGCGTCGAGGAACGCGACGCCGCCGCTCGCCAGCACGGACTCGGTCGGCCCCGTCACGTCCGCGACCGACACCGACGCGAACATCGCGCCGGCATTGGGCTCGGTCTCGATCGTGGCGTCGACTCGCACCGGCGCGGGATGGTGGTGCAGGTCCTGACAGCTCGCGAGCAGCTGTGCGACCACCGTCATCGTCGACTGCAGGTACGTCGAGTTGCACTCGCTCGGCGAGCCGGAGCAGTGCGGGTGGACCGCGGGCGATGGCGGCGCGCTCGGGTTGGTGGACGCGGCCGGCTGCGCCGTCGCAGGCGCTTGCCGCGCGGCCACGATCGCCGCCGCGAGCGACACGCGCTCGAGCGGGCTGATCCTCCTCGCGATCGCGTGCGGTCCGTCGTCGGCGCGGGTCTCCGCGGACGTCGTGTTCGCCTCCGCGTCGCGACGCGTGACGCAGTACCAGACACCGCCGCCGACTGCGACCGCGAGCGTGGCGAGAGCAAGCTTCGAACCGATCATGACCTGTCCTTTCGTGACTCCAGTTGCCACGGAGGTGGTCGCGGCCTTCGCTTCGGTGACAGTCGCGATCGTGATCGCGGCGATCACGCCGGCCGAGAATGCCGCACTCGGCCGCATCGCCTCGAGTTGCTCGAACAGCCGTGCGCGCGTCGCCTCGCGCGCGCGGTGCAAGCGCTGCTTCACGACGTCGCGCGTGACGCCGAGCCCGGCGGCGACCTGCTCGACCGAGCGATCCTCGAAGTAATAGAGGACGATCGCCTCGCGATGCGCGTCGGGCAACTCGTCGAGCGCGCGCTGGAGCAGCTCGCGACGCTCGCGCTCGACGACGTGATCGAGCGGCGACGACACCGGCTCGTCGAGCCGGTCCGGATCCCTGCGGCGCCCCCGCTTGCGTACGGCGTTATTCGCGAGATTCCGGGCGATGCCCGCGAGCCACGCGCCGATGCGCGCGGGGTCGCCCAGCGATACCAGCTGGCGCCACGCCGCCACGAACGTGTCCTGGCCGACATCCTCGGCGAGCATGCGATCGCGCGTGATCGCGAACGCGACGCCGACGACGAGCCGCTGGTACCGTTCGACGAGCGCCGCGAACGCGGCGCGATCGCCGGCGAGGGCGCGCTGGACGAGGCCGTGGTCTGACACGTGGCGCGAGATAGTGGTCACGACCCGGCCGGCGGTGACAATCAAATTAGCTGTCGCAGACGTCATGAAGATGCAACATGTCGCCGGGCGAAGGACGACCAAGCGATCTCGTCGATTGCGGCTACGGGGTGCCTGCTAGCGCGCGGGCGGCGTGGTGCCAACCAGCGTGAACGACAGCTCGTAGTTCTTGTTGAGCTGGCGGTGCGAGCCGCTCGCGATGCCGGCGTCGCGCGTGTAGCAGCGCGTGTCGTCGGGCGAATCGGGATGCACGCTCGAGCCCTCGCTGTACGCGCAGAACCCGCCCGCGATCGCGCGGATGCCTTCGACCGCGCGGCCTTTCGGGCTCCAGGTCGTGTCCACGGTTACCTTGCGAAACGGTTTCGGCACCGGGGGGATCAAGACGCCACGAAGGGTCGCATCGTCGAGCTGTTCGGCATCGCGCGGTAAGCCGTCGCCGCCGTCGGCATAGTGCAGGCCATCCGGGCCGGCGTAGTAGATGCGGTCGACGAACTCCCCGTCGATCGACGGGGTGCACTCGATCTTGCTGACCTTGCCGCGCGCCGGTACATCGACGACCGCCGTCACCGTGCACGAGACCCGCTGCCGCGTCACCTTCGCCGGTGCCTCGAGGTAGCTCGTGTATGTCACGTCGTACGTCCACGCGCGCCCGAGCTCGAACAGCTTCGCGTAGTGGGCGGGCAGCTTGGGGCTGGCGTGCGCCGGCGGCGCCGCCACAACCGCGACGCACAGCGTGCCGAACAGATGGGTTCGCTTCATGGGTCCCGCGCTCCCCAGCCGGGCTAGCGAGCGTGCGCTTCGCGCCTGGCGAGCTCGACGTCGACGTCGACCATCATCGCGATGAGCTCCTTGAAGTTGACCTTCGGCTGCCAGCCGAGCTCCTTCCGCGCCTTGGACGCGTCGCCCTGGAGCATGTCGACCTCGGCCGGGCGGATCTGACGTGGATCGAGATCGACGAAGTCGTGCCAGTCGAGATCGACGTGGCCGAACGCGACCTCGAGGCACTCCTTCACGCTGTGCGTCTCGCCCGTCGCGATCACGTAGTCTGCAGGCGTGTCGTGCTGGAGCATCAGCCACATCGCGACGACGTAATCGCCGGCAAACCCCCAGTCGCGCTTCGCGTCGAGGTTGCCGAGGCTGAGCCGCTTGTCGAGGCCCGCGACGATGCGACCGACGCCGCGCGTGATCTTGCGCGTCACGAAGTTCTCGCCGCGGCGCGGGCTCTCGTGGTTGAACAGGATCCCGTTGCAGCAGAACATCTTGTAGGCTTCGCGGTAGTTCTGGGTGAGGTAGAAGCCGTAGGCCTTCGCGCACGCGTAAGGGCTGCGCGGGTGAAAGCGCGTGGTCTCGGTCTGCGGGACCTCGACCACCTTGCCGTAGAGCTCCGACGACGACGCCTGGTAGAAGCGCGTCGGCCGGCCGGAGAGCCGGATCGCCTCGAGGAGGCGACCGACGCCGGCGCCGGTGACGTCGCAGGTGTACTCGGGCATCTCGAAGCTGACGCGCACGTGGCTCTGGGCCGCGAGGTTGTAGATCTCGTCGGGCTGGACGTTGCGAAGCACGTTGTGCAGCGACGTCGAGTCGACGAGGTCTCCGTAGTGCAGCTTGACCCGGTCGCGAACGTGAGCGATGCGGTCGAGGTTGAACGTGCTCGCTCGCCGCATCAGGCCGTGCACTTCGTAGCCTTTCTCGACGAGAAGCTCGGCGAGATAAGAACCGTCCTGCCCGGTGATCCCGGTGATCAATGCGCGCTTCATCCCGAGTCTCCTTGTCTCACGTGTTCGAGATCGTGCTCGGCGATGTTGCGCACGAGCTCGCGGAACGTCATCGAGGGCGCCCAGCCCAGCGCCCGCAGCTTGGTCGCATCCCCGACGAGGCGCGGGATGTCGGCGCGGCGGAACAGCGACGGATCGGTGCGCAGTACCGCCGCGGGATCGAGGCCGAGGAGCTCGCAACACGTCGTCGCGATATCCGCGACCGAGTGGGCCTCGCCCGACGCGCAGATGTAATCGCCGGGCGGCGCGCCGAGCGCGAACATCTCGGCTGCGCGCGCGAAGTCATCGGCGTAGCAGAAGTCACGGATCACCGACGTGTTGCCGAGCGCGACCGAGTCGTCGAGGCCGAGCTTCACGCGTGCCAGTCCGCGCGTGATCTTGCGAAACACGAAGTGCGGCGCGCGGCGTGCGGACTCGCCGAGATAGAAGATCAGATTCGTGGCGCGCGCGCCCATCTGCTCGCGCGTCATGCGCACGGTGAGGTGACCGGCGGCCTTCGCGACGCCATACGGCGAGATCGGCGCGATCGCGGTCGACTCGTTCTGCGTGGGCTCGGTCGCGTCGCCGAAGATCTCGGCGGTGCTCGCGTTCACGAACGGCACGCCGCGTGCGGCGGCGGCGTACGCGAGCGCGGTGGTGAGCCGGGCGTTGACGTCGAACGCCTCCATCGGCGCGCGCCACGACTCGGCGACGCTCGCCTTGCCTGCGAGGTGAACGATCGCGTCGACCGCGCCGACGCTATCGAGGAACGCGGTGACGTTGTCAGCGTCGAGCGCGTGGCGGCGCAGCTCGATGCCATCCGGCAACCCGGGTCGCGGGGCGGTCTCCACGCCGATCGTGACGTGACGACCGGCGACCAGCCGCTCGGCGAGAAACGATCCGACCTGTCCGCCGACGCCGATGACGAGGACGCGTGCCATATCGTGCGCCGCTGAATAGCATGGATTGCGTCGACACCGTCGGCGCGATATAGGGCGATTCGTGACGGAAACCCCACGACTGCTCGTCTCGTTGGCGATGTACAACGAGGCCGAGAATGTACGCCCGTTGACGCTCGCGATTCGCGAAGTCGTCCCGCACGCGTCGATCCTGTTGATCGATGACAACTCTCCCGACGGCACCGGGCAGGTCGCCGACGAGCTCGCGCGCGAGCTGGCGAACGTTGCGGTCGTGCATCGCGCCGGCAAGCTGGGCCTCGGCTCGGCGATCGTCGATGCCATGCGATACGCGGTGGAGCACGGCTACGACTACTACTTGAACCTCGACGCCGACTTCAGCCATCCGCCGCGCTTCATCCCGGCGCTGCTCGACGGCATGCGCGATCGCGACGTCATGATCGGCTCGCGCTACATCCCGGGCGGGCACGTCATGGGCGAGTACGGACTGCGGCGCAAGATGATGTCGTTCGGGATCAACACGCTCGCGCGCGTGTGTCTCGGCCTTCGCACGCGCGACAACAGCGGCAGCTATCGCTGCTATCGCGTGTCGAAGCTCGCGAAGATCGATTTCGATCGGGTGAAGTCGCGCGGGTATTCGTTCTTCGAGGAGATCCTGTACCTGTGCAAGCAGGTCGGCTGCACGTTCGGCGAGACCCCGATCACGCTCGAGGATCGTCGCGCCGGCCGCTCCAAGCTGAACAAGGCCGAGGCCGTCCGGTCCGCCGCGATCATCGTGCAGCTCGGACTGG
>Ga0335083_10000794_pt1 | contig 45422 bp, 80 predicted proteins | sample Lox_Sample_42_FD_206716 | JGI IMG/M metagenome (GOLD analysis project Ga0335083, IMG submission 206716) | Soil microbial communities from Loxahatchee National Wildlife Refuge, Florida, United States - Lox_Sample_4.2 | ecosystem: Environmental > Terrestrial > Soil > Wetlands | place: USA...
ATTCTGCGAGAGGATGATAAACTCACCGGTGAGTTTATCATCCTCTCGCAGAATTGGCAAGCCCCCGGAGGGGGGTGGTGGGGCATCCGGTGGGGCGCAACCGCACACTTTGCTTTTTCTCAGTGGGCGCTTCCGCACACTTGCGCGCACACCGCGATTGATGATGTGATCGCTCGCGCTGCGGGTCGCGCGGTCATGCTGCGTTCGCCGTTAGCCTGGGAAGCTGGCGACGATTCCTCTCCGCGCAGTTATTTGAGAACGCGATCCGCGGCTGCGAAATTCTGGAGGGTTCATGCGCACCAAAGGCAGCACCGTATCAGCCACCGCTCGAGCCCACGCGAGCCGTGAAGCCACCAAGAAGGCTATGACCCGCGAGCTGCTGTCAGGTCGCATCTTCGCGCGGACCTGGCCGGCGTACGTCACAGCGCCAAAAACGCCGAACGCCTCATTTTCGCTTTTGCTCTGCGTCGAGTCGCCGGCTGGCCTGCTGACCTATCGCCTCTCAGAAGACGAATACGGGCTCGTCGATGGCATCCCACGACGTCCGAACACAGGCGAGAATCCAGTCGACCGGTTGCCAATCCTGCATGCCCTAGCGACGATTGGCTGGTAAATGCCTCATCCGGAACTGACGCAGAAGGAAAGGACTAGCCATCATGGATTTCTTCCAGGTCGCAGCGCAGAACGCGCGCGATGAATTTGGCGCACACGCGAATCTCGCCATTGTGTGCGCGTGGTGCAAACGAGTCGTACGCGAGGGACACTATCCGGCGTCACACACGATCTGCGCGTCGTGCTCGAATCGAATGATCACTGAGGCTACGAAGATGCCGGAGGCGTCACAGGGTGCGCCGCCAGCCACGCCTGACCGATCTGCTCGCCGATAGCCGTATCGGTTGCGAGCTTCTTGATCACGTCGGCATCCGTGAGCGGCGCTGAACCGCGCGACTGCAACCACGCCGTGAGTTCTGGAATACCGACTTCCTGTAACAGAATCAGCAACAGATTCGGATTCACTGTAAGGCTCCCATTAAGGCATCAACCGCCGCAATCGCCGCAGAGACGGTTGGATTGGTGATTGTCGGCAACTGCGCTTTCGTAGATGCCCACGCCGTTTTGACGGTTGTCTGCCAGCCAGCCGGCGTTGCCGCGAGCGTTTGATCGGCCGCCACACAGAACTGCACGAGAATCCGAGCCGTCGCATCGTCCAGCACTTTCGGTGTCGCCTGGTTCGCGGCGATGGCGGCATTCTGCAATTCGTTGACGCGGACCACGACTTGATCCGCGCGATACGCTGTCTGACCTTGCGGCGTGGTAATTGTGACCGGCGCTGAACAACCGGCGAGCGTGACGACGAGTGCGAGCGAGAGAATGTATTTCATGCGCCTACACCTTTCCGACTTTGGTCAAGTCGACGGCCGGAGGACTGGTCGCTCCTGATGTGGGAGTGACCTGAGAGCGCGTCACGAGCCCACCAACAACAGCTAACGCAGCGATCACTACGCCGATGATCGCTGTTGATTGCGCTGACGTGATGTGAGCGCCGAACACGACGGCAAGCGTGATCAGTGCTTGGACAAATGCGACGATCAATGCTGGTTCTCTGTCCCACGTCATTGTGGCTACTCCTTCCGATCCGGAACGTGAATCTTGCCGTGTAAATATTCCTGCTCCGCGCGTATGTCTGATACCTGTTGCTGTAACCTGCCGAGCCATATGCCAGCGGTCAAGATCATGCTCGCAAGCGTCAACCAGAGCGCCACGTCTTTAGCAGACATCACTGTCCGTTGCCGCTGCCCATGACCCGCACGTTGCCAGACGGCGGAGTTTCGAGCGCAGCTCGGCCCCATGCGTTACCTGTGGATTCGTCCATTGATCCGTTGAATTGTTCCGACGCGGTAATCTCGAGCTCAATGTCATCGAACGGATGGCCGAAGCCTGAATCCGATGGAAAGCCGTAGCCGCCAGCGAAGCGATCAAGGCAGTCCTTCACGCGCGCCTGGTATGCCCCCATGTCACCGTTGTCGTCGTCTGGATTGCGCTGACGCAGGATGCCCGTCAGTTTGCCGACGTTCTGTTGCCAGAAGTAGCTGGTCGTTTGGCCGTTTGGTTGATAGGCGAAATAGCCGGGCTGAAAGTGGACGTAGACTTTGCAGCCGTAAGCGTTGAATGTTGGCGCGAGCGCGTCGATCAAACGCTGGCAGGTTTCGGGTGACATCCACAGCGACAGCTCCCAACCAATGCACACGCGAGGGACGACGTTGACGAGGTACGGCAGCACCGGCTGAATGTTCGCCATGATGCCGGCGAAATCGTCGGTTGGATCGTAGTCCTTTGAGGACAGCATCACACACGGCCTGAATCCGTAGCCGATCAGCGCTTGGCACTCCATGCCGAATTCCGCAGCCGTTAAGCCCCATCCGCGCGAGTCCGGCCACGACAGCAGCACGTCTGGACACGGCTGCCACGCCGTGCGTATTTGCGCTTGGTTGACTGCCGGATAGCGGTCGTAGAACCAAGACAGCACTAGCGACGGATCGGCCGCCCCGCCAGTGACCGGCGGTAAGCCAGCTACGCGCACCCCGCACATATTACCAGTATAGACACGCGGAGCCGGAACAAACGGCGCTGACATGCGACCAGAGAACAAGACTATTCGATTCATCCGTCCCTATTCAGGAATCAGCACATACCGCATCGCGTTCGGATTGTAGTCGTCACCTGGTGCAATCTCGAGCGCGAGGCCATTCCGGATGAACTGCTGATAGTTTTCATCAATGTTCGTCGCGCTGTACGTGATGTTACCGCTCGGATCGACTGTCACCCAACCTTTACCGATAATGAAAGCGTTCACGTAATTGGCGCGATTCTTCGACGGCACCACAGCGTAGGCGACTGTCAGATTCACACGTCTACTCCGTTTCCATTGGCCTTGATTGAGCGATGCAAGGCATCGAGCTGTTCCTGTTGCCAGCGATGATGTCGCGACTCGCGGAGCCATTGAAACACAAACCCTGCAATCGTGATCAGAAGCAAGGTCACGTGGCTTACAAGCAACTCGCGCAGATCCATCAGTCGTGCGCCGCCTTCATGGCTTTCGTGACGGCGATAAATGACCGAAGGGAATTGTGGGCGAACATCAAGTTGTTCTCGTCCATCACTTCCCACAGCGCCGAGCACAGCGACGGATCGACGCCTTTAGCGACGAGTTCCTTTTCGATGGCTGCGCGCGCACCAGGCTGATCGCAGCAAATTTCCGCCGCACAACATGCGGTCCCATTGCTCATTTCTTTGTCTCCTTGAGAATGCCAAGCCCAGTTAACAGCCCCTTGACTTCAGCGAGTTCACGCTGCCGATCAGAGTCGCGTTCACGATTGAGTTTGGTTTCCGCGCGCCATTCGTCAATCTGGCGTTGCAGCTCGGTGTTGGTCGCCATTTGCGTCTGGATATAGCCGTCGAACCTGGTGCCGAGATTGTCGATGGCCGATTGTATGCGTGATTGCGTGGCAACCTGTGCGCCCCACATACTAGCGGCCCCGACGACCAGGAACAGCACTTCGCGGACCGTAATCCGGAACTTCGATGCGTCCTCTGTTCGCGTAGGGGTCACCTTGTCATGTAACGCCAAAACGCCTCGGCTCTCCGTGAGCATTCCGTTTAGGTTCACACCGTCCACAACTTTGCGACGTTCGTTGACCAGTTCGCGTTCAAGTGCGTCGGATCATTCGCCACGCCAACCGGAGCCCAGTACGATCCCATGTAGAGGACGAATTCATTGGGATGCGTATTCAGCAGGTAATCGAATGCGCGATGCACCGCTGACCGACACACGACTTCGATCGCCTTCTGCCGAGTTGTGACGCTACCGTCAGAGCACTGTACCGCTCTCACGATCGCGTCGCCTGGGCCTTCAGCATCAACAATTGCCTGCACGAAATGCACGAACGCTGGCGCGTTGCTAAACTGTTCCGCAATCGCCTGCACGTCTGGATCAATGGTCACTGGCGTTGCCATTGTCCCGATACGTTGCGCCCGACCACATCAGCCGCCATTTCGTCATCATCAGGTAGCTGTGACAATGGGCTGTTCGGCTGTGAGGCCAGGTAGCGCCGCACGAGTTCATCGCGCATCGCAGCGGTTTCCGGATCTTGTGTCGCCTTCAGCGCGTCCCGTAAACCTTTCATTGAGAGCCGATCGTGTACGACGCTATCCGGATCAATGTCTGGTACGTCCTCTGGCACTTCAGACGGCACGCCACCACGATTCCGGATCATCTCGTCGGTGATCGTCCATTCGCCCATCGGAACATTCGTCACGCTCGCCTGTCCTGCTCCGGGAATGCCAGCGAGCTTACCGGCCATGTTGTGACTGAAGCCTTGCATGTCCCGTAAGTTAGTCGCTTCAATGTTGCGCGCTACAGCCTCAGGCGACAATTCAACGTTCGAGAGACGCACTGATGACGGTGCAGCTACATCAGAGGCTTCAGCTTCTACTGGCTCTGCGGCTGTCTCAGCGGCGTTCACTGCGCCTTCAGGCCCAAGGATCGCACGGAGCACGCGAAGTGTACGCGGACCGCCTCCGGCTACTCCGCCTAATGCGCCACCGCCAGCAGCGCCAGCGATTGCGCCTGGTATTCCACCGTACTTGTAGCCCTCATAGCCACCGATGCCAGCGCCAAGCACGCGACCAGCGACCTTTTTGGTTCCGCCGAGACGCTGAACCGTCTCAGGAACGGCTTTCAGGCCAGCGGCGACTGCTGGAATACTGGCTGCCTCTGCGATGTCTCCGGCGGCGTCTGAGAGCGACTGTGGCGCATTCGCGGCGTTCGTCGCGACGCGGCCGCCCTGCGCCAGTGCTTCACCGCCAGCCGCCGCAAGCGTCGCTGGAAGCGTCGCGCCACCGGTCAACAGCGACAACAATCCCACGCGCCCAGGTGTCGCCGCTTCTGATGCCCCTTGGACAAAACCTTTGAGCGTAGAGGCCGGTTCATGCACGAGTCCGCGCACGATGTCAGGTGTCGCTTCAGCGCCTTTGACAACGTTCGCCGGCAGATTCAGGATGTCGCGCAAGCCCGGTACATAGTCCAGTGCCCCGAACGAGATCGGTTTATCAACCGGTGGCGACGGCGACTCAGACGTGACTGGTTGCCAACGGGAACCGTCCCACTGCCGCGTCTCGCCACCAGCCGATCGGACTTCGCCGCGATCCGGCATTTACTGTCGACCCCAGTTCGGATCGCTGTACGGATCGCTCTCATTCGATGGCTGATTCGGCAGTTCCATAGCGTTTGGTCCACGACCTTCGCTGATGCCTTGGAGCTGCGCCGGTAGCACATCTGTCAGGAGCCGACGCAACCGATCATAGTTCGCGCCAGCAGAGAATCCAGGTTGCGGCAGATGCCCGTTGATAATGTCCATCATCTGCTTATTAATGCGGCCATTCATCAACGCACGCATACCCCACGCTTGGATCGCGGCTGCGCGTTGAATGAGTGAGTCGTTGTCGGTCATGCCGCCGAACATGTACGCGGCCTTCCCGATCTTTGGAGCCAGCGTATCCGCAAAGACGTTGCCGTACTTCTGTGGATCTTGGGCGATACCTGGATACTTTGCCTCGAAGTCATGCAGCAGCGGCCCTCCGAGCGCGTTGATGCCATGCGCTGCATCTACAAGCGACTGTTCCTGCTGGCTAAGCGGCTTAGGCGGCGTAAAGACCGGCTCGCCCTTCGCGTTGATGGACATCTGCATCCCAGATGCACCACCAGGCGATCCTTCGCCGTGACCCATAGATTCGATCAGATCGCGCGTCGCCTGCTGCTGGTTCTGCTGGAGTTTGAGTTGCGATTCGCCAGCCACGCGATTCGGTTCTCCGGCCAGTTGTAATTTCTCGCCGTACGCCTTATTGGCTTCAGCAGCGACAGCAGGATCTTGCGCCGTGTATGCCGCATTGATGGCTTGATCTCGTGCGTTCAGCTCTTTGCGCTGAGCTTCAATCAGCGGCGATGGACCGAGCCCAAGAATCGCGCGGAGCTTGTTGTTCCCTTCCAACGTCGCCGCATCGTTGGTGTCGTACGGTAGCGCGAGTTCGGGATCGTTCTCGATGATGTTCTGCGAGACGCCTTGGTCCGTTGGGTCAAGCCATTTCTTCAGGATGTCCGGCGCATATTCTGGCCCGTAGATTGGAGCTGCCATTACGAACCGCCTTTATTGAGTCGCAGTCCACGCGGACCGTAGACTTCGGTTCCCGCGCCAACCGTGCCATTATTCGTGTCGAAGCCAAGATCCGGACCAACCGCCGAGCCGATGATTCTAGTCGGACGACCGCCGCTGCTCTCCTGCATCGCCTGCCAGAAGCCTTCCCAGTTCTGATCTGGCAACGGTCCGAATTCGTGTGCGGCAGCAGCGAGCGGTGATCCGGTCGGTCCATAGTCCGACTGAATGTCATTCACGGTGTTCGTGAAATCCTGTTGCCGTGCGCGTGCCATGAGCGCCACGCCAAGCGGATCGGTCGCCGGATCAAATCCTGGTCCAGTGGACGGGCTGGTCGCGCGTGCGAGCCCTTGCAGGCTAGTAGACATAGGCCGGCGAAACAGGACCGCCTCCTCCCAACACGGACCGGAGAATCGCGAGCGACTGATTCGACTTCAATGCGGCCTGTTCTTCTGCGAGCTGTGCCGCCGTCTCTTGCTGCTGGATGTCCTGCGCGCGTTGCGTGACCGCCCCGGTGTAGGCATTCTGCGCCTGCTGGGCGCTCAGATTCGCGGCCGCTTCTTCCGAGCCAAGCGTCTGACCGCGCTCAGCGACACCACCAGAGAAGGCGGCTTCGCGTTCGCCGGCTGCGCGATCGGCCGCGCTCTCACCGGCCCCGATGGTCTGGCCGCGCTCTGCCACGCCAGCATTGAGGTTCGCAATAGCCGCCTGCGCCTGAAGCTCGGCGTCCTTCTCGGCCTGTGCTCGTCCGGCTGCACCGATGGTGTTCGACTCCTGTGCGAGCGTATTGCCGATTTGACCGGCTTCATAGCCAGCGCCGCCCATGCCACGCGAGGCGAGCGCACCCTGTAATCCGCGCATGGACGCCGCCGCAGTCTGTGCGGCTTCGTCCTTCGCCGTCGCAAACGCGGCCGTGTCGGCAGCGCTCACGTCAGTAGGATTGATGCTCACCGTCGCAGGCATGTTCGCCGGCGTGCCGCTATCGCTCGTCAGCCCTCCGCTCGAGACGGGCTCGGCGTTGAAGTTCGCCCCGCCACCAGCCGGATAGCCGATGTTCGGCGGCGTCGAACCTCCGCCAGCGCTCGTGCCGTACGGATACGCGCCAGTTGCCGAATACAAGCCGGCCAGCGATGGCGTGAGCTTGTCGAGATAGTTCGCTTCAGCCGTCCCTCCAGCCGTGCCACCGACGCCGGCCCGCTGCACGATGTCGGCCTGCTGCGCGGCGTACCATTCAGGCGATCCGATTTGGTAGGTGTTCCCGTTGATGATCTGCGATTGCAGGGCCACTTAGCGGCTCCTCTTCGCTGGCTGTGTCGGACCTGGATCAGTCACACGCCCACTGCGAACCGGTTGCACCGACGTCGCCACGGTACCGGCCTTGGTCGAATTCTGCTGGTCGTATGCCGACTGCATTGCGGTCTGGGCGGCCAATTGCGCCGCTCCTGTTGTCGCGCCGCTCGCCACGGCTTGCGCGTAGGTCGTCAGAAACACCGTCAAGGGATTGGAGGGCATTAGCGATCCCTCCGACCGATGACCGCGTACGGTACTTCAAGCCCTTGAATCCGCACGCGCTCGCCAACCGCCTCATGCTGAAATTCAAACGAGAGATAGCGACCGACCCCGGCGCGATCAAGACGCTGATACCCTTCTGTCAGCACCGCGTCTGTCGTCACGGCAAAATCCGGTGAGACGAAGCCATCAGATTCGAGCGGGCCAGCGGCCATCGTGACCGCCAAGGTGTTCGGACCAGTGCCAGCCGGTTCAATCCGAGAATGGAGCGTGGGATCGCCCCAGACCTTATCTTGCTCGGGTGCGAACCCGCCCAGAATCGGGAGCGTGCAGTCCATCGCCACCGGTTGTGTATCGTCGTCGGCCACGGTGACATCGCGCTTTTCGAGGTAGCCGGTGGTCGTCCCGAATACGGTGATGGGGAAGTCGACGCTGTTCCGCAAATAGCCATGCCGTTCTGAATCCGAGGCACAGCAAGACAGCGGCAGCCCAGACACATGCGGCCCAAACCATGCCCGCCGTTTCAGGTCGAACGCCACCCACATATTTAGGGCCGTTGATCCGAGTCCTGCGAGAAGGAGTTCATAGCTATCGGTGTCTGGATTATACCGCCCCTGTGCGCTCGTGAAGAGACTGCGATTAAAGTATTCGTCAGTTGTAAACCACGGATCGACTTGGCTTTCCGTGATGTAGCCGATCGACTCTGAGGTCCATTCCACGACACCACGCTCAGCCAGCCAATAGGCCACGTCCCGTATCACGACGACGCTTTCCTGCGATAGACAGCCGATGTTCGGTGACACCTGGGTCCGTGCGAACGTATCATCGGAATCGCCGGTGATCTGATGGAGGCGGTCCCGCCGCGCGATGCCGAGCTGGTCGCGTCGCGGAATGAACGCCGTCACGCCGTAGACATCGGTGTTCTGCGGAGGCGCGATCAGATCGTTCGTCGCCTGCCAGCCGTAGATAATGCGCGGTTCGGTCCATCGGACGTGATCGACCTCGGCTCGAGGGACGCCCCAGAGAATATCTTTCCAGTTCGCGATCAGCTTCAACGCTGGCGGCAGACCATTTGAGGTTGCCGTCGTCGGCAAGAGCGACAGCGTGCCATCCGTGCTCGCGCGATCAGCCGTAAGCGTGGAATTGTTATCCACGTCGAACCACGGATAGAGCACATTGCCGCCGGAGAGCGTCCGGTACAATCCGCGCGCATTGACCGTCGGTTCGCTCGAGACTGGTATCGCATTGACCGCGAGTGAACCGGTTGACAGCGACGGCGAACCGGTCGAGATCGGACTGAGCCCGGTTTCAAGAATGACTGCACCGCTGGTCGTCTTGACCTTGAATGAGGCGGCGACACTGTAGATGCCTGTCAGGAGCGTACCGGTCGGACCGGTGAGGGCTCCGGTCGTCACGGTCGGCGCAGCCACCGGAGGCATCACGCTGAATGTGCGCACCGTTCCGTACTTGTCGATGTAGATGTCCTGCGACAGTCCATTGACGACGATCAGATACGGATCGGTCCCAGATCCGAATAGCACGGCTCGACACGGGGTGGAGGGACCAGTGACCGTGATACCTGATGGCAGCGTTAACGGCGTGAGCACGCCAGTCTGGCTCACTAGGTAAAGCGTTGTGCCGCCTTGGACTAAGTAACTCGCCATTTACTTATAGAGCACAGCTAAGCAACCGGCGTACGCATCGGCTGGCGAATCCACTTGTGTCCACGTTCCTGTCATGTCACGTTGCCAGATCGAGGACGTGGTGTTGTATCCGACGCCGGTTGTGCCGAGGCATACGTAGAGACAGTCATTGAACGTGACCATCTGACACGGTACATCGCTCGTTTGGAGCGTCTTTTCGAGTGTCCACGTAATGCCGTCCGGCGTCGAGTAGATGTTCGCCGCCGTCGCGCCACCTCCAGAGGTCCACCCTGCGTAGAGGCGACCGTTAAACACCGCGAGGGATGTATAGGCATTCTTCGATGCGGCGGCGGCAGCGGTGAGCGAGGTCGACCATGTAGCCGATGCGGTGCGTTTCAGCACCACGGCTGCCGTCGTCGTCAGGCACACGGTCCCGACGTATAGATCGCCGTTGAAGCTCGCGAGACAGTTCGGCGCGAAGCTCGTCGAGGTCGCGTGAATCTCCGGAATGCCACCAGCCGGCAACGGATCGCCTGTGCTGTAGACATAGGACGCATTGCCTGAACTGGTCCCGATGTAGTTGCCGTACGTGATCGCTCCGTCATAGAGCAACAGCGCCGCCGGTGTTCCGCTGCCTGCTGCAATCGGAAAGGCGGTCCCGATCTGCGTCCATGTTGCCGTCTGAGGAAAGAACTGCAAGATGCGCCCAACTGGATTCGGGTCAGTTCCCACAAGATCAATCGTGGCGAGATAAATCGAGTACCCGTCTGTGATCATGTCCACGACCGCGAGTGCGTTGCCAGCCGTTGAGCCTGATGCGGTCGACGGCGCAGATGAACTATCGCCAGTCAGACCACCATCATCGAAGAAACTACTTCCGCCGTAGCCGCTACCGTTTCCAGTCGTGAAGGCCCCGTTGACGATCGGAATCGATCCGATCTTTCCCTGTGTTGCACCACCGGCTGTGCGATAGACATCGTAAGCCGTTGCGCCAGCGACGGGCGTATATGGGGCTAGTGAGGGGAAGACAATCATATCGCTGGTATTGACATCTCTGCCATTACCGAGCGCTGCCGCTCCGGTCGTCGTCGTGGCAGCGGACGAAGCCGCGCTGTGAGAAGATCCGGCTGTCGCGACAACCTTGTAAGAGTACGTGGTGCTTCCTACGTACCCGTTGACTTCGACGCTGACACCTGTCGGAGTCGTCAGATTCACGCCAGTGACGGCTGACGGGATCGTCGTAATAGTGGTATCTGTCGTCCCGTCGTACATGTGCAGCCCGATGGGGCTATTGGAGTCCAACCAGTAGATCGCGTTGCCGATGGTCACGGCCTTCGGATAGTTCTTCGCGTAGAGCGTAATGTTCGCGTTATCGGAGAACGGTCGCGTTGGTGTATCGTCGTTGACCCAGTTCACGCCGTCGACGGACGCGCGCCATTTGTGCGTCGCGGTGTTATAGAGCCCGGCGTAGAGCCATGGTGTGAGATCCGTGAGCAACTGGGACGGCACATCCATCGCCATTGCGACCGCTCCGGCGACGGGCGTATTTCCGATGCGCGTCATGCCTGGACGCTGATCGAGCGCTCCGCCGCCAGCACTCGTGGCGATCTCGACGTTCTGCGCTGCCGCCAGCTCGGATTCGTCTAGGTCTTGCGGCTTGTTGACGACATCGACGCCGCGCTGCCCGATCTCAAAGAGCCGAATCGGACTCGCCACTCAGCCCCCGATGAAGCATTCGAACGTGCAGTTCGGCAGATCCGCTGTGCCTGTGATGGCTGAAAAGCCGCCGCTCGCGCCAGAGACAACCGCCCAGAGCGGCACCGAGACGCAGCCCGGTCCAACCTTCGCGGTGATGACCGAACCGGTCGCGGACAATGGCGTGCAGTTCAGGGTGATGTTCCCAGTTGCGCTCGTGTTTTTGAAATAGAACTGCAAAGCGTTTGTCAGTCCGATGGGAAACGCAATCGCCGTCGCGCCAGTCGTGAGCAGGATGCCATCCGTGAACTGCCCGACCGCGCCGGAGTAGCTGATGACGCCGATCTGACGGTTCAGGATGTTGACGCCATTCACGTCCTGCTGCTGGACGGTCAATGACAAATTGTTCTGTGATGCGGCTGCCATGTCTGCTCCCTACCAATCGCCGAAGACACTTTCCACATATTCTGGCTCCTGTTCTTGTCTTGGCGTTAGACTTGCAAGTAGTGATGTCTTCTCGTTTGAGTACACGCTAATCCATGCCGGATCGGGCGAGCGATCGTCCCGTTCCTTCGCACGCATGTAGGCAATGATCCACGCGATGATGGCTTGATCGGATTCTCCTGGAATCGGATTCGTCGCGTTCTCAAGCGTGTACTGATGCACGCCGAGGATTGGCACGTACCAGAAGTTGAGCGTCACTGCGGTCGCGAGTTGCGGCGCGGTCTGGATTACTGGTGCGCTATTCGGTGCTCCTGCTCCGGTCAAGCAGTAGTAGACGACGATCCCCATTCCCGGCGTCACTGGCGTCTGCAAGCCTTGCCATCGCGCGGCGGCAAACTCTCGACTGTTGACCGCTCGCGGCACGAAGCGGCAGCCGACGGTGGTCGGGTCTGTCGGTTCGATCAGGTAGACCCGGAACGTGTCATTCGGAACGCCGGTCAGTTGATTGACGCCAGACTGCAACGACACATCGGTCGAGTTCAGCGTGAGGAAGTGTTCGTGATGGAGATCGATGACCGCTTTCCAGAGGTCGGTCGTGCCCTTGAGCGCGTAATGAAAGAGTTCGTCGTCGGTCCAGAACTGGTCTGGGCGGTAGGTGGTCCCGCGGACTTTGGCGGCGGCGATTTGAAGGCGAGCGGACTTAATGAGGCTGGTGTACGGCGTCCCGTAAGAAGTCGGCGTCGCCACCGGTCACACCCCTAGCCCTTCACCGCGCGATGCAGTCCTTTGAGTGTCAAGGCGAGCCGCGCACGCTGACCAGCTTTACCGGAGTCGTGCTCATGCTCGCGTTCGTACTCCGAATTCGAGACGCCTTCACGCTTCGCGGCTGCGGTCATCGCGCCGGGATGCTTGATCGCTTTCTGGATGAACTTCTCAGCCATGTTAGTAGGGCTCACCTGGAGCGATTTTCGGTCCCATCGTCGCTTGCTCGAGTCCACGCATCGACGGCGGCGCTTTTGGCGGTAGCTTCTTCTTTTTCTTCGGCATCGGCTCAGGCGGTTCCTCTGCGCGCGAACCGAATGGCGGTGCGGCCGTTTGTTTCGGATCGAAGTTGAACGCCATACCTGTTACCGCCCTACCTGACTGTTATGCGCTGCGAGTCCAGCCCCGAGTGCTCCGACCGCATAGCCGAGAATCTTGCCGGCGGTCGGATGGCCGTGGTCCGCCAGCGATTTCATGATCAGCGCCTCCGGAATCGTCGCGGCGGCTTTTAGTCCCATGATCGCAGCCGGCGAATGCGGAAGCACCGGATTCCCTTCTCGCCCGCGTCCGCTCTCGATCGCCTGCCACGTCGATCCGATGTCTGCTGCGTTCCCAGCCATCAGCGCCGCGTATGGTCCCCATCCGATGCTTGCACCGTCGTCGGTTTGTTTCTCTGCTACGTTCTGTGTGTCATCGCTCGCTGTCGATGCTGCGATAGCTCGCTGTAAGCCTTCCAACGAAAACGGATCAGCCATTAGTAGCAGCCAGAGCAGCACATTGCTTATTTCACTTGTTCAGTAATCAACGTGAACTTGATAGTTCCAGCATTCACGTTCGTTGCGGAGCCGCTGCCCCAGTTGCCGGTACCAGAGGTAAACCGACACGACACGCCGCTCGTGCTACCCCACGACGGGAGATAGCCGCCCTGAATCATCGCGGCTCTCGTCATGCCGGTGCCCATATCCGCATCCGCGAGTCCGTACGTGGCCGTCGTCGCCACATTCAATCCAGACGTGAAAATCGTCGTACCGCCAGCCGAGACGCCACAGGAGAACGTCTTCGTTCCGCTACACGTTCCAGAGCACGTAAATGCGGCCGTGACATCAGCGTAGGCTCCGACAAGCTTCTGGCCGGCTGCAATCGTGGCGATCGTGCAATCTGCGGTAAGCGCTGCGGCGTTGAATGCCGTCGAGCAATCTCCAGCAGCCGGAGAAATCGTCATCTGATAGCGGGTGCGAGTCACGTCACTATTGAGGTTGACTGTACCACCAGCCGCCTGCGAAGCCGCAGGCGTAATCGGCGCGACACCGGCATTGAGCTCAACCCGTTCGTTTCCGGTCGTCGTCGCGTACACGCGCAACGTCTGGGCATTCGTCCCGTTCTTGAGGGCGAGGGTGTTGGCGGCATCACGCCATAGAAATGTATCGGCCGTCCCGGAGCGAGCGTTTGTGGTGTTCGACCACGCAATCGGATAATCTGACCGAGCGAAAAAGCCAGCCGTGTTCGTCCCAAAGTAAAAATTCTCATTGCCACCAAGAATTACCGAGATTCCGTGGTCGCCTGCATTGTGCGAGAAACCTGATTCTCCCAGCCAGCCGATAGAAATCGTCCCTGGTGTATTGGGCTTTGAAAAAATGCCAGCAGACGTGATCTCTCCGATTTGTGATCCACCGACAGAGTACCCAATGCCGCTATTGGTCGTGTCGTTGAAAAACCCGCGATTGGTATTGTTCGCAAACGTCAGACTCGGTGCCGACGCTGATCCGTCTGGGAGCTGAAGTGGGTTCTGGACCGGACCACCTTGTAGGGACACCCACAAGGCGTTACTGGTACTGTTGACAGCCTGAGCCGTTCCGCTATTAGAGCCAAAGACGAGAAATGGTGCCTGTGTCTGCACACGCGCCCGCATCAGCAGGACGCCTGCAAGAACGGCTGTCGTGAGGATAACAGCGCTACTTACCGATGACTTTAAGCGCATTGCTACCGTTGGTCTGGATGGGTGACGCGGTTGCGGTCACGCTATCGTGCGCAAATAGGAGTCCAGGCGACTGTGCTTCGGCTCCATCGCGCAGAACGAGCCCGATCAATAGTCCACTGATCAGCGCGAGCAGGATTTTTTCTCGCATCGTCATGGCGTGGTCCCGCTGGCACCGCTTGCCAAGGTCGTTGGCACGAACGAGCCGCCCATGTACTTGCGGTAGCCGATCCACTTCAGATTACCGGCCGCTCCGCTTGCGCTCCCACTGACTTGCAAACTCGCACCGGTAGGAAGTTGGAATCCAGCATCACCGAAGTCGCTCGCGTAGCGAGTGTTCGCCGTCGACATATCGAATGGTCCAGCGATGGTCTGCGAGCCTGAGCTATCGATGAAGCTCCACGTCACACCGGCCGATCCGGTCGTCACGATCAGTTCAAGGTGCTGGATGAAGATCGCACCGCTCGCCGCACCAGTCCCTCCGCTCACGATTGCTGTGCCACTCACGCCAGTCGTGGTGTACGACACCTGCGAGCCTACGGCCCCGTTGACCTTGCGATGCCAGAGATAATCGCCGCCGGACATCCTAGACTCCTACCAAGACCGGACCGGTGGCTCCAGGCGGTGCCATCAGGGCCGTCCGTTCGACGGTGATGATCTGCTCGACGGTGCGAATCGCGGTTCGCAGTTCGATCACGTTGATATGCCAGAGCGTGTCTTGCCCCGGCGCTGGTGTCGACCGCATGTGCGTTTCGAGCTGCATCTTGATCGAATCGCGAATCTGCTCGAGTTGGGGCAACGTCATCACTAGGTTCCGTACGCGGTCCAGTAGAACAGTCCGGTTCCGCTCGCAGACACCGTCGAACTCCACAGACGGAAGCCCTGAACGGTAAATGCCCCGGTCGATGCGCCAGTTGTGATGGCACCTGAAATCGTGGCCGCCGTGATCTCTGTGGCCCCTGTCGAAAACCCAGTCGCCGAGAGCGTGATGTGAACAGAGACGACAGTGGTCAATCCATGCACAACGGTAGCCGACCCTGACACGAAGTTCGCTGAACCACCAGCGATTTTGCCAGCCCCGGTACTGGTCACGTCCTTGACTGCTTGGAGCTGGGATAGCCCTTGGGTCGTGTCCACCAGGTCAGCCATGTCGGCCGAGTACGGATTCGTGCCGCTGGTGACACGAGAGAGGCGATTGAACAGGTTATAGAGTCCAGTGTTCGCCATGATCTACATCCCCGCCGCCCACCAGTAGAACGTTGCCGTTCCGCTGGCGGAAAGTGTGCGCGCCCCGGTCACGAAGGCGCTAAAGACGCCATTCACGGTGACGGCTCCCGTGGTGATGGATGCGACGATGATCTCGTCCACTTCCGTCGCCCCGGTCGCAAAACCGGTCGCGCCGTAGACCGTCGCCTGAAAGCCAAGAACGGATGTGAGTCCAGTGGCAACCGTGCCAGAACCCGATACGAGTGCCCCCGAGCCAGCCGCCAACCGCGCGCCGCTCGTGGACAGCATCATCGTGATCGGATACTCGCTAGTGCCCGTGCCTTTAGGAGCCACCAGCGGAACATTGCTGGTGGTGTCGACGCGAATGGGCGCATTCGTCGGCGTGCAATAGCCGCGAATGGATGCGCCGCGCCAGATGCCTCGTACAGGCATGATGCTCGTCCTTCGTCAGTCCTGCGGGTGCCCGGACGCCCGTGGACTGTCAGTCACAACTGGAAGCCGGGATGTCTCCGCTTACGCGCCGATGATCGCGAATCCATTGACGACATCACCCGCGCCCGTGATGGCGGTGCCACCGGTCGCCGTGGTCGCCGTGATGATCGTCACATCCGTCGCGAACGCCAGTCCGGTCGGGAAGGTCAGTGCGACTTCATCGCCTACTGCGCCCGTGAGGACGCCCGTCGTGAGCTTCGCGCCGAACATGAAATTCGCCGCCGTGGTCGTCTCCGCATCGAACGCGCAGAGAATCGCGCCGGTCGTACCGGTTCCGGTTTTCTTCGCCCACACGCCGTAGAGATGGAACGCGCCGCTGATGCCGAACTGGTAGCCCGTGGCTCCGGTCAGGTTCGCGTAGCTGAACGGCACGTACTGGAGCTGTGGCGCGAGCTGCTGCGTCGCCATCTGCAATTTCAGTCCGCGAAAGACGTTCAGGGTCGACGGATTCGCCGCCGTGCCGGCGGTGCCCGCGACCTGCACATCGAGCGTCTTGAAGACTTTCTGCCAGACCAGATTCTGATCCTGAAGTGCGAGAGCCATAGCGCTATTCCTCGCCCGTCTACGGTGTCAACAGACCCGTAGCGGTGCTACTAGAGGAGCTTTTGGTCGCTGCTCCGGGTCGCGAAGGGCCTGGTACCGTGGTCCGCTGCCCTGTTCGATATTGCAAGGACTTCCACGCTTCTCGACTGAGCGCTCGGAATCGATCTTTGAGCGCGGCATCGCGATCGATCTTCGCCTGCGCTTCTTCCGCTTCGAGCTTGTCCGCGAGCGCGTCACCACCGCCGTTCCGCCACGTATCACGCGCGGCCAGCCGGCGGAGTACGGTGTCCGCGTCCCAGATCGGTCCATGCTTGAACAGGAGACAGACCGGCACGAGCCCGTACTGAAAACACATGCGCGTATCCGGCTGGGTGATCGTCTGGTCGAAGGCTTTATCCGTCAGCCCTCGCGACAGTCGCGCACGCCGCGCGAGTACGTAGGCAAACGGTCGTGCCCGAGACGGCAACATCACGAGGTCCGGATCGTAGTCATGCAGCCGAGCTAAGAACCACGCGGGCGGTACTTCCATGCGCGGATTGTCCGGCACAAACGTCAGCCCGAGATACGGATTCGTGACCTGTGAGGCGCGTGACACGCTAGGCGTCCTTCTGCGTAAATTCGGCCATCCCGCGCGGGAAGCCGCCGGCTTCGCCGCGACTCGTCGCCGCGACCGCGTTCTTCTTGCCGCGTTTCACGAGTTTGGCTTTCGGATCTTGGCCGTACTTATCCGAGAACCAGATCTGCTCGTTTTCGCGGCAGGGTCGATCGCAGTGCTCTTCCCATTCCTCTTTGGTCAGCGGCTCGCCCCAGTGTTCCTCGTCCTCGGTCACGATCAGGTACTTCGTGCCGTACGCGCCAGGGTTGTACGGATCGCCACTCCCCATGATCGGGTTCTGGTTCTTCGCGTGCCGAATCGTCTGCTCCGGAAGCGTCGACAATCCGACTGGAATGACATGTCGCTCGCCGTCAAACACCATCGCTAATGCTGTCGGCGCACGGTTGAAGATCGGAACCTGTTTCCAGAAAATACCAGCCATGCCGTTCCTTTGCGATGCGCGAGGATGGAAGACTCCATCCCCGCGCTTTCGTCATTACAGATCTCTGACGATAATCAACGTCTGCCCAGTTACGCCGTCCCAGCGTCCGCAGACACCAGGCGTCCGCGCGAAGTTCTGAATGCGGCGGAAGTACGTCGCCTCGTAGGCGTGCCGCGCCGTCGAGCCGGTGCCCGCGCGGAGCCACATGGACCCGTCGCGGTCCATGAACTTGCCAGGTTCCGCGATGTAGCGCGTGAAGCCGGCCTTCTTCGTGTCCACGAAGTAGACCTGATCGAGCCCGAGATTACGGAGGGCCTTGATCTTCACGTCATCGACGGTGACATCGCCCTGCGTGAAGGCTTTCGTCGACGGATCGGGATCGCGGAGATCCGCCCCCGTGTAGCGGCGGTCAGCATCAGTGATCTTCAGCCACTCCCGACGCACGCTCGGATGCATGGCGATGCCGTCGACCGTGCCCCCCAACTTCTCGTACAACACGTCCGACATGCGCTGCGCGCCGTCCATCGACACCGCGCCGAAGCTCGGCACCACGTAGGACTGGATCGCGTAGACGAGTGACCTGAGCACGCCGAAGTAATTGTCGCGGTAGGTGCCGTCATCGATCAGGGCCGGGAGCCCCCACGCGGCGGCGTCAAAGGACGTATCGAGTACGTCGGTCACGCTCGCGTTCGCGGCCTGCACGACGTAATCGTTCGCGGTCCAGCCGCTCAACGTCGAGGAATCGACCGTAACGGTCGTGCCAGCGCTCGAAACGGAGACCACCTGACGCACGCTCGCGCGGAGCGCGCCGTTCGACGGATTGATCGCGACGATGAACATCCCGACATCAATGAAGCGATTGCCGAAGGTGTTGGAGGCGGTTGACGTGATGCCGCCAGGATTCGTCATCGACAACACGGCGTTGCTCGCGGACGAATACAGGCACAGGACCGCGCGGCCGTCCATGCCGATCGAGTGATTTTCGCGTCGGCTGATGTCATCGATCAGGCGCGTTTTTTCGTCGGTCATGCCGTTGACGAAGGAAGCTTCTGAGCGCTGGAGGTCTTCCATCGCTTCTTCCGTCATCTGAATCCGGCCCATGATCTTGGACGGCTTGATGCGGCCCTTCGAACTCGTCTGGTTGCCGGCGACTGGATAGGCCGATCCCTCGTTCGCCCAGAACGGGGAAGCGTTACGGCCGTGATGGACATTCCAGACGGTGCCGTCACCGCCCTCGTAGTCCATCTCCTTCGGCGTGAACCAGTCTTTCAGGTCGAAGTTGTTGTTGACGCCCTCCGAGATTTCGTTCTCGTAGGTTTCCTTCGCGATCCCGGTTAGTGTAGTGAGGTCGGCACCGGCCATGTCTCAATCCTTTTAGCGGGCCTTCTCCCGATAGTGGGCGCGCAGCATGTCTTCGCCCGTCTTCGGTTTCTCGCCTCGCACGGGGGTGCTCCGATCGCGCCCCCCTGGGACCGCTCGGAAGCGCGTCGCTTCGGCGGCCGTCATTTTTCGTTTGATGGGGTCCGCAACATCCGTCAGCCAGCCCTTGACGAACTCATCAATGAGGGTCGGATCGCCGGCATTGTGACGCGCGTGAACCTCAGGGTTGTTCTGGTTCTCGTAGAGATACGCGGCGTTGATGCGACGCTTCTGACTGTCGGTCAGGTCGCCGTACTCGGCCGCAATACCCGCATGGATCTTCGCGATCATGTTGCGGGAGTGGGACGCATAGCCCTGAACCTGTTGTTCTTCGAGCGCATTCTTGATGTCAGAAATGGACCCGAGTTCCGCCAGTTCCGGATAGACTTCGGCGAGCCTCGCGCGGATGCTCGCCGTATCCGTTTCCTGCTTCGATGGCGTCGTGATGCCGGCCAGTGCGGCGATCCGACGCCGTTCCTCTTTCAGCGTCCCATCGAGTTCCGCGAGCTTGCGTTCGTGCGCCTGTCTGGCTTCGCGTTCTTTCTTGAGATCCGCGAGCATACCCTTGACGCGGGGATCATCTTCCCATTTCGGTTCCGGCTGGGAAGCGGCCGGCTTTCCACCAGCGTCAGGTGATGTCTTGGATTCTGGAGCGGCACCGTGCGGTGCTGGGGCTACGGGCTGTTCAACGACGGCGGCGGTGCCTTCGGGGGCCATGCGCTACTCCTTTGTGACCCGGTGGAGGCCGGGGACATGGCGATGCATGGCTCGGATTGTGTCACGAGTGCTCCTGAGCGGAGGAGCCCGAGATAATCACAATCCGACGCGCCGGAGGCATAAATCTCCTGATGGACGTACTGACGGAGGCACCGGATGATGACGTACTGGACCGACCGGCCTTCACCTTTGGCCTTGGCGGTGACGAGCGGCCAGATTTCGGCGGGAATGTGCCGGAGCAGGTAGGTATGGAAGATTCTGGTCATGGGCTAGATGGTGTTCAGCGCGACCGTGGACCACTGCGTGACGGTGAACGCGCCGCTCGTGCCGCCGCTCAGCGAGAAGCCGATTTTCGTGCTCGCGGGCGTGATGTCAAAGCCAGTGGAAACCGTCTGGATGACTTGGGTGCCTGCGCCAGTTGACAGTCCGACCGTGCCGGACTGGTGGCTGAGCGTGGCGACGCCTTGCACGGTGCCCGTACTGGTCGCAGCCCGGATGATCAATTCACCTTCGAGGTAGCCGGTGTCGCCGGTCGCGGTTTGCGCCCCGAATGTAAAACTCAGTCTCGAGGCATCGCCCGTCGTCCCGGTTGTGCCGATCCGGACTGTCAGGACGGGCGAAGCCGTTCCCGACGCGGTTTTCGTGATCGCCCCCGCGAACTTGACAATCGTCCCAGCCTGAATATGTGAGGCAATGGTGATATTGGAATTCGTGATGTAGGTATCGGTACCCTGTGTCAGCGCTTGCCCCGTCACGCTCGCGTTGTAAATCCCGGTCGGTCCTGTCGGGCCTGTCGGCCCGGTTGCGCCGGTTCCTCCGGTTGGGCCGGTTGGCCCCGTGGCACCGGTGCCACCAGTTGGACCGGTCGGACCGGTTGCGCCTGTCCCTCCCGTCGGACCAGTCGCGCCGCTGGAGGCTAAAAGTACCCACGGTGCGCCGCTTGGGCCTTGGCCGGCAGTCGCGGCTCCGGTTGCGATGTAAGCATTCCCACCCGAACTCACGCCGGCGTATTGCGGATAGGTTTGGGCACTCCACGCGCCGGACCACGTGAGCCCTACTGGCCCCGTCGGGCCTGTGCTACCTGTCGGACCCGTTGGGCCAGTTGCTCCCGATGCGCCTGTGCCGCCAGTCGCGCCGGTGCCTCCCGTTGCTCCTGTTCCGCCTGTAGGGCCAGTAGGACCACTCGGACCCGTTGGTCCATCAGTTCCAGTAGGGCCCGTCGGACCGGTAGGACCAGTAGGGCCAGTAGGGCCCGTTGGACCGCCAGCACTGTAGAGGACCACCGTCTCTTCAGGTGTAAGGGCCGCAAAGGTGTCAATCCATTCGGGATGCAGTTGCCAATCGTGCGTCCCTTGATGGAGCAGAGAGGTTAACGTCGCGTAGAGCGAGACATAGCCAGGATCGTCGGCCATGCATTACATCGGACCGTGATTCTGGGCCGTCTCCGCAAAACCAGCCGGTTCCACGTCACTGGTTGATTCGTCGTTGCTCCGCTCCATCGCGCCACCGCGCGCCGGTTCCGCGATGACCACTTGCGGATTCTGCGCGCTCCCGAGCCGCGGCGGTGTCTGGGACGGATCACCCGGCGGCAAACCGGCGGCTCGGCTGAAGCCTTCCATCACGGGCGGATTCGCCAGATCCGGACCCGTCAGCGTATACGTGACCTTTGACGGACTTGGCGGCGGCGGCGGCATCGCCTGTCGGATCGCTAGCAAGTGCTGCTCAAGCAGCGGGACGAGTTTCTGATTTTTCGCCACAAGCTGCCGGATCGTGTCGCCATTCACCCACTTTAGAAACTCGCGCAGATGAATTTGCGGGTTGTACCACTGGCGCCACGCGAGCGGCGTGAACTCCAACATCTGCGGCGGCGGTCCCGGTTGCGGCGGCGGCGGGACCGGAGCGGCCTGCACGGGCTGACCCGGCACCGGAGGCGGCACGGGCGGCAACTTCGCCACTTGCACGCGATAGGCGGTCATCTGCTGTGCGACGCCCTGTTGATACTGCGTCACCGCCTGCGTTGCTTCTTGCGTGGACTGTGCCTGCTTGTTCGGATCGTTCGCCCAATCCTCGAAATCTTGCTGTTTCAGGAGGGCGCTTTGGATGTCCGTGTCCATTGACGGGATCATCTTCGTGAGGCCCATGATCTTGAGCGCTTCGTACTGCTGATCCGGATCAACTGGATTAATGAACCGCAGCTGGACAGCATGATCGAGCGCCGCTCGCGTGCCGAGCGACGTTTTCATTTGCGTACTGCCAGCTTCAACCATGACGGTCATTGCGCCGCTCAGTTGCGCTCGCTTGAAATTCTTAAAGGTCCACGATCGCGCCGAGGACATGACGGCGAGCGTGCGTTCGTCCGGTCCAAATTCCCGCTCGAGTTCGATGGCGTGTGTGTACCATTGCCGGTACGCATCGGCGCGTGCTTGCAGGACTGGAATGAAGCGACCTTTTGAACGTTCGTCAAGGAGTTGCAGCGCCGAGAACGCATTGACATCCGGCGGATTCGATCCGCTCATAATGTCGCGCGTACCGACCAGATCTTCGAAGTCGTTGACGTACTGTTCGCGAAGGGTGAACCATCCTGGCGCGAGGTCAATGCCGGGAAGCCGCTTCGGTTCGTTGCGCCGATCGCCAAATGGATCGTTGAACTTGACGACCAATCCTGGTAGGCCAGTGAGCTTGAATGGCTCGGAACCTTTCGGGACCACCCAGACTGGATTCGAGGTCCGATAGAGCGCCATCAGGAACATCGAATCGAGCCGGTTCAACTGATCTTGTTTATCGCTCGCAATGTCGAACGGTCCAGCACCAAGAATGCGACCGCCGACATGCTCGTAGGCTGCGTGCGCGAAGGTAAACAGTGGCGTGCCTTCCGCGTCTGTGTACGGGAGCGGACCCGGAAGCGCCTCAGATGGTAAGTGAAGAATGATACCGTTCTCGCCAGCAACGCGGAAGACCAATCCATCCGGATACGCATCGCACGGCTTGTAATGGATCTCGTACTCGGTCACGCCATCTTCCTGATCCATGCCCATCGAACCAGTGCCGACGTAGCGGGATGGCAACTGCCAGAGGCCGAGATCGTTATGCTGCGACAGCGTTTTGAACAACTGCAACGACAGATCGCCTGATCCACGTTCCCATTTGATGTTCGGGACAAGTTCTTTCAGTTCAGGATGATCTTCGTAGTAGGTCTTCGTGCGCCAACGGAGACGCACAACGTACGGCAGATCGTCAAAGCGCTGGTACGCATTCGAGAACGCCAGTTCCAGTGGTGACAACGGGATCGTCGTCGGCACGCCGCGTGGCCGTTCGTTCAGGATCGGCTGATCCTCGTCATCGAGTGCTGGCGCGAACGGTCCTGGCTCTCCGCAGAGCGGACAGGTGCCATTGCATTCGGTAATCGCACTCGTCGTGGAATCTTCGCCACACGCCGCGCACGTCTGTGAGGGATCAGTGATCGTGCCATACTTCAGGTCGTAATCGAGGAATGTGTACAGGAACGCATTGCCGCAGACGATGAGCCAGAAATCGAATTCGCTCATCACTTGGTTCATGTGATGCGCGTCGTGGAGCAGCGGGGCGAGTTCGTCGGCTGTGGCGGCGGCAGCAACGTGCTTCGGATTCGCGCCATTTGGACGGACGGTCACGCCGAGTTGCACGGATGTGAACAGCGCGCGGATCGTGTCGACTGCTTTTTTGAGGAGATTCGTGACTGGGGTCGGAACGCCTTGCGCGAGGCGCTTGTCGCGCCAGCCGCCCCCCCATCCGAACCACTCGATCCATTGACGCGACAGAAAATACAACAGGTGGTGATGCCACTGGCGCACGAAGACCATGCGCGTGTCGATGCACTCACGACGTATTTTCTGCCACAGCTCGAGCAGTTCTTCGTCATCGTAGTCGCCGCTCGCGGCGGCCAGTCCTGATTGCGCGATCGTGCCGGTTGCCGGCGCGGCGGCATCGGATGTGGACGGGAACAGGTCGTTGATGTTGGTCGACATCTACTGCTTGACCGTCCCGTCGCCGTTCCATTCAATCCCACGCTTTCTGGCTTCTTCATCACCGATGTCGTTGAAGAGATTAGCTCCGCTGAGGACGGCATCGGCATCGGGTTCGGGCTTGACGAATTGCGGGATTTCGACCACGACGCCCATGTAGGTTTTCAGAAGATGGGCTCGCTCGCGTTCGACTTGTTCCAAGCGGTGTCGCATCCAATCGAGCGTCGTCCACTGCGCGTGGTTTTGGTCATGAAGGACGCGCGCCTCTTCAGTCGCTTTCAGGCGCTCTGCGACCAGCGCGTCAAAGGCTGCGCGCGAGATCCACATGGATGCGGCCTAATTTACCACAAGTTGTCACTCGTGCCATCGGTTCGCGGCCCGAAAAAGTCTCCGATCGGATAGCCGGGTTCGTCTTCGCCTACCACCCGCGACGAGGCGTGCTCATATTCGCGGAGCCGTTCGATGTCCTGCCGTGACCGCTCGTCCAATGATTCCCAACGTTTCCGTTCGCGCTCGGACATCAGGGATGGAGCCGGTTTCGGCAGTTCCGGCCATGCGAGGACCGCCGCGCCGAGTGCTTCCGGTAGCTCGTCATCGGCCCGAAACACGCTCTCCTTGTCCCGCTTTTGGCCGTCTGGTAGGACGTTTTCGGCGTACCGGTAGCGCTTGAGTTGACGGACGGCTTCCGGGCATTTCGCACCGATGAAGAACAACTGGTTGGCGACGAGCCAGGACTGCACGCGCTGAATCCCGAAGGCGCGGGCGTTCGGCACGCCGACGGTTGGGACGCCAGCTAACGCGAATTCGAGCCGGAGTTCCTTTTCGGTGTCACTGACCGCCCAAGTCAGATCCGTGAAGGTCGCAGTTTTGAACTTCTCCACGATGGCGTGCTTGTGTGCGACGTTCGCCTGCTGCCGCTCGAGGTATTCGTCCACCACGACGAGCCCGCGTTCCGTGGTCACGATCAGGAGTGCGCCAAATGGATGATCAGCACCACCTTTCAGGCCGATGATCGCCGCTCGGTCGCTGTTGATCTTCGGCCACTCTGGGATCAGGTCGGTCGCCGTCACATGATGACCTGTGCGTCAATCGCGGTTGCGCCGTAGACGGAATCGGTCGCGTTCACGTCTTCGCCTTCAAACTCCTGCCGGAACAGATCCGGCTTGTCGTGCCACTTCAGTCGCTTCTCTTCGACTTCACGCCGAAGCGGTTCGCTCTCGCGGAACAACGGATTGTCGAGCGTGTGAAACCGAGCCGCCCAATATCCAGGCACGAGGTCGATCAGTGCCGGCACAAAAAATTCATCGTACGTCCAATCGAAGCCGTTCGGTGATGTTGTACTAATGACGATGCCGAGATTTTCAGAGAGCGACGGCGAGAGGATGTCCCACCCGCGCTTATTGATGAACGCGGCCTCATCGAGCCACACGCCGTTCAGCCCCGGTCCGCGGCCGCGATCCGGATCATCCAGCGACCGAAATTGCAACATCGAATCGTTCCAGAGCGTGACTTCGTGGTGTTCTTGGCTCCAGTCCTTCACCCATGAGGGCGGCAGCAAGCGCAGAAGCGTCGGTTCGGTGGAGTCGTGAAGAATCTTGAACGTTGGCGCACAGGCCCACCATCGTTGACGCGGAATCGCGAGTTCTTCGCGCACACCATGCGCACCGCCATGCGTTTTCGCGGAGCGCCGACCCGCGCGCAGATGCAGCGATTTAAACAGGCGCAGGAATGTATCGTTACCCTCGTGCGCGAATTGGCAGTGTGGGCAGACGAGCGATCCGATGGTCTGTGTCACCACCTGTCCGCAGTGCGTGCATTTTCTCAGACGGCGGCTTGCGTGGAATCCTTTCGGTCCGTGCATGTAGGGGTGATACAGCACGCGCTTGGTGACATCAAGACCACACCCCGCTGGAGGCCGCTTCGCCATGTCTTACGACGCCGCGCGCCGGAGTCCGCGCATGGACGTAGGCTCGTACTCTGCGTCACCAGCCTTCGCCTTGCGCTTCTCATCCAACATTATGGCGACCATCTGCTTCTGTGACTTCACTGGATGGCCAGACGGTCCGCCGCTGTGCAGCGTGCCAGCTTTCCACTTGTCAGGCACTTCGTTCCACGGCATCACAGCACCTCAAACGATTCCGTGTTCCAGCCTTTATCCCACAACGTCATCAGGCGACGAAAATAGTTCGCGTACAACCGTGCGCCCGCTTCCATCGAGTAGAGCGCTTGCGCTCGCTGCCGAATGAGGTTCCGGTCAAGCGAACCGGCTTTCTGAATCGCGCTCACGAATTCGCCTAACAGATTACACCGGTACCCGGTCAGGCCGTGTTCGATGCTTTCAGTGAAGCCGCCGTAGTCTGTGGAGATGACGGGCGTCCCGCACAGTTGCGCTTCGACCGCGATCATACCCATCGGTTCCACGTAGATAGTCGGACAGATTAACGCGGTCGCTTTCGACATGACTTCGTTGCGGGCCGGTTCATTGAGCGATCCCAGGTACTCGCCATAGGTCACGAGATGGGGAATCTGGTTCGGATCGCCGTGGCCGATCAACTTCAGCGGAACGCCGGCGAGCTGCGCGGCTTGACACGCAATCTGGATTCCTTTGTACGGGATGATCCGCCCCACGTAGAGCAGGTAGTTCTCCGGTGTCGCGACAGGAAACTTGTCTGTTTCGTAAAACGCCGGGATGACTTCATCGAAGAACCGACCGCCGAGTTTTAATCCTTCGCGTCCGTAGCACAGGTGCCGCCATGCCTGCGATTGGAACACGCGGTACGGTGAGTAACACCCTTCGTAGCCGATGCAGTATTCAACTGGCAAGAGATCCGGATGCGCCTGCGTCACGTCCGCTTGCGATCCGCCGCCAATCGTGCAGATGATGTCCTGTGGTCGTTTGCGCTGCTGAATCGCGGCGATCATGCGCGGCGATGCCAGTCGCCAGAGCGGGTTGTCAGGCGCGATGTTCGCGTGCTGATACGCGACGGCACCGCCCCACTGCTTCTGCTCGGCTTTCGTGATGCACGTCACGAGTTCATCGCAGGGCGCGTCGTTCTCCTCTGATGCATACAGGATGACCGTGTGTCCGAGCCCTTTGAGCAGTTTCGCGAATCGGATCGTGACCGTGCAGAAGCCGCAGAGATCGTACGCGGCCGTCGTCTGCACATTTGGGAGCGCGAGGAGATGGACTCTCACGCTTGAAGTCCTTCCCACTTCGCAGTCGCCAGCGCTAATCGCGGATGTGACACGAGCAGATGCCAGATAACCGCTTGGAACGCTTCGGCGTGCGGCGTTACCGCGTTCGCATTCACGGTCGGCACAATCACGCACACGTCCGCCATCGTTGCGGTATAGCCGCCGTCGCGTCCGATGATGCCGAGAATCGTGGCGCCGACAGACAGGGCGTAGTTGATCGCTCGCACGATGTTCTGACTAACCGACGGCTGACCGCCTCCCACGGATAGGACCAACACGGCATCGCGCGCATGAAGTCGGCTGGCTGCGAGCCATCCCATGAATGTGCTCTCCCATCCGTCATCGTTGGTACGTGCGGTCAATTCAGCCACATTGTCAGTCGGTGCGTATGCCTCGAATCCAGCTAACTTCCGGAAGTCATTCACGGCGTGAGATGCATTCGCTGCGCTTCCGCCCACGCCGAGCACGAACAGCCGTCCCTGCTTCGCGCGCACCGTCTCAAGCTTCGTCACGAGACGTTCAATCGCGCTCTCGTCAAGTGCGTACGCGATCTGCGCCGTTTCATTGAGATGCTGTCTGATGAACGACATGGCTCTCCGGATTTGATTCGTAGGCGGGGATGCCGCCGATCGTGCCTTCTCGCACGACTGGTAACGGTCCGTCTGGAATCACGATGGCGACGTCTGGAAGCGTCACGTCGTGCGTCTCGTCGGATTCGTCTAGTGTCGGCATAGTGCTTGACGTTCAAGGATCGCGCGGACACGCGCGAGGCCGTGCCGCGATCCGATCTCTTCGAATGGTTGCGCCATGTCAATGGTCAGCGCGACTCCTGCGTAGATCGGATGATGGCGAAAGGCCCGTACGCCGTAGCCGACGCCGTTGTGGACCGTTTCAAGAATTTCGCATCCGCTCGCGCGAAAGCCGCGCTCGAGCTTTGCGTAGTCGCAATCCAGATAGCTGTCACCGTAGATCACAAAACACATTTCAGCTTCAGTCCATGCCGGCGACTGCCAGATCGCATCGTCCCGTTCTGTGACGCCAGCGCCATCGTCCGAGTAGCGCACGCGCACGCCGAAGGCTGAGCCATCGCCAACCGCGTCCATGATCTGTTTCCCGAGATGGCCGATCAAGAGCACGATGTCGGTGTAGCCGTTGCGGCATAACAATTCCAACTGATGCGCGATGAATGGCTGGCCGCAGACATCCACCAGTGATTTCGGCAGATGGTCTGTCAAGGGCGCGAGCCGCGTGCCTTTCCCGCCGCACAAAATCGCGACCGGCATCATGTGATGACGCGCGTCCCTTCGAAATCGAATCGAAACCGCACTTCCGGTAATCCGAGTTGAGCCATGCCGTAGCGAAGTTCTTTCGGATCCTCCGTGTAGAACAGCAAGCAGCCGCCGCCACCCGCGCCGACGAGCTTCCCGCCGATCGCGCCGTGCGCCATCGCTTCGTGGTACCAGTGATCGATCTCTGGTGTGCTGAGGCCGCGGGCCTGTTTTTCGCTCCAGTGCAAGTGCATCAGCCGACCGAATTCGTAGATGTTGCCCGCGACCAAGGCGTCGCGACTCCGTAAGCCGAGTTCTTTGACGCGCGTCAGGTTCATGTCGGCTGACGGCTTGGACAGGACCGCATTCGCAGACCGCGTGAGGCCGGTGTAGAACAGGAGTAAGCCATCCTCAAGCGTGTGCATCGCGCACGCCGACATCGGCACTGCGTCGGCGTCTACCGATCCGTCCGGACTGAATTGCAGGCTACACACCCCGCCGAACGCTGCTGCGTACTGGTCCTGCTTGCCGATCGGAGCGCCGAGCCGATCGATCTCAATCGTGCAGGCCAGCTCTGCGAGCGCCGCTGGCGACAACATCCGTCGTTCGTGGACAGCCAGTGCTTTGATCAGCGCCGTCGTGAAACTACTTGATGAACCGAGTCCTGTACCAGCGGGAATATCCGCGAGCGCTGTGAGTTCGATCTGTGGCTCGACGTTGAAGTGTTTCAAGACTTCTCGGAAGATCGGATGCCGGACATCGCTCACGCGCGGCACGCCGTGTTCAAGTTCTGAGTATTTCAGGTACACCCCAGGCAGAAACGGCCGCAGCGCGGAGACGTACACGTATTTGTCGATCGCGGCCGTGAGGCAGAAGCCGCCATGCTCGCGCACAAACGACGGGCGATCCGTGCCCCCACCGCCGAGCGTGATTCGGAGCGGTGATCTAACGATGTGCATCGTTGCTCGGAATGATGGCCGACAGAATCGGCGTCCTGATGTGGGCGGTTGCCGCAAGCTCATTGAGCGTGATCACATCCCGTTGCAGTGACCCTCCGCCGAATGGCGTGCCAGGTTTGAGATACGCTTTCGGGCTGACGCGCTCGTCACTCAGGAGCGCTCGTGCGACATCCTGCCCGTCCGCTCCGTGCTGCGCCCCGAGAATGTCAATCTCGTTAATAAAGGCAATCTGTAGCGCGAGAAACGCATTGAGCGCGTGCTTCGACATCTCGGCGGATTCGACGGACATCCACTGGACTTCTCTCGTCACATCGCGTAAGAGCGCTTCGATCTGTTCCATGCGCCATGTTTCTGTCTGCGGCGGTACTCCGACTACCGTTCGTGACTGATGGAGGAAATCGCTGATGGCGTGACCAGCGCGAATATTTTCAACCACATAGGCGAGGGTCAGTTGCGGAAACCGTGCGGCGATCCGTTTAGTGGTTCCGACGGGCCACTGCGATGAGAGCAACACGGTCGTACCAGACACGAGATGCGCGCAGATGTCGATGATGCGCGACACGACGAGCGTGGCTTGTCCGACACCTTGCGCGTTGAGCGGCGTATCGTAGGCAATCCACACGAGATCGCATCCGGTAAGCGCCGAGACATCGGCGGCGATCGGTGCGCTCACATTCGGCCAGTGTTCGACGGCCTTGGACTCACGAATCAGATGCGGTTCGAAATCGAACTGAATTGCCTCATGCCGGCGCAAAGTCAGCGAGAGCGCCACAGTGGTCGCGAAGTGCCCGAAGCCGACGACGCCGACCGTCATAATCCACGCTCCACGAAGTCACGCACGGTCGCGCGCATACTGTCCGCGATGGTGACCGTCGGTGCCCATCCCGCCACTTGTCGCAGCTTCGTGCAATTCAACACGAGTGCCGGCAGATCGCCTGTCCACGGATCGTCGCCGTACTGAATCGTCGGATGCAGCCCGAGCACGTCACAAACCGCATCGATGGAATCGTGGATTGTGTTCGGACGGTCGTGCGAGACGTTCCACAATTCCGCGCCGCGATGCGTCATGCCGGTTGTCCGGATCATCGCGTCAATCACGTCTTCCACCGCGATATAGTACTTGATTTGGTTTCCGCTGCCGAGAATGGTCAGGGATGTCGGATTCGCTTTGAGCCGCTGGTAGAAGTCCATCAAGTTGCCGTGCCGATACCCTGGCCCGGTTAAGGACACGAGCCGGTAGATGTCGGCGGTCATCCCGTAGCCATGACAATAGGCCGCGATTAACGATTCGCTCGCGAGCTTCATCGCGCCGTAAATGCTTGTCTGCTGCGGAAACTCCGCGCCGCGTTCGGTAATCGGAGATAGCCGCGCATCTCCGTACACGACGGCGCTGGACGTGAACGCGATCCGGTCCACGCCGACCGCGCGCATCGCCTCGAGGACATGCGCCGTCGCGTCAAAGTTCAGTCGGTACTGCTCGCGCGGTTGCTTCAGCGCATTCCTGACATCGGCTAGCGCTGCGAGATGAAACACGATGGTTGCACCGGATTCGCACAACGCAAATTCAAGCGCCGAGAGGTCGAACAGATCGCCTTGGACGTAGGTATCCCATTGCCCATCCGTTGATGCCGGCTTCCGGTCATAGACCGTCGTGGCCCACCCTTCGCGATGCAGTCGTGCGACGAGATGACGCCCGATGAACCCGTTTGCGCCGGTGAGAAACGCGCGTTTCATGCACGTGCCTCGATCTCGATGCTGTAGCCAGCTTGCACGGCATCATCGTAAAACATCTGCACCGTCTCACGCGAGAGCCCATCCAGATCTTTGCCGAGCATCGGCAACTTCTTGAGGATGTCACCAGGGACCGTGATGATGTCGCATCCGAGTTCGTCAGCTTGGATGATGTTGTACAGCTCGCGCGTGCTCGCCCACAACACTTGCACGTTAGAACAGATCCGACTGTCCACGATCGCCGTCGCGATGGTGGGACTCGGATCACGGCCGGTGTCCGCGATGCGACCGGCGAAGACCGACACAATCGATGGTGCGAGATCGCGCAGCGCGGCCACAATCTCGTGGATCTGCCAGCGCGTCATCACGGCAGTCGCGTTCACCTTCACGCCGCTCAATGAGAGCCGACGCATGAGCGGAATCATCGACGAGCCCTGCGTGTTAGTGACTGGAATCTTGACGTACACCTGGCTACCGAGTTGTGTTAACCGCTCGGCTTGCAGCGCCATATGGTACTCGTCGTCCGCGAATACTTCGAACGAGATGGGTTTCCCGCACGCGTAACCGATCGCGGTTCGGACGAAATCCAGATACGCCGTCACGCCGGCTTTCCGCATCAGCGTCGGATTCGTTGTGAATCCTGCGATGTGGTCGCACTTCGCGAGCGCCGCGATGTCACCGAGGGACGCGCCGTCCGCAAAGAGTTTCACCTGTAAATCCCGCAGTGTGAGTCCAGACATCACGTCTCCCGTATGTCGATGCCCTCTTGCCGTTCCAACCACTTCCGTTTTAACAAGTACTCGCGCGTCCGATGACCCTTCGAGTCTTGCACGATCCGCTGGCCGTTTTCGACGTACACGAAATCCGCGATGTACGAACACACTTGCGTGCTGCCGAGTGTCGTGTCACGGAACCGAATCTGGCAGTAGAGCGGAAAGTTGACTTGGCGTTGCAGATCCGAAATCTCGCCAAGTTCTTGCCGGGCTTTCAAGACGAGCCAATCGTCAAGTTCGTGTTTGCTGTCGAAGTGCTCGCCTTGGTATTCGCATTTCACGTTCCGATACTTCGACGTGTGGTTTGTCTGCGCGGATGCGTCACCCCGCGCGATTGCTCCGGATTCCAGATCGGAGGTCCTGGCAGAAGGCATCACCCCTTTCCGTTTCGCTTGATGTTGCGCGAGTTGTTCTTCAGTCCAGTTCGTCATCAGAATGCCCACGTATCAACATCTAGCCGTGTCGGGTGAGCGACCCATTGATCCGGCGGTAAAGGTTGAAGCGTGTATCCATTCGCTGAGTAGACGGCTCTAAATTGCATCGGCCGGCCAGTCGACTTGCGGGTAAAATAATCTACTTGTTCGACGTACTGCGCTGAGTCTCGCACGTAAATCACGACGTTTTCAGGTTCACGAACAGTCATCACCTAGTCCTGTGGATGCGGCAACCACTCCCGTCGCGCCTCAGCCGCGCGAGTCGCCATCGATATTGTCCGGATGCTCGAGTTTCGTCGCGAGCGCATCAAGGATACGCGCGATCCGCTCCTCACCTGAGAGCTTCCATGTCGCGTATTCCGCGAGCACGATCCCAACGCAGCGCCGCCGCTCCTGCTCAAGGGCTTTGCCGACGACTTCTTCCAGTGTGTAATTATTACTCTCTACCACATAAACCTTTCTTTAGTCTTTTACGGACAGGACAACGGACAGACACCCCCTAAAGGGGGGGTGTTGTCTGTCCGGACATGTCCGAGTCTGTCCGGACAATTTGTCCGTATGGTTACGATACACTTTTCACTAACCCGAACCGATGGATACCATCGGCGGAAAGTACCTTTGTGAACACTCCACTGTGCCGCGTGAGGATACGTGCCACAGATGTCTCCTTCGCGCCAATCTCCTGAGCGAGAGCCGCACTGGTCATTGGCCCCTGCTTTAAACACGCTGAGATGCGTTGCCAGATCGGAAGATGTTCAGAGAGGTCCGCGTGATTGCCGATGTCCGTCGGAAAGATCCGTACTTCGCCGGACAGGAAGCTAAATCGGAGGGCTCGTGCGCGCTGAAGTCGGCCGGTGTTCGCCTTTCGATGGACCATCCCGACGGAGAAATCGCCAGTGTCGGAGGGCTCTGTCTCTGACCGTTTGACGTACCAGATACTTCGCGCACCGTTCGACCAAAACACCGAGCCGAACGGTTTTTGATCGCCTTGTTCTGCCTTGCTGATATGCGCGATATGCAGACTGCCAATCGAGCCGAGTTCACGCACCGCTGCGAAATACTTCAGCGCCGAATCTGACTCTTCCGGCGCCCCGCCGCACGCGAAACCAACGGAATCGCAAACGAGAAAACTGATTCGGTAATCATGTATCGATTGCTTCAGGAAGTTGACGTCGTGCGTGAGCGGGCGACTACAGCGGCGGTAGAACAGATTCGGGATGGAGGGTGACGGTCCGAGCAGTTGTCTGAGGCGCAGCGCGTGATCGTCTGCCGCAAATTCCCAATCGCAGTAGAGCACGTTTTCGCCTAACTGTGCGAGATCGATCGCGGCGTAGAGGGAGAGGTAGCTTTTGCCGCACCCGCCGTCACCGAACCAGATCGTCGGCAGCCGACGCAAGAGCGGCAAGCCGCCGGCTTCCATGTCAGTCGATCCGTCCTCTGGCGGTTGAATGCGGTGAAGCGGGACGATTGGCTCGCCGCGTTCCTCGTGATCCAGCACGCGATGGCAGAGTTCTTCGACCAGCCCAAGCCAGTCGATCTCAGGCGCGAGCGCACGTTCGTCCAGGTGCTTCGCGCGCTCTTGTCGTGCGCGCAAACTCGAAAGATTGAAGTCCGCGCTCGAGAGCACAGCATCTCCGACGGTTTTCGCGCCGGCGAACTTCGCGCGCACGGTGAGCAGCCCGGTCACTTCCTCAAAGCGTGCGCGGACGCGCGTCAGCGTGAATTCGACCGCGATGTCTGGAATCTTGAGTTCGTAGCCGACGCCAGCAACGACGCGCCACTCACGCTGAAATCCGACGACACTGCCCGGCTTTCGCGGCTTCGTCCGGAGAAAATCGCTCGGGAGTTTGACGACTGGCTTGGGTCGGTCGTCCTCGAATCCGTCGGTGCTCACCAGCGCGCCTCACGGATGGCGGCTTCGCGCGCGAGCTCAACGCACATTTCCAGCGCGATGCTCAGCATGTCACGCATCGTGCGGAGATCGCGTTGAAGGTCTAGGAGTTGCTGTTCGAGGGAGACAACATCGGCCGCGAGGAGCGCGGTTTCATTTGGATATTCAAACGTTGGCACTAAGCTCGTCCTCTAGCAAGGCTGAGGTGAAAGCGTCGGGCCTCGTCGCTGTGCTAGCAACGACGAGCTACGGGCGTTGGCGCCGTCGCACCGCCGCCGCCCGACGCGCGACAGAGTAAACAGCCCCGCACGAAAAGTCAATCGCTTCCTGGTGGCGTCAACTTAAATTCAGGCGTCAACGGGCCATCTGTGTTCCATGAACGCGGAATTTGCGTTGCCGCATCGCGTCCGAGCGGCTTGTACGGCAGATAGCGGTACGCACTGCGCCGCGGCGTCCGGTTCCACTCAATCTCTCCGCCGTCTGCGCGTGCGATCCTCCGTGCATCGCTGAGCCGTGTCCGCCAGGCACACGCTGCGAATCGCTGAAAGCGTTTCCAGTGAATCCACTGGCCCGGTCGCTGCTGCAAGAGCGCATAGACGGCTGGTTGCGGCGTCTCCGCAAGGCTTTCTAGTTTGCACGCCGTCACGTACTTCGTGTTCGCCTCAGCGTACGATTCGTCCAACGTCGCGCCCATGATCGCACCGTGACTATTCTGCATGACATAGACAATCTGGCCGAGCTGCGGTTGCGGCGTCTCCGGCTGGCGGAGCGCCGGCTCGCCGCTTCCCGCGTCAGTTTGATTCGTTCGGCTGTCGTGTCTTCCATCGGTCATCTTCCTTCGGCTCCGTATTCCATGAACCGATGCGTGGCTGTTGGTTTGATCGTCTGCCGTGAGTTCAGCGTCAACAATGTGACTGTTCCGGCTGGGGGCATCGTGAGCTTCGTCTGCAAGTCCACATTGCAGTAATCTTCTGTCAGGTGGATGGCCTTCACGATGCACGGCACCATCACCGTGTCGCCAACCTTGAGTTCCGTTCCACGCTTATCGTGCGGCATCATCTTTCTCCTGTTGGGGTCGCACGGCTCCGGCTACTTTCGGCCGCGCGTTCAGCCGCTTCTGCCGCCTGTTCGTCTGCTGTCAGGTCTTCCCATCGGCGCTCCTCCGGTCGTGCGTCGGCCCTGTCGCTCTGTTCACGCTTGGCGGTTTCGTCTCGCACGATGCCGTTCCACTCCGAGTTCCACGGCACAAAGCAGGCGCGGCGAATCGCGCCGATGTTCTCGCTGGTGATGGTCAGTGTATCGAGGTACGCGCAAAGTTCTCGACTGAGATAAACCTGTACAAGCGACGGCTGTGGCGGGTCGGGCGGTCGGGCCTCGGCTCCCGCAGCTACTTCGGCCACTCTCGCATGAATAATCCGAACGATTCGTCGGCTCGCGTCGTCTAAAGGCTCGTCGAAATTTCCAAACAGCAACCCGGAACGCGCTGAACTCAGAAGGTCGTCGACTAATCGGTGCAGATCTGGTGGTCCGGGTCGTTGTCCAGCCAGTCGCGACACGCCTTCATCGCTCGCGCGACGTTCCGACGGTTGATCTGTCGCTCCAAACCCATCATCGCGGCGTTCAGCCGTTGGATCGCTTGCTGCCGTCGCTTCAGGCAAATCTCGCACGGTTTTCGAGTTCGCTTGTTCATGGGTGGGCTCCTGTGCTTCGGCTGCCGCCCGGCTGTCGTAAACCACATGCGCTGTCGCTCCGTGACGACGAACGACTGGCTCGCTCCACTGAGTCGGCGGCTCCTGTGCTTCGACGAGCGCGGCGTCGATCTTGTTTGGTTCGTTCTTCATACGGCACCTTCGATAGCCGTGCGCTTCGCAGCCACGCGGCCCATAATTCCAGTCCCCGGAAATAGATCGACAACTTTGTCTCCCGCTTGCACGTTCAGCAGGTCAAGAATCCACGCGCAGACGGCCTCTGGCTTCGCTCCGGTCAGTCCCTTCCTCAGCGTGATCGGGTGAACGATGAAGTCTTTCGGCGTCGTTTGCTTTCCGCCCTTCACGGGTGGCGGATGGTTCTTGTTCCGGCCGCCGCGAAAAATCACCGCCTCCCACGCGAACGCTGGACGCACGCCTCGCTTGAACGCACAGAATGACTTCGACCAGCTGGCGACGCGCGCGTCATCAGGGCACAACGGGAGCAACGTTCGCAGCGATGGCGTGCTGGCCGAAAGCGCCCATCCGCCGGGAAACTCTCGTGTCAGACGGTCAATCAACGCCCGATGCGTCGCTACATCGTTCCAGCAGCCGTCATCGTGCCGATGTCCGTAGAGACCGCAGCAGCCAAGATACGGTGGATCGGCATATGCGACCTTCATTCTTCGCGGTCCCAAGGATGGATCGTAGTTGCAATTCGCTTCAGCGCTTTACCTATAGGATGAATAGATATCAGCACTCGACGCGGGCCGTTTGTGTATCTGGTCTGCTTACCTTCAAACCAACCACATGACGCGCATCTGTCGTCGTTCCACTGTGCGCCACACATGGGACAGAAATGCTTCATCTCGATAACCCAACGCGCTTCAGCGCATCGTCTGGGGGAAGGCCGAGATAACCCTGCTCTCTGAGCGTCGTCAGTACTTCAAGCAGTGTCGGTTGAGGCTCCTGTGCTTCGGCGAGCGCGGCGTCGAGGTCTTCGATACAGAGTGGACACCGTGGCGACCAATCGTCGTGCGTCACCACCGCGCCGGGTCGAATGTGCGTCACGCCTTCTTTTAGTAGGAGGGCTCGCAGGGCGGATCGGCCGGCCCCCTCGTTAGCCATGCGAGACCTCCCGCGAGGTGCGATCACACAGATCCGCCAAGGCGCTTCTCCATGAACGATGAAAGCACGGATTTCGGCCGTGATTAAACCTGCCGTCCGTCCGAAACGCCCATACCGCCCACATCGGTCCATAATCCGGATGGTTAACAGCCCTGAGCCACGGCTTCCGATAGAAGTCCTCCCATCGGCCGGCCCCCCCTCGATGGGTTCAGTCATCAGACTTTTTCTCCTGCGTGATGTGGATCGCCTCCGCGACTACCTTGTTCGGCGCGAAACTCGTCCCGCAGTGCGGACAGTCGAAGAACACATCGATGTTCGTGCCGTGCCGTTTTTGAAGCGCCGTCAGCATTTCGATCGCTTGGTTGATAGTCATCTAGCGGCCGGCCCCCTCGATGTCAGCGGTCATCGGCTTCTCTGTCATCAGTCGTGCCCTTCACGAAAGTGCGCGCCGCACCGGTCGCAGTACTCTTGTCCAGCCGCGCGGTATCGACTTGGTAGATCGCGCCATCGGCGATCCGTCTCCAGAAACTACCTTCAGTTGGCGTCATGATCAGGGCTCCCTACTTCGGAATCGACGTGCTGATGTCGATCTGAATCTGCGATGCCGGAAGATTTGCGGCTACCGTCGGCGTGATCGGCGGTTTCGCTGGCGGAATCGGGATTCCGCAATGTGGACATGTCGGTAGACTGTTCTCTGACATGAGACGGCTCCCGCTGCTCCTGTTTTGCGCGCTGTGAAGATGACGGATCGGCTACTTCGCCTTGGATCTGCGACGCTTCGCGATCGCATATTCCAGCCGTTCCCGTTCCAACCATTGAATTGTCTCCTGAAAAATCCGCAGAATCTTCGCATCTGCTTCGTCGCATCGACGTTCGATCCGTCGAATTGCCTTCGCTTCGCGCTCGTTCTTCCGCATACGCCTGCTCCTGGGTCCAGAAGGAACCTTCGACGGGCGATGTCCCTTCATGCGCGCTCCTGCCTTCCTGCAACGCTTAGCTAGTACTGCTCCACCACAACGATCTTGATCCGCAGTGGTCTGAACTCCCAATCTGGCGAATGCCCGTGCGCATGATCCGCCATCTGTCGCGCCGCGATTCTGGCTTCGCGCCGTGTACGCCAACTCGCCGGCCAATAATCGACGTGCGCTGGTTTCTCAACCTTCGGAAACACCCACCCGACGCCGAGCGCACCAGTCCATTCCGGATCACGTCGCGTCCGCATCTGAACCGCCCATCGGTGGCGCGCGTGCGATTTCTTCATGGCGCGTTACGGCTCGGATCGACGGCTGAGCACGGCCTCGAGATCATCCGCAATTCCTAAGATCACGGCTCCATGTGTGCGCGTGGCCGAGTCGAGTGCGTTCCACCCTTCGATCGGCTGCGTGACATTCATCGGACACAGCCGCTCACCCCGACGCCGCTGCTCCTGCTCATACTGCGCGATCTGGTCGAGGAGTTCTTCTGCGCGGAGGGCTCGGGCTTCTGCGGTTTCTGACTCTTGTTGCGCTTCCCTAAAATCGTCAGTGGCGGCATTGAACATCCGAGTGAGACGTTCGTTCTCCTGCTGGAGTTGGGTGAGGGCGTCGAGCAACACCCCGCGATGCGCCTTGAGTGTCTTAATTCCAGATCGACAACAGGACGCGTACCATTCTTCGTGCTCATCAGCCTCATGCCGGTGTCGGATCGCGGTGAGGGTGTCCGCGCTCAGGGCGTCGATCATGGCTGTTCCTTTTCTCGCACTGAACCGCGACAATATGTGCAGGTCGTGAAGTTATAGTCGACGAGCATGGCTGGCTGTTGCTTCGCCAAGGCTCGCGCCTCTTGCCTGGATTTGCTGTGCCTCTTGCGACACAGATGCGACACGAGGGCACCGCGCGCGTTGTCAATGCCAAACGGCAATCGGGTAGCGATGCCAGTCATGTAATCGCAGAGCGGGCAACAGATCATCAACACCAATGATCGGTTGATCTCTTGCTCGCGCCAGCGATCGAAGGCGGATTCCATCTTCGTGTTCTCAGCGGCTAAGGCGGCTTTGGTGTCAGCGTCCACGGCAATAGCCCACGCTTTTCAAGGCGCTCAGTCCATCGGTCGCCTGCGCTGCCTGAAGAATGTTGCACATCTCAGTTTCTTCCCAAGCACTAGCAGCAATGTCGGTCGCACAGATGACGACCACGATCACAGCCACGGCGAGTAAGGTGATGGCGACCAGATCAACATCCTTCATCACTTCTCCGCTGTCAGCGCGACGAGCAACGCTTCCACTGTACCTGCGGCCCACGCATCCCGGACATGATCGCTCGCCTTCGCCGGATGATCTTCGTTCAACGCCAAGAACAGATCCAATCGTGATCGCAACACCTTCTGACAGGCGAAGCGTCGGACGGACTCAGCCGCGTGCTGCTTCAGATCAGCGGTGTCTGTTGCCATTACTGCTGTCCTTTCATGGCTTGCGCGCGAAGGCTCTCGTAAAGCGCCGACGCTATATCGGAGAGACAGCTCGCGCAAAGGTCGAGATCGTCACGCTGGGGCTTGTCGACGCGGATCGTAGCTTCGCAATTAAAGCCACGCTCAATCGTCACCAGCGCGCACTGCTTGGGCCAGTCCACAATGATACGGTCGCAGCAATCGCAGTGTGGTTTTTGCATTACGCCTTACCTTCCGCTTTCGCGATCACGGCACTGTTGGCCGTCGGCGGATCGGGATACTCCGCGCGTACAATCTCGGCGCAGCGCGCGAGCATCTGCGAGCGCGCGGCGGCGGCGGCGGCGTAGGCGGCGTAGGCGGCGGCGGCGGCGGCGGCGGCGGCGGCGTAGGCGGCGTAGGCGGCGGCGACGTAGGCGGCGTAGGAGGCGGCGGAGGCGGCGGCGGCCGCGGCGTCGGCGGCGGCGTCGTAGGCGGCGCGCACCTCAGCCAGCGTGACCGACTCGTCCCCGTTCGCCCACCGCTCGGCCGTCTCAATCGCGCGCAGCGGTCGCGTCTCACTCGCCTGCACGTACAGCAACGCGAGTCGCGCACACTGACACGCCACCCGCACGAGTCGCCGGCGCTCCGGTCCCTGCTTTGCGGCAATCGTCTTACTGATCCACCAGAGCAGCCAGTCGCCGCGCGGACAGGCATCCCACGCGGCCTTGAAACTCTCGTACCCCTCAGCGAACCGCACGGCCTCCACGCAGGCGTGCTTCGCGCTCAATTCGGCCTGCCACCGACGCACGGACGCGACATCTGTGACGTTCATTGGACACCTTCCGCTTTCGCGATCACGGCACTGTTGGCCGTCGGCGGATCGGGATACTCCGCGCGCACAATCTCGACACAGCGCGCGAGCATCTGCGAGCGCGCGGCGGCGGCGGCGGCGAGCATCTGCGAGCGCGCGGCGGCGTCGGCGGCGGCGGCGTCGGCGGCGGCGGCGGCGGCGTAGGAGGCGGCGGCGGCGTCGGCGGCGGCGGCGTAGGCGGCGTAGTAGGCGGCGTAGGAGGCGTAGGAGGCGGCGGCGGCCGCGGCGTCGGCGGCGGCGTCGTAGGCGGCGCGCACCTCAGCCAGCGTGACCGACTCGTCCCCGTTCGCCCACCGCTCGGCTATCTCAATCGCGCGCAGCGGTCGCGTCTCCCCAGCCTCCACGTACGGCAACGCGAGTCGCGCACACTGACACGCCACCCGCACGAGTCGCCGGCGCTCCGGTCCCTGCTTTGCGGCAATCGTCTTACTGATCCACCAGAGCAGCCAGTCGCCGCGCGGACAGGCATCCCACGCGGCCTTGAAACTCTCGTACCCCTCAGCGAACCGCACGGCCTCCACGCAGGCGTGCTTCGCGCTCAATTCGGCCTGCCACCGACGCACGGACGCGACATCTGTGACGTTCATTGGACACCTTCCGCTTTCGCGATCACGGCACTGTTGGCCGTCGGCGGATCGGGATACTCCGCGCGTACAATCTCGGCGCAGCGCGCGAGCATCTGCGAGCGCGCGGCGGCGGCGGCGTAGGCGGCGTAGGCGGCGGCGGCGGCGGCGGCGGCGGCGGCGTAGGCGACGGCGGCGTCGGCGGCGGCGTCGGCGGCGGCGGCGGCGGCGTAGGCGGCGTAGTAGGCGGCGTAGGAGGCGGCGGAGGCGGCGGCCGCGGCGTCGGCGGCGGCGTCGTAGGCGGCGCGCACCTCAGCCAGCGTGACCGACTCGTCCCCGTTCGCCCACCGCTCGGCCGTCTCAATCGCGCGCAGCGGTCGCGTCTCACTCGCCTGCACGTACAGCAACGCGAGTCGCGCACACTGACACGCCACCCGCACGAGTCGCCGGCGCTCCGGTCCCTGCTTTGCGGCAATCGTCTTACTGATCCACCAGAGCAGCCAGTCGCCGCGCGGACAGGCATCCCACGCGGCCTTGAAACTCTCGTACCCCTCAGCGAACCGCACGGCCTCCACGCAGGCGTGCTTCGCGCTCAATTCGGCCTGCCACCGACGCACGGACGCGACATCTGTGACGTTCATTGGACACCTTCCGCTTTCGCGATCACGGCGTCGGCTCGTGCGCCGAATCCGTGAGCAATCCCACAGCGCTCCAATTCCGCGATCAATTCGTCCACGAGTTCATCGTCGCCGTGCTCGGCAATGACGCGGCCCATCGCGGCGGCGGCCTCGCGCAGCTCTTTCAGGGACGCGAGCAGTTCAGCGTCAGCCATTACTTGCTCTTTCCGGTTCCGTTCAACAGTCCGCGCTTGCGAAGCCATCTCCGAATCCATCGCCTGATGAGCACAGCGACGTTTCCGTCTGATTCATTCGCTGCGGCCGTTCTTAGCGCCTTCGCCTCTTCTGGGCTGAATCTGATATTGAATTGGTTCGCCAGGACTGGTCGACCATAACCGAGCCGTCGCATACGGCTGTGTAGCAGATGGTGATAGGCCGAGTCCTGACAGATGACGAGTTGACTATTGTGGCCGTCATAGGTGTGGTGATGCACCTCTGCGCCAGCCGGAAGCGGTTTACCGAGCGCGGCGGCAGCACGTTCTCTGTGAGTCACCGCAGCGAGCATACATGCTTACCGCAAGCATGTCAAGCTTGCACCGTAAGCAGCCCTGTGCTAGGCTTTGTGATGTGGACATGGACAGTGAGGAACTGCAGGCGATTCTCCAGCGACTTCGCAGTGCGCTCGGACGCAGCGGTGGAGAAGCGCGAGCGAAGAAGCTCTCAGGGAAACGCCGATCCGATATTGCCCGGAAGGCCGCGCGCGCTCGATGGAGAAAGCCGAGAAAGAATGGTAAGGCATGAGCGTTCGCTGTAGCGCAGCATGCGGTTGGTGTGGGGCCTGCTCCGGCGACTACCGGATGCCGCCGTGCTCGACCAAGGGCTGTCACAACCGCGTGAGTTTTCCGCATGAGACGTTCTGCAATCGTTGCACGATCGAGAACGAGATCCTTGCGCGCAAGCGTGAACGTGAAGTGCAGGAGCAGCGCTGATGGACTATCCGGTCCTTGTGACGTTCAACGTCGGAGACAATTCTGACGACTGGATTCGCCAAGAGATTCGACTTGATCCGGTGATTTACTGGATCGCGCGAGACGCGCAACGCGGCGCGGAAGGCACACTTGAATTCCGTCCACACTTCGAGCGTGCCGCCACGCATATGAAGATTCCGATCGGTGACTGGCTCGTCTCGCCGGTCATGGTGGAGACGGAGCACGCACAGTAAAGGAGAATGGTTATGGAGCATCTGACATTCATTTCGGCCTGCCGCAAATTCTTCGGCATCAAGGACGGACAGACGTTGCAGCAATTCGCTGCCGAGATCCGCGAACTCACGCCGCAGTACAAGGCAGACTTGATCGCGATGTTCCGAACCGTCGACATCGACGCGACGAAACAGTCGTGAGCCTAGATCACTACCGTGGTGCCGCGTATGCGTTCCGCGAGCTGATGAAAGCGGCGGATCGAGATGTGAAGCTCGGCGGAGAAATCAAGGCCGCGAGACGCACGCGAAAGATCCGCGGGATCTGGTCCGTCGCGCCGGCGCAGAAAGGCTTTCGAGTCGTGGTCAGTGACCGGAGAAAACGCGCATGAACGAGCAATTGCAGAAACAACTTGCCGAGCTATTAGCGAAGGCTCAGGACGCGGCGATGTGGGCTGGTAGTCAGATTCCGCCGCTTGTGCAAGAGAAAATCGTCTTTGGCCGAGCGTGGGAAACGCTATGCCTCGTGCTCTTGATTGTCGGCGTGGTCATCAGCTATCGCATCACACGATGGGGCGTCGAAAGTGACAATGAAGCTTCGTTCTTTGGCGGATTCGCCGGAATAGCGATGGCGGGGGTTGCAATCGCGCAAACCCACGCCGTGCTGATGGTGTGGTTCGCACCGCGTCTCTACATTGTCGAGTGGTTACGCTCCATGATCCAGAAGTAGTCGTGGTCAGTGATCGACGGAAACGCGCGTGATCGATTGGATCACGCTCCCCCATAGCAGGACATGAACCCATGACGCGCTTACTACACTCACAGGAATAGCTATGGACATTGACATATCAGCAGATCCGATGCATAAGGGCTATCGACTGACTGGCTATCTATCTGAGCCTGAGATCGCGGTGGCGCAGGGGAGCATCGTCAGAGAGGCGATTCAGATCGTAGCCGAGAAAATCGCGCAGCAGTTCATCGATGATCATGGTGCAGAGATTCTGGCCGCGCTGGACGTGCAAGCCATTGCGAATCTGGCGATTGCCGATTCAGGGCGAGCCGTGCGCGAATCGCTTGAGAAGCAGATTCCGCGCGAAGTGAGGCACGAACACCACACCGAGCGCGAGGTCTACAAGGTCGGATTGTTCGGCGGCATAAAGCGAGTACGCTAACGCTGAGATAAGCCTAGACATGACGCCCTACTACTCACACGCCATTCAGCGCTTGACATCATCGGCTTAGCTATGGATAATCATCATTACGCCGTGGTGTAGAGGTCGGTTACTTCTTGCTAATGATGAACCGGGCTCGCCAACTTTCCCGGCGTTTTCTCTCGCTGCGTGGTGTAGGAGGCGGTTACTTCTCTGGTGCGCCTTTGTGCGTCTGGTTAGAGCAGCTTCGGCTGCTGCTGGTTCAATCCCAGTTACCCGCTTTCGCTGTTTCCCGCAGCCCTTTCAGGAGCGATGATGCGCACCAACCGTTCCGCGTTGCTTCCGCCAGTCAAGACACACGAAGGCGCTCCGGCTCGACACATCACGCCATTGCTGGAACTGCGTCGGTCTGCGCTCTCGGCGCTCTTGTTTGAGGATTCCTTCTACGAGAAGGGCGGCAAGCCGGCCGAGCGTGTCGCCGCGCTCATCGCGCAGTGCAAGGCGGCCGATGTGGCCGCGCTCGCTGTCGAGTGTCGCGATCGAATGTACTTGCGGCACATGCCGCTGTTTCTGATCCGAGAACTCGCACGCATCAAGGGCAATGGCACGCTGGTATCGACCGCACTCGAGCGCTGCATTCAGCGTCCTGACGAGTTGACCGAATACCTGGCGATCTACTGGAAAGATGGGCGGCAGCCGGTATCGGCCGGATCGAAGCGTGGATTGGCGAAGGCGTTTCGGAAGTTCAACGCCGAGACGCTGGCGAAGTACGACCGCGCTCATGCCGTGAAGCTGCGTGATGTACTCCGCATCGTTCACAGCAAGCCGGATTCTGCCGATCAGTCTGCGACATGGAAGACGCTGATCGCTGGCGAGCTGCCATCGCCTGATACGTGGGAAGTGGCACTCTCGTCGGGAGCCGATAAGCGCGAGACGTTTGAACGATTGATGCGTGAGCGGAAGATCGGTGGCTTGGCGTTTCTGCGCAATCTCCGCAACATGATCGCCGCGAATGTTGACACTGGTCTGATGCGCGAGCGATTTGCTGGTGGCTTCGGAAAGGTACTGCCGTTCCGATTCGTGGCCGCACTGCGCCACGCGCCGCAGTTCGTCCGAGAACTAGACGGCGCGATGCAGCGCTGTCTGAACGACGTACCGAAATTGCCGGGACGAACGGGCGTACTCGTGGATGTCTCTGGTTCGATGGATCATTCATTGTCCGAGAAGTCGGAGATGAACCGCATTGATGCGGCGGCAGGACTGGCCGTACTTGTGTCCGCTATCGCGGAATATCCGCGAGTGTTCACGTTCTCGGAACAGCTCATGGAAGTGCCGCCGTTTGCTGGCCTCGCGCTAGTTGACACGATTCAGAAGTCGCAGCCGCATTTGAGTACGTATCTTGGCGCGTCGGTTGAGCGATTGAACCAGGAACCGCTTGATCGGTTGATCGTGATCACCGATGAGCAGTCACACGACCGTGTGCCGAATCCGACGATGCGCGGGTACCTGATCAATGTCGCGACCTATCAACATGGTGTCGGCTATGGACCGTGGGTCCACATCGATGGCTGGTCCGAGCGCGTGATCGACTTCGTGCGAGAATACGAGGCCAGTGACGTACCTGCTGCGTAAAATTCCAGACGATCTCTGGATTCGTGTGAAGCGGAGGGCGGCAAGCGAAGGCCGCTCTCTGCGATTCATTGTCCTGACTCTCCTCGAACGATACGTCAAAAACGGCCTATAATCAACTGAGACAAAAAAAGACTTGACAAGCCGTTTCTGGCGTGAGCAGTATACAAAGTATCCAGTTGGACCGTGGCTAGTAAGTATCCGATCCAAATAACCCCAACCAAATCGAGACGTTAGACATGGATACTAAATA